>Ga0136653_10001379_pt1 | contig 13170 bp, 8 predicted proteins | sample LakKivw275mmetaG_FD_94866 | JGI IMG/M metagenome (GOLD analysis project Ga0136653, IMG submission 94866) | Anoxic lake water microbial communities from Lake Kivu, Rwanda to study Microbial Dark Matter (Phase II) - Lake Kivu water 275m metaG... | ecosystem: Environmental > Aquatic > Freshwater >... | reverse complement strand
CGTTCCGACCGAAACTTCAACTTTATATTCTGAACCAATCGTGATCTCCACTTCCAGAACTCTTACCGCTAAAGCTTTCAGACCCAACTGGACCGCCAGCTTTTCCAACCTTGCCTATTACACGATCATACCCATTCAGACAGTCGCCACTCCGGTTTTTGATCCCCCTGGCGGAACTTTCAGCACCGCACAGGTTGTTTCCATATCCTGCTCCACCCAGGATGCTGTGATCAGATATACCACAGACAACACAGAGCCCAACTCTGCTTCTATGATCTACACAAGTCCGATCATGATTTATGAATCGACCACCTTCAAAGCCAAGGGCTTCAAACCTGGTTGGAATCATAGTCCTACGGCTACTGCCGTTTACAATATAAACATCTATCATGAGCCTTTGATCCTAATCCAGGGTGGCATTTTTACCATGGGCTGCACCAATGGAACCGGCGACCCTGACGAGATTCCCCTGCATACTGTTTCACTTTCTGATTTTCTGATTTCCAATCATGAAGTCAAACAGCAGGAATACGAGGAAGTCATGAGTTCCAATCCTTCGGAATTTGACTATGGGCCAACCTACCCTGTGGACAATGTCAGTTTCTATGATGCCGTTGCTTTTTGCAATAAACGCAGTATCAGAGAACTCTTCATGCCATGCTATGAATATCTGAACTATGGTTTCAACCCTGATTCCTGGCCACTGGGGTGGAACACCACCACTCATAACAACATCATTTGCCACTTTGCATACGATGGCTACAGACTCCCTACTGAAGCGGAATGGGAATATGCCGCCAAGGGTGGAAGTCTTTCACAGAATTATCTGTATTCAGGAAGCAACAATCTTTCGCTGGTCGGCTGGTATGGCGACAACGCCTACGGTTCCACCCACCCTGTCTGCCAGAAAGCACCCAATGAACTCGGCCTGTATGATATGTCAGGAAATTTATGGGAAATCTGTTGGGACTGGTATGGACCTTATGATTCATCCACTACCCCCGTTTTTGACCCTCACGGACCGGAATACGGCACCAGCCGTGTGTTCAGAGGCGGGATGTGGCAAACACCTGAAACCTATGCCAGATCCTCAAACCGCAGTATGGCACCTCCGCCCAACATTGCCGCTTCCTATGGCTTCAGGGTCGTCAGGTCAGTTGTTACAAATTGATCGAATAGTTACCTTGATTTGTCATTCCTGCGAAAGCAGGAATCTTCCCTACGCTCGTCATTACCACGCAAGGTGTCATCCTGAGCACAGTCGAAGGATAAGACACCAGCTGCGTGTTCCGCAATTTAACTATGCTCAATGTGACACGCTTTGTGTCATTCCTGCGAAAGAAGGAATCTTATTGCATTGATATTTTACTATCAAACTTGCAATTATTCGTCTTTTTTTCTCATCCTGCTTGGCTCCTGCTTGCATCCCTCTCCAATGTCGCAGCAGATTTGCTCGCTGGATGAAGCCAATTTATACGAACATCCGACGTACAAGCCTTGTGCAATGCAGCTTGAGGATAAGGGAGCGGTGGATGGGTGCAAAAAGGGAAAGATGGATGTGGATTAGGAGAATTCTAGGAAATTACTTTGTTATAGACTGACATGAGTTGGGGAACGATAACCTGCGGGGAATATTTACTCAGGCAGATGTCACGGATGGCAGAGCGGTCATATTTATGATAGGTTTCAAGCATGGCTGCCATGCCTTTCGCCAGGGAAATGTGATTCGCAGGTTCGGTCAGGATGCCGTTTGCTTCATTGATCAGGTCAACAGGTCCGCCACAGGCGGTTGATACTATCGGTTTGGCACAGGCCATAGCTTCCAGGATAACCATGCTGAGGGATTCCAGCCGGCTGGGCATCACATAGAAATCACAGTTTTGATACTCTTTCAGAGCTTCCTGACGATTCAGGCCGCCAAGCCAGACAACATAGTCCGACACGTTCAGTTTGTCCGCCAAACGTTTGACATAAGCAGCTTGCCTGCCCCCTCCTCCGATTCTCAGCACAAATTTATAGCCCTTGCCTTTTAAAATTCTTACAGCTTGCAGCAGATCACCGATCCCTTTATTGACAGTCAATTGGCTCAGAGTAAAGAGATTCGGTATCTGGTTAAACTTAAAATTCGGGTCAGGAATAAAGAAATCCGTGTCTACGCTGTTGGGAATCACTAGAGGCATTCTGGATGCAAATTGGCTGATGCTTTCCGCCAGAGGGTTACTGACAGCCACGAGTTCCGCAGTCGCAGACAACGGTTTTGCCACGATGTCCCTCAACCCTTTGGCCGTGATGTATTCCCTGAAGGGGAAAGGCCCGCTGTGCTCAGTTATGATGTAGGGAACGGACAGATTTTTTGCCATGTAATAAGCCAGAAATCCTGCCGGAAAAGTCACATGGGCATGGATCAGACCTAGCTTCCCTTCCGCTTTTACAATCTGACTTGTAAAGCTTATGAGACGGGTCACAAGAGCAGGATAATTGCCTCTTTTGATCAGACTGGTCCAGGTCAGATGCGGAATTTTGTATTCAGTTAGGTTGTCTGAATGGCGGATGATTTCTTCTCTTTGTGAACTGAACTTTGCCAATGTCAGGATTGTTTTGAATGGATTTCTAACTTTAAGCACAAACTCGTTGGGACCCCAGTTGATGATGCTGACCTTCAGGTCGGAATGCTTAGCCAGAGCTTGGGCCTGCTCAAAGATGAAGAGGCCGGCATTATTGCCCTGGGTGGGATACCAGGAAGGCAGGATCAGGATGTGCATATCAACTCTCTTTGTGTTCCGGGGCTACAACTTCATTAAACAGCTCAGCCAGTTTGCCGGTCAGATTTCTTCTTTCAAATTGGCTGATACATTCGATATCAGGATCGATGACCAGCTCGTTCTGCTTCCACTTTGTGACCATTGCACGCAGGCCATTTGTAACTTCAGTCTCACTGTCCGAATCAAAAACGTAGCCTGTTTTGCTCTGTCTGACCAGTTCAGCGGCGGAACCTTGGGGCGGAACAATGGCCAGAATCGGCCTGTAACTGCGCATGTACTCAAACATCTTGCCCGGCAGTTCGGGTTCGCTGTTGGCACCTGGTGAAAGATAAAGCAGAAGTGCATCAGCATTATTGAGGATTTTTAGGGAATTCTTATGAGATATGTAGGGCTGAAATCTGACCATGCCTTTGATTGTTTCGTCGTGATAAAACTCTCCCAACACAAAGGCAGGCGTGTTTTTTCCATAGATCTCAATCCTGATTTGGTCTGCACTGATGACTTTTTCGGTCATTAGATTCCTGATCGCCAGGAACAGAACAAGCGGCCTTCTGCGGTCATAAAACGAGCCGGTATAGACGATCTTGAAGATCTTGCCTGACTGTCTTGGCTGCGCCTCCAGTCCAGAAAAATCACTTTCATCAAAACCATTCGTGATGATGCGGTTCGGCCTTTCTGACAGGAAGGGATATCTGCTTTCAAAGTTCTCTTTCATGAACATGGGATGGGCGTAGATAATACCACTGCACCGCTCTATGACCGCCTTTTCACAATTCTGGTCTTTTTGCCTGGCTGAAGATGTATAAGCTCTGTCCAGACGGGTGTGGTTGTTGACCCATTCATCGCGGAAATCAACTACATACGGCAGATTATATTTTTCTGAGACATACGGCCCCAGAAGCATGGAGGAAAAAGGCCCGCCGGTGATATAGACGAGATCGATTTTATGCTCGCTGACTATCTTGTCTATGCACTTTCTGGCAAAGGGCAGCCAGGTAATTTCACTATCGGGGATCAGCCAGTGCAGTTGCAGCCATTCCACCAGTTTGTGCAGTCTCAGCCCCCACATCGCTTTGTAGAGCCAGTTCAAATCAAGCGTAGGTGCTCTATGGACTTGCACATCAGTCGGGATCTCTTTGATCAAAGACCTGTCCTTAGGCCAGCGGGTGAGATTGTGAGCGACGGTCAGAACGACAGGCTGCCAGCCGAACTCCGATAGATAACGCGCGAACTTCAAGCTGCGCTGGACTCCGCTGCCTCCTAGTGGCGGAAAATAGTAGGCAATGAACAGCACTTTCTTCATATTACCGGTTCTTTTCAAACAGCAGTAATTGCCAGTATGATTTATGCCCGCTCAGGACAAGATTGAGGAAATTGACCGCTTTGGTCAGAAGGTTCTTGCGATTCTTGGGGAAATATATATTCCCGCAAACAGGGCAAATGCCCTTGGCTCCGGGGTGCATCCACTGTCCCAAAGCGTGTTTCAAACTGATCAGTTGCGGAATCCATTGCTTCTGCCGCGAGCCCAGAGTCTCATAATGGAGAATTTTAAAATCGCGCAGGAAAAGGCTTTCCAGCCTGCTTTTGCTGAAGCTTTGCAGGTGCTGCCAGACATGGAAGATGGCATCACAGTTCGGACACTTGCAGTAACTGCGGGGCAGGTATTCGGATTCCGGAACCGTAATCATTATATATTTGCGCGCTACTCTGACAATTTCATTTCTGACCTTGTTAAGTTCATTGTCAGTCAGGTGTTCCAGCATTTCACTGCTCAGGACAAGGTCATAAGAGTTGTCAGGAAAAGGAAGCTCGGAGGCGGAGGACAGGACTTTTTTTGCTTTGACATTTTCCAGCGCTTCCAGTGAGCTGTCCAGGCCAGTCACATCATACTTTTCGATAAGAAGATTCGTGATGATCCCGTTTCCGCAACCGACATCCAGAACCGTCTTCACATCAGAAGGCATCAGTTCCGCAATGCGCAGGGCTTTCTTTTGTATTTCCCTGTCGCTGTCATAGTCGATCCAGGTGCCGCTTTGATTGAATCTGTCAAACATAAGCCGCCCTTTTTACTTTATTGATGATGTCGTGAATCACGCTTCTCACCACATCCCTGTCATAAGGTAGAATTGCTTTGAACGTCCTTCCCAAAAGATAATACACAATACCGTAGATAACGAGTCCTCCACTAAACCGGATTATGGGATTGACTTTCAGAAACAGGACCGGGTAACAGATAGCACCGCTCAGAACCGCCGCTGACAGAATTCTGAACAGGGCACTGAGACGGAACAGGTCGGTCAGATTTATCCTTAGTTTGATCTTAATCAGGATCAAGTATGCCGCCACAGTCAGATAGGTCACCGTAACCGTGGAAATGGCGGGTCCCTTGAGCCCGTATAAGTTGATCAGAACCAGGCTCAGGGCAGTATTAACAATCAGGGTGAAGGTCGAGATGATGAAGATGAATTTCGTTTTGTTAAAGACTTGAAAGAGCAATCCGTATGTCGCTATCCTGAGAGGGATAGTGAACAGGTAAATCCTGAAGTAGAGAACCGATTCGAGATATTTGGCGGAATAAAGCAATTCGATGATCTGGGCTGCGAAAACAAAACAGAACACAAACAATGGAAACAGGATCAGGGCATTTTTCCTCACCGCTCCCTTGTATAGATCGCTGACAGCTTTAACATTGTCCTTTCTGCTCATCTCAGGCAGGATTACCGCATTTACGGAATTGGTGATGATGCCGATGAAGGGCAGTTCAGTAGCTCCGACGGCAAAGACGGCAAACAGTTCCGGACTGAAATAGGACGAGATGATGATCTTGTCCACCTGGGCGGAGATCACGCCAATGATGGCTGCGATCCCGATGGGCAGGGCAAATCTGAACTGCGCCTTCAGAAGCTCTCTGTCATAATCGAACCAACTTCCCGAGGTGTATTTTCTCAAGTTGAACCTGGCGTATAGCCATTGGATGAGAACTGAAAGGACGATACTGCAAGTGATGAAAAACAGGTCTTTGGTCAGAATAGCTGTCCCCAGGATCAGGATAAAATCAAAACAGAGAGAAAAGATGATGAACCCAGCCGCTTTTTTAGGCTGCTGCAGGCCAATCATAATGCTATAGTAAAGCTGAGACAGAAACATGAAAAACGGGTAAACGGCATAAATGACGAGAATCCTGCTGAGGTCCGGATTATTAAAAACACCGGCTATGAGATGGCGGGAAACAAGTAACAGAACAGCACTGACAAGTCCCAGCACGGAAAAGATGTCAACCGTCTGGCGGATGATCTTGTTTTTTGTATCTCCATCGGATTTGGGCAGAAAATAATACACGCTTTGAGGCAACCCGACCATGAAGATCGCAGCCATCAGAGTGTAGATCATGAAAAGCTGGCGATAGGTTCCATATTCCGCCTGTGTCAGGATCCTGGCAAGTAGGATGCCGATAATCGTTTTGACGAACAGCCTCAGAAAATCTGCCGCTGAGATGATGCCTGCCTGTTTGACCAGATTACTCATTCCGCCTCAATAAATGACAAACTTCTTTTCGTTGACCACTTTATCAGAGTTATCCCTGACCCGGAGTGTATAAATTCCATTTGAGACGGCATTCCCGTCACTGCTGCTGCCATTCCACTCTTCAGTGTAGTAGCCGCGGGGATAGACCTGTTTCTTCTCAAACAGGACATTACCATTCACATCTGAGATCTCCCACTTCCATTTCTTCTCTTTCTCAAAGTAGAAAGTCAGGTAATAGACATTGCCCTGCAGCAAAATGCTGTCAAAATAGGCTAGAGTTTTTGCCGGCTTGCTTCCTTCTGAATCCTTCTGAATTTCGACTGTTCTCATTATCCCGTGAGATTGCTCTGCTTCAAGGGTGTCTGCGTCGGTGGAAAATCTGTAGCGGCTGGTGAGTTTGGTGATGAAGCTGTCCTCTTCACTGATGTCAAAGTCCATGCCCTGCCAATTGTAGAGCGCCAGGGTCAGTTCGGGAAACATCCCTGTCTGGCGCAGGCCTTCGTAACTGAACAGGGCCAGTCCGCCAAAGCCAAGTTGCTGAGTGAGCTTCGCCTTTTCGATGATCCTTTCAAGCTTGTAATCGATCCTGGGATGATTTTCCTGCCAAGCTCTGATGCCGACTACCACTTTCTCTTTGGGGACTGCTTCGGCAATGCGGGTCACAACATCATAGAACACACCGAAATCTTTGGCATAAGCCATGGGATAGACCCTGTCCAGAAGGCCGGAATTTACCCAGTTCACCCAGTCCTGGGCATAATCGTAGTTGGCTTCTGAGATGTTTGCCATCACGGCAGCTGTGACTTTGAGCTCAGGATTGATGGCAAGAGCTCTATCCCGAAATTCTCTGACCAGTTCAGTTACCTGTGCTTTGCGCCAGTCATTCCATTTTATGCCGCTGCTCTGATGCGCCTCCCTGAACCTGCGCACCGATTCACCGCTGTGACCGTATTGCTCAGCCGGGTAGCGGATGTAATCCAGATGCACTCCGTCAAGGGTGGGATAGTTGGCAACGATGTCGAGCATGACATTGAGCAGGTAATTCCTGACATCCAGGATGCCCGGGTCGATGAAGTTGCCCATGTAGTTGCTGCCGTTCATCCTGCGTCCGCGCGAGTCTGTCATGATCCAGTCCTGATGGTACTGGTAAATGTAATTGGCCCTCAGCCTGTCGGTATTGGTGGGAGTCACATTCAGGACGGAAAGCCAGGCCTGGACAGCAATACCGTGAGCATGCGCTTCGGTGAGAAGATATTCCAGTGGGTCAAAATCATCGTCCTGTAATATGTAGCTTCTCGGTTCCGGGTTGTTGTAGTGCGAGTTATGCTTATTGGGAATGTAAAGTGCGTCGGCTCTGTAGCGTACTTCCGCCAGGATCTCATTCTGGTTGTTTTCCAGCGCAGCCACTATAACTTCATCGATGGAAGCTGCGCTGCTCAGATTCCAGGGCAGGACCCAGACAGCCCGGATTTCTTTGCAGAAAGCAGTTGATGAAAAAAGAATGAACAGGGCAAGAGCCGAAAACAACTTCTTGGTCATGGGATTTTCTTTGCCTTTGTTTCTTCAGCCGTGACTCTGGCTGTTCCGTCTGAAAGCACAAGTTCCAGTTCTTCCCTGGGACTGATGGCTGTAATAGTTTTGATGATCTTTCCCTGTTTGCGGACGAAGGAATAGCCGCGGTTCAGCACTTTCAGAGGTGACAGCTCATCCAGAGACCTGGCATGCATTTTCAACTGATATCTGCTGTCCTGCAATCTTGATTTTATAACGTAGCTTAGATTGATCTGAGCAAGTTCCATTCTATGTTTCTGATTGGAAATCAATTCCCTGCTCGTTGTCGTGAAACTGTGAACAAAATCCCTGTTCAGCAGAGCAAGCGCCTGTTTATATTTGTCGATCAGGTCGGGAAGCTGTCTCATCTCAGTGACCACAGAGTCAAACCTTTGCTGCAGGCGCTGCCACAGCTTTTCCGGATTGTTCTGAATGATCCTGATCTGATTTCTTTGAATGGATTTATGCAGACGGTTGAGCGCATTTTCCAAAGTTGACTGATAACTGTGCTGACGGCTTTTGAGATCTGACAAAAGGTCTGACTGATTGGGAGTAACCAGTTCCGCCGCCGCTGAGGGAGTCGGAGCTCTGAGGTCAGCCACGAAATCAGCTATGGTAAAATCGATCTCATGTCCGATGGCAGAAACCACAGGCAGTTCAGACGCATATATCTTTCTTGCCAGTTGTTCGTCATTGAAACAGAAAAGGTCTTCCTGCGACCCTCCTCCCCTGGCTATGATGATCAAATCCACATTGGCAGCAGAATTGAAATGTTCCAGACCCTCCATCACCTGTTTGGGTGAATCATTGCCCTGCATCAGGGATGGATAGACCTCAACCTCACAGGGATAGCGCCTTTCCAATATATTGAGGATGTCCTGCAAAGCAGCTCCGGTCGGTGATGTGATGATGCCTATCCTTTCTGGATAGCGCGGTATTGGTTTCTTATGCTCCTTGTCAAACAGCCCTTCCTGCTTCAGTTTTAGTTTAAGCTGTTCGAACCTCTGCTGCAGAGCGCCTTTGCCGTAAGGGAACATGGTGCTGACAATGAGCTGATATTGCCCGCTTTTTTCAAATACGGATATCCTTCCGAAACAGACAACCTGGTCGCCGTCCTGAGGTGCGAAATCGAGCTGGTAGTTCTGGTTGCGGAAGAAGGCGCAGCGGATGGTGGCGTTGTCGTCCTTCAGGTTGAAATATAAATGACCCGAACTGTGGCGCACGTAGTTGCTGATCTCGCCCACTACATAGAGAGCCTCGATCTGCGTTTCGATCACCTGCTTGATGTGCAGAGTGACCTCTGAAACGCTGAAGATCAGGCTTTCGTCAATTTCGCGGATCTTTGTGTCTGCCATTGACAATAAGGCAAGAAAGGTCAGGGCTGAGCCTGACCTTTCTTGTTTGTCCTATTGGGACAGTTTCTTATAGTATTCGTAGCGCTCTTTCACAAATTTCTGCAGAGCGGCATGATATTCTTTTGATTTCTCAGCGTCTATTCTCTTCAGTGATGAATAGCGCACTTCACTATCCAGGAATTCGGAGAGATCGCCGGTCGGCTCTTTGGAATCAAGCATGAAGGGATTCTTGCCTTCCAGCTTATTGAGCGGATTATATCTGAAAAGCAGCCAGTAGCCGGCGTCCACAGCCCGTTTCTCTTCCTTCTGGGTCATTGCCATATCGATGCCGTGGTTGATGCACGGAGCATAGGCAATTACGATTGAAGGTCCCGGATAAGCTTCCGCTTCTTCGATCGCTTTCAGAGCCTGGACTTTATTAGCGCCCATAGCGATGGTGGCGACATAAACATAGCCGTAGGTCGTCATCATCAGTCCCAGGTCTTTCTTGGTGGTGGTTTTACCCGCTTCGGCAAAGCGCGCCACAGAACCGAGCGGAGTGGCTTTGGAAGCCTGGCCGCCCGTATTGGAATAGACTTCCGTATCGAGCACGAAGATATTGATGTTGCGGTTGGAAGCCAGGACGTGGTCCAATCCGCCAAATCCGATGTCATAGGCCCAGCCGTCGCCACCGATGCACCAGATGGATTTTTCCACGATGTAGCTTTCCAGTTCCCTGATCTTTGCCAAATACGGTTTGCAGCCTTCACAGGCGTCTGACAGCGCTTTGGGCAGCAGGCTGACGATCTTCTCCGCGTTGGCTTTGGCTGCGGAATCAACTTCGTCCCAATGCTTAAGGGCATAGTCAAAAGCCGCTTTCAGCTCCGGATTGATTTCCTTGTCAAGCAGTGCAGTCATATGCATATGTAACAGCTTGCGATGAGAATTGACCGCCAGTCTCATGCCGAAGCCGTATTCCGCGTTGTCTTCGAATAAGCTGTTCGCCCAGGTGGGACCCTTACCGTCCTTGTTGGTGCAATAAGGAATGGACGGGAAAGTTCCGCCCCAGATTGAGGAGCAGCCCGTGGCGTTGGCAATGATCATCCTGTCACCGTAAAGCTGGGTCAGAAGCTTGATGTATGGCGTTTCACCACAACCGGCGCAGGCGCCCGAGAACTCGAGCAGCGGCTGTTTGAACTGGCTGCCCTTGATCGTGTTTTCCTTGAAGTTTGCCAATACGTCATTGGGCAGCTTTTCAAAGAATTCATAATTTTCCTGCTCTCCCCTCTCGCGTTCCGTCTCGATCGGACTCATGACCAGAGCGCTTTTGGGGCATTCGACCACACAGTCCTTACAGCCCTGGCAGTCGTCGATATAGACCTGGATCTTATACTGATAACCTTCTGCTCCCACAGCTTTGAGAGTCTGGAAAGTGGAGGGCGCATTCTTGAGGTCAGCTTCCGTCATCAGTTTGGGACGGATGGCAGCATGTGGGCAGACCACCGAACACTGGTTGCATTGGATGCAGTTTTCCTTGATCCATTGCGGAACGAAGGGAGCCACTCTGCGCTTTTCCAGTTTGGTGGTTCCGGAGCGCATGGTGCCATCGATGGGCATCTGTGAAACTTTCAACTGGTCGCCTTTTTCGCGCATGATGGGTTCGATGACTGTTTTAATGAATTCGTCCGCGTCATCGGGAACCAGTTTTTTCATGGGCATGGAGCAGGCGGGAGTTCCTTCCGGAATGTCTATTTTGACCAAGGCCTCATTCACTTTATCCACGGCGTCGAGGTTCATCTTAACTACGTTTTCCCCTTTTCTGCCGTAAGTCTTTTTGATGGATTCCTTGATCAGCTTGACTGCCTCTTCCCTGTCCAGAATTCCGGAGATCAGGAAGAACGCTGTCTGCATCACAGTATTGACCCTGCCGCCCAGACCCACTTCATTGGCGATTTTCAGCCCGTCTATGTTATAGAATTGGATGTGCTTTTCCTGGATCGTGGTCTGCATGCTGCAGGTCAGGTTATTGAAAGCTTCTTCATTATGCCAGTTGGAGTTGAGCAGAAAGACGCCGTTTTCCTTGATGCCCTCCAGAAGGTCGTATCTGCCGATAAACGCCTGGTTGTGACAAGCGACAAAGTCTTCCACGGTGACCAGGTATTGCGAATGGATGGGTTTTTTTCCGAAGCGCAGATGGCTGCGTGTGATCCCGCCCGATTTCTTGCTGTCATACTGGAAATAGCCCTGGACGTAAAGGTCGGTGTGGTCACCGATGATCTTGATGCTGTTCTTGTTGGCGCCCACCGTGCCGTCCGAACCCAGGCCCCAGAATTTGCAGTTGATGGTACCTTCCGGAATGGTGTAAATGTCCTCAGTATAAGGGATTGACTTATGCGTCACATCGTCATCAATGCTGATGGTGAAGCCGTGGAAACCATTCTTCTTCAGATGTTCGTAAACGCCTTTGACCATTCCCGGCGTGAATTCCTTCGAGCTGAGGCCATAGCGTCCGCCGATGATGAAGAGGTCTTTCTTGTCTTTCAGGGCTGCAACCACGTCCAGATAGAGCGGTTCGCCGTGTGCACCCGGTTCCTTGGTACGATCGAGCACGGCGATCTTCTTAACTGATTTGGGCAAGGCCTCGATGAACTGCTTTTCGGCAAACGGACGGTAGAGACGGACCTTTACCAGGCCGTATTTTGTGCCATGTTTCTCATTCAAATATGTGATCGTCTCTTCGATGGTTTCACAGCCCGAACCCATCGCCACTATCACTTCCTCAGCTTCCGGATGGCCGGCGTAGTCAAACAGCTTGTAGGCGCGCCCGGTCACTTTTTCCACTTCGTTCATGTATTCCTGAACGATGGCAGGCGTGGCGTCATAGAATTTATTCACGGTCTCGCGTCCCTGGAAATAGACTTCCGGATTTTGCTGACCGACTTTTACGAACGGTTTTTCCGGGTTCATAGCTCTTGAACGAAATTTCTCCAAATACTTGACATCGAGCATCTTGCCCATTGTCTCGTAATCTATCACTTCAACCTTCTGAAGCTCGTGCGAAGTGCGGAATCCGTCAAAGAAAACCAAAAACGGCAGGCTTGATTTCAATGTGGAAAGCTGGGCTGCGATACCCAGATCCATCACTTCCTGGACCGAATTGCAGGCCAATAGGCAGAAACCCGTATTGCGTGTGCTCATCACGTCGGAGTGGTCTCCGAAGATGGAAAGCGACTGGCAGGCCAATGAACGCGTCGTAACGTAAAACACGGTCGGCAACAGTTCTCCGGCGATCTTGTGCATGTTTGGTATCATCAGAAGCAGACCCTGCGAAGCGGTGAAAGTGGTGGTCATGGCTCCGGCGGAAAGCGCTCCATGCACAGCTCCGGCGGCTCCGGCCTCGGACTGCATTTCCATGACGTCAACCTTGGTTCCGAACATATTGTGCTGGCCCTTGGCAGCCCAGGCGTCGGCGAATTCGCCCATGTTGGAGGATGGGGTGATGGGATAGATGGCGGCTACTTCATTGAAGGCATAGGCAACATGCGCCGCTGCGGTATTGCCGTCCATCGTGGCTTTTTGAAACTTAGCCATTGAAAGCTCCTTGTCTCTTTATTTATTTGTAAACATCTTATTTACCAATTCTTTACAAAATCACTTCAGTTTATGCCATAAAATTGCCCTGAACTATATTGTCAAACTATTCTTGAACTCACAGACAAGTAAAAAGGGACAGGATTAACTCCTGTCCCTATCATCGTCATTCCTGCCGTAGGGGTCGGTCTCGTACCGACCCTTATTATTTGGAGTTCAAACGCGGCGCAGTCTGTCATTGTGTCTGTTTCTGTTTGCGTTTGGACTTCAAAGGTTTATTTAGTTTCTTACTTTTTTTCCGTTTGAAACAGATGAAGCAGATCGCCGAAAATAATCTCAAACAGTTTCGTAACAACCAGCTCAAAAAACAAACGCTCCTGTTCCTCATTCAGCCAGGGCAAGTTGAT
>Ga0136653_10001378_pt1 | contig 13173 bp, 8 predicted proteins | sample LakKivw275mmetaG_FD_94866 | JGI IMG/M metagenome (GOLD analysis project Ga0136653, IMG submission 94866) | Anoxic lake water microbial communities from Lake Kivu, Rwanda to study Microbial Dark Matter (Phase II) - Lake Kivu water 275m metaG... | ecosystem: Environmental > Aquatic > Freshwater >... | reverse complement strand
GTCAATTCCTATCTTCTTGACAAAGATACAACAGGAAAACTTGTCGCAATAAGTTTATCTTCCCTTTCTGATGTTGTAAAAAACAATTTGAGGTTGATTATCGGAAACATAGTGAATGGTGCATCAACAATAGCATATAAAATTGAATGGGACCTGAATAATCAAAAATTAGTAAGTATCTCCATCATAGATGATAACACTAAGGAAATTATATATGACCCAATTGCATCGAATTGCAATGTCAAGCAGCCCGAAATAGATGGGAATAAGACCAATGTCGTTGGATATAAGGAGTTACTTCAACCTTCTCATCCTGGTGATACCTATAATGCATGGGGGGAAAATATTTTCGGATGGGATTTGTATACATTCGCAATCTCTTGGGGTACAGCATATTGTAATGAAGATGGATGCATCATGATACCTCAGAATCCAAATCAATGGATTCAGGTTGAGATCGAGACTGGTTTTGGATGGACTGCTGACGCAGTAGTGAGTAGTTATCAGGTAAGCGCTGATTGTAAATGTGTTACTTTCCAAATTACAATGGTTGCAGCCGGTCCATTGGCAACCATTGATGTTAAATATGATGAACATGGTGTAAAAATCGGAGTTTCCGTCTCCGGTCCAGTTGGGACTTTTAAGAAGACAATCAACCGCACTTGGTGCTGTCGATAATTGGAAATAGGGCTTTTTTATTGAACTTCAGTCGGTATTCTTGGAACTAACTCCCCTGTGTATATGCGCATTTGTGACGCATCCCCTGCAAGGAATATCCAATTCTTTATTTCACTTCGAATCATCATGAAATATGAATCCTAACCCCACCATCACAGGCAAATGATCCGACGGATAGAAGCCGTTTTTGCTGTCGGGGAGGACGGTATAACTGTTCACCGTCCAGTCGGGGGTGATGAAAATATAGTCGATGACTTCCCCGGGGGTGTCTCTGACACTGAACCCAATATACGTATAATCCGGTCCTGACGGTTCCACGGCAAGATTTCTCGAATCCCTGAGACAGGTTCTGTCGCAAGCTGTCAGTATTTTATAGGCTTCCGATGTTTTACCTGCATTAAAGTCACCTGTCACGATGACCGGATGCCCACCGGCAATGTCCTTAATCTTTTCGAGTAACAGCCAGGCGCTCTGGTACTGGGATAATTGCCCCACATGGTCGAAGTGGGTGTTGAAGACATAAAATACCGTTCCTGATGTGATTTCCTTCATTTTGACCCATGTGACGATTCGGTTGCAGGCGGCGTCCCAGCCTCGGGAGCCGGCGACATCAGGAGTCATCGACAGCCAGAAGGTGGAGCCGTCGAGGCGTTCAAAGCGGTCACTACGATAAAAGATTGCCGAGAACTCCCCGCTGTCCTTGCCATCGTCGCGGCCCACACCAAACCACGCATAATCCGTAAGGGCATGTGACAGGTCATCCACCTGCCCTTTCAATCCTTCCTGTATCCCCAGGATGTCGGGGCGATACTTCCTGATCAGGGCGACGACCCTGCCGCGGCGCCGCGGCCAGGCATTCACACCGTCGCCGGGGTTGTTGTAACGGATGTTGTAAGTCATGACACCCAGCGAGGTACCATCATCACCGACCTGACCCGACAGCAAGGTGAGGGATGACATTAAAATGAATGGAATGGATAAAGCGATGAATAACGACCGGAAAGGCATCGATATAAAAGATAGTTTCATTATGAAAGGAGTCTGATCATCTTGCATTTGTAATAATAAACACCCGGTTTGCAAAACTAATGAAAATTACCTTTCGTTTTATCCTCTGCGTCTTCCACGCCTCCTCTGTGCCCTCTGTGGTTAAACAAAACGTCATCTATCGGAAAAGTGATGGGAAAAAGGTTCTCAAAACAGCTATTGTTTTTTATAACCGCAGAGAACACAGAGGAAGCGCAGAGGACGCAGAGTTAATAAATATCCCCACGAATATTTTGAATTTAATTGGATATTATTTAACTTTGAGACTTATCGGAAATCCTCTAAGAATGCTCATGTAAAACGTCTGTTAACTATATAAACTAAAATCCCGTTCTCATGAAAACGACCTTTACCCTTTTATTGATCGCTTTTCTTGCTTCCTGCTATCCTTTGTTTTCTCAGTCAAGCGGTTGGTCAATTCCGGTTCCTGTCACTGATTCGGTCACCGACAACCGTAATCCGATTCTTATTATTGTTGGTCAAAAGAGTTTGCTTTTCTGGGAAAAATCGTCCGATACCCTTTCAACAGCCATTTATATGCGAAACCTTCATACCATGTCCGATCCTGTGGAGATGCTGAATACACCGGGGATTCATTTTGTTAACCCACAACCAATGAAAGTCACAAGCGGGGATACCTTATTTTATCTGTTTTATGAAACCGATGAAAACGGGGAAATAGATATCTGTTACAAGAAATACACCCTGGATGGGAGTTTATGGGGGCCGTATCCTTTTTTCAATACATTGGACAATGAAGAAAATATCAGAATAACCGATGACCGCTTAGTCTGGGAGCAGAACGGCACTATTTTGTTTTCCAAACAAGATTATCAGCAGGGTGTAGGTTATTATTTTACCGATCCCATTGTCATTGACAGCGGTGATTGCCATCATCCCGTCATCCAGCACGATTACATTGCATATATTAAAAACATCGGTGGTGCCTCAAGCATTTGCTGTTCAGTTTATGACTGGCAAAATGATGTCTGGTCAGCCCCCGAAGTTCTTTACGATACCGGGTACAACATGTCGTTATCTCTTGTTGCATGGGAGCCTGACATGAATCCAGAATTTATGATATGGGAAAGTCAGCAGGATAATATCTGGAAGCTTTATAGTTCCAGATTTTCAACAAATACCGTTAATTACGAAGATTTACAGGGTACAACCCAATTAATGCCCACGGCTATACTCGTCGATATCATTGTAACGGATGAAATATGGCCGACGTTTCTTTCTATTATCCAGGAAGACAATAACAACAAAGAAATCTATGCCAATGATGAGGAGTGGAATCCTTTATATATCAACATTTCCAATAATGAAAATGAGGATACGCATCCTTACCTGGTTTTAGGATGGGCAGGGTTCGGCAAGTTTAACTATCATGTTTATGATATCTGGGAATCTTACAGAAATGGCCATTCTCAACTGTATATGGCAGAAAATGTGATCGTTGCCGGGGAGAAAGAAATTGGCAGCAACCATGATCCCGAAATCCGCATTTTCCCCAATCCTGTTTCCTGTCTGTCAGCCATCAGTTTTACTTTAAAAGAAACATCCCGGGTAAAGCTCGATATACTCAACGGATTGGGTGAATTAGTGTCAACAGTTATTGATGAGGAGTTTACTCCCGGCACACACCAGATAACCTGGGATAGGGGCAGGTTGCCGGCAGGTGTGTATTTCTGCCGGTACCAGGCAGGAGCGAAAGTGGAAACGAAAAAAATAATCATAATGTAAAGGGACTCCATCCCGGAAATCTTCGGGATGGAGTCCCTTTTATTTTTTCAAGGGTCACAAAATCTCTATCTACGGATTAATAGAAAATGTTTATCCGTCAGAATATACAATTATGACAAGTAAAAAAATCAAAACCCCTTTATTGCCGGACAAATTTTATCACATTTATAACAAGGGGAATAACAGGGAAAATCTTTTCTATCTGTCATCGAACTATCGGCTTTTCTTAGAGAAGTATGATCATTACATGTCTCCTTATATTGATACATATGCTTATTCGTTGTTGCCAAATCATTTTCATTTTTTAATCAAAACCAAGGATACTGTGTCGTCACAAAACCATGCTGTCTATGGTGAGCAATTCAGGCGAATGTTTATTTCCTATTCCCAACGTATTAATTTCCAGGAAAGCCGAAGTGGCAGTCTTTTTAATAAATATTATAAAAGGGTGGAAATTAATGGTATGGATTACCTGAAGCGATTAGTATATTATATTCATTTTAATCCACAGAAGCATAAGATCATCGATGATTTCAGAAAATACAGGTATTCATCTTATTCAGGCCTTTTAAGTCATAGGCCTTCCAAACTTCAGAGAACGGAAGTTTTAAAGTGGTTTAATAATGATGTTAATGAATTCGTTGAATATCATAACTTCCTCAGTGAAAAGGGGGAGGTTAGAAAATTCATTTTCGAAGAATGATTACAGGGACTCCATCCCGAATCTATCGGGATGGAGTCCCTGTAATCATTCCGCATCAACCAACGTTATAACCTTTACTTTCTCCTTAAATCCCCGGATTTCAGTTACAGAACGGTAATAGACCGTTTTTTGCTCCCCTGGCAGCAAATCAAAATAATTATCCGAGAAATATCCTTCTGCCGGATCATCGACGGTGAGGTATACATTTTTAGCCAGCCTGTCACTCGACAGCGTCAGCTCATAACCGTCGGCAACCTGCCGGGTATCGATATCTATTGTCGTCTTCTCCAGGGCGAGGTTCATGGGTTTCGCGAAATAGAGTAAATTCTCTGCTTTGATAATGTTATGGATGAGATAGCGAACCACCAGCACAACCCTGTTTTTCATCCTTTTATCAATGATTTGACTCAACGGAGCCTGAAAACAACATCTGCTGGCGTTGCCTTCAACGGCAGATTCCATTTCTTTGTGCCACAGGGCCTCGCCATTAAAATCCATCACGGTCAGCGAGAGATAACCCAGGTTTTTTTGCGGCTGGTCGGAGACCATGAAAATCCGGAGTGTATCCTCTTCCACCATGGGGGAAAGAAGGAGCGGGGCGTAGGCTTTGGTCACGAAATAATGCAGGGCTTTCAACCGGCCGTAATAATCAATGCCCGACCATGAGATCACTGGCCAGCAGTCGTTGAGCTGCCAGTAGAGCGAGCCCATGCAGCGTGGCATGGCCCGCCGTTGTGCCTCGATGGCTCTTTTGATGCCGTCAGCCTGAAGCAACTGGCTCACATAGACGAACGATTCGAAGTCATCAGGAACTTTATATTCACGCTTCATATACATCATGATCATCGCGTTGCCGATGATGCTTTTCTGATGGCATAGCATAACATCCGAAAAAAGATGCCTGTCCTGCTGTGCAGTAAAGGAGTCGATGGTTGTTATGTCAGGGAGCGCCTGAAAACCGTATTCGCTCATGAAGCGTCCGATCTTCTTTTCATAGGTCTCAAAAGGTTCCTTACCCCACCACACGCCCCAGTAGTGACAGTCACCCGCCGTAAAGCTTTCGGAGTGACCCCATCCCGTCTCCGGCGATGACGGCCAATAGGGTCTCGTTCCGTCATAACGTGCAACTGCCTCAGGAATGATCGTCAGGAAGATGTCCCGGTAAGCATGCCATACGGTAGCTGAGTCCTCAGGGGTGTACTCCAACTGACGTTGCCATCCCCAGTTATGCCAGCCCTCATCCACTTCGTTGTTGCCGCACCACAGCGCCAGGCAGGGATGGTTCCTGAGACGAATGATGTTTTGTGTGACCTCCTGCGAAACATTATTCAGGAAAGCGGCGTCGCCAGGGTACATGGTGCAGGCGAACATAAAATCCTGCCACACGAGGATGCCCTGTTCATCGCAGAGGTCATAGAAAAAGTCATTTTCATAGATGCCGCCGCCCCACACCCTGAGCATATTCATGTTGGCCTCCTTAGTCCTGCTAATAAGCGTTGAATACCGTTGTTCATCCACATAAGGTATAAAGTTATCCTGCGGTATGTAGTTGGCTCCTTTCATGAATACAGGCAAGCCATTGACTTTAAAATAAAAGGAGCGTCCAATGCTGTCGTCATCCTGTACCAGCTCGACGGTCCTGATGCCAAACCGTTGGGAGAGCGTGTCGCAGAGACGGCCGTGGACAGACAGATCCACGATGAGATTATACAGGTGAGGCTCACCAAGACCGTTGGGCCACCACAGACGGGGCTCAGGGATGGTAAAAGTCAGGGGGCAGGTGTTTGCGCCTGGAATAAGATTGACACCGTTGCTTGTCACCGGCTTGTTTTCACCCGCCAGCCTGACCTCGAGTATGGCTTTCTGATTTCTCTCGGATTCGACATTAACGTCAAGGGTCATTGTGGCCAGGTGATCATTTACATTATCCTGTATGATATGAATATCACTGATGATGGCGTCATCCCATGCTTTCAGATACACCGGCCGCCAGATACCGGCGGTGACCAGACGTGGGCCCCAGTCCCAGCCATACTGGTAAGGGGCCTTGCGGGTGAAGGCCCTGTCGTCGGGGAGCCTGTAAGGTAAAGAAGCAGCCCGGCGTTCATCATGAACAACGGGAGATGAAAAATGTATGAGTAATTTGTTTTCTCCGGCTTTCAGAAACCGTTTGCAATCGACGATCCATCCCCTGAACATGTTGTCGGCATGAAGAATCAATGAATCATTCAAAATGACATCGGCATAGGTGTCGAGCCCTTTGAAATCGAGAATGACTTTTTGCCGCGATAACAGGGCTTCACCGGCGTTGAAGGTGGTCCGATACTCCCAGTCTTCGCGTTCGATCCACTGCACTCTCTTTTCATTATCGCCATAAAAAGGGTCCGGGATAAGCCCATTATTCATCAAATCGGTGTGCACGGTCCCCGGCACGGTGGCCGGATGCCAGAGGCCTGTGTCAGCACGGCGGAACTGCCAGTTACCTGACAGCCCGATCACCGTTTTCATCGCCGGTTTTTTCATACAGGATGAGAGAAGGACTAATGGGAGAAGGAGCAATAATAACAGATAATGTCTGTATTGAAGCATATCATCATATTCGGTTTGGTACGGCTAAAATACGAAAAAGAATGCCTGGTGCATTCTTTCTCCCCCTGATAGCTATCGGGACTGAGCTCTAAGCGGTTAAATTGAAACAGTCTGTTTTAAAAAAGATAGGAAAAACTGATTTGATTAGTTGTTGTTTTAAAACCGCAAAGGACGCAGAGGAGGCGCAAAGATCGCAGAGAACAATGAATTTCAATTCGGGGATATATCAAAACTATTTTTTAATTAAGGACCAGATAATAGCAAAAACTTTTATGTATAAAAAATTGAATTTCAATAATCTGCGTTCTCTGTGCTTCCTCTGTGACCTCTGTGGTTAAAGAAAAATGTCAATTTTGATACAATCCCGCAGGGGGTGAGGTGGTATCCAGGAGAGGAATTCAGTGGGTGAGGTTGTACCCCCTCCACCCATAAAATGCAATATAGACATAACAAGCTATCGGCACGATGAACGACAGATGCACGCCGATGGCATCGGCCATGGCACCCTGTATCAGGGGAATGACGGCTCCCCCCAGAATGGCCATGACCAGCAGCGAGGAGCCCTGGCTGGTGTATTTGCCCAGTCCCGCTATCGATAAAGTGAAGATGTTGGACCACATGATCGAGTTAAAAATGCCTATGCCTACGATGGCCCAGATGGCCACATAACCCGAGGTCGTCAATCCGGTGATCAGGAGCAGGATGGCCACCACAGCGAAGACCAGCAGCGTGCGGCTGGCCATCGATCGGCCAAGCATAAAAGCCACGTAATTCATGGCGATGAAAAATACGATGGGAAGGAGGTACCCGATACCGGTGCCGCTTTTGAGGTATATGGAAAAATAGATGACAGTAAAGGTGACCACCATGCTGAGGAGCATAAGAAGGTACTTACGAATACTATGGCTTGTTTTACTTAGCGAGATGGCTCCGGCAAACCGGCCTATCATCAGCCCTCCCCAATAGATAGCTACGAAATTGCTTGCCTCATTTTCGGGCAAGCCAACGGTCTCCTTGATGAAGCTGATCATAATGCTGCCGATGGCCACCTCGGCACCCACATACACAAAGATGGCTATCATGCCCAGGATGAGGTGTCTGTGTCTCAGGGCACCGGCATCCCGGTGGTGCATGTCAGGATTTTTGAATTGCGGTAAACCGGAGAACCTGATGATGATAGCCAGTATAAGGAAAATAAGGGCATAGACGAGGTAGGGGTATTTGACGGCATCGTTGCCGGCGAAATATTTGAAGATAAGGAAGCCGCCGATGAGCGGTCCGATGGTCGTCCCGAATGAGTTAAATCCCTGTGACAGGTTAAGACGACTCGAGGCCGTCTTCTCCGGTCCCAGAATAGCCACATAGGGATTGGCGGTGATCTGCAGCAGGACGAATCCCAGTCCCACGACGAACAGCGCGGCGAGGTACAACCAGTAACGCTGGACAAGGGCGGCAGGGAAGAACAGGGCGCTGCCCGCAGCGGCCAGCAGCAGCCCCAGAAACATGCCGTTGCGGTAACCAATTTTGTTAACAGGATCACCAAAGAACCAGGAGAGCAGGAAGTAAGCCAGCGATCCGATAAAATAGGCGCCGAAGAAAGCCAGCTGCACAAGCATCGACTGGTAATGGTTCAGAATAAATACATTCTTGAGATGCGGGATGAGCACGTCGTTCATCACCGTAAAGAAACCCCACATGAAAAACAGGATGGTAACGGTGATAAAAGGGATGGTGTAGCTCTTTGACCCCTCAACAAAAGCTGTTTCACCTGCTGTCTTCCCCCGGTCCATCGTTAACAAATACTAATGCAACAAACCATTTTCTTTCATATCGGATAACATCCGTGCCACTATCCCCGCCCAGATGTATGTCTCATTCCATCCCGCCCGATGGTCATCGGCGCTGTATAACTCCCAGAATACATGATCATGGTGCAGGTGCCATACCATGGCATCACAGACACGTTGTGCCAGGCCGGCGGCCTCACGGTCGTAACCATAGTCCAGCAGGCCCCTGAACACCAGATAATTCCATTGTACCCATACAGGGCCGTTCCAGTAGCCGATGGGATTATAATAGCTGTCGGCAGCTGACAGTGAAGGAATGCCATTAGAACGTCCGAACTCTTCCATATCGGTCAAATGCCTGACGAGCCTTGCCGCCTGCTCTTTTGTGGCTATGCCTGCCCACAGAGGCAGGAAACCGATGATCTCCTTTCGCTTGAGATCATCTTTGCTTTTGAAGGTAAAGGAGTGATCGGTTCTGTTCACATGGTAATAAAAGCCGTCCACCGTATCCCACATGGTGCTGTTGATAAATTGTGTACGGTGAGCAGCCTCGGTGTCCCAATGACGTTCTTCATCCTTTAATCCCAGCGTATGGGCCATGGCTTCCAGTGCCCGGGCCTCTTTCACCAGTATGGCGTTCAGGTCAAGGCATTCGAAGTACGAAGGCCATCCCACCTCATCCCATACCGCCACACGGGCGTCACGCACCGACTCGAGCTCGCCGTGGCCACCCCATTCACAGAGACCGTCATGGTCGGAATCGCGGTGAACGATGAAATAATCATACAACCGCTTGCCGGCATCGTAGGCCTGCTTCAGGAAGCCGGTGTCACCGGTAATGCGGAAGATCTCGTTGTTTTCGTAGCTGAACCAAGGCGCAGAGGTAGTTAATTGGTTGTCGTAGGGGATGGTCTCATCAAGATAAGGCCCTGTCCTGTAATTGATGTATCCGTCTTTATGCTGACGTTCGATGAAGACTCTTTGGGAGTTCATCGCGCCGGCACCATCCATCATGGCATAGGCAAGCATTGACAGGCTCTCGTGAAACACCTGTCCGCCATAACCCCAGCCCCATTTAGGTTCGCGCGAAAAAATATAATAATTGTAATGACACTCCCCCTCGGGCGGCATCATGCACTGCCGCAACAAGGAAAAAGCATTCCAGTACAGCGCTTCATAATCCGTATTGGCCAGGTTCAGTTTGGGGATACCGGAATAAAGTTTCTCATCGTCGCGCAGTAATCCATTGAGGTCGATGTCCTGGGCGGCCTGACATGAGGTGACGAAAGCATCCTGATCGTTGGATTTATCCTCAACACCCACAATGATCCTGAAATGATAATTTTGTCCCGGCCGGAGGAAAACTGATTTGGTCAGCTTTATGAAAAGCACCTTGGCAGCGGCCGGTTTCCCGTCAAGAAGGAATTGCTTATACGACCTGAAAAGATCATCACCGGCGGATTTTATCTGACCGGCGGTTTGAACGGTACAACGGCTTTCATCAGGATGCACGGAAAGATGGAGAAGGCCGTTCAACTCCTCCGCCACAGGAATGTCATGCTCCTTCATCCATCTATCGCGAGGTTTATAAAGACTGAAATGAAAACAGGCGGAATCGGATTCATCTGTTGAAGGATCATCTTCGCCTGGCGAGAGCGAATAAAGACACGGATAAAACGTGATCACTTTTTCAAAGGGGCTCTCATTTTCAATGATGATATCTGAGATAGCTATCGTGGATGAGAAGACATCAAAGAACACCTCGACACGGATGTCCCTGAAAGGATAGTAATGAAATTTAACCAGGTTGCTGTATGAAACCGTGATGACCGGTTCCCTGTAAAAGGATTGCAGCGTGTTCCGGAAGACACTGTCTGTCTGAAAGGCCAAAGTGAAACTCGGACCGTTTTGCGATTCAAAACCGACACCTTTTTCCGGATCGCACCACATCATGGTATAACCCTGGTCCGCTTTGTATTGTGAACGTGTCAGCGGAGCCGCGTAAGTCGTGAACACAGGATCGTCACTGCCGGCATGAAGCGATGAAAGAAAAGGCTGGGCATGAAGCAGGGAAGAAATGAAAATCGTGAGAAGTGTTGATGTGTGTAAAAGGGATGACCGCATCGGTGAGGGTTCTGTTTTATTCCATTTGCTTGTCGAGGATGGCTTTTGTCTTTACTCTTTCTTTCAGGATGTCAATATATTGTGCCGTGCTGTAACGTGGTTTGAGTTCCTGGGATTTCTGTGCCCAGTATAAAGCCAGATCATATTTATCCATGATCTCACTGGCCAGGGCCATGTTAAAACAGGCCTGTGAGGCGCGGTTTCTCTTTTTACTGGCGGTCTCTGTGCGCCAGATGGCCGCCGCTTCATCCCATTTATTCAGTGAGACATCTTCGCTGGCCTGAGTGGAGGCATCGCTCGGCCAGACGTAATATTTCCTGTTCACTTCCATCCATTGTGGCGCAATCCTGTGACCATAGTCGTTACCCGAATGCCAGGCCACCTCCTGCAGCTGGACCGCACGGTCAGCATCGGGAAGGAAATTATAATTGTAAAATTCATCCCCCACGATATAGGTCGTCGTGTCGGTATGCTTGTAATCATTGATGATAATCTGTTCAGAAGGATCATAAATTCTCCAGGCACTCTTGAAGATGATGCTGTAATATTTTGATTTCTCTCCTTCTTCATTGAGATAGATGCTGATGTAATCATAGTAATCCACATACTTGAGCACCACCAGGGCATCCACCAGGCTGTCGCGACAGATTTCCTCCAGCTGTTGCCATTCCTGCTGTGAAAGGTTGCTGCTCATATCGTTGACATTAAGGACTTCTTCAGGGAGTTGTGTAAACTCAAACCGAGGTGAATTCTGTAATGCGCTGAGAAGCCCATTGACACAAGGTTTCGAGATCTCTTTCACCTCGATATGAATAGGCAGGAATGTCTTGTCGCCTGCATGGTCGGCAAGGGTCGTATCGGGCGTATTATAGGCCGTTCTGTCCAGCACCCCCAGGCGGTTGACGGTGGAAGGAAAGGCTATCGTGGCCGGTGCCAGCACGTCGATCTGGATATATGGCGCGATGGCGCATCCGGGTAAGAGAAATGTAGCAGTGACAACCCATAATAATGTCTTTAACAATATGTTCCTCTGTAATCCCATGCTGTTTTCTGAGATCTTATTCCGTCAGTCTGATCAGAACCTCTTTAGTGACGTATTTGTTTTCACCGGTGTTAAAAGTGATGCCAATGGTGTGCAAGGCTCCGGTCGTTTCAAGAAGTTCCCCATGATCGATCCCCGATATCTTCCGGTCCGGCAAATATATCTTAAATTTTCCGGATGTGTGACGGTTACCCTCCAGGATGACTCTGTAATTTTTCCCTTCGGGCGTGCAGTCAATGATTCTGAATCCCTCCGATCGATATCCCGGTTTAGGTTGTGCTACAACGGGGACCACTCCAATACCGCCTGTTCCTTTGATCACGATAGTACAGGAATCGTCCAGGCGAAATGACAGGTATGCCGTTTCGCTCTGATCTTCGCTATGCCATACCGCCTCCACCGGAACATCATTCACCGACATGCTGACAGGTTGCCATCCGGCAGGCAGTGACGGCGAAAAGGTGATCTCCAGGGGTTCCATACCTGTTTTACTGAAAGTGTAATGGTATGTCTGATCCCGGCGTTGCATCTGAAAGTCTATTTGTTGCCCGCCCACATGCAGGCCGGTGACCGATAAACTATCCCAATCGGGTGGCAGTCGCGGTGACAGGGTCAGGGAGTGGTCCGGCGCCGACACTTTCAGGCCGAGCATGCCTTCAATAACAGGCTGCAGAACCATGGTCTCCGACCAGCATTGATGAGGACAGACACCCGATGGTTTGTAAACACGGCCGTTGAGGACTTCATCAATGAAGCCGCGCGACCAGTAACGGTAATCCTGAAGGTTGTTCATGATATGTGAAAAACCCTGGACGTAACGGCCATAAGCATATTCAGCCAGGGCCACCCAGCCGGTAAACAGAGGCCAGACACTCCCTTCGTGGTAGCCGTCAGGATTGAAATAGGGACTGTCATCAGCGATGATGCGTGCTCCCCAGTCCGTTGTGAACCGGTTGCCGGCAATGCGTGTCAGAACATCATGGGCATGATCCGGTGTGGCCTGTCCGAAATATAACGGGACACATGCCTGCACCGTGGGCTCACTGAGGTAACTGCCGTCAAGATACTTGCCGTCGTTGTAATAGCGGAGATCCGTATTCCAGAATTCACCATCAATAATTTCTTTGACCGTCACCGCTTCTTTACGGTACCGGGATATCTCTGCAGATAAATTTTTCTTTCCGTATCTGCTTTCAAGCTGTTCCGCCATGTAAGCGGCCTCCTCCAGCGCTTCGGCCCAGCACGCAGCGAGGTACAAGGTCGTTTGCGTACCATACAAATGACCGCCCTCCACCCAGCCATGCCCGACATTGGTGTTTTCGATCAGATGATCATCGTCGGTATCGGTCGAAAAACAGAAATCAATGGCTCTTTTAATGTGTCCCCAGCTTTCACGGATAAAACCAATATCGCCCGAATAGTGTAAATATTTACCTGCCAGAATAATATATAATGGG
>Ga0136653_10001376_pt1 | contig 13175 bp, 11 predicted proteins | sample LakKivw275mmetaG_FD_94866 | JGI IMG/M metagenome (GOLD analysis project Ga0136653, IMG submission 94866) | Anoxic lake water microbial communities from Lake Kivu, Rwanda to study Microbial Dark Matter (Phase II) - Lake Kivu water 275m metaG... | ecosystem: Environmental > Aquatic > Freshwater >... | reverse complement strand
TTCCGAAAGAAAAGCAGCTTTCAAGCCTGAAAATATTCCTCGGGCAGTTCAAGAACCCTCTTGCTTACATCCTTATAATCGCCGGAGCCGTCACTTTGTTTCTGAATGATTATACCGACAGCCTCGTCATTTTCGTGGCCGTTTTTTTGAATACGATAGTCGGATTTTTCCAAGAAAGGAAAGCCTCCTCGACTCTGGCCGCTTTGAAGAAAATCGTGAAGCATGAGGCCGAGGTGATAAGGGAAGGGCGCGAGAAAATGGTGGATTCTGAAAACCTGGTTAAAGGAGACGTCATTATACTGAAGCCGGGGTTCAAAGTCCCCGCTGACGCAAGGGTAACGGAGTCATTCGGCTTGAAAGTGAACGAAATGGCTTTGACGGGAGAATGGCTTTCTGCCGACAAAAACAGCAAAGTCATTCCCGAAAACACTCCTTTAGCCGACAGGGATAACATGGTTTACATGGGAACCATTGTTGAATGCGGAAAGGCAAAATGCGTAGTAACCGCAGTTGGAGTTGAAACGGAAATAGGAAAAGTCGTCTTGATGGTCAAGAAAGCGAAAGAAGAAAAAACCCCTTATCAAGAAAAGATAGCCAGCCTTTCCCGCATAATCGGGGCGATCATCGCCTTAATCTGCCTTTTCATATTCATCGAAGGCATGGCGACAGGAGGGAAGTTTATGGAAATGTTCACCACCGCCGTCGCAGTGGCTGTGGCTTCGATCCCCGAAGGCCTGCCTGTCGCCGTGACCGTCATTTTGGCCTTGGGCATGCAGAGGATCTTGAAGAAAAACGGCTTGGTTAGAAAACTCACTTCCGCTGAAACCCTGGGCAGCACCAGCATCATCTGCGCTGACAAAACAGGCACTCTGACAGAAGGAAGGATGAAAATGGCCAGGATAATGACCGCAGGAGAAATTCTTAATGAGAAAAAGAGGTCAGAAGACGAAACTTTTCTTTTGAAGATAGCCAGCCTTTCCAACCAGGCTTTTATTGAAAATCCTGAAGCGAAAATTGAAGACTGGATAGTCAGAGGGAAACCCACGGACAAGGCCTTGCTCTTGGGCGCTGCGGCTTCGGGGATAAGAAGAGAAAACCTGGAAAAAGGGATGGATCTTTTAAAGGAGATAGTATTCGACCCGGCGGAAAAATACGTTGCCCGCGTATTCAGGAAAGGAGATAAAACGATTCTTTACGTTTCCGGAGCCCCGGAAATGATTCTTGATAAATCGACTTTCTTTTCAGCTGGCGGCAAAGAAGAGAAAATCGGAGAAAAAAAGATTTTCGCTGAAAAGCTGAATATTATGGCTTCCCAGGGGATGAGGACAATAGCTTTGGCTTACAAGATTGGAGGCCGATGGGAAGGGGAATTGGATGACTTGGTTTTCGCCGGATTCATAGGATTGGAAGATCCGGTCAGACCAGAAGCCAAGGAAGCGATATCAGCCTGCAGCGAAGCAGGGATGAGGCTTGTCATTGTGACTGGAGATCACAGGCTCACTGCCATGGCGGTGGCTGAAAAGATAGGATTCAGCCTCAAAGAGGAGAACATCATGGAGGGCAGGGATCTGGACAGCCTTCCAAGGAGAGAACTGGAAGAAAGAATGAAAGATATTTCCGTTTTTGCCAGGGTCGAACCCAGGCACAAGATGATGATCGTTGATTTCTGGCAGCAAAAAGGAGAAGTGGTGGCCATGACCGGGGACGGGGTAAACGATGCCCCTGCCTTAAAGAAAGCGGACGTGGGGGTGGCTTTGGGATCGGGCACCGAGGTGGTCAAGGAAACCTCGGATCTTGTTTTGCTGGACGACAGATTTTCCATCATTGTGGCTGCGGTCCAGGAAGGAAGGGCCATTTTGGATAATATAAGAAAAGTGATTACGTATCTTCTTTCCGACAGCTTCACGGAGATCATTCTTGTCGGGTTCAGCATCTTCGCCGGACTCCCTTTGCCGGTGACCGCCACCCAGATTCTGTGGGTGAACCTCATGGAAGACGGCCTGCCCAACATCGCCTTGGCTTTCGAGAAAAAGGAAAAGGACGTCATGCGGCAGAAGCCGGGCAGGCATAATACGCCGCTTCTGACCAAGGAAATGAAGTTCATAATTTTCATCATCGGAATGGTCACTGACCTGGTTCTGCTGTTCGTCTTTTCCTGGATGTGCGGCCAGGACTATCCCATTGAATACGTGAGGACCGTTGTTTTCGCGATACTGGGAATCGATTCCCTGTTCTGCGTCTTTTCCTGCAAGAGTCTGAGAAAGAACATCTGGAGGACCAATATCTTTGACAACAGATTCCTGTTTTTAGCCTGGCTGTCAGGAGTTCTGGCCTTAGTCGTTTCATTATATCTTCCATTCTTAAACCGCATTCTGGGCACGGTCCCTTTGCCGCTTTCCGCCTGGTGGGTGGTTTTGGGCCTCGGGTTCTTGAACCTTGTTTTGATAGAAGCAGCCAAATATTATTTCATCTTCAGAAAAAAAACCAATGAATAAAAGGACTGTTTTGGCTTCCAGCGTCCTGGCAGGGACCGTTGTCGGAGTTGGGATATTCTCTTTGCCGTATATCACCTCAAGGGTAGGGCTTTTGACAATGTCCGCATATTTTATTGCATTGGGAGGAGTTTCCGTCCTTATTCATCTTTTTTTCGGAGAGATCGCCTTGAAATCGCCGGATTTCAAAAGACTGCCGGGATTGGTGAAGACATACCTTGGCAAAAAGGCGGAAAAAGTTTCCTTTGTTTCTTCGATCCTCGGTCTGTCAGGCGCGGTTCTGGCGTATCTGATCGTGGGAGGGGAATTTCTGGCTAGCTTTCTGATGCCGTATCTCGGGCAAAGCCAGCTGTTTTATACCCTGGTCTATTTTTTCATCGGTAGCGCTTTCATCTTTTCCGGGATAAAAGCCATAGCCAGGGTCGAATTCTGGGCGGTCGTTCTCTTCATCCTGGTTTTGACCGCCATCTTTTTTAAAGCTGGCCAGCAGGACCTGATATCCTTCAGCAACCTTTTTTCATCTTTTGGCCAAAGGGACTTGTTTTTGCCTTACGGGGCAGTCCTTTTTTCCTTGTGGGGGATTTCCGTTGTTCCGGAAATGGAAGAAATGCTCGGAAACGACAAAAGGATGCTCAAATCCTCAATTTTGGCAGGCATGGCTGTTTCCATAGCTGTCTCCTTTTTATTTGTCATATTGGTCCTGGGTATAACAGGGCTTGAAACCGTTGAATCGGCTCTACCTGGGCTTGAAGGTATTCTCGGAAAGGGGACGATGAGTTTGACCTTATTATTCGGTCTGGCTGCGACTTTCACTTCCTTCGTCACTCTGGGCCTAACATTAAAAAAGGTTTTCTGCTATGATCTCAATAAAGGAGAGAAGTTGTCATGGGCGCTGAGCTGTTTTCCCGCTCTTATTTTATTCCTGCTGGGGATAAAAAGCTTCATCGGGGTGATAAGCTTTGTCGGAGGGGTGATGATCGGGCTGGACGGTTTTCTCGTCATCCTCATCTATCAGAAGATAAAAGGAAAGAGATGCAGAATCGTCACACTCCCTTTGGCAATTCTTCTTCTTTTCGGGATCGTTTATGAAATAATCTACTTTCTGACATGATCTTTTTTTATATCCTGTTATTCGTTTTTTCCTGCTTCATTTTGTTCTGGTCCGGGCAGCAGGTGGTCAGGTCTTCAGCCCGAGTGGCCGCTTTTTTGAACTGGAAGGAATTCGTTGTCGCTTTTTTCCTGGTGGCCATGGCCGCTTCCATACCCAACCTTTCTTTGGGCATTTCCGCCGCTTTGAGGGGAATTCCCGAGCTTTCTTTCGGGGACATAGTCGGAGGGAACCTGGTGGATCTTACGGTCGCCGTGGCCCTGGCCGCTTTGGTGGCCAAAGGCCTGCCTTCTGACGGATGCACGGTGCAATCCACTTCCGTTTTCGCCTCGATCGTGGCCGTCTTGCCCATTCTTCTCATCTTTGACGGAAAACTCGGCAGGGCAGACGGCATGATTTTGATATTCTGTTTCTTCCTCTACGTCTTCTGGCTATTTTCGAAGGAAGAAAGATTCAAAAAAGTCTGCGACGGGAATTCAACTCCCATTGTCAGAAAGTTCGCCGTTTTCATCAAGGATCTTGGCAGGATAGCCTTGGGTCTAGCCCTTTTGGCGCTTTCCGCCGAAGGAATAGTCAGATCTTCCACCTATTTTGCCGGGTTTCTGAATGTGCCTTTGTCGCTCGTCGGCATACTCATCGTCGGCCTGGGAACCTCCCTTCCGGAAACTAATTTTGCCATAATGTCGGCCAGGAAAGGGAAGACCGGAATGATCCTCGGGAACCTGATGGGTTCGGTCATTACGGCCGCCACTTTGGTCTTAGGCACGGTGGCTTTGATATGCCCGATCGAGATCCCGGATTTTTCCCATTTTGCCGCCGGGCGAGCGTTCCTGATAGCAGCGGCCCTGTTTTTCTTTTTCTTCGTCAAAAGCGACAAGAAGGTCACCAAAAAAGAAGCAGTTTTCCTCATGATCCTTTATATCTCTTTCGTTTTAGTTGAACTGATGATGAAATAGTGATAAAATGGGGAGCATGCAGACAGCATTGTTGGTTTCAATCGTTGTTTTGCTCTTGGCTGTCTTGGTTTCGGTCGCTGTTTTTCTGCTGAAGAAAACAGGAACCGACAAAAATCAATCAAGCGACATAAGGGAACTCGAAAGGAGGATCACCGACCTCATGGCTTCCCAATTGAAGGAGATGAGGGACGGGCAGATCGGGGATTCCAGGGAGATGCACAAGCAGATATCCGATTTCACCCGAGAGGCGACCCAGATAAAAGAAGAGCTGAAAAGAGTGGAAGAAAACGTCAAGGAAGTCTCTTCCTTCCAGGACATTTTCAAATCTCCCAAACTTAGAGGTCAGTGGGGGGAAGCTTCTTTGGAACACATCCTTTCCCAGCATTTTCCCGAAGAGCTTTACGTCTCCCAGTACCTTTTCTCGTCAGGAGAGAAGGTTGACGCAGTGTTGAAGCTTCCCAACGGGAAAATCCTGCCGATTGACGCCAAGTTCCCGACAGAGAACTTCGCCAAGATGGCGGAAGCAGGGGAGGCAGACAAGCCTCATTTCCAGAAAAAGTTCGCGGAGGACGTTAAGTTAAAAATAGAAGAGATCGCCTCGAAATACATTCTCGCTTCCGAAAATACGGTGGACTTCGCTTTGATGTACATCCCGGCCGAAGCCATCTACTACGAGATTATCAATAATATAGGAAAAGAGACGGATCTGAGCTCTTTTGCCTGGTCAAGAAGGATAATCCTCACCTCTCCCAATACCATCTATCTGACCTTGAGGACCATAGAACACTGGTTCAGGGATTCCCAGGTCTCCAGGAAGACGCAGGATATTTTGAAGAGGCTGGGGAAGATAAATGAGGATTCCAGAAGGCTGGCCGACGACTTCAGGAAGCTTGGAGGCCATTTGAAAAACACGGTTTCCGCCTACGAAAGTTCTGAAAAGAGGTTGGACCTCTTCAGCCAGAAAGTAGAGAAGCTTATTGACATTAAGGAGCAGAAAAGGTTAAAATCAAAATCAAATTAATCAATACAAAAAAATCATGCTATCTGTCATAAGGACCGGCGGAAAACAATATATCGTTTCCCCGGGAAAGAAAATAAAGATAGAGAAGTTAGAAAATAAGCCCGGGACAGAGGTTGCTTTTTCAGACGTCCTCTTGATGGAAAAAGCCAAGAGTTTGGAAATCGGAAAACCGACCGTCAAAGGGGCGAAAGTGACAGCCAAGGTTTTGAGCCAGCGGAAATCGAAGAAGACCATAGTCTTCAAATACAGCCCGAAGAAGAGATTCAAGAAAAAAACCGGCCATCGCCAGTCTTTTACGGAAGTCGAGATCAAAAATTTGGAAGAGCAGGCTTAGGCCTGCTTTCTGTTTTCAAGAGCCCAGGACAGGGTTTCATCGCCGGCATATTCCAGTTCGCCTCCGACGGGAATGCCTCGGCCCAGCCTGGTCATTTTCCTGTTGTCTGGCAGGTTTTTTTTAAGGAGCCTCTCTATATACAGTCCGGTCGCTTCTCCTTCGGGAGTGGAATTGGTGGCGATTATTATCTCCTGGAATTCAGCTTCGAGGCCGAATCTTTTCGGGTCTTTAGCTCTTCTTATGAGTTCAGCCGCCCTGATCTTCTCAATGTCCTGCTTCCTGAGGGTGGAGATCGTTCCTCCAAGTATGAAATAAAGACCTTTGTATCTTTTCGTCTTTTCCAGGGATGCAAGGTCGCTTTCCTTTTCCACTACGCAAAGCAGGGATCTGTCTCTTCCTTTGTCAGAACATATGTCGCAAAGATCTTTTTCCCCGCTTTTTTCAAACGGAGCGAAACAGAAACCGCACAGCCTTATCTTTTTTTCCAGCTCCTCTATGGCGTTTAACAGGGAGCGGACGTCTTTTTCTGGAAGCTGGATCAAATAGGAAACAAAACGGCTGGCAGTGCGCGGGCCGATGGTCGGGAATTTCGAGAATAGGTCGATTAAATCCTGGATGAGTTGGGAGGACATGTTATTCCTGGATTCCTTTTTCCAAATTTTTGAAAGAGGCTCTCGGTTCGTCGAAGAAAAGATCCGCCTTTCCGACCGGGCCGTTCCTGTGCTTGGCTATGATTATCTCTGCTATTCCTTTTCTGGACGTGTTTTCCCTGTATTTATCTTCCCTGTGGATGAAAAGGACCACGTCAGCGTCCTGTTCTATGGCTCCTGTCTCTCTCAAGTCAGAAAGCCTGGGGACCTGGGGAGACCTCTGCTCAACCGCCCTTGAGAGCTGGGAAAGAGCCAGCACCGGTATGCCGAGCTCCTTGGCCAGGCCTTTCAAAGATCTGGAGACCTCGGTCATCTGCTGGACCATGGAAGCGTTCGAGTTTCTAGGCTCCATCAACTGCAAATAATCCACGATTATGAGCCCGAGGCCCTTGTCTGCCTGAAGGCGTCTGGCCATGGCTCTCATCTGGATTATGTCGGCTGAAGAAAGGTCGTCGATGTATATGGGAGCTTCGGCTAAAGAATCCAGCGCTTCCCCGATTATGATCAAATCGTTGTTTTCACCTTCAGTAGAAATCCTTCCTGTCCTGAGCTTCCATAAATCAATTCCTGCCTGGGCTGCCAGCAACCTGTCTATTATCTGGTCTTTTGCCATTTCAAGGGAGAATATGCCGACAGGTATTTTTTCTTGCACCGCGCAGTACCTGGCGATGTCCAGAGCCAGGGCGCTTTTTCCCAAAGAAGGGCGGGCGGCCAGTATTATCAAATCCGATTTCTGGAGTCCGGAGAGTATGTTGTCCAACTCATGAAACCCGGTCGGAATTCCCCTGGGCATTCCCTTGTGCTTGGCCAGGTTGTTTATCCTTTCGAATGCCTCACCGAGCTCAGTCTTAAGGGAAACGAAATTCTGGGTGAGGCTTCTCTGGGTTATGCTGAATATCCTTTTCTCGGCCCTGTCCAAAAGGATGTCCACGTCCTCTGTCTCGTCGTATCCCATCATCCCGATTTCGTAGCTGGCCTCGATCATGTCCCGCAGTATCCTTTTCCTCTGCACAATTTTCGCGTAGCTCAGGACGTGGAGGGCGTTGGGGACCGAGTTTATGAGGTCGGTGAGAAAGGCGTTCCCTCCGATTTCCTTCAGCCTTCCTTTCTCCTTGAGTCTGGAAGAAACGGAAAGGAGATCTATCGGTTCTCGCTTTTCGAAAAGCTCCTGTATAACCTGGTATATCTCCTTATGGACTTCCTTGTAGAAATCCTTCGGGCTCAGAAAATCAACCACCTTTAAGATGGCGTCTTTGTCCAGCATCAAGCATCCCAGAAGGGAAGTTTCAGCCTCTATGTTTTGGGGAGGTATTTTTTCAGGCAGATCTTTGTTTTTGTTTCCTTCCATGATTATGAGTAAGTTCAGCTAAGCATAATATATCATTTCAGCGATCTTTGGCAACAAGAGCGGTTGATTCATTCCGATATTTGCCGTATTTTATCTTAAAGGAGGAAAAACATGGCTTACAGCTCTGATTTGAGAAAAATAAAGAAGGAGAGCGACGTTACGGCTTTTGGAGCTTCGACGAAAGGAGGGCAGAGGGCCAACAGGAAAAAGACCGGCATCCGCCTTTTTCATATTCCTTCAGGCCTCGTCGTAAAGAGCATAGAGGAGAGATCCCAGCAGCAGAACCTGGCTAAGGCTTTAGAAAGGCTCAAGTTAAAGTTAGAGAAGTTCAACAAACCCAGAAAGACAAGGATAAAGACCAAGCCCGGCAGGGCGGCAATTCTGAGGAGGCTTGAAAGCAAAAGGAGGCGTTCCGCCGGAAAGAAGCTCAGGCAGAAGCCGGAAGCCGATTTTTAGCGAAAGAGCGGGGCTATCCTCGCTCTTTCTTTTTAAATTTGGGTCCGTATTTTGTGTCTTTGAGCGAATATCCGAGGTCTTGCATCTTTTTTCTGATTTCGTCCGCTTTTTCCCAGTTTTTGTCTCTCCTCCATTTTTCCCTTTCTTCGGCCAGAAGCAGAATGTCGGCCGGCACTTTCCCTGATTTGTTTTCGGCGAATATGAATTCAAGGAAGCTGTCGCATTCTTCCAAAGCTTTCAGCGTTTTTTTGGCTTCTTTTTTATCGACCATATCCTGGTCGAAAAGCCTGTTTCCTTCGGAGATCAGCTTGAATATTTCAGCTATGGCCAGAGGGGTGTTGAAATCGTCTTCCATCGCTTCTTTGATTCCTTTCAGAAAAGAGGACAAAGCTTCTTTCAATTTTCCGTTTTTGCAGGTCTTGGGCGGATGCTGCAGCTTTTCGACGAATTCGTCTATCCTTTCAAGCTGTTTTCCAGTCTGCTCAATCTCTGTTTGGTTGTAATCTACGGGGGATCGGTAATGGTTCTTGAGCACGAAGATCCTCAGCATCCTGGCTCCTTCGCTTCCGAACTCATCCAGGAAGTTTCTTATAGTGACGAAATTTCCGAGAGATTTTGACATCTTTTCTCCCTTCACGGTAAGGAATCCGGTGTGCATCCAGTGCTTGACCAGGGGATCTTTTCCGGAGATCGCCTCCATCTGGGCTATTTCAGCTTCGTGGTGTGGGAAAATGAGGTCCCTGGCTCCTCCGTGCACGTCGTACTGGGATCCGAAATATTTTTCAGTGATGGCAGTATCCTCAATATGCCACCCCGGCCTTCCTTTTCCGAAACAGCTCAGCCAGGCAGGTTCCCCTTCTTTTGAAACTTTCCAGAGGCAGAAGTCTCCCTTGTTCTTTTTTCCAACGGTTTCGTCGATCCTGGAAACTGCGTCTTCGGCCTGCAGGACCGTCCTCTTGGAAAGCTTGCCGTATCCTTTGAATTTGCTGATGTCGTAATATATCCCGTCTTCGGTTTCGTAGGCGAATCCCTTTTCAAGGAGCCTTTTCACCTGGCTCTGGATTTCCTTTATATGGTCAGTGGCCCGAGCGTATTTAGTCACTCCGTCCACTTTCAGACTTTTCATGTCCTCCAGATATTCTTTTTCGAAGCGCCTGGCCAGCTCTTTTGCTGTCTGGTTCGTCTCTCTGGCCCTTGCGATTATCTTGTCGTCGATGTCCGTGATGTTCTGGAGGTAGAAGACTTTTATTTTCCTGCTCCTCAGATATTTCACGAAAGTGTCGAAGGATATGTAGGTCCTGGCGTGCCCCAGGTGAGCAAAATCGTAAACGGTCGGCCCGCAGACGAAAAGATTGATTTTTTTGCCTGAAAGAGGCTCCTTTTTCCCTGACAGGGTATTGTAAAGGTATGTTGTTTCCATTTGACTTTGAAATTATTTTTATTTATTCTAGCATATATGCGATAGTTTTCCACCTATTGCTTTTATTCCGAATTGTGGTATTCTTACAACCAGTATGGAAAAAACAACAGAATTACAAGAAGAAAAGACAGTAGAAGAGAAAATGGATCCCGTCATCGAGGAAATGTCCAATGCCGGACTTTATTTCGGGCACAGGACCTCCAAGATCCACCCCAGGATGATGCCTTTCGTGAAAGGGGTGAGGAACGGGGTGCATTTGATCGACCTTGAGGCGACCTCGAAAATGCTTTCGGCCGCTGTCGACTTCACAAAGAAGATTGTTTCTGAAAAGAAGATCCTGCTTCTGGTCGGGACCAAGATTCAGACCAAGTCGATCGTCGAAGAGGTGGCCAAATCGGCCGGTCTTCCTTACGTCAACCAAAGATGGCTCGGAGGGACTTTCACCAATTTCGAAAGCATCAAAAAGAGGATCGACCATTTCAAGGATCTTGAAGACAAAAAGAAGAAGGGCGAGCTGGAAAAATACACCAAAAAGGAAAGGATAAAGCTGGACGATGAAATCGAAACTTTAAGGGGAAAGTTCGAGGGGATAAAGATTTTAGAACAGCTGCCTGACGCTGTTTTCGTCTGCGACATGAAAAAAGACGATCTTGCGGTGAAGGAAGCGAAAGCCAAGGGAGTGAAGGTCATAGCCATAGCGGATACGAATGTTGATCCGGCTTTGGCCGACTATCCCATTCCGGCCAACGACGACGCCGCCTCTTCAGTGAGATATATCCTGGAGAAATTGGCGGAAGCCGCCAAGAAAACGAAATAGAAAAACAATGGTCTCAATGGATTTGATAAAACAATTAAGGGAGGAAACCGCCGTCTCCATCACCGAGTGCAAGAAAGCCCTGGAAGAGTCGGGAGGGGATATAGAAAAAGCCAAGGAGTTTTTGAGGAAATGGGGCAAAGAGCTGGCCGGCAAGAAATCTGAGAGGACGGCTGAACAGGGGATTGTTGAAAGCTACATTCATCCCAACAGGAAGACCGGGGTGCTGCTTGAGTTGAAATGCGAATCCGATTTCGTGGCCAAATCCGAGGAATTCAAGAACCTCGCCCACGAGATATGCCTGCAGATAGCGGCCATGAAGCCCTTGTTTATTTCTTCCGAAGAAATCCCGGAGGAATTCCTTGACGGAGAAAAGAAGATCTACCAGGAGCAGATGAAGGATTCCGGCAAGCCCCAGAAGATAACGGACGAGATAATTTCGGGCAAGCTTGAAAAATACAAAGAGGAAGTTTCTCTTCTGTCCCAGCCCTGGATAAAGGACCAGGACAAGACGATTGAAGACCTCATAACCGGGCAGGTGGCCAAGATCGGAGAAAACATCGTGGTCAAAAGGTTTTCAATGTATGACATTTAGCCTATGTTAATCTCAATTTCCCAGATAGTTTTGCCGGTCAGCTTGGTCGTGGTGATTTTTATCATATTCAGGAAGATCCCGACGTTGGTCAAGCTGACCCCGGAAGGCCAGGTCGTCTATCCGAGCATAATCTCAAAGCAGGGAGGGGAAATATTGAACAGGATAAAAGGGTTCTCTTTGACCTGTTTTTTGAGAAAGATTTTGGTCAGGATGAGGATCATTACCATGAAGGGCGAGAACGGGATAAGCAAATGCATTGAGAAACTCAAGAAAAACAGCCCTGAAGCCAATGCCGGCGGTTCTGACGAATACTGGGAGCAGCTGAAGAAATAGGGGTTTTCAGGCCTGAGTAGCTCAGCGGCAGAGCAACTGTTTTGTAAACAGTAGGCCGCCGGTCCGAATCCGGCCTCAGGCTCAGGCACTTGACAGGTTCTGGACGGCGGATATAATCAGGATAGGGATGAAATTAAAAATTCAAAAGCCTATGGCGGCCTAAGAAAAAAAAGTAGCAAGACACAAACAAGACCGTGAAGGTATCTACAAGATTTGGGTGTCTTCACGGTTTTGTTTTCAAAAAACAAAAAGCACGTTAAAAACCGGATTAGAGACGAACGCAAACAATAAAGTCAGTTTTTTAGAGTTGTTCCGACTCAACAATAAAGGCTTGGCCCGCTTTCAAAGCGGTCAATCCTTTTTTCGAGAGTTTGATCTTAGCTCAGGATGAACGCTGGCGGCGTGGATGAGGCATGCAAGTCGAACGACCTGCGGGAGCAATCCTGCAGGGAGTGGCAAACGGGTTAGTAACACGTAGATACATACCCTCAAGACGGGAATAACTCCGAGAAATCGGAGCTAATGCCCGATGGTATTTCCTTTCGGCAATTAAAGGCTTCGCAAGAAGCCGCTTGAGGAATGGTCTGCGGCCTATCAGGTAGTTGGTGAGGTAATGGCCCACCAAGCCTTTGACGGGTAGGCGGAGTGAGAGCTTGACCGCCAACATAGGCACTGAGATACGGGCCTAACTCCTACGGGAGGCAGCAGTCGAGAATATTGGACAATGGGGGAAACCCTGATCCAGCGACGCCGCGTGCTTGATGAAGTCCTTCGGGATGTAAAGAGCTTTTCTCGGGGATGAACTTTTGTGACAGTACCCGAGGAATAAAAGGATGCAAATCACGTGCCAGCAGCCGCGGTAATACGTGATCCTTGAGCGTTATCCGGATTTATTGGGCGTAAAGGGTCCGTAGGCGGCCGAAAAAGTCTGAGGTTCAATACCCAGGGCTTAACCTTGGGAATGCCTTAGAAACTTTTCGGCTGGAGGGCGTTAGAGGAGAGCGGAACGGTTGGTGTAGGAGTGAAATCCGTTGATATCAACCGGAACACCAAATGCGAAGGCAGCTCTCTGGGGCGACCCTGACGCTGAGGGACGAAAGCGTGGGGAGCAAAAAGGATTAGATACCCTTGTAGTCCACGCCGTAAACGATGAATACTGGCTATTTGTAGTGTCGACCCTACAAGTGGCGAAGCTAACGCGTTAAGTATTCCGCCTGGGAAGTACGGCCGCAAGGCTAAAACTCAAAAGAATAGACGGGGACTCACACAAGCGGTGGATCATGTGGCTTAATTCGACAACAAACGAAGAACCTTACCAGGACTTGACAGACTAACAAAACCCCTTCGAAAGTTGGGGCTCCCACAAGGATGTTAGTTCAGGTGCTGCATGGTTGTCGTCAGCATGTGTTTTGAAATGCACGCTTAAATGCGGTAACATGCGCAACCCCTATCCTATGTTTTATATGTCATAGGGAACTGCCCGGGATGACCGGGAGGAAGGCGGGGATGACGCCAAATCAGCATGGCCCTTTGATGCCCTGGGCGACACACGTGGTACAATGGCCGGTACAATGGGTTGCCAAGTCGTAAGGCGGAGCCAATCCCAACAAACGGCCTCCCAGTCCAGATTGAGGTCTGCAACTCGACC
>Ga0136653_10001370_pt1 | contig 13206 bp, 14 predicted proteins | sample LakKivw275mmetaG_FD_94866 | JGI IMG/M metagenome (GOLD analysis project Ga0136653, IMG submission 94866) | Anoxic lake water microbial communities from Lake Kivu, Rwanda to study Microbial Dark Matter (Phase II) - Lake Kivu water 275m metaG... | ecosystem: Environmental > Aquatic > Freshwater >... | reverse complement strand
CGCCTGGCCTACGGCGGGGCTGCAGGAAGATCCCGGACCTGTCCCTCCCGGCCGCTCTCCTCCTTTGCGGGCTCAAAGGTTCTCGGAGGGATCGAAGCCATCGCGGGCCGCCTGGTGAAGGCCACTTTCTGTACGGCAGCCCCGCCGTAGGCCAGGCGTTCCGCCTCGAAGCTCTTTGATGCCTTGTCGAACCGGAGGGCAACACAGCCGCTGCAAAAGCCCGTGTCGAGTTTTGCGGCGATCCGGGCAGCGAGGTCCCTCCCGCGCAACGTCGCGGCGAAGAGCAGGATGTCGGGATCCGCCTTCGTGGCTTCACCGGCGATAACGGGGATGCAGGCGTCGAGAGACTGCCCTTCCTGGAGGGGCGGAATGAACAGGACTTCGTTCGCCCCATGGGAGATGTAATCCTTCGCCTGCTCCCGGTCTCCCATGAGGAAGGCGGTCAGCGTCGTTCCCATTTCGGTGGCGAGTGTCCTCCCGATACCCAGGAGTTCCAGCGTCAACTCCATGTTTTCCGCAAAAACCCAGACACCGGCCATTGCTTCACCTCCTACCTGAGTACGCCTCTTTTTTTGAGCCCATCAACAAAGCGTCGGATCTCCGCGGCATCGACGCCGAACTTTTCACAGGCCCGCTCCATCCGGACAGCCGCAAGCCCGACGGTCCTGAGTGTGGGATCTGGAATCTTCGAAAGCTCCTCTTTCTTGACCGTAACGACGGGCTTTTTGGAGGCCATGAGTGTGTCCTTTACACCCGGAATCCTCGGGATGTTGATGTCGGGAAGAACCGTCACGAGGGCAGGGAGCGGTGCCTCGACGATTTCGACCCCCTCCTCGGTCCTTCTCTCGGCGGTGACTTTCCCGTCACCCACGGTTACTTTCTGGACGAAGGAGAAGCAGGGGATGCCGATATTCTCGGCGAGTCTCGGGCCCACCTGCTGGGCGTACAGGTCACTCGAGCCCTCACCGCAGAGGATGAGGTCGAAAGACCCAGTGCGATTGCGAATCACGTCGGCGAGAACTTTTGCCGTCTGGGAAGGTTCGAGGTCCCGGAAGGAGGGGTCGGCGATGAAGTAACACTGGTCGGTCCCCCGCGAGAGAGCGTCCTTGACGCCTTTCGTGGCCTCCGGAACACCGACGGTGACCGCGATCACACTGCCGCCCGCAGCGTCTTTCAGGCGAACGGCCTCCTCGATGGCGTTCCGGTCGTAATCGCTGATCTTGTAATCCACCGCCGAGAAGTCCAGTTGACCGGAAGACCCGCGCCGGATGTAGGCCTCGTCAACGACCCATTTGAAGCAGGCAATAATTGTCGCCATATCAACACTCCACAAGTGTCCTGTTTGGGTTCTGGGTAACGGGTGAAGGGCCTTTAGCCCTTGCTAATTACTCATCACCAGCCACCAACCACTCAGGCCATTCGGCCTGCCGGGCCTTCAGCCCTTGCTAACCACTAACCACCAATCACTAACCACTGTCTCTATCGCAGTACATTTCCCGAGATGATCATTCGCTGGGCTTCCGAGGTGCCCTCGTAGATCTCGGTGATCTTGGCGTCGCGCATCAATCGCTCCACCTTCGCGCCCTTGATGTAGCCGTAACCGCCGTGAATCTGGACCGCCTTGATCGTGTGGTGCATGGCCTTTTCCGCCCCGAAGAGTTTGGCCATGGAGGCTTCCTTACTGAAAGGTTGATTCTGATCCTTGAGCCACGCGGCGTGGTAGGTGAGGAACCGGGCCGCAGCGAGGTCCGTCGCCATGTCCGCTATCATCCAGGATATGGCCTGGTGCCGGGCAATCGGGCTTCCCATCTGGACTCTCTCCTTTGAATACCTGATGGATTCATCGAGGGCGGCCTGGAGGATGCCCACACACTGGGCGGCGATTCCGATACGGCCGTGGTCGAAGCCCGTCATGGCCATGGCCAATCCGTTGCCTTCCTTACCCAGGAGGTTGTCCTTGTGAATGCGACAGTCCTTGAAGACTACCTCGGAGGTCTGGGAGGACCGGAGACCCATCTTGCTGAAGTGTTCTCCCGGCTTCAATCCGGGCGTCCCCTTGGGGATAATAAAAGCGCTCATCCCTTTTCTGCCGGCGGCTTTATCCGTCCAGCAGAACGTGAGGTAGGTGTCCGCCAGGGGACCGTTCGAGATGAAGGTCTTCGTCCCGTTGAGGACATAATAGTCGCCGTCCTTGGATGCCGTCGTCGTTGCGGCCATGACATCCGTGCCCGCTCCCGGCTCCGTCAGGGCGAGAGCCCCCATGTGTTTCCCCTGGGCAAGCGGCACCAGGTATTTCTTTTTCTGGTCTTCGTTGCCGTAGAGATTGACCAGCATGCAGGCAACACCGACGTGAATGGAGAGAGTAAACCCCGTGGACGAGCAGGACCTTGAGAGCTCCTCCACGACGATGATGCTTGTCAGGTAATCCGAGCCGGCTCCCCCGTACTGCGTGGAAATGGGAATCCCCATCCAGCCTCCCTCGGCCAGTTTCTTGAACACATCGGCCGGGTGGATCTGTTTTTCATCGATCTCCGCCGCGATGGGCTCCACGTACTTCAGAGCGAATTCCCGCATGTTCTTGCGGAGCAGTTCCTGTTCTTCCGTCAGTTTGAAATTCATAATCAACCTCCTTCTTAGTCGCAGGCAAAGCCTGCTCCAATTATAAGTTTTAAGTTTTGAGTTTTGAATTTCTCTAATTTATTTGATCTTCCAGTTCTTTCTCTCCACTCACCACTATTCACTACCCACTATTTTTTAAGGTCTATTTAGTCTATTTTGTCTTTCTCACAACTCACAACTGACAACACACAACTCGGGCCCCTGGCCCGTGCTAACCACCAATCACTTATCACTCAGGCCATTCGGCCTGCTGGGCAAAGCCCGCTCCAGTTTTGAGTTTTGAATTACCTAAAAAAGGGGACAGGCTACTTTTTTTATCCCCTTTTTTACTTACCTACGACGAACAACCTACAACTCGAGTCCGCAGCCTTTGCTAATCACTATCAATTCTATTGGTCGCGAAGGCCGGAGCCTTTGACTAAAAAAGTAGCCTGTCCCCTTTTTTATCCGCAAGCATGGCACCACTAACCACCGCCCTTTATCCAAATCGGAATTGTATGCCGAAGCCGCCCTCGGGGTAGTTCCAGTCGAGGACCGCCGTCCCGCAGGCTGTCCGGCAGGTCCCGCACTCGAGGCACCCGTCCACGTTGATGGAAATCTCTCCCTTTTCGTTTTCGCTGTAGCAGCCGGCGGGGCAGATCTTCACCGACGGCTTCAGCCGGGGGTCTTTCTCCATACCGGGCCTAATTTTGATGTGAGGTTCCTTCCCGGGCTTGAAGACATTCAATCCAAGTTTTGCTTTCAGATCCACGTCATCCCCCTAAAAAATAAAAAGGGGACAGGCTACTTTTTTTATTCTCCTGTGATACCGGCTAGTTAGCGATCCGTTAAAGAAGTAGCCTGTCCCCTTTTTTATACTTTTTCATATTCTGATTATACCGCGCATATCTTTGAACATCGCCCACATTTCGCTGAGGGTGAGGTGTTTTCTAAGCGTCGGGTAGATCCTCTCTTTTGGCCCGGCCGGTATTTCGTAGAGGTCTTTCATGATGTTCCCGATGAATTCCGGGTAATGATTAAAAAACCGCGGATTCGACAGGACGGAAGGTGTCTCCTGGAAGTTCATGAAGTCCCGAAGGACAAAACTCTCCTCGAGCATCTTTCTGTATGCGGAAAGCGACTTGGCACTGAAATCACCGGAGGCTTTAGCCTGCAGAACAGCCTTCGCGGCGAAATGACCCGACGCCAACGCGTATTCCATGCCGCGGACGGTGAAGCCCATGTTGAGTGCAAATCCCGCGGCGTCGCCCGCCACCAGAATGCCATCGCCGAAGAGCGGGCTCAAACCTTTGTATCCTCCTTCGGGGATCATGTGGGCGCCGTATTCCAGGGTGTTTCCGCTTTTGACAAGGGGGGCAATCTCCGGTCGTGACTTGAATGCGTCGAGTATGGCAGGGACCTCCGAAGTGCCGCCCTTTTCGATGAAGTCATGGAGGCCAATGACAAGCCCGAGGCTTATGCTTTCCCTGTTGGTGTAAAGAAAGCCGCCGCCGAAAAGACCTTTTGTGACCTCACCGATATAAAGTCGCGCCGTGCCTTCATTTCCATCCAGGCTGAAGCGGTCGTTGATCACATTGGCATCGAGGGCGATGATCTCCTTGATGCCGACAGCGAAATCTTCCGGTTTTCCCGGCGGATGAAGCCCCGCTTTTTCGGCGAGAAGTGAAAGGACGCCGTCGCAGGCGATGACCAGGTCGGCGCGGAGGTCGTCGCCGCCCGCCATAACGCCTGAAACTTTACCGTTTTCCTTGATAACTTCATCGACGCGGGTCTTGGGTAGGAGCATGACACCCTTTTCCTCGAGACGCTCAGCCATCCAACGGTCAAATCTCGAGCGAAGAATGCTGAAACTCTGATGGGGCTCGGCCCGAAGCTCGTCACCGGCATAGTCCGTGGTAAGCGAGCGCTCCTTTGCCATCACTGTGACCCCTTCATGAGTGATGAAGCGCTCGAGTGGTGCCTGCTCCCACAAACCGGGGAATAGATTACGGACAGGGTTCACATAGAGGCGGCCACCCGAGAGATTCTTGGCGCCGGGATAGTCTCCCCGCTCCAGGACCAGAACTTCCATTCCCTGCCCGGCAAGGGTCCAGGCGCATCCAAGGCCCGCGAGCCCGGCCCCCACGATGATCGCGTCAAACTTTTCCATTTTTAACTCTTTCCGGTTATCGAAAGGCCCTATGTGACATACCCTATTTACCGGCATTAGCGCAACCCAAAACAGGGTTCTGACGGCCCTTACGCGCGTTTTACCTTCGGTTCTGTGTGCTCGAAGTCCAGGGTCCCTCACGTCCTCAAATCTGAAACAGTATCCAGGCTAAAGAATACGAAGAGAATAGACAAAAAGAGCTTCCTTGTCGGTTGTTCACAACTCGGATGTATCAATAATTTCCGATGATTTTATCAGGGTATGTTTTTTGCACACCCATTTTCCTGATCGAGTGCGTCTTGGTTTGGGTGCGGCATGCTATAGCTTGGAAATTCTTTATCTGTCTGGAATCATTAAATATATTACAAAAGTTAAGCAGGAAGGAGAAATGGATATGAAAGACAAGCCGGTAGCGAACCCGCTCATCGTTCTCCGTGAGGAATTTGACGACTGGGCCATCCTCTTCGATCCCGACACGGGAAACGCCTTCGGTCTCAATCCGACAGGGGTCTTCGTCTGGAAACTCCTCGACGGCGAGCATTCGCTCGAGGATATTTCGGCGGAGCTCCGAACAAATGCTGAGGATGTGCCTGAAGAGGTGAAAGACCATGTCCACGAATTCGTCACAGACCTCGAAAAGCAGGGCCTCGTCGGCTTCGAGGTCACAGGGTAGGGATCAAGTTGGAATAATGGAATGTTGGAATAATGGAATAGTGGGAAACACGCTTTAATAATGGAGAGAAAAAACGTCAACAGGGGATTTAAGAAACTTCGGGTCTGGCAAGACTCAGTTTCCCTCTATATTTTAGCAAGCAAGATTTTTGACAAATTTCCATATAAGTTCACAAAAGTGGCTGCGAATAGTATCGATGCGGCCCATAGCATATCGAGAAACATTGCTGAAGGATACTGTCGAAGGAGCTTGAGGGAGTATCTGAATTTTCTAAATATTGCCCTCGCTTCATGTGGAGAGTTTCATTCATGCTACGACAGTTGCAAACAGGCAGGTCAAATCAGTGACGATGAATATGAGCAATTAGAGGATCTTCACTACAGGGTTGAGAATGCTCTCTTGAAGCTCATATCGTCACTTCAAACGAAACTGAAGAAAGAGGATTGGAAAGATGAATTTTGACCATCATTCCAGTATTCCAGTATTCCATTTATCCATAGTTGCCTTGGGCAACATCGACTCTCTTGTTAAGGAGATCGCGTCATGCGTCTGATGAAAACCCCCAAATCCGTGGATCTGGAAATAACCAACCGGTGCAACCTCCGGTGCACCTACTGCAGCCACTTCGAGAGTGATGGTGACGTGGGTCAAGATCTGCCGAAAGAAGAGTGGCTTAAGTTCTTCGAGGAACTGAACCGCTGCGCGGTGACGAATGTGACCTTATCGGGTGGGGAGGCATTCATACGTGAAGATTTGAAGGAACTCATCGAGGGCATTGTCAGGAACCGTATGCGCTTCGGCATCCTGAGCAACGGGACGTTGATCACCGACGAAATGGCCGCCTTTCTGGCCTCAACGGGGCGCTGCGAGAGCGTGCAGGTCTCCATCGACGGTTCCATGCCGATTACCCACGATGTATGCAGGGGGAAGGGGAGTTTTGTAAAGGCGATAAACGGAATCCGATCCCTGCAGAAGTTCAACCTTCCAGTAACCGTGCGCGTCACGATTCATCGAAAAAACCTCCACGACCTCGAGGCCGTATCGAAACTTCTCCTGGAGGATATCGGGCTTCCCGGCTTCTCAACAAATTCAGCCTCCCATATGGGCCTTTGCCGGAAGAATGCAGAGCAGACCCAGTTGACGCCAAAGGAGCGGTCCATCGCCATGGAGACCATGCTGAGGCTGGTCGCGCAGTATAACGGACGGATCGGCGCCACCGCAGGACCACTCGCCGAGGCAAAAGCGTGGATCGCGATGGTAAAAGCAAGCCGGGGTGAAGAAGCGGAACCCTTCGGGCAGGGCTTCCTCACGGGGTGCGGTGGTATGTGGAGCCAGATGGGTGTCCGGGCCGATGGGGCCATGGTTCCCTGCTGCCAGATGCCTCACCTCGAACTGGGCCGGATAAATAAAGATGATCTCAAACAAGTCTGGCAGAATCACCCGGAGCTTAGAAGATTGAGGGAACGTTGCAAAATTCCCCTGAGCAATTTCGAATTCTGCAGGGACTGCGAATACATCAACTTCTGCACGGGGAGTTGTCCGGCACTTTCATACACCTTTGTTGGTGATGTTTATCATCCGAGTACGGGTGACTGCCTGAAAAGATTTTTGGAAGAGGGGGGTAGACTCCCGGATGAGAGGCTTCTGATCCTTGAAAGTGAAGCCGGTTGTGGATGCACGGCATGCAGGAGCGACAGTCTTAAGGAGCGGGAACACGTTTCCCTTGAAGAGCGCGAGGCTTGAGGGTTGCTGAAGGATCACTTTTTGAGGTCATGACCTTAACGCAGATATTCCGGCGACGAAAATTTATCAAAGAGAATGAGTCGTCAGAAATAAAAGTACGGGCTGAAATAATTGATCGGAAATTACATGGATTGATTAAATCCTTAAGGAGCAGAACATGAACCAAAGTGAGCGGAAAGATTTCCCTGCAGTCGAAACGAACCTCGAGCGCAACACTCCTGATGCAGGGCGCTCCTCAAGCGAAGCGCTCCTTGAACGCAGTGCTCCTCAAGCTGAGTGCTCTTCGAACGCAGCACTCATCGAGCGAAGCGCTCTTAATTATCCCCTCGGCCGCATCTATTTCTATCTGACCGAAGGTTGTAATCTCTGCTGCAGGCACTGTTGGATTCAACCCAAGTTCCAGAACGGCGAGCGGGTGTATCCGTCACTCGATGTCGGGCTTTTCAAATCGATCATCGAACAGGCAAAACCCATGGGGCTCAATTCCCTAAAGCTGACAGGCGGTGAGCCGCTCCTCCATCCGCAAATCGCTGAGCTTCTCGATCACATCAAAAAAGAAGAGCTCCGACTGACCATAGAAACAAACGGTGTCCTCTGCACATCCGAGCTCGCGCGTCAGATCGCGACCTGCATGAATCCCTTCGTCTCCGTGAGCATCGACGGAGCAGACGCGGAGACGCACCAGTGGGTAAGGGGAGTCGCGGGCTGCTTCCAGCAGTCAATCGACGGTGTACGAAACCTCGTCGATGCGGGCATTCACCCCCAGATTATCATGACGATCATGCGCCGGAACTACAAGCAGATGGAAGACGTGGTCCATCTTGCCGAAAGGCTGGAGGCAAACTCTGTCAAGTTCAACATCGTTCAGCCCACGGCCCGCGGCGAGAAGATGCATGAAACGGGGGAGACGCTGACCATAGAGGAACTGATTGAAATCGGCCGGTGGGTGGAAAACGAACTTTCAGCGAGAGCGAGCATTCGACTTTACTACAGTCACCCCGCTGCTTTCCGCCCCATGGGCAAGATGTTCGGCGAGAACGGGGACGGCTGCGGCGTGTGCGGTGTTTTAGGGATACTGGGTGTTCTGGGTAACGGTTCCTACGCGCTTTGCGGGATCGGCGAGACGGTGCCCGAGCTTGTCTTCGGACATGCCGCGAAAGACCGGCTTATTGACGTCTGGGAAAGCAATCCCGTCCTGAAGGAACTCCGTGAGGGCTTGCCTCACCGCTTTGAGGGCATCTGCGGCGACTGCGTCATGAAGGGCATCTGCCTGGGGAGTTGTGTAGCCCAGAACTATTACAGCTCAAAGAATCTCTGGGCAGGTTACTGGTACTGCGAGGCGGCAAAAAAGAAAGGGCTCTTCCCCGACAGCCGTATGGAGGGTAGACGAAGGATCAAACAGGAAGAGGCAAGGCCAGGCGTGTAAGGCGGGAGGATGTCAACATCTTTGTTCCACCAGATAATATCTGTAAAGCCTCCAGATTATGACGGAAATTGTTAGATACGAAAAACCCATACTCTTCAGCCTGAGCAATCATGGCGATTTTGCTAGCGGTGATGGAGTATGCGAGCCCAGCGGAACAAATGTTAAATGTTCAACTTATAACCTTACAGATATATGCGAAATCGGGACAGCTCCAAAACATGGTGCACTGGGACGTTCATGTAAAACTGGATATACGGCCATTTACAATTGCACTAACGGAGTGGGTGTCGACAATTGCCAATGCTGCGCAAGCGGAAACAAGGCGGGTCAATGCAGCGCCGGCACGAATTATCAGTCATCTTGTTAATATTAACACATTTAAATTATGTCTACATAAAATGTTTATTATACTTAACAAGCCGATTTATAATTGTTAGATGTCTCATAGTGGATGCAGGATTTTCTTATCGAGGAGATTCAACTTGAGTGAAATTGTCAGTGATACATTGTGTCGCGGAGAAGAATACCTCCTTCAATTAACGGCCGGCCTCGGCTGGAGGCTTGCTGCGACAGAGAAGGCCAGACCGTGGCTGGATGAACTGGCCAGGATTATGAAATTAGAAAAAGCTAACTCGGCGACATATCCGAAGATAATTTTCTGCGGAAATGAATTCGGGAAAGAGACATTAAAAGGTATGATCGTGCCTCCTGGCCAAGAGATGACAGATGATAATGACATTTTCGATCATTGGTCCATAAAAGTGAAATCACAAGCTGTATTTAACCTGTGGACGATTGAAGGTCGTCCGGAGATGATTTTTGACCTGGGAGAAATAGGCATCCACGAACTCGAGATCCTAAAGATGTCCTACACCGTTTCGGAAATATTCGTCCAGGTTTGTTTGAAAGACGGGATTCCGTTTCACGCGGCAGTCGTTGAGCACACGGGGCGGGGAGTAATATTAGCGGCACCCAGTGGGACTGGGAAATCGACTTGCGCACGGCGTATTCCCGCTCCGTGGAGGGCTTTGTGTGATGATAAAGCAATTGTCATAAAGGATAGTAAAGGGAAATACCTGGTACACCCTTTTCCGACATGGAGCGAATATGCGTGGGGAAAATCCACCTCGACATGGAATGTTGAAAAATGCGTTCCACTCTCAGCCGTGCTTTTCATTGAACAGGCTGAGGGAGATCAGGCGATCCCTCTGGAAAAGGCCAAAGCGGTCGTCTACATGGTCCGATCGGCAGGTGAATCTCTTTACTCAATTACGGCACGCTATTCCCCGGAAGAGAGGAGACGTGTTCATGAAAGGGTCCTGGAAAACGCCTGCGAGCTGGCGAAAACCATTCCTGCTTATATCCTGAGGGTCAGCCTCGACGGCCGGTTCTGGGAGAAAATGGAAGAAGTGCTCGGGGGAAAAAGCCTGGTCGAGGCCGTATGAGCGAGATGAACAAATTCTCAGAAGCCATAACCTACGTGGGCTCGAGCATGAACCCGATCTTCCGGGACGGCGACGCCCTTACTCTTGTGCCATGTGATGGAAACGTGCGGCGGGGGGATGTGATCGTTTTCATCCCACCGGATGGCGAGCGGAAGATCATTCATCGCGTGATCTCCGTCGGGCCGGAAGGCGTGCGGACCCGGGGCGACAACAACGGCTCCGTCGATCCCTGGGATTTGAAACACCATGAGATCATCGGACAGGTGGTGTCACTTAGGAGAAACGGAAGGGAAATCGCAATCGCCGGGGGTGTTGCGGGGAGATTGCAGGAGTTGGCCGTCCGCATGCTTCGGAGGGTGGATAAGACGTTTACGAATCTTTTCCGAGGCACCTATCACCGGCTTGCGCAGTCAAGTTTTGCGAAACGGCACCTGCATAGCCTTTTTCTCAGAAGGGTCATCACCGTGAACCGCCCCGAGGGAGCGGAGCTTCAGCTCATGGTCGGAAACCGGCTGGCGGGAAGACTTACCTCGGGACAGAAATCGTGGACGATATGGCGGCCCTATCTATTGTTCGTGGACGAGAATTCTCTCCCGATGGGTAACGGGGGTGTATCGGATAGAACGGAATCCCGCAAAGGAAGCTCTGGATGTCCGTAATGAGAGAGAGAGAGAGAGAGAGAAAGAAAGAGAAAGAAAATACGGCAGGCCATTGCTCATCCCGCTCGATAGCGGTTGTGACTACGCAAGCGGCTACTGCGGGACGGGGGGTTCGAACACCTGCGATACGGGCATAGGGGTCAAGAGCGGCCTTGGCGGGCAGTGTCTCGGAGGCCAGTACGCGAGAACCTGTGCCACCGGGACAGGTGAAAACACCCAGAACTGTCAGAAGGGCAACCAGGCAGTGGGGTTCTGTACCTCCGAGGGTCAAAAAGCAACCATGGGCTGTACTACGGGCGATAGGGCGAGAGGCGGAAGCTGCGGCACCGGAAGTTCCGTCAAAGTATGAGTGGTTGACGGGGAATGATGGGGTTTTGAGTGAAAAGGCATGAAAGAAAGAACCTACGACAGACCGAAACTCGTTCTTCTTGATGCCGGTTGCGACTGTGCAAGCGCCTACTGCCAGGGCGGTGGCGCGAATACGTGCGGCGCGGGGATAGGGGTCGGCAGCGACCTCGGCGGTCAGTGTCTAAGCGGCCAATATGCTAGACAAGGTCGGTGTAGTACAGGGACACGTGTCAATATCTGGAACTGCCAAGAGGGAACCTCGGCTAAGGACTGCACATCTACTGGAAGCAGTGCCACATCAATAAAAGGCTGTACTAGTGGCTCAAGCGCGACGTGGAAATGCAACCCCGGCAGTGGTAGGTAGTGGGCTAGCCCGGAATAGAGAAATCACATTGAACAAAAAAACTACCACAAAAAAATGTTCATTTCGCTCGATGCCGGCTATTCATTTTGACGTTTTGTGAAATTTGCATTTGATGGAAACAGGGAAAAGAATTTGAGCGAATCAATTAAAACATACTCCATGAGAATCGCCGGGGGGCATAACTGGAACTTCATGGCGACAGAGGAAGAGATGACCCTCGTCGAGAGAATCGCCTCCATGATGGAGCTGGAAAGTAAGGTGGTCGGAAGCTCCCCGCGGCTGATTGTGACGGGGGGCGGCAGGTACAAAAAAAGCAGGGGCGCTCCCATCGGCCGGCTTGACGGGTACATGCGGGAGGGCCTTCCCCGCGGGGGCTGGCGGAGTCGGGACTGCGGGGCGCTGCGGGCCTGGTTCCATGAGGAGAGAGAAGACGTGGTTTTTGAGACCTTCCGTGATACGAAGAATAAAAGGGAGCTTGATCATATATACCTCTGCCTCTTCCCTGTTTACAGGAAGGTTTTTCAATCCGGCGGCATGACCGTTCACGCCGCCCTCGTGGAATGGAATGGCAAGGGAATCATCATAGCGGCGAAGAGCCAGACGGGGAAATCAACCTCCTGCCGCAGGCTGCCGTCCCCGTGGAAGGTGCTCGGTGACGAGGAGGCCATAGTTGTCAGGGACCACCAGGGCAGCTATTTAGCCCATCCCTTTCCCACCTGGAGCGACTATTACGAACGCAAACTGAAAAAGTCCTGGGATGTGCAGAGATCTGTGCCCCTGAAGGCCGTCTTTCTCCTGGAGCAGGCGGATCGGGTCGAAATATCTCCAATCGGGCAGGGGAAGGCGGCCATCCGGTTATGCCACCGGGCCGTGGAAAAGGCAGCGATGAGCTGGTGGTGTGTCGATTTGGAAGAGAGAAAGTTCCTGAGGGAGAAGCTCTTCATCAACGCCTGTGACCTCGTGACGGCAATACCGACCTTCATTCTGCGCACGAACCTCACGGGGAAATTCTGGGAGGCGATGGAAGATGTCATGGTTGGACTCGATGAAGAGGCACAGGTTATCGGATTCAAGGGCAAGAGGGAACCCTGCCAAAATGCGGCAGGGAGCATCGCATGAAGGAAATAGCCTACGATAGGCCGCAACTGGTCCTGCTCGACGCCGGTTCCAACTACGGATACGCTCCTGCACGGGCGGGGGGATGTGATTGTCTTTACGCCGCCTGAAGGTATTTAGCATGTTTACGGCTTATGAGAAGAATTAATCATGTACGAAAAACCCATACTCTTCAGTCTCAGTACTCAGGATAATCTTGCTCATGGAGATTGTAATACAGGAAGCACGTGGGGTGGATCCTGCATGACTGGGGGCTGTGCCACGTGTTCAAATTATTCACCGAGCTGCAAAAACGGAGATAAGAACACTGCTAATAATCCTTGCATGACTGGCAACGGGGCTAAATTAAATTGTACTGTGGGAAATACTGTGACTGTTACTAACTGCTGCAAGAGCGGAACCACTCCGGGGGCCTGCTCATCTGGCAACAAATATACAACATGCCAATCATCATAAGCAGGCTCTTTTGAACTAAATGAGCCGATTCGTAAGTATCAGATATCCCCGGGTTCGCTGTTGGCAGATGCTCTGCTGGAAACGGGGTAGTGTAAAAAATCTTGTGTAAATTCTCCGGGTAGTAAAAAAGGCGCTTTTCCTTTACAAGGGTTTTGCCCCAACCCACCATGAAAGGAGAAAGCGCCCATGAAACTGGAGATTACCGTAT
>Ga0136653_10001368_pt1 | contig 13220 bp, 9 predicted proteins | sample LakKivw275mmetaG_FD_94866 | JGI IMG/M metagenome (GOLD analysis project Ga0136653, IMG submission 94866) | Anoxic lake water microbial communities from Lake Kivu, Rwanda to study Microbial Dark Matter (Phase II) - Lake Kivu water 275m metaG... | ecosystem: Environmental > Aquatic > Freshwater >... | reverse complement strand
GTTCAAATCGAAAACGGTCGAAAGTGACTCTTACTGAAAAACCTTCAACAACTTAGCGACCTTTAGAAAAACAACAACCGGACAGGCCTGGGTCAAACCTACTTTTTTCGAAAAAAAGTAGGTTTGACCCTCTCTTGGTCTAGCGCAGACAAAGCTCTCGGGCGATGACCGCCTCGAGGTCGGGCGGCAGGGGCGAGGCGAAGGTCAGGCGCTCTTCCGATTCCGGGTGCAGGAACGACAGCGTGTGGGCATGGAGGAAGATGCGCGGGAACTCGCGCGGCTCCTTCTTCCGCCCGTAGACGGGGTCGCCGCAGACGGGATGCCCGGCCGCGGCCAGGTGGACGCGGATCTGGTGCGTCCGCCCCGTCACCGGCTTGACCTCGAGGAGCGTCGTGTCCTTGAAGGCCCGCTGGACCTGGAAGAACGTCTCGGCCCGCTTCGGGTTCCGGGTCCGGACCGACATCCTCGCGCCTTCCTTCGGGTGCCGGCCCAACGGCCAGCTCAGCTTGCCCTCGGTCTCGGACATCCTCCCCCACGCCAGCGCCAGATAGGTCTTCCAGGTGATGCGGTTCTTGAACTGATGGACCAGGAACGACCAAGCCCGCGGCGAGCGGGCCACGACCATGACGCCCGACGTGTCCTGGTCCAGCCGGTGGACGATGCCCGGCCGCTCCGGGTGGCCGACCGCGGCGACCTCCGGAAAGTGATAGAGTAGGGCGTTCACCAGCGTCCCCGACGGGTGTCCCGGCCCCGGGTGGACGACCAGGTGCGGCGGCTTGTCGATGACGATGACGTCCGCGTCCATGTACACGATCTTGAGCGGGATGCATTGCGGGACGAGAGGCCCCTCCTCCGGCTCGGGGACCTCGTACTCGACATGGACGCGGTCGCCGGGCTTGAGCTTGTAGCCCGCTTTTCGCTTATACGACCCGACCGTGACGCCGCCCGCGTCGATGACCTTGCGGACCTGGGCCCGCGACAGGCCCTCGATCTTGTCGGCAAGAAAGACGTCGAGGCGGACCCGGCTGCCGGCCTCGGGCCCGACGACGAGGTCAGCTCGTGGCACGGCCGCGACGCCTCATGACGATGAAGAGGACGATGCCGCCGATGAGCCCCACGACGCAGGCGAGCTGCGGAAAGGACAGGCTGGAGAAGGCCGTGGCGCCCCGGATGAAGTAGATCTTGTCCGCGTGGTCACCGCGGAAATACTCGGTGAAGAACCGGATGACCGAGTAGTTGATGATGTAGAAGCTGAAGACCTGGCCGTCGAACTTCTTTTTCCTCAGGATGAGGAAGAGGACGCCGAAGTTGAGAAAGTTCAGGATGGCCTCATAGAGCTGGACCGGATGCATGGGCTCGTTGAGGTGGACGCCGGTGAGCTGGGCCGCATACTGGCTCTTGAAGACCGCCGCCCAGGGCAGCGAGCAGCCCCGGCCGTAGCAGCACCCGGCGCTGAAGCAGCCGATCCGGCCGAAGCCGTGGCCAAGGGCCAGGGCCGGGCCGATGAGGTCGGCCGTCTTCCACGTCGGGATCCTCTTGCGGTGGAAGTACCACAGGGCGTACACCGTGCCGAAGAGGAGCCCGCCCTGGAAGACGCCGCCGGACCGGGCCAGGGAGAAGAGCTCCTTCGGATAGTCGAAGTAGTAGCCGGCGTTCGAGATGAAGAGGACGACCTTGGCCCCGACGAGGGAGACGATGATGGTGTAGAACGCCGCGTCCATGATCCGGACGGCGTCGAGGCCGCTTTTCTTTGCCTGGACGTAGATGAACCAGAGCCCGAAGCCGACCCCGACGGCCATGAGGAAGCCGTAGGTGTGGATGGTCAGGGGACCGATCTTCAAGAGGATGGGGTGCATGCGGGTTTCCTCCTGAACAGGGTGAAGAGCATCAGGCAGGCGCCGATGGAGATGCAGGAATCGGCGACATTGAAGAACGGCCAATGCGCCTTGCCGATGTAGAGGTCGAGGAAGTCGATGACATGGCCGCGGATGAGCCGGTCGAACTGATTGCCCAGCGCGCCGGCCAGGATCAGGGTCAGGCTGACCCTCATCAGCTTGTCCGAGGCCGGGGTCTTGAAGAAGTAATAGACGACCAGGGCCAGCGCGGTGAGCGAGGCCGCCGTGAGGAGGATGAAGACGATCCGGCTGTTCGTCTGCGAGAACGTCCCGAAGATGGCCCCGCGGTTGTGGATGCGGGTGATGTTGAAGAACCCGGGGATGACCGGCACGGACTCGTAGAGCTCGACGCCGCGAGCGATCAGGTTCTTGGTCACCTGGTCGAGAACGACCAGGCCGACCATGAGCAGGGTGTAAGGGGTGTACTTCTTCATGCGCCACCTTTGACGGCCCGTTCGCAGCGGGCGCAAAACGTCGGATGGTCGGCGCTTTGGCCGACGGAGGTCGAATAGTTCCAGCAGCGCTCGCACTTCTCCCCCGCCGCCCGGGTCACGGCGACGGCGAGCTCGTCCCCGGCCGCCGGCTCGACCGCGACCTCCGAGACGATGAAGAGCGCGGCGAGATCGGCCCGGTGCGCCTCGAGGAACGCCGCCTCGGCCGCCGGGGCCTTGAGGGTGACGCGGGCCTCGAGGGAGTTGCCGATGAGCTTCGATTCCCGGGCCTTCTCGAGCTCCTTGAGGACCTTCTCCCGGACGGCCAAGAGCCGCTCCATGTCCTCGACGAAGTGCGCGCGTTCGGGCCCGAGCCAGTCGCGGCCCTCGGGGAACTCGCCGAGGTGGACCGACGCGTCTTTGCCCGCGAAGGCGGGGACGAAGGCCCAGGCCTCCTCGGCCGTGAACGACAGAATGGGGGCCATGAGCAGCAGCGAGTCGCGCAGGATCGTGAACATGGCCGTCTGGGCCGAGCGCCGCTCGAGCGACCGCCGGCCGGAGCAGTAGGCCCGGTCCTTGACGACGTCGAGGTAGAAGGCGCTCAGGTCGACGGTGAAGAAGTCGAGGACGTCGTGGAGGATGGGGTGGAACTCGTAGTCGAGGTAGGACTGGATGACGCGCCGCCGGACCTCCTCGAAGCGATAGAGGATCCAGCGGTCGAGGTCGAGGAGGCCGGCCGCGGGGACGGCGTCCCGCTCCGGCTCGAAGTCGGAGACGTTGCCGAGCAGGAAGCGCCAGGTGTTGCGGATCTTGCGGTAGGCCTCGACCAGGCGCTGCTCGATCTCGGGGCCGAAGCGGGCGTCCTCTTTGTAATTGAGCATGGCCGCCCAGAGCCGGAGGACCTCGGCGCCGCTGCGCTTGATGATCTCGCCGGGCTCGATGACGTTGCCCATGGACTTCGACATGGCCCTCCCCTGCTCGTCGAGGATGAAGCCGTGGGTGATGCAGGTCCGGAAGGGGCTCGCGCCCTTCGCCCCGACGCCGATGAGGAGCGAGCTGTTGAACCAGCCGCGGTGCTGGTCGTGGCCCTCGATATAGAGGTCGGACGGCCAGGAGTGGCCCGGGGCCCGTTCGAGGACGTTCTGGGACGAGCCGGACTCGAACCAAACGTCGAGGATGTTCGCCTCCTTGTCGAATTCGCTTGTCCCGCACTTCGGGCAGACGGCCCCGGGCGGGAGGAGGGCCGCGGCGTCGCGGTCGAACCAGGCGCCCGAGCCCTCGACGGCGAAGATCGCCGCGACGTGGCGGCAGACCGCGGCGCCGGCGAGCGGCGTCCCGCAGGCCTGGCACTTGAAGGCCGGGATGGGCACGCCCCACGAACGCTGGCGCGAGATGCACCAGTCGGGCCGGCCGGCGACCATGCCGTCGATCCGCTCCCGGCCCCAGTCGGGGATCCAGGCCACCTTGGCGATGGCCTCGCGGCCCTTGGCCCGCAGGCCGTTCTTGTCCATGGAGATGAACCACTGCTCGGTCGCCCGGAAGATGACCGGGTTCTTGCAGCGCCAGCAGTGCGGATAGGAGTGGGAGATCGTCGTTTCCTTGAGCAGCGTCCCGTCGCGCTTCATGTCCGCGGTGATGCGGGCGTTGGCCTCGAAGACCCGCTGGCCGGCGTAGCGCGGGACGTCGGGGGTGAAGCGGCCGTCGTCGTCGACGGGCGTGTAGATGTCGAGGCCGTAGGCCTGGCCGGTCAGGAAGTCGTCGGCGCCGTGCCCGGGCGCTGTGTGGACGGCGCCCGTGCCGTCCTCCAGGGTAACGTACTCGCCCAGGACGAAGAGCGAGTCACGGTCGATGAAGGGGTGCCGGGCCTTGAAGCCCTCGAGCTCGCGGCCGGGGAACGTCGCCAGGACCTTCGGCGCCGGCCAGCCGAGCTCCTCGGCCACGACCGGGAGCAGCCGCTTGGCCATGATGTAGACGTCGCCCGCGGCCTCGGCCGCGGCGTACTCGGACTCGGGATGGAAGGCGATGGCCAGGTTGGCCGGGAGCGTCCAGGGGGTCGTCGTCCAGATGACGACGTAAGCGCGCCGGCCGCGCAGGGCCGGGAACTTGGCCCCCAGGTCCGACGTGACCTCGAACCGGACGTAGATCGAGGGCGAGGTCTTGTCCTTGTATTCGATCTCGGCCTCGGCCAGGGCGGTCCGGTCGTGCATGCACCAGTGGACCGGGCGTTTGCCCTTGTAGACCTCGCCGTGGTCGAAGAAGACGGCCAGGTACTCGAGGACCTTGGCCTCATAGGCCGGGTGCATCGTCAGGTAGGGCGTGTCCCAAGCCCCGAGGACGCCCAGGCGCTTGAATTCGCCGCGCTGGATGTCGATGAACTTCTCGGCGTACTTGCGGCACGCCTCGCGGAAGGCGGTCAGGGGAAGCTGCTTCTTATGCTCGCCGAGGTGGCGGTCGACGTGGATCTCGATGGGCAGCCCGTGGCAGTCCCAGCCGGGAACATACGGGGCGTAATAGCCCAGCATGGAGCGGGACTTGACGATGAAGTCCTTGAGGATCTTGTTGAGAGAGGTCCCCAGGTGGATGTGGCCGTTGGCGTAGGGCGGCCCGTCGTGGAGGATGAAGGGCTGACGGCCCGCGGCGGCGCGCTTCTCGAGGATCTTTTCGTAGAGGCGGTCGGCCTCCCACTTCTGGAGGGTCTCGGGCTCTTTCTGGGCCAGGTGGGCCTTCATGGCGAAGTCGGTGCGGGGCAAGTTGAGCGTGCTCTTCACATCCCTGTCGGCCATAGGGGTCTCCAATCGGCGAGATACAGTCGGCTATTATAAGGCAATTCGGCCCGGGCTGCCACACCGATTCTCGGGGCTCTTCCTCCCTCGGCGTCTCCCCCATCCGTCCTCGCCGCCGGGAAGCCACCAAGGAACCGCGGCTCCGGGCGGGTGGGGGGCCCCCACGCCGTTGCGTCATAGCCCCTCAAATCGATGCGGAGCCCGGAGTTGGGGGATCTGGAAATTAGCGGTAGGACCTATTTTTTTATGAAGTGGGCGCCTCGGGAGACGGGGTTAGCCAGGGCGGCCCGGGTGATCATCAGGGCGACGAGGATGCCGTGGCGCAGGCCGACCAGCCGGGGCTCGAGGCGGGCCGCCTGGTAGAACTTCTCGATGCGGTGGCTGAGGTACTCGAGGTCCGATTTGGCCCGTTCCAGGCGCTTGCCGGTCCGGATGACGCCGGCATAGTTCCACATGGTCGAGCGGATGGTCAGCCAGTCCTGGTTGACCAGGGCCGGGTCGACCGCTTCGACCTTCTTCGGGGCGTACCAGCGGTGGATCTCCTCGGCCCGGAAGGGCAGCGCCTTGTCCAGGCGCCCGGCGATGTCGCGGGCCGCCCGGTCGCCCCAGACCAGCCCCTCGAGGAGCGAGGTCGAGGCCAGCCGGTTGGCCCCGTGAACGCCCGTGCAGGCCACCTCGCCGACGGCGTACAGGCCCGCGAGCGACGTCCGGCCCCAGCCGTCCGCGAGGACGCCGCCGCAGCAGTAGTGCGCCGCCGGGACGACCGGGATGGGCTGGCGGGTGATATCGACGCCATCCTCGAGACAGGTCTTGGTGATCGTCGGGAAGCGCTTGCGGATCGCCGCCGGCTTGGCGTACGAAGCGAGGTCGAGGAGGACGTAGTCCGAGTTGGTGACGATCATCTCCTCGTAGATCGCCCGGGCCACCTCGTCGCGCGGGGCGAGATCGCGCTGCCGCGAGTACTTCTCCATGAACGTCTTGCCGTCGCGCGTCTTGAGCCGGGCCCCCTCGCCGCGGACCGCTTCGGAGATGAGGAACCCGTCGCCCGAGCCGCGCATGAAGACGGTCGGGTGGAACTGGATGTACTCCATATTGCCGATCCGGGCCCCGGCCCGCAGGGCCATGGCGTAGCCGGAGCCGTCGGCGCCGGCCGGATTGCACGTGTGCAGGAAGACCGCCCCGCAGCCGCCGGTCGCCAGGACCGTGAACGGCGCGAAGATCCGGCCGACCTCGCCCGTGGCGTTGTCGAGGACGTAGGCGCCGATCGCCCGGGGCTCGCGGTAGTACGCGATCGGGTTCTTCGAGTGGTGCGGCACGGTCAGGAGGTCGACGGCCGTCCGCCCGGCGAGAAGCGTCACCCGCGGGTGCTTCATGAGGGCGTTGAGGAAGCGGTCCTCGATCGTCCGCCCGGTCGCGTCCTCGACGTGAAGGATGCGCCGGCGCGAGTGCCCGGCCTCGAGGGCGTAGTCGAGCGATTCGGGCGAGCTGCGCGTGAACGGGATCTCGAGCCGGTCGATCAGGATCTCCTGGACGAGCCGGGGCCCCTCGGCGACCAGGATGTCCACCGCCCGGGGGTCGCCGACCTTGTCGCCCGCCTCGAGGATGTCCTCCTTGAGCAGCTCGGGCTTGTCGTCCGGGGCGAACGAGACGATGCCGCCCTGGGCGTAATAGGTGTTGGATTCCTGGGGCCGCTCGTCCTTGGTGATGACGACCGTACGGAAGCCGGCCTCGGCGGCCTCGAGCGCGGCCGCGGCGCCGGCGATGCCGCACCCGATGACCAGGACGTCGGCCCGGATGTCGCGCTCGCTCACGCCCGCCTCAGCTCTCGAAGTCCAGGCTGATGTCGATGGCCTTGGCCGAATGGGTCAGGGCCCCGACCGAGATGAAATCGACGCCGGTCTCGGCCACGGCGCGGACGCGGTCCAGGGTCATGTTGCCCGAGGCCTCGAGCGGGACCCGGCCCGCGGCCAGGCCGACGGCCTGGCGCATCATCTCGATGGTCATGTTGTCGAGCATGATCATGTCGGCCCCGGCGGCCAGGCCCTCGCGGACCTGGAGCAGGTCGGCCGCCTCGACCTCGATGCGGACGCCGGGGCGGACGGCCATCCGGGCCCGCCGCACGGCTTCGGAGACGCTACCGACCCGGCGGAGGTGATTGTCTTTGATCAGGACCATATCCGAGAGGCTGATGCGGTGGTTCGTCCCGCCGGCCGCGCGCACGGCGTATTTCTCGAGGAGCCGCAGCCCCGGGGTCGTTTTCCGGGTGTCGAGGATCTTGGCCTTGGTGCCGGCGACGGCCTCGACGAACCGGCGGGTGATCGTGGCCACGCCACAGAGCCGCTGGAGGAAGTTCAGCGCGGTCCGCTCGCCCTTGAGCAGGGCGATCGTCGGGCCCTTGACCCGGGCCAGCTTGTCGGCCTGGTGGAAGACGGCGCCCTCGCGGAACCGCTCGATGAAGATGATCGACGGGTCGATCCTCTCGAAGACGCGGCTGGCGACCGGCAGGCCGGCCAGGACCCCGTCCTCCTTGGCCAGGAAATGGGCCTCCGAGCGGGAGTTGGCCAGAATGATGTTCTCCGAAGTGATGTCGCCCTCGGGCATGTCCTCGCGGAGGGCGGCGTCGATGGCGGCATCGATGGCTTGACCGAGATCGTCCGTTCCCATGTTCGCCAGCTTGGCTGTTTGAAAGGGGAATTATAGGCGTTACCCGGCGAACCGTCAAACCGCAAGCCGAGGCGCCGGGTTTGCCCTCGGCGGCCGAATGTGACATCATGGCGGCGTCGTGATGAACCGGAACCCTCTCCCTTACGTCGACCATTTCGGCCTCTCCCCCGCCGACCTCCGGGCCGTCCTCGAGGCCGCCCTCTCGAGCGGCGGGGAGTTCGCCGAGGTCTTCTGCGAGCACCGGAGCTACGACTTCATCAACATGGAAGAGGACATCATCAAGGAGACGGCCGAGGCCGTCAGCCTGGGCCTCGGCGTCCGGGTCATCCGGGGCGACCGGACCGGGTTCGGCTACACCAACGACCTCGCCCTCGACAAGGTCCGCAAGACCGCCCTGACCGCGGCGGCCATCGCCCGCGGCCGGGCCGTGGCGCCGGCCGTCCCGTCGCTCCGCCCGAGGGCGCTTCGCCGGAGTGTCTACCGGGCCGCCTCGCCCGCGAGCGCAGCCGGGCTCGGCCGCAAGATCGGTCTCGTCCGCGAGGCCTACGCGGCGGCCCGGGCGTACGACCCCCGGATCGTCAAGGTCAAGGTCCACGCCTCGGATTCCCTCACGACGGTATGCGTCGCCAACTCCGAGGGGCTCCTGGCCCGCGACGTCCGGCCCATGGTCAAGCTCGTCTGCTCGGCCATCTCCGAGAAGGACGGCAAGCGCGAGTCGGGCTACTGGGGCGGCGGCGGCCGGGTCGGACTCGAGTACTTCCGCGACGTCCTCACGCCGCGGCGGATCGGCGAGGAGGCGGCCCGGGAGGCGCTCACGCTGCTCGGCGCGGCCGACGCCCCGGCCGGCGAGATGCCCATCGTCCTCGCGCCCGGCCACAGCGGCGTCCTCATCCACGAGGCCGTCGGCCACCTGCTCGAGGCCGACTTCAACCGCAAGAGGACTTCGATCTTCTGGAACAAGATGGGGAAGCGCGTCGGCTCGCCGCTGGTCACGATCTACGACGACCCGACGATCCCCGCCTTCCGCGGCTCCTACGCCATCGACGACGAGGGGACGCCGCCGCGCAAGACCCTGCTCATCGAGAAGGGTGTCGTCCGGGGCCTGCTCCAGGACAAGCTCTCGGCCCGGCTCATGCGGGGCGCCGAGCTCAACGGACACGGGAGGCGCCAGGACTACAGCCACTGGCCCATCCCGCGCATGGCCAACACCTTTATCGCCGCGGGCCGGGACGCGCCCGAGGACATCGTCAGGTCGGTCAATAAGGGTTTCTATGTCGCGAGCCTCTCGGGCGGCCAGGTCGAGGATTCGGGCAAGTTCACCTTCTCGGTCAGCCTCGGCTTCCTCATCGAGGACGGCAAGCTCGGCCGGCCGGTCAAGCAGGCGACGCTCATCGGCACCAATATCGACATCCTGAAGCGGATCGACCGCGTCGGCGGCGACCTCGAGTTCGGCCTCCAGACCGGGACCTGCAGCAAGGACGGCCAGGACGTCCCGGTGACGGACGGCTGTCCGACGCTCAGGATCTCGGCGATGACCGTCGGGGGGACGTCGTGAAAAAAGCGGCCGGGAAAGAGCCGTCACTCCGCGATCTCGGCGAGGCGCTCGTCGCCTACGCCCGCAAGTGCGGCGCCGACGAGGCCGAGGTCTCCGTCGTCGACGGCTACGAGTTCAACGTCGACGTCCGCAAAGGCCGGATCGAGACGCTCATCGAGGCCGGCTCGCGCTCCGCGGGGCTGCGGGTCATCAAGGACAAGCGCACGGCCTACGCCAGCTCGTCCGACCTCGACCTCGGGACGCTCCGGCGGCTCGCCCGCAACGCCGTGCGCCGGGCCGAGCTCGGCAATCCCGACGAGTTCGCCGGCCTGGCGCCCGCGGCCAAGGAGCGCGTCGAGGCGGCGGCCCTGCGGCTCTTTGACCCCGAGATCGCCCGCCTCGACTCGAAAAGGAAGATCGGATTGGCCCTCGAGACCGAGATGGCCGCGCTCCGCGACAGGCGCATTACGAACTCTTATGGCGCGACCTTCGCCACGAACGAGATCCGCTCGGTCCTCGTCCTCTCGAACGGCTTCGTCGGCGAATACGAGCAGACCTACTGCGGCCTCGGGGTCGGCCTCCAGGCCGGCGACACGGACCACCGGGTCGAGGACTCCTGGTCCTCGTCGAAGCGGCATTTCAAGGACCTCGAGCGGCCGGAGGAGATCGCCCGCAAGGCCGTCGAGCGGACCGTCCGGCAGCTCGGGCCGCGGAAGATCCGGACGCAGAACGTCCCGGTCATCTTCGAGCCGACCCAGACGGCCTGGCTGATGGGCTTCCTCTTCGGCTGCGTTACCGGGACGGCGGTCTACCAGAAGGCGACCTTCCTCGCCGGCAAGCTGGGCCAGAGGATCGGGAACGAGCGGATCACGGTCGTCGACGACTCCCTCATCCCGGGCGAGCTCGGCTCGCACCCCTTCGACGCGGACGGACTGCCGGGGCAGCGGACGGTCGTCGTCGAGAGGGGCGTCTTGAAGAGCTACCTCTGCAACTACTACGCGGCCCGCAAGCTGGGGCTCCGGCCGACGGGCAACGCCGACGGGGGCGGCGTCGGGCCCTCGAATTTCTATTTGGAGAAGGGCGATCTCGCGGCCGAGGCCATCATCGCCGGGACGAAGAAAGGCTTCCTGCTCATCCGGACGCTCGGCCACGGCCTGAACTCCGTGACCGGCGACATCTCGCGGGGCGCCTTCGGGCTCTGGATCGAGGACGGCGCCGTGGCCTACCCCGTCTCGGAGGTCACGATCTCGGGCAATCTCGGCCGCGTCCTCGAGGGGATCGAGGCCGTGGGGACCGACCTCGAATTCCTCAGCCCGGTCACCGGCCCGACGGTCAAGGTCGCCGAAATGACCGTCGCCGGCGAATAGCCGGGGACATGTGCCTCGGGTACGTGTCCCCGGATCCCCCCCCGGATCCCCCGCTTTAGAGGCGGAAGTTGCGGCGGACGCGGCTTCCGGCCATGCTGCCCGGGTCCTCCGTGCGCTCGGCCTCGTCGACACTGAAGAAGGCCATATGGACGACCTTGTCGTTGAAAGCCAGCGCCGATCCGACAACGCCGGGCCCGGCGTACCGGAAGGACCACCCGAGGCCGACCGACTCGTATTTCTTCTCCTCGCAGGCGGCCGCCAGCTTCAGGAACATCCGGGCCTCTTCGGCCGTCGGCTTGGCCAGCGCCTTTTCGGCGCCGCCCTTGCCCCGGCCCCTCCTGCGCCGCTCCGTGACGAGCATCGCCTCCATGGCGTAGCTCTTGATGAGCTTGGGGAAGAGCGTCCCGAAGGCCGCCTCCCGAGAGACGAAGTCCAGGCCGGCCGGACGGCCGTCGATGAAGACCAGGATCCCCTTCTGGCCCGCGGCCAGAGTGAACCCCTTCAGGTAACCGTCGAGATCGGCCCCCTTGGCCTCATAGACGTCGCTCATGGCCCCGGTCCTCGTGGGCACGTCCAGGGAACAGGCCAGCTCGTGGACCTTGTCCCAGACCTCGCCCTGATCGGAGCGGAAGCGCCGCTCGGCCCTGAGGCTCGCGCTGACCTTTTGAACGTTGAGCATGCGCATCTCCCGGTGCATGACGTTGCCGGACTCGAGGAACTCCCGCGACTGGTAGCTCCACCGGCCGTGCTCGACGCAGCTCACCGGGACCTTGACCGTCGACTTCGGCGCGACCAGGATGGTCGTGTTGAGGATCCGGTTCTGCTTGGCCCCCCGGAGCTCCTCGCCGTCGATGAGCAGCACGGCCGCGTCGCCCGTGTTCGCGACCGCGAGCTCGGGCACGGACCCGCCCTCGCTGACCTCGGTGACGGCGAAGACGCCCTTCTCGAGCGCCTCCCGCAGGGTGATGTACTCGGGGCCCCCGTTCCCGCTCCTCAGCAGCTCGAAGACGCTCATGTTCTCGAAGCTCTGGCCGGCGCCGAGCTCCAACCCCAGAAGATAGGTTTCGACAGACTTGTCCATTCATGTTTCCTTTCGTTATTGGATTCTTAAAAAAAGCCTTAGCCGCGCGTCATGGCGCTAGGTGTAGCCGGTATCGAAGCGTCCCATCACCGACCTCCCCTCTTCCTTGGCTTTATCCCTATCAAAAGATCTCTCCGATCTCTTTTTCGAGCTCCTCGGCCGTGACGCCCGCGATCTCGGCGGCCCGGGCCGTGTCCATGATCCCGGCGGCGACGGCGTAGTGGATCATGCGCTTGAAGCGCGTCGCCCGCTCGGGCCCGGTGTAGGCCACGGGCTCCTCGACGGCCCAACCCCTGGCCTTGATCGTCTCGCGGAAGGCCCGGAACTGCCGGTCGCTCACGAGCTCCAGCGCGTGGGCCCGGTACATGATGGCCTGGAGCGAGATGCCGTAGGTCCGCTTGACCTCGCCGAGCTCGCCCAAGGTCACCTTGCGCCGCGGCGGCGTGAAGACCTTCTCGAGCGCCGCCCGCGGCAGCAGGAAGGCCGCCCCGAACGCGTGGCATTCGCCCTCGGGGCTGTCCTGGTCCGGGAAGCCGCAGAGCACGTGGCCGAGCTCGTGGGCCGCGGTGAAGCGGATCCGGTCGGCCGGGAAGTCCACGCTCACGGCGATGAACGGGTAGCGCCCGAACCGTCCCGACAGCCCTTCGAAGCCCTCGATGCCCCTGGCCTCGTAGACCTTGATGCCTTTCTCCTCGAGCACGCCGAGCAGGTTGACGATGGGGCCCGGGCCGAGCTCCCAGCGCCGCCGGACCTCGGCCGCCGCCGCTTCGACATCGTCTTTCGTCCTCACGAGGCGGTCGGCCAAAGGATCCTCGAACGGGGCGGGCGCGCCGAGGGCCGACTCGAGCTCGAGGGACCTCTGAAGGTGGTCGGCGATGCGGAACTTGAGGGCCGAGCCGGTCTTGGCCGAGAGCCTCTCGCCCGCCCGGAACTTGATCTCGTTCACGGCGGCGTCTTCGTGCCAGGCCGCGAGGAAACGGGTCCGGCGGTCGGCCAGGCTGAAACCGGCGTCAGCCGAGGCAATGAACGCGTGCAACACGCCTTCGTGCTGGACCGAGGCGGCGGCGTTTTCAAGACAGGCCCGGGCAGGCGACCCGAGGGCGATCCGGCGCTCGAAGGACACGGCCTCTTCATCGGCGAGCCGGGCCGCTCGGTCCGGCGCCTCGGGCTTGTCCCTTTTGAGCAGGCTCAGGAGCCCCCTCCGCCGAAGGGCCGGCTCCGGCAGCCCGGCCGCTCTCTCTTCGAGCATCTGAGGCTCGACGAAGGGCAGCGCCTTTTCGAGGACCGCGTCCTCGACCCGGAGCGGCGAGGCGCCCCACGTGGCGGTCTTGAGGACCTCGACGAGCTCGGCCAGGACCTCGGGCGACGGCATCATCCGGCCTGTCTCGTATTTGCTGATCGCCTGCTTGGTGACCCGCCCGCCGAGCTTCGCGGCCAGCTCTTCCATGCTCAAGCCGGCCATCTT
>Ga0136653_10001367_pt1 | contig 13226 bp, 11 predicted proteins | sample LakKivw275mmetaG_FD_94866 | JGI IMG/M metagenome (GOLD analysis project Ga0136653, IMG submission 94866) | Anoxic lake water microbial communities from Lake Kivu, Rwanda to study Microbial Dark Matter (Phase II) - Lake Kivu water 275m metaG... | ecosystem: Environmental > Aquatic > Freshwater >... | reverse complement strand
TTTGAAAGACACAGAAAAGTATCCGGCTAGTATCACCGCTGGTACTCAAAAAACCCCCTATTTTACGAACAGTTCGCAACTCCCTGTTAATTTTACTGACGACATTTTTGAAGCTTTAAAACTTCAAGACGAAATCCAGTGCAAATATACCGGTGGCAGCGTTCTTCACCTGTTCTTGGGAGAAAGAGTTTCCGATACCAGAACAGTTAAAATCTTAATAAAGAAGATTTTTGAGAATTTTAAACTCCCTTATATTACTATTACTCCGACTTTTTCCATTTGCCCTTCTCATGGGTATTTGGCCGGCGAACATTTTTTTTGCCCGCAATGCACTGTTAAACAACCCTGCGAAGTATATTCAAGGATTGTCGGCTATTACCGGCCGGTGCAGCAATTTCATATCGGGAAACAGTTGGAATTTCATCAACGTAAAGTTTTTAAGATTCCAAGCTTATCATAAATAATCTTATTATCTGACAGAAAATACACGATCGTGTATTTTTCGTAAGATAAGAATTTTTTGGTTTTTCGCTAGGTAAGAGATTGACACCTCTTTTTTATTTTGCTAGCCGCACGCAGCGATTTGTTGACGGCAAGCCGGCAGGTTATGATGACTCGGTAGTCATTATTGGCGCAGCCGAGATGTACGAAGCACGGTGTCGCCAACACCATGAGGTTCCCAGGAAATAAAATACAATCAGCAAAAACGGAAAAAAGGGACGTGCTTATCGCGTCCCTTTTGCGTTAGAGAAAAAATGGAAGAGGGGGGAGGCGTTACAGCCGTCCCCTCCGAATTCAATCCAGAGGATAGCGCACTTCGTTTTCATGTTCATCCTCCCAATAGTACTCTACTAGTTGTACTATCGCCCTAAACCACTTTTCATTTGGCCATATTGATACGTATCCGCATTCGATACATTGATCAATATGGACCCCTCCATGCGGCATCTGGACGAATGCCGTAGTCGGTCTGTCGAAATGGTGCTGGTGGTGCTCGTTGTTATTCATTTCAAAACTCCTTTCTTTTTGAAAGAACAAAGAGATAGACCGTTTGAGTTCCAATCTGCCGAGAAAAGGCAAATTTACTCGGAACTTAGCGGATTGTTATTACCGTAATATAACATATTAATTCGCACTTGTCAAGCGTTGCGAGGTAATGTATATCAGAGACGATTTTTCTGTTAAAATAACAAAATATGAAAAAAGAGACAAAAATCCTTGGTTTACAAAGAAAAAAAGTCAAACTTTTGGCTTATAGCCCAAAATGGGAAAAATTGTTTGAAGCCGAGAAAAAGCGACTTTGTTCCGCTATCGGTAAATATGCTTTAAATATCCAACATGTTGGCAGTACCGCTATTTCTGGGATGAGAGCCAAGCCCATAATTGATATTGCCGTGGGGGTTGAGTCTTTGGATATCGGCAAAAAATGCGTTAAACCCTTGGAAAAGCTTGGCTATGAGTATAAGCACGAGGCCGGAGTAAAGGGTAGACATTTCTTTGCCAAAGGCCCGGAGAATAATCGAACTCATTATGTCCATATTGAGAAACTTGGAAGCAGACCATGGCAAAATCATGTTCTTTTCAGGGATTATCTTTGCGCTCATAAAAAAGCGGTCAGGAAATATAGTCTTTTAAAAGAAAAGCTGGCAAAAAAGTATAAAAACGACAGGGATACTTATACCGCGAAAAAGCATTCTTTTATTGAAAAGATAATAAAAGTGGCAAAAAGAGAAACAAGAAAATGAAAATCGCCGGATTGCAGAAAACAACTCTTATAGATTATCCTGGCAAGGTTGCTTGTACCGTGTTTTTAGCGGGGTGCAATTTCCGTTGCCCCTGGTGCCATAGTTTTGAACTAGTCTTACCAGAAAAGATAAAAAAATTGCCAAAAATCTCTGAAAAAGAGTTTTTTCGGTTTTTAAAAGGGAAAAAAGGATTACTCGATGGTGTAGTCTTGTGTGGGGGAGAGCCGACTTTAAATTCAGATCTGCCGCAGTTTATTAAGAGAATAAAAAAACTCGGGTTTTTAGTAAAACTGGACACTAATGGAAGCAACCCGCAAATACTTAAAAGCCTGCTTGGAAAAAAATTGTTAGATTATGTAGCCATGGACGTGAAAGCTCCATTGGATGGTAAAATCCTCGCCTGCGCTGAAGCTTCGGCGGGCAGGCAAATTTCAAAATACGAAAAAGCAACGGGCGTAAAAGCTTCTTTAGGAGATATTAAGAAAAGCGTTGAGATTATTAAAGGTTCTGGTGTTGACTATGAGTTTAGGACAACAGTTGTTCCGGGTATCCATGCTAAAGAGGATATCATCCAGATCGTTAAAGATATTGGTCCAGCCAGAGCCTATTTTTTGCAGAGTTTCCGGTCGGAAAAGACTTTAGACCCCAAATTTAAAAGACTTAAACCATACCCGAAAGAGTTTTTTCTGGAGATTAAACAAGAAATTAAGAAATACTTTAAAATTTGCGAGGCAAGACTTTAATATGCCAAAAGGGAAGTTTTTTCTTTTAATCAGCTTGGCATTTATCGCTGGCGTGTTTTTAGCGTCTTTTATTGACCTCCCCGTTTATTTTTTGCGGGGATTTTTAATTTTTGCGATTTGGCTGGTGTTTCTGGCAGTTATTTTATACGTGCGGAAACGGCCGAGATTGGCAACTTTTTGTTTTATGTTTCAAGTTCTATGTTTTATGTTTTTTCTCGGCCTTTGGCGGTATCAAGTTTCAGCAGACGGAATTAAGCGATCTGTTCTGTATAAGTCTGCTCAGGCCGGAGAAAACGTGGTTTTGATCGGGCTGGTGGATTCAGATCCAAAAATAGGCGATAGATCCCAACAATTAAGAGTTTCCGTAGATAGCTCTGAAAATGTTCTTGTGGTGACGGGCAGGTATCCCGAATATCATTATGGCGACAGGTTAAAGATTGTCGGTAAGCTTCAAGAGCCGGAAAACTCTGACAAGTTTGATTACCAGGGCTGGCTGGCAAAAGACAATATCTATTCTGAAGTCGTTTTTCCAAAAATCAAGATTTTGCAAACAGGGCAGGGAAACGCGATAAAATCAGCTCTTTTAGGCTTCAAACGCGAATTTCAGGAAACTTGGCAAAGGTTTTTATCGCCGCCTCAATTGGGAGTTTTTGAGGCTTTGGTTTTCGGTCAAGAACAAAATATCCCCCAAGATTGGAAAGACAAACTTAATTTGTCTGGCACGAGGCATTTGACGGCAGTTTCCGGTATGAACATTACGGTCATAACTTTTCTGTTAGCGCCTTTGTTTTTGTATTTAGGATTGTGGCCCAAACAAGCTGATTTTTTAGCTTTGGCAGTTATCTGGCTTTACATTTTAATGATTGGTTTTCCCGCCTCGGCTTTAAGAGCCGGCATAATGGTCAGTCTGGTGTTTTGGGCAAAGTCTTTGGGAAGGCCAGCGTCGGGGCAAAGAATCTTGGTTTTCGCCGCCGTAATTTTATTACTAGAAAACCCTTTATTATTGCGTTTTGACCCAGGTTTTCAGTTGTCTTTTCTGGCCATGGCTGGTTTGATTTTCTGGCAGCCGTTTTTCCTTGAAAAGGTTTTCAAGAAATGGCCGAGCTTGCTTAAAACCAGTTTAGCCACGGTTTTTGCCGCTCAAGTTTTTACTCTGCCGCTAACTATTTATAACTTTGGTTATATTTCTTTAGTTTCACCTTTAACCAATGTTTTAATCGGGCCGATCGTCCCTTATCTGACGATGGCGGGTTTTGTCGTTGGCGCCCTGGTAATTGTTTTGCCGTTTTTGGGACAAATATTTTCCTGGGTTTTCTGGTTGGCAACCTCATATATTCTTTTAGTGGTTGAGTGGTGCTTAAAAATTCCCTTAAGTCACTTATATATTAGTAGCTTGCCGGCGTGGTTTTTGTTGCTTACTTACTCCTTCTTGATTTTTTTGACTTGGCGGATCAATAAACTCCAAAAGCTTCCCGATTTTCTCGATTTCTAATTTCGGCGTTAAGGTTCGATCGAGCCTTAACGCCGAAAAATGATAGGGCAAAAAAACAAGCCCCTTACTAGAGGAAAATCGTTTTCGTAGATAAGCTACGATCGTATGTTGTTTACGAAAAGGGAGTTTTTGAGGTTATCGAAAATGGTGTAGAATAAAGCAATGGACAACGATTTTGGTAAAAAGGTTTACCCGCCAGAAACTTTTTCGGAAAAGTCTGAACGGGCGTGGATTTTGACCGTTGATATGGGTTATGGCCACCAGCGGCCAGCAGACAATCTAAGACATTTGGCTGAAGGAGGGCAAGCGATTTGCGCCAACAATTATGACGGCATTCCGGAAAGCGATTTCCGGGCCTGGAATAATTCTCGGAAGTTTTACGAGTCAATTTCTGTTTTCAAAAGCGTGCCTTTATTGGGAAATCTAGTTTTTACTTTGTTTTTGGATTATTTCCAGAAAGTTCCCCCTTTTTATCCTCGTCGCAGTCTGGCTGAGCCGAGTTTGCAGGTAAAGCAGGTTTACGGCTCTTTGGCCAAGGGCTGGGGCAAACATTTGATTGAAGAATTAAAAATTAAGAATGAACGATTGGGCAGGACTTTACCGATTGTCGCCACTTTTTTCACCCCGGCTTTTATGGCCGAGTTTTTCGGGTATCCGGGGGAAATTTTTTGCGTTGTTTGCGACACTGACATTACCCGAGCTTGGGCGCCTTTAGACCCTTCGCAAAGCAAGATAAAATATTTTGCCCCAACTGAAAGAGTGGCCGAGAGACTTAAGCTTTACGGAGTAAAGCCAGAAAACGTGTTTTTAACCGGCTTCCCTTTGCCGGTAGAGAACATCGGCGGTTGGGATCAAGTTGTTTTGAAACACGACTTGAGAGCCAGACTGGCTAATCTTGATCCTCAAAAAAAGTTTTTTTACCAGTATTACCCTTTGCTTAAACAAAGATTGGGAGAATTACCTCTAAAAGCTAATCATGTTTTGACGCTTACTTTCGCGGTCGGGGGAGCGGGCGCGCAAAAGGATTTGGCGATAAAGATAACCAAAAGTCTGGCTAAAGAAATAGTTCAGGGTAAAATTAGGGTAATTTTGGTCGCGGGCATAAAAGCTCGAGTCAAAGATTATTTTGAAAAAAACATTGCTAAACTCGGTTTAGGTAATTGTTTGGGCAAGACTCTGGAGATTCTATTTTCTCCGGACATGGAAGGATATTTCAGGGATTTTAACTCTTATTTGAGGCAAACAGATATTTTATGGACAAAACCATCAGAACTTTCTTTTTACGCTTGCTTGGGCTTGCCGATTATTATCGCTCCGACGATTGGTTCTCACGAGGAATTTAACAAGAGATGGCTTTTGAAATCGGGTTTTGCCATGCTCCAAAAAGATCCAAGGTTTGTCAGAGAATGGCTTTTTGATTTGGTTGACCAGGGGCATTTGGCGGAAATGGCTTTTGAAAGCTTTTTAGAAGGAGAAAGCAAAGGCGTTCTTAAAATTCAGGAAATTATTGCAAGATGCTCTGGATTTTAGTCATTGTTGCCGCTTACTTGTTGTTGGCAGTGTCAACTTTAGTTGACCGTTATTTGCTTTTAGGACCGCCCAACCCAAAGACTTATGCTTTTTACGTTTCTTTTCCGGGTATTTTTCTTCTGACTTTGTTGCCCTTTGTTAATTTTGTCGTTCCCGATCCCGAAACCTTTATTTTTAGTTTGATTGGCGGGGCAGCTGGGGTTTTCGCCCTGTTTTTCTTTTACAAGGCAATAGAAAAATACGAAGTTTCAAAAGTCGCTCCGGCTGTTGGCGGGTTAACGCCTTTGTCTGTTCTTTTGGCAAGTTTTTTAATTTTCGGCGTCCAGAGCCTGGGCTGGCAGGAAATATTGGCATTTTCTTTTTTGGTTTCGGGCAGTATTTTAATCAGTTTGGAAAGGCAAGAGAAAATTTCTTTGCGAGGATTTGGTCTTTATTTTGTCGTTGCTTTGCTTTTTGCTTTAAGTACAGTAATTTTGAAATACGTTTATTCGCAAGTAGGGTTTTGGTCCGGTTTAATTTTCAGCCGGGTTGGCGCTTTTTTGGCCGCCCTTTTGTTTCTTTGCGAGAATAGTTTGCGGCAAGAAATCTCCGGCAAAACATCTTCTTTTAAGAAAACAACTGGCTTTGTCTTTGTTTTGAACCAGATATTAGGAGCTTTGGCCGGGTTTTTGCAGAGTTTAGCGATTGCTTTGGTGCCAATTAGTTTTCTCGCTTTTATCAGCGCCCTTGACGGCTTAAGATATGTTTTTATCTTAACTTTTTCGGTTTTATTCTCGGTGAAGTTTCCAAGGTTTTTCAAAGAAAGAATTTCCCGAAACGCTGTTTTACACAAATCTTTTGCCATTTTCCTGATTATTGCCGGTTTAATCTGGCTCGGTTTTAGAAATCCCTTTTAGCGATATATGAAGCGGTTTCTCAAAACAATATTCTTTTCAGGAACGGTTGTTGTTGTTTTAATCGTTGCCGGTTTTTCCTTAATTCGGGTGACGCCGGCAAAACAGATTACCTGGGGAGTTGATTTTTCCCAAAAACACGCCCAAAACTTTAGTTTGGATTGGCAAGAGGTTTATTTGGCGATACTCGAGGATTTAAGAGTGAAGAATCTGAAAATATCCACTGCCTGGGATTTGCTTGAGCCGAAAGAAAACGAGTATTCTTTCTTTGATTTAGACTGGCAACTTGAGCAGGCGCAAAATCACGGAGCAAAAACAATTTTAGTTATTGGCATGAAAACTCCCCGTTGGCCAGAGTGTCATTTGCCTAATTGGGCAAAAACCTTGTCAGAACAAGAACAACAAAGCAGGGTTTTAGAGCTGCTAAAGCAAATAGTTTTGAGATACCGAGACAACCAAGCGATTTTTGCCTGGCAAGTGGAAAACGAGCCTTTGTTTTACTTTGGCGATTGCCCGAAGCCCGACATCAGTTTTCTCAAAAAAGAAATTGCTTTGGTAAAATCTTTAGATTCTCGGCCAATAATTATTTCTGACAGCGGCGAACAGTCTTTTTGGCTAAAACCGGCCAAACTTGGAGATATTGTCGGAACAACAATGTACCGGCGGGTTTGGTCCACAAAATTAAATAGATACATTGATTATCCTTTGTCGCCGAGTTTTTACGCTTTCAGACGTTGGATCATCGAAAAACTTTTCCATAAAAAAATTGTTTGTGTCGAGCTTCAAACCGAGCCTTGGGGAAAGAAATTGCTTTACGATATTCCCGTATCGGAGCAGTTGGAACTTTTTGACACCGCGAAATTCATTGATAATATTGAGTTTGCCAAAAACACGGGCTTTGACACTTTTTATTTCTGGGGAGGGGAATGGTGGTATTGGTTGAAGAAACACGGAAACGATTCTTTTTGGCAGTTGGCAAAAGATGTGATAAAATCGTCAATATGAAACAAGAAATTATTGTTGACGAGTTTGGTCCCCAATATGTGGTTGAGGTTAATTCTTTAAAACCAAAGTTTAAAGGGTTTTTGGTGATAGATAACCTTGCCTTAGGGCCGGGAAAAGGAGGAATAAGAATGGCAGAGAATCTGACTGTTTTTGAGCTTTTCCGGTTGGCCCGGACAATGACCTGGAAAAACGCAATTTTCGACTTAGGTTTTGGCGGAGCAAAATCAGGAATTTTAATTGACCCCAAAAAAGTTTCTTTAAAAGAGAAAGAAGCCATTATTCAGAGTTTTGCCAAAAGTTTAGCGCCTTTTGTCCCTAAATACTATATTGCCGGGCCTGATATTGGCACGGGCGAGCAAGAAATGAAGTGGTTTAGCCGGGCTTTGGGAACTTGGCAGGTTTGTACCGGCAAACCGGGGAATTTTTGCCAGACAAGAAACAGTAAAGTTTCCTGCGGTTTGCCTCACGAATTGGGTTCAACTGGTTTTGGCGTGGCCCAGGCAACGAAAGTTGCCAGCGAGTTTAAAGATATTAACTTAAAGGGAGCAAGCGTGGCCATTGCCGGGTTTGGCAACGTCGGTTCTTTCGCGGCTAAGTTTTTACAAGAGTTGGGAGCTAAAATCGTTGCCATTGCCGACCGCGAAGGCACGATTCTAAATTGGAAAGGCTTGCCCGTGCAAAAACTTTCCCAATTGAAAAAGAAAAAAAGACTTTTAACTGATTATCGGCCGGCCCAATCTCTGCCCTTAGCAACAGTTTACAGATTGCCGGTTGACATCTTGATTCCGGCCGCTGTTTCGGACGTCATCAACGAGAAAAACTGGCGTCAGGTTAAAGCCAAGATTATTGTTGAAGGCGCCAATATCCCGATTCCCGAAAACATCGAGCAGAAACTTGAGAGAAAGGGAATTATGATTGTCCCGGATTTTGTTGCCAATGGCGGGGGAGTGATTTCTTCATATGTGGAATATCATAGCGGCTCGGTGAAACAAATGTTTGAGATTGTTGGTAATAAAATAAAACAGGCGACTAGCAGGGTTTTAACAGAGACGTTAAGAACAAAACGCAACCCTCGGCAGGTGGCTTTAGTTATCGCTAAAGAAAAAGTCAAAAAAGTTATGTCTAAAACTTAATAAACTAATTTTATCTTCATATGGAAGAAGTTTTTAAATCCGATTTAACACCCAAAACTCCCCAAAAGTCAAAGTTTGTTTATTTAAAATTAGGCGTTTTATTCGTTGCTTTTTGTTTAGTTTTGGGTATTGTTCTTGAATTAGGGGTTTTTCAGGGTTCGCACTTTCAAAGTCTAGGGCAGTGGTTTAGAACCGAATTAAACCAGGTTTTGCCGCGAACCTCGTTGACTCCGAATGAGATACCGGTGGGAGAATACGTTCCTCAAACGACTCAAGAGCAGGCAGTGATTAAAGTGGTGAAAAATTATTCTCCGGCAGTAGTTTCCATTATTGTCACTAAAGATTTGCCGGTAATTGAACAGTATTACATTTCTCCTTTTGAGAATTTTTTCAACGACCCGTTTTTCCAAATTCAGATTCCCCAGTACCGGCAAAAAGGCACGCAAAAGCAGGAAATTGGCGGGGGGTCGGGATTTATTGTTTCTGAAGATGGTTTGGTTTTAACTAATAAGCACGTTGTTTTGGACGAGCAAGCGGAATATACGGTTTTAACTAATGACGGCAATAAATTCCCAGCCAAAGTCTTAGCCAGAGATCCGGTTCAGGATCTAGCGGTTTTGAAAATCGAGCCGGAAAAGAACGCTGCTTCTCAAAGCGCGGCCTTTCCGGTTGTTAAACTGGGAGATTCTTCAAAATTGGAAATCGGCCAAACAGTGGTTGCCATTGGCAATGCTTTGGGAGAGTTTAGAAACACTGTTTCAGTGGGCGTTGTTTCTGGTCTTGGCCGGACAATTACTGCTTCAGGGGGAACTTTTGTGGAAACTTTGGAAGACGTCATTCAAACCGATGCCGCCATAAACAAAGGCAATTCAGGCGGGCCTTTGCTTAATTTAATGGGCGAAGTCATTGGTATTAATACTGCTACTGTTCAAGATGCCCAAAGTATTGGTTTTGCCATTCCCATTAATGTTGCCAAAAAAGACATTGACCAGGTTAAGAATTTTGGCAAAATCGTGTATCCATTTTTGGGAGTGAGATATGTTTTAGTGACAGAGCAAATTCAAAAACAAAACAATTTGCCAGTTAGTTACGGCGCTTGGGTACAAAAAGGCACTGGCGGGGAAGCGGCCGTTACCCCTGGGTCAGCCGCAGAAAAAGCTGGCATTAAACAAGGCGACATTATTTTAGAGTTAAACAGCGAGAAAATCACCCTTGATAATTCTTTGGCAAAGGTTTTGCAAAAATACAGTCCAGGCGACAAAGTCGCTCTCAAGATAATGCGTTCTGGAAAAGAAATGTCAGTTGAAGTAACTTTGGGAGAGAGGAGCGAGTAGATTTATATTTAAACTCTCTTGCCTGACAATGATTTTTATGCTTTACTAGATAACCTAATTCTTTGATCGAGGAGGATCAAATGGCGCAAACCGTAATTACTCTTAAGAAAAAGGCAACCGTTGGAGATCTGGGGAGCGTTTTACAGTTATTAAAGGCAATGGGGTATAGAGGAGAATCTAAAGCAAAAGGGAATTATTTTGTTGTCGCGGTTCTGGACATAGACTACCAGCCAGCAGTTTTGTCCGGTCAGGTTAAACACCCAGCGATAAGGAGGATAGAAACAAAATAAGTTTTGCTGAAAAAAAAGAGGTTTGGCATAATTTAGCCGCCTCTTTTTGATTTTTGGGCGAAAATTTGCTAAATTTAAACTATATGAACGGAGGCAATTTTACGCACCCCGTACCAATCTCGGAGATTGATACGGGGCAAGTATCTATTTTTATTCGTAATATTTGTAAATCTAAATTAAATTATTTTCATAATGAACGGAGGAAATTTTACGCATAAAGCCCAGGAAGCGGTTATGAGGTCCCAGGCAGTGGCTCAAGAAAAAGGCCAACAGCAAGTTGACGCTTTGCATCTTTTGGCTTCCTTGCTTTCTCAAGAAGAAAGCGTGGTTTTAAGTTTGCTTTTTCGCTTGGGGGTTGATGTTGAAAGTTTGCGGAAAAAAGTTGATTTAGAGATTTCTCGTATCCCCAGCATTGTCAGCCCTCAGGCTTTTGGCCAGTTTTTTTTGACTCAAGATATGGCCAGGGTTTTAGAAACCGCCAAATCAGAGGCAGTGAAAATGGGAGACGAGTTTATTTCCGTAGAGCATTTGTTTGTCGCTTTGCTGGCTGTTCCCACCAGGGCTAAAGAAATCCTGGAAAAAGCTTCTTTTATGCAGGGAGAGGGCGGGGGAGCAGCCACTCTTGAGTTTGGCCGGCTTGACTACGAATCGGTTTTAAAGGTTTTGGCCCAAATCAGGGGCGGCCAGAGAATTACTGATCCCGAGCCTGAATCAAAATATCAGGTGGTGGAAAAATACGCCAGAAATCTGACAACTGCGGCCCGTCAAGGAAAACTCGACCCGGTTATCGGCCGGGAAGAAGAAATCAGAAGATTAATGCAAGTTTTGTCTCGGAGAACCAAGAACAACCCGGTTTTAATCGGCGAAGCCGGTGTAGGGAAAACTGCGGTTGTTGAAGGTTTGGCCCAGAGAATTGTCAGAGGTGAAGTGCCGGAGAGTTTGAAAGAAAAAGAAATCATTGCTTTGGATTTAGGAGCGATCGTGGCAGGCACCAAATACCGGGGCGAATTTGAAGACAGAGTCAAAGCTTTGCTTAAGGAAATAACTCGGGCGGCTGGCCGATATATTTTGTTTATTGACGAACTTCACACCTTAGTCGGCGCCGGGGCGGCTGAAGGAGCAATTGATGCTTCCAATCTTTTAAAGCCGGCTCTGGCTCGAGGAGAATTAAAAGCAATCGGGGCAACCACTTTAAAAGAATACCAGAAATATGTTGAAAGAGATCCAGCCTTAGAAAGAAGATTTCAGCCAATTTTCGTATCAGAGCCTTCAATTGAAGACACGGTTTTGATTTTGCGGGGCATTAAGGAAAAATACGAGCTTCACCATGGGGTGAAAATCAAAGACTCGGCCTTGAAAGCCGCCGCTGAACTGGCTGCTAGATACATTTCCGACAGATTCTTGCCCGATAAAGCCGTTGATTTAATGGATGAAGCGATGAGTTCTTTAAGACTGGAAATCGAATCAGAACCAGCAGATTTGGAGGCTCTTAAAAAACAGGCTCAAAAACTGGAAGTGGAAAGACAGGTCTTGAAAGGAGAAAGCGAAAAAGAGTCGGGGAAAAAGATCAAAGCCTTGTCTCGGTCTCTAGCGGATTTAAACGACAGAATTAAAGCGATTGAAAGCAAGTGGAAAGGGGAAAAAGAAATAGTTGACAAGATAAAAGGGTTAAGAAGAGAAATCGAGGAAGCCCAGTTTTCTGCTGAAGTTGGCCAAAGAGAAGCGAATTTGCAAAAAGTGGCAGAGATAAAATACGGGAAAATTCCAAATCTTTTGAAACAATTAGACGAGGCAGAAAAGAAACTTGTTAAATTGCAGAAAAACAAACCCCTTTTAAAACAAGAAGTTGACGAAGAAGATATTGCCGGGGTTGTTTCTCGTTGGACAGGCATTCCCGTAACCAGGTTAATTGAGGAAGAAGCCCAGAAACTGGCGAAAATAGAGCAGATTCTCACCAAAAGAGTTGTCGGTCAGGAGCAGGCGATCAAGGCGATTGCCAATGCCATTCGTCGCTCTCGGGCCGGCATTGCCGAAGAAAATCGGCCTTTGGGATCCTTCATATTTTTAGGGCCGACTGGAGTGGGAAAAACTGAAACTGCCCGGGCTTTGGCCGAGTTCCTTTTCAATAACGAAAACGCCATGATCAGACTGGATATGTCTGAATATATGGAAAAGCACACGGTTTCGAAAATGATTGGCAGTCCGCCTGGGTATGTTGGCTACGAAGAAGGCGGACAGTTAACCGAGAAAATAAGGAGAAGGCCTTATGCGGTTGTTCTTCTTGACGAGATCGAAAAAGCCCATCCAGACGTTTTTAACATGCTTTTACAGATTTTAGAGGATGGTCGCCTGACTGACGCTAAGGGCAGAGTTGCTTCTTTTAAAAACGCGATTCTCATTATGACTTCAAACGTCGGGTCAGACCTAATTAGCAAGGAAGCGGCTTTGGGTTTTTCCGGGGATGACGAAAAAATCTCTCAAAAAGAATCTTTAAAAGAAAAAGTTTTACAGGCTTTAAAAGACAATTTCCGGCCAGAGTTTTTGAACCGGATAGACGAAGTGATTATTTTCAATTATTTGGGTCACGAAGAAATCAAAAAAATCGTTGATTTGGAGCTCGAGAAAGTAGCCCAACGGCTGGTAATTAAGAAACTCGAACTTAGGTTTACAGACAAAGTTAGAAACCTTCTTGCGGAAAAAGGATTTGACCAGAATTTAGGAGCCAGGCCTTTAAAAAGAGTGATTCAGCAGCTGATTTTGGACCCCCTGGCTTTAAAAATGGTCACCGGCGAGGTTAAAGACGGCGCGGTTTTGAACATTGACGAGGAAAAAGGCAAACTGGTTTTTAAAACAGCAAAACTATGAAAGCAAAGGTTTTTTACCTGTTTTTGATGTTTGGTTTTGGGGTTTTTGGCGGTATTTTCGCTGACCAGATACTTTGGCCTTATCTTATTGAAAGACCGCTTTTTTTAAAATACCGACTTAATCAGCCGCCAGTTTACATTACCCAAAAGCAGGAAGTGACAGTTCTTGAAAACATTGTTCTTGAACAGGCAGTGTC
>Ga0136653_10001364_pt1 | contig 13262 bp, 9 predicted proteins | sample LakKivw275mmetaG_FD_94866 | JGI IMG/M metagenome (GOLD analysis project Ga0136653, IMG submission 94866) | Anoxic lake water microbial communities from Lake Kivu, Rwanda to study Microbial Dark Matter (Phase II) - Lake Kivu water 275m metaG... | ecosystem: Environmental > Aquatic > Freshwater >... | reverse complement strand
TCTTTCCTTGCTTCATACTGCGGAAACAATTCGGGAACAGATATGCTGAAACAGCATGCAAGGAGTGTAGTGAGTTGTATAGAGATTTTGGCACATAATAGACGTAATGGCCGGCTTTTTCCCCCTTTTCCCCTACCTGCTCGTCTATCGCATTGAAGAAATCGCGGGTTCGAATCCGCCAGCAAGCGGCAGATGACCCCGCCAGGTCCACTTAACTAACCTAAGAAATGATCTTGCCTGGGTCGATAGCCTCACCTACCCCAGTTACGCTATAGCTCCAAACTGATGGTAAATCTATAGATATCAATCAGTAGGGTTATTACAATTTAACTATGACCTGTTATCAACAATGCATAAATTGGTGAAAGTTATTCTTGGTTAATCAGCGAGTAAGGAAGTCTGGGTGATTAAATTTATGAATATGCGGGACAAATGTCCCTTCCACGACGGGACATCTGCCTATCGCATTTGAAGCCGAAATCTTGTATGATAACCTTAGCCTGGGCAACGAAACACGGTCACTACCGGGCTCTGGCGCACTACTCATGATCTGCAAGGCGTAATCAGACGCCGAACACTCGTTGGCTGGGATGCTCCTGCTGGAGAATTATTCCGGTCAATTTATTTTAATCACTCATCAGTGGAGGCTACTAAGATTAACGATGTTGTTCTCGAAGGGATTGTCGTCAGGACCTGAAAGATTGATTCGAGCGGATGACCTTAATAGCCAGGAATGAGTGTAGATATGGCTGCTACATGCGTATTGTGGGGTAAGGGTCTGCCTGAATTGAGGCCGCTGTTTTCGTTCCTGGATGATTTACGCGTTAGCATCAGGCATAGCTTTTGGATGAGTGAGCAAAGTATAGTAGTGAACACTTGTGACATGGGGGAAGATTTGGGGCATACAGTGACAGAAGTCAAAATCGCCCTCCCGATGTCTCACAACACCTTGACAACTATAGAAGAGTACGTAAAATGAAGATCAGGCTGAAAGCCAAAACCTTATCAGTTTCAATAAGTAGTTTTAGGTGTGGATTACAACAAGGTGGGAAATACTGTTCTTTGAAATCGGTCATTCAACTGATCGGGAGCTGGAAGGCTCACTTTACGCTCCGCTGAGCGGGCACCCTTGTAACCCACGGTAAGTGCGAGGTGTTCATTTTGCCAATTTGAATGCCTATATCGCTAAAGTCCAACGATCGTTAGCAATGAATCATGCAATCTAGACACCTCGTCCAGGGTGTTATAGTGCACTGCCCCCACCCGCACCATCCCTCCGCTTTCCTCCAGCCCTAACCGTTCCGTCACTGCCAGGGCGTAGTAATTGCCATCCCACACATAGATACCGGCATCTCCTAACTTCTCTGCCACCTGGCGGGGGTGTTGATTCTGCAAGGTAAATGAAAATGTCGGTACGCGCTCTTCTAAGCGGCTTACATCTCGTAATCCATAAAGGGTCAACCTAGGGATTTCTTCCAATACATCCAGCATGGCTCGGCTTAGCTCGTACTCATAGGCGCGAATGGCTGCCATGGCCTGCTTGAGATACAATGGGCGACCTCGGTAGCGATCCATATACTTCTCCTTATAAATTCCCCCAAAAATCTTTCCCACCCATTCCAGGTATTCGATGGCTCCCAGCATCCCGGCGATGCCTTCATGGTTTTGTGTGCCTGTTTCGAATTTATCAGGGGGATCATCAGGGGCTGGGCGAACCTTGTAAGCGGTCAGTTTCTCTAGATGTTCAACTTTCCCATACAGCACGCCTGCGTGCGGACCGAAAAATTTATAGCACGAGGCAGTAAGGAAGTCACAATCCAACGCCTGGACGTCGATCGGCCCATGGGGAGCATATTGCACTGCATCGATGTACACCCAGGCACCGGCTTCATGCGCCATGCGGATCAGTTTCGCAACCGGGTTGATTGTCCCTAGTGCATTCGAAGCGTACCCAAAAGCTACCAGGCGCGGTTTGCCTTCTAGCGCTTTTTGGAAAGATTCCAGATCCAAGGTGCCGTCATCAGTATGGAAATCCACCCATTGGACTGTGCAGCCGCGATCTTCGGCTGCCATCACCCAAGGAGTGATATTAGCATCATGGTCCAGGCGGGTAACGACGATCTCATCCTCAGGTTGCCAGGTACAGGCGATGGCGCGGCTGAGGATGAAGGTCAGGCTGGTCATGTTGTTGCCGAAGACGATCTCCTCCGGTCGGGGGGCGTTGAAGAAATCCGCCAGGGCGGCGCGGGCTTCGTCCAGTATAAAATCTGATTCGCGGCTGGTCTGGAAGGCGCCGCCGTGGTTGGCGTTGTGCTCGACCAGGTAAGCGTTCATCCGGTCGAGGACGGGTTGAGCCACCTGCGTGCCGCCAGGATTATCAAAGAAGATCGCCGGGCGCTGTAAGGCGGGGAATTTCGAGCGGATTGTCGGAAGATCGAGCGGCATTCTAACTCCTTGAATTCAGGGTAAATATTCATGTTGAACAGGTATAGCTCAGATTATACCTGCCGGTTACATACTGTCCGCTTATTCAGACAATCATTCGAGTAATAGCTTGACTGTAAATGTCAGTTTCTCGTTTTGCTCATTGAGTCTCAAAGAACAAGTTCTTCGGTCCGCACATGGGCGTGCTGTATGGCAAATACGATCTTCTCGACCAGCTGACCGCTTACCGGGTGAGACCTGCCCCCTCCAGTCCACCCGGCAAGTTCGAGACCGGCACGGGCAACTTCGAGGGCATAGCGGGAGCTCTCGGGGCACTGGAGTATATCCAATGGGTCGGCAGGACCTTTGGTGCGTAGCAGCTGGAGAAATATGCCAGTAGGGGCAGGTCTGAAATGCCATTATCAGCTCCTTCACGCGGTATAGACCTGCCCTTACAAGACCGGCGGCTGAGCCTCAAGCTGGGCATGAGCGCCATGCGCAGCTACGATTACGAGCTCAGCCGGGTGCTGTTGGACATCCTCGAAGAAACACCAGGCGTGACGGTTTACGGCATCACGGATCGAAAGCGGCTGGAAGAGCGCGTGCCCACCTGCGCCTTCACCCTGAGTGTAGGGGCGGGTCTCCAGACCCGCCCTGTTCCACGCCGCCAGGTAGCCGAGCAGCTGGACGAAGCCAACATCTACGTGTGGGATGGGAATTATTATGCCCTGGCCGTCACCGAGCGCCTGGGGCTGGAGGATTCAGGCGGCATGCTGCGGGTGGGACCAGTGCATGTCAACCAAGTATCCAGTTTTTGGCGCGCGGTCCCCGCAATTTGGGGAACGCTGGAAGAAATTAAGAGATTTGGAGATGCCTTAGGAAATAATACTTCGCCAGAATGATAAATTCCGCCCTTATAGTCCATGATTTCGTTGTTTCAATCCTGAATCAAAGGGCAAGTAAACATAATTATAAATATTCAAATGGGAGATATTTCATCTCCTCTTCTATCCCATAATCGTGGAGGTACTCACGGAACCGTCGCTCCTTTCGAAGGCTGCCAAAATGTGCCCACGCCCGGCGCAATGCAGGATTACGGAAAACAGGTAAGAAATCCTCCGGTTGTTGGGGTTGACCTTCGACCAGAGAAAATTCTTCCAGGGCCGGTGCCCACTGCAGAGCGCTGAAATCCCTGAGAGCTTTCAGGTTGCAAAGGGTTATCCGTCTCAGCTTTTTCATCTCGCGCAGCGAAGGCAAGTTGGTGATTCTGGGCAGTGACCGAAGCATAAGGTTTTGCAAGCCTGTCAGATGAGCTATAAAATCAACATTGTTCAGCTCTCTCACTTGCACAAGCTGTAGATGTTTTATATTCTGCATCCCTTCGAGCGCTGAAAAATCCCCAATGCCCCCCAAAATAATGTTCAGCGACCACATGTCATGGAGCGGGCGCAGGTAATCCAGACCTGGGGTTGAGATCGAGCTAAGCCCCACCTCTTCCAGCATGCTGAGCTCAGAAAGCACCTCGATGCTCTTTTGATGACCTACCAGGAAAATATTCTTAAGCTTTTTGAACCTGGAGAGAGGTAATAGATCTGGCTTCCTGGACCTGGTTTCGTTTAGCAACAGTCTCGTGAGATTATCGGTTACTTTCCACAGGAAATTAAAATTATCCAGTTCATAAATACCAATCTCGAGGGTTTGCAGGTTAGGCATCTCGGCGATTGCCTCGACCTCTGAGGCATTCATAAGGAAATTCGCCGCGAAGTGTACCACGTGAGACATTTTGGTGGTAAAGCTCAGATTACACGGCGGGGAATCGGGGCCGTAGACCCGCAGTTGCACCTCCGGCCTTCTACTGAAGAACTCATCATTCAACAGCCTCCAGGTGGTTTGCTTAATTGGAGTGTGGCATTGCAAGACCTCGATTTTGGGAAAAGAAACCAAGGATTCGATATCGGAGGTGGAAATGGGCTCTGTAAAGTCTACCCGCTCTGCATCGAGCATAGAAAAGAATGGCATACTGACCTATCCTTCAGGTTTTACAAAGAGATCATATCCCCTGGTTGAGAATGGGCTGTGGCAGCTGGGGCATTCCGTCTCCGTTTCTAGCTCGAAGATGGCATTGCCAAGCTGAGGGTGTCCCTGCATCACCGCCAGCGACCCGAGCAGGATGCGGTCATCTGCGTCCTGCCAGTCAAGCTCAAGGCTTTCAAGGATCAGCCGCGGGGCATATCTTCTGTGTTCAGCGTCGATAGGTTACTCTCCAAACGCCAGTGTTCCGCTTGAATATCTTTACTGAGTTGAGTTTTGCTGGTTTGTTTGGTCACGTTGAATTATTCCTCCATCGATAGCCGCCTTATGAATAGGGCCCTTGCTTAGCGGGCAAAGGCATGGAACGGGTTGTCGTGTGTGAGCTGGTGAATGGTGGCTTCATCCACCCCACTGGCTCTCAGCCTGGGCAGAAACTGCTCCGCAAGGTACGTAAATGGCTTGGGTACGCCTCCACCTGGCAGGGCAGGGTCATACCAGCCGCGGTCGTGGCTGAGCAGCAGCTGAGAACTGAACCCCGCATCCAGCAGGCGCAGGATATTATTGATGATGGTTTCTTCACTCACCCATTCAGGATTGCCAATCGAGTCGTATTCGAGCCACGCGCCACGCTTCGCCATCTCTAGATGCAGATCAAAATCCGGTTCTGCCTGGGTATGGATCCAGATGAATCTGCTGGCATCACAGCCCATCGCTTCGATGATGTCCAGTTGCTGGAGTGCTATCCGGCCGCGGACGGTGTGGCTGCCAATCGCCGCATTGGTCTGGCCACCTGCCAGTGCCGCGGCGCTTAATATCTTGGCTTCGCAAGCAGTCAAACCATCATCCCCGGCGCTCAATTTGATCCATCCCGCCTGGACGCCGCTCTTTTCAATTTCGCCCAGCAATTCGCCTACCATCCAGTCGGTCAATTTTGCCTGGCTGGCTTCATGCGCCCAGGGTGGGATCCAGGGCTCACGGTAGATGCCGGTGGAGATCACCAGGGGAAATCGAGTGGTCTCTGAAACCGCCCTCTCGATGTCTGCCCGGCGCCCTACCCCCACGCTGCTACACTCCACGATGGCAGTCACTCCGGCTTGCCTGGCTTTATAGATTTCCGGCGCCATCAACTGGATGACATCTTCGGCATCGGCCTGGGCATAACCCGGAGCATCCCAGGTGCGCAGGTCCACGAAGATATGCTCGTGGGGCAAAATCATCCCCAATTCTGCTTCGCTTTTCGGGCCGAGAGTGGTGATGAGGGTTGGCATAAGGCAGGTATATTATATCAATGCAGGAGTCTTACACTTTCTACTTGTGTGATGAAGTAGTGGGGAAAACAGGCAGTATTCCCGTTAAAACGATGTCCCCTTCGGGTTTATTTGCGAAGGGGACAGTTAGCTTTGTCAGATAACGAAGTTTTGATGAGAAATAATAGGATAACTTTTCACTCCTAACCGTTCTGTCTTGGTCATTCACTGATCATGCAGGTTTTTTACACGGCTTTAGGCTGAACCGAGGGGGCCGGTTTGGCGAACATGAAGTATCCAAAGCCGATTGCCAGGAATCCATAGAGGACTACCACTGACCAACCCAAGAAGTTGAACACACCCGAAAGTGTGGCAATCGTTGTTATTACTGCTCCCAATGCATCGTAAATAAACAAGTATAGAATTATCGCTCGCCGGGCTTGTGATTCTCCCGCGTTCCTGGCGAACCAGGTCAATAACATCGTCCCGATTAGGGCACAGCCATATTCGCGAGCCGCAAATATTCCCACATCTTCACTGAGCGAAGCTCCAAAGATTGAATAGACGAAAACCGGGGACGCTAAAAACAAGATTCCAAACGCCAGGCACACAGCAGACTTGATGGTCATTAATGTTTTGAAGTTCATTTGATCTTCTCCCTTCTTTCATGAATTTATGAGACGTTCCACTTGGTTAGTAACCTGCTAAATGACAATCTCACAGGTTTTCATTTACGAAATTCTGATGGCCTCGTTTTTATAGCTCTTTAATATTCAGTCCAGGGGCTCTCCTTCCTTTGGTGTCTTGGTTTATAAACAGGCTCCACGCCCATAACAGTGCAATAAAAACAAGCGATAATAACCATAAGGAAACTGTCACTTGATATATAAATAAGATTGTTCGATTGTGTTCCATCCTGGAAATCCCTTGCCTCTTGGCACGATCTGTCTGTATAATACAGACAAGGCGTAAATTTATCGTTAATTTTTTGCATATTGCATTAAGCCGCCTCATTGTGCAAAAAAGGTGGGGATAATGCATTCTCTACAATCCGCTCCCCGGCTTAACTTATTCATAGGACAATGGTGATGCAGATGCTAGAAATCAAGACACTTGGCGGTCTCTCTCTCAAGGTAAACGGTCATAGCCTGCATGACCTGGGCTCACACAAGGCTGAAGCTTTGCTGGTTTACCTGGCAGCCGGGCCAGGAGCCTGTAGTCGTAATGTCCTTGCCACCTTATTGTGGCCGGACAACTCTGAAAGACAGGCATTGACCAGTTTGCGAGTTGCGCTGGCGATTTTAAGAAAAGAGGTGGGGGTTTATATGAATATAACCCGCGACCACGTCGGGATTAAAGCCGCAGCCCAGGTATACTTCGACGTGGCAGACCTGGAAGCGAAACTTGCCAGGCAGGAGGTAGAAGAAGCCCTTGCTATATATCAGGGTGAATTTCTGCAAGGATTCTATATTCGCGACAACCTGGAGTTTGAAGATTGGCGGGTATGGCAACAAGAACGCATTCAGCGCCTGGTCACTAGCGCACTACATGCCGCGGTTTCTAATGCAATCGAGAAAGAAAATTATAAAAAAGGCCAGGTTCTCGCTCAGAAATTACTACAGTTAGATTCGCTGGATGAGCTTGCTCACCGGAAATGTATCTTATTGTATGCCTTGGAAGGTCAGCGGGTAGATGCGTTGGCACAATATTCAAGATGTAAAACGGTACTTCAAGCCGAATTAGGTGTTGAACCTGCGCAAGAGACGCAGGCGTTGTATGCCCAAATATCTCAGGGTGAGCAGCCTGTTAGTTCAAGTGTGCTTTACCCCACGCATGTACTCCCATCTCCACCAACGAGCTTCATAGGTCGCGAGCAAGAGCAAAATGAGATCATCAGTCTATTGGGCAATCCAGCTTGCCGGTTGTTGACCCTAGTGGGCCCTGGTGGGGTCGGTAAAACGCGTTTAGCCATTCGTGCTGCCACCAAATGCCTTCCATCCTTTTCTGATGGCACCTATTTTGTTGCCTTGGAATCGGGCACCTCCCCTGATTATTTGGTTACTGCTATTGCCGATTCGATCCATTTTAAAATTGATTACTTCGCTTCCCAGTTAGAATCAAAGTACCAGCTATTTGATTATTTGAAAAATCGTTCAATCTTATTAGTGCTGGATGGTTATGAAAATTTAGTCGCCAGCGCCGGAATATTATCTGAACTGCTTGATCATGCTACCCACCTGAAACTCTTGGTGACATCTCGCCAGAAATTGGAGTTAAATTGTGAATGGGTTTTCAATGTAGATGGTTTCCCTGTTCCTCGATTTGCCGATGGAAAAATTTCGGGCGACGAAAGTGCTTTGATTTTATTTGAAGCACGTGCCCGGCAAGCCAGAACTGGTTTTCAGCTTTCTCCCTCCGACCAAGAATATGTGATGGATATCTGCCAGTCAGTGGCGGGAATGCCCTTGGGGATTGAATTAGCCGCTGCCTGGACACCTGTATTATCTACGCGGGAAATCGCAGAAAAAATACAAGAAAGCCTTGACTTCCTTATATCATCGAACCGCGATGTAGCCGAAAGACACCGAAGTCCACGGGCAGCCTTTAATAGCTCCTGGACATTGCTCGATGAAGGACAGCAGGAGGCATTTTGCAAGCTTTCCGTATTTCAAGGCGGGTTCGATTGGCCCGCGGCGCACAGGATTTGCAGTGTCAGTTTAAATCAATTGTCCAGCTTGCTGAACCGTTCTATGTTGGGGAGGAATTACACAGGGCGTTATTATTTGCACGGACTGCTTCGGCAATTTGGGTTGGAAATACTGGATGCGTCGCTGCCCGTTAAAGAAGAGATCTATGACCGGCATTGCCAGTACTATACCAATATCCTGTGTGAGCGGGAAACTAGTCTGCACAATTCGGATATGTATACCGCTTGTCAAGAGATCCGTCAGGAGATGGATAATGTTCGCCAGGCAATGAAATGGGCACTTGTAAATTGGGGTGAGGAAAGGATCCGAAAAATACTGATCATATTACTGGCCTTTTATGTGGTGCATGGGTGGCAGGAAGGAAAAGATGCATTCAAGGAAATCGCTCAAGCAAGGAAAGAAGCCCTGGTAAATCAGAACCTGGAATGGTCTACAGACTCTGTTTACCTTAGCGCACGCATCCATCAAGCGATTTTGTTGTGTAATTTGGGTGTGATCGATGAAAGTGATGCGATATCCAGAGAGTGCCTCCAGTCATTGCGCAAGCTTGGTTTAAACGCGGAACTTTCCGAATGTCTGCATAATATTGGAACAAATGCCTCCTTTCGGGGCGAGTACGAGTTTGCCAGGGAATATTTAGAGGAAGCGATCATCATCGGGAAAGAAAGCCAGGTATTTATCTGGCCCACCTATCTGTTATGGCTTGGGCATACCTACTTCCTGCTTGGAGAATATCAGCTCGGTATGCAGAGCTTCCAAAAATGCTATGATATATATGATCACCAGGAAAATTTATGGGGCAAAGGGTTTGCCCTTAGCAAGATGGGCTTGGCAGCAGATGGCTTGGGTGATTTCCAACAATCTATGTTATATAACCGCGAATCACTTTCGATATTTGAGAAAACTGAAAATATAACCGGTAAAGCTTATACCATCAGTCGCATGAGCATGAGCGCTTATTTTTTGGAGGATTATGCGCAAGCTGTTCAATATGGGCTCGAAGGATATCAGATCTACCAATCGCTTGGCCACCAATGGGGAATGTGTACGTCTCTATGCCGTATAGGATTCGCTTATATAGGGCAGGGAGAGCTTGTAAAAGCTAAGTCCTGTTTTTTCGACGCCCTCGAGCAATCTCGTGTTTACCAGATGACCCCGGTGAGCATGTACGCCTTGCTTGGCATCGCGGCCGCTCTCGCTCAGGAGGGTGATGATAAGGCAGCTATAGAACTGTTTCAATATGCCCAAAGTTATCCTCAGACGCCTTCTCTTTACACACAGCTGGCTTCCCGTTGGATCAAATCAGTGGTTTATGATGTGCACACTGATGTTAAGTCTGCGCTTACTATGGGGGGGTACAGTGATAGCCTCGAAAATATGATAAATAATCTTCAGAAAGCATGGGGGCGCCATGCTTTATGACGGCTCAGCAGGTTGAGTCATAACCGAATATCGAGCTGAATTATCGTTATAGACGCCACGAGTAAGCCGGGTTTGGCTTCAGCTATCTCTCTTGCCCTTACCCCCCAGCCATGGCACCGACGATTCTTAATGGCTCCTCACCCAGGGTCACAGATTCAGGAATTGGGTCCGTGGGCGCTTCAAGCGATATATCCTCCCCCGCGACGAAGAAACGGATGAAAGGTCTCCTCTGCAAGCTCACCTGGTCACGGATGGTGCCGCGTAGCATGGGGTAGCGTGCTTCCAGCTCATCCAGAACCGAGCTGATGCTGGCGGGGGCCTCCATTTCCAGCTCCACCTGGCGGCTCACATTAGCCAGGCTGCATAATTGGGCTGGAAGCAGGATGTGGATCATGGCAATACCTGGGCCTCCACCGAAAAGACAGGCGGGAAATCCTTGGCAATGGTAGACCAGCTATCACCGCCGTCCTTCGAATAGTAGACCTGCCCGCCGGTGGTGCCAAAATATACCCCACACGGGTCCAACGTGTCAACGGCCAGAGCGCTGCGCAAGACGTTTACATAGCAGTTGCTTTGCGGTAATCCTCGGGTCAGGGCTTCCCATTCGTTGCCCCCCGTGCGGCTGCGGTAGACGCGCAGCTTGCCCTCGGGAGGGTAATGCTCCGAGTCGCTTTTGATGGGCACCACGAAGATGGTGTTCGGCTCCTGGCTGTGTACGGCGATGGCATAACCGAAATCTGAAGGCAGGTTGCCGCTCACTTCATGCCACAGCTCACCTGCATCATCCGAACGCATCACATCCCAATGTTTCTGCATGAACAACACCCCTGGTTGTGCCGGATGCATGGCGATGCTGTGCACACAATGGCCCACTTCAGCATCTGCATCGGGCAGCTCGTAAGGAGATGTCAAGCCACGATTGGCGGCTTGCCAGCTTTCTCCCCCGTCACTGGTGCGAAATACGCCGGCAGCCGAGATAGCTGCATAGAGCCGCAACGGGTCAGCCTGGTCTTGGATGATGCTGTGCAGGCACATTCCCCCCGCCCCGGGAGCCCACAGGTTTCCCTTGATATTGCGTAAGCTTGGAAGCTCCTGCCAGGTATTACCCCCATCTTTGGAGCGGAACAGGGCGGCATCTTCTGCCCCGGCGTAAACGGTTTCGTCATCCATCAGCGATGGCTCGAGCTTCCAGATACGCTTAAAGGTCCATGGTTTCTGTGACCCATCATACCCTTGGTGTGTGCCAGGATCTCCCTGGTATGTAAAATTGTTTCCCACAGCCTCCCAGGTAGAGCCGCCGTCTTCCGAGCGCTGTATCACCTGACCGAACCATCCGCTGGATTGCGAGGCATACAGGCGATCGGGGTTGAGCAGAGAGCCCTTCAGATGGTAAATCTCCCATCCTGCGAATAGTGGGCCCTCGATCTCCCAAGTTTCCCGGGTGGCATCCGAGGTCAAGATAAAAGCACCTTTATGCGTTCCCACCAGTAACCTGACTTTGCTCATTTTGTTCCTCCCTGAACCGTTAGATCAATTCTTCTAATCATATCTATTGCCAGATTGACCTGCTTAATTGCTATTATTACATACTGGTCCGGTCGATATAATTTGTAATGATTGGGATTTTATTGGTTTGATCCAATATTTTTCGTAGGCTTTGAGGGCAGGTTGTCTTTCACCTGTCCCCCAATCCTGCGAGGCAATAATACCACAAATCCTGTCCGAATTCTCGGTAACCAATCCCTGCTGGCAGTTGTGAATTTTAGGCCAGGCAGACATCGCGGGTTATAATAACCTCGGGGAATAACGTAAAAGTGTCCATTCATCCCCAATGCCTAATTTCACCATTATCTCGCAACAAGGAGAGCACATGTCTGATACTACCACCCTTCCAGCCCGTAATGAAGTGCCACCTGAGCAAACCTGGGACCTGGATTCCATCTTTGCAACACCCAAGGATTGGGAGGCAGCCTGCGCCCAGTTGCTAGCGATGCTGCCTGACCTTGCGGTGTACCATGGCCACCTCGGAGAAAACCCCCGCACGTTGCTGCAGTTCATCCAGGCATATCAGGAAGCCGGCACTTTGATGGGCAAAATTGCTGTCTATGCCAATAATTCCTATGCAGTCAATAGCCTCGACCAGGAAGCCGCCGCTCGCAGCAATCAGGCACGCTCCCTCATGTCTAATTATGCCGCAGCGATCGCCTTCTTCGACCCCGAGTTGATGCAAATTGGCTTTTCCAAGCTGCGCCAGTGGATCAAAGAAGATATCCGCCTGGCCTTTTTCGCCCATTATGTGGACAGGCTGGAAAAACGCCAGGCCCACGTGCGCTCCGGTGAGGTTGAAGAAGTGCTGGCGATGGTCAATGACCCGTTCTTCGCTGCTTCGGGCATCTACAACACGCTCAACAACGCAGAGCTTGCGTTCGAACCAGCCCGGGCTTCCGATGGCACCCAACTCGAGGTAGGGCAGGCCAGCATTGGCGCCCTGATCACCCACGCCGACCGCGAAGTGCGCCGTACCGCCTGGGAAAACTACCAGGATGGCTATCTCAAGTTCAAGAACACCATGGCAGGCATTCTTACCACCACTATCCGCCAGGATGTGTTCAACGCCAGGGTGCGGGGTTATGAATCATCGTTGCACGCTTCCCTGGCACCTAATAATATCCCCGTGGAAGTGTTCCACAACCTGATCGAGGTGTTCAAGAAGAACCTGCCCACCTGGCATCGTTACTGGCGCCTGCGCAAGAAGCTGCTGGGTTACGAGAAGTTCTGCGTTTACGATATCAAGGCGCCCCTCACCGATAAAAGGCCGGCGGTTCCCTTCAAACAGGCGGTGGATTGGATCGTGGAGGGCATGGCGCCCTTGGGAACTGAATACACGGCCATCCTGCGTAATGGGGTTCTGGAAAAACGCTGGGTGGATTATGCCCGCAACAGGGGCAAGCGCGAGGGAGCATTTTCCAGCGGCTCGATGGGCACGCGGCCGTTCATCATGATGAGCTATGCCGATGATGTGTTCAGCCTGAGCACGCTCGCCCACGAGCTGGGACACTCGCTGCACTCCAACTACAGCCGACTGTACCAGCCGTTCATCTACAGCCGCTATTCGCTTTTCGTGGCTGAAGTGGCCTCCAACTTCAACCAGGCTATGGTGCGCCGTCACCTGTTCGAAACCCAGGTATCCCCTGAATTCCAGGTCAGCCTGATCGAGGAGGCCATGTCGAATTACCACCGCTACTTCTTCATTATGCCCACCCTGGCGCGCTTTGAGCTGGAACTGCACACCCGGGTCGAAAAAGGCCAGCCCATCAATGCCGATATCCTCGTTGGCCTGGCTGCCGACCTGTTCAAGGAGGGCTATGGGGATGAGGTGGAGTTTGACCGCGACCGCATCGGTATCACCTGGGCGCAGTTTGGCCACATG
>Ga0136653_10001363_pt1 | contig 13262 bp, 14 predicted proteins | sample LakKivw275mmetaG_FD_94866 | JGI IMG/M metagenome (GOLD analysis project Ga0136653, IMG submission 94866) | Anoxic lake water microbial communities from Lake Kivu, Rwanda to study Microbial Dark Matter (Phase II) - Lake Kivu water 275m metaG... | ecosystem: Environmental > Aquatic > Freshwater >... | reverse complement strand
ACTTCGCACGATGGGTGTTGCACCGAATCGCGAGCACCGTAGCGGGGTGATCGAAAAGTTTTTAAGGGCAGGCACAGTATGTGAGAGCGAGATATGCTGGTAACTTGGCATCGGCGATGAAAGAAGAGGTTCCCAAGGATAAGCCCCCTCAACGGCGGCGGGGGCTACGAGAAGTGAAGCCATTGGGTCCCGTTTCGAATTTAGAAGAGCATGTACGGCCGGATTGGTGGCGAAGGATCTTCAACTCGATCTATTTGAAGACCGACGCAGATGTGGTGGATGACCCGAATATCACCCGGAAAGAGATCGATTTCTTCGCGGAGGTACTTGGCCTCGCACCCGAGGATAAGATCCTCGATCTCTGCTGCGGGCAGGGTCGGCATTCCCTGGAACTGGCACGGCGGGGGTATAAGAACGTGGAAGGCTTGGATCGCTCGCACTACCTCATCCACCGTGCGAAGACGCAGGCGCGGAAGGAGGGTCTGCTGCTAAAGTTCCGGGAGGGAGACGCGCGACGGTTGCCGTATCCCCATGACAGCTTTGAGGGGGTGACGCTGCTCGGCAACAGTTTCGGGTACTTCGAGACGGTCCACGATGACCTCCGGGTACTGAAGGAGATCTTCAGGGTCTTGCAGCCCTGGGGCCGGTTCCTCATTGACGTCGCGGATGGCGCGTATCTGCGTGAGAACTTCCAGCCACGGTCCTGGGAATGGATCGACAAGAACCTCTTCGTCTGCCGTGAGCGCTCGCTCGCCCTGGACGGGCAGCGGTTGATCTCACGCGAGGTGGTCACGCACGTCGATAAGGGCGTCATTGTGGACCAGCTCTATGCGGAACGGCTCTACACGCGCGAGAACCTGCTTGATCTCCTGAAAACCGCGGGCTTCACCAACATTACGGTGCACGGCGAGCTCTCCTCCGAGTCGCAGCGGCACCAGGACCTGGGGATGATGGAGAAACGCATCCTCGTCACCGCGGTAGCGCGCAAGGAGTGGGCGCCGGTGAAGACGCGGAAGAAGAGCGGGGTCAAGCATGTCGTCGTGATCATGGGCGACCCGAACAAACCGGACAGCGTCAAGCCCTCCTGTGTCTTTGACGAAGATGATCTCTATACCATCGACCAGCTGAAGGGCGCGCTGCGTGACTTGAAGGACTACCGATTCACCTATCTCTACAATCACAGCTCGCTCATCTCTGATCTGATCAAGCGAGAGGGTAAGATCGATTTCGTCTTCAATCTCTGCGATGAAGGGTTCCTGAACGATCCGACGAAGGAGCTGCACGTACCGGCGATTCTGGAGATGCTCGGCGTGCCTTACTCGGGCGCAGGCCCCCAGTGCCTCGCCTTCTGCTTCGATAAGTCACTCGTGCGCGGTATCGCGAAGGAGATGGGTATCCCTGTGCCCAAAGGTGTCTTCGTGAAGCCGGAAGACAGCACCTTCGAGCTGCAGTTCGACTTCCCCGTGCTCGTGAAGCCGAACTTCGGCGACTCCAGTTTCGGGATCACGGAGCGCAGTGTGGCGTACAATCCGGAGGAGCTGACAACCGGGATCTCGGAGATCCGCGAGAAGTTCGGGTATGATAAGCCGATCCTCATCGAGGAGTTCTTGACCGGTAAGGATCTGAGCGTGGGGATCATCGGCAATCCACCGGAATCGTATGTGGTGCTCCCCATGGTGGAGGAGGATTATTCCGTGCTGCCCGAGAGCTTACCACGGATCTGCGGCTACGAAGCGAAGTGGCTACCCAATTCGCCCTACTGGAAGATCCGCTCAGTGCGGGCTGAGCTCCCGGAGGAACTGGAGCGGCACATTGTGGAGTGGTGTATCAAGCTCTTTGAACGGCTGGGCTGCCGCGACTACGCGCGATTCGACTGGCGGCTGGATGCCCAGGGCACGCCCAAGCTCCTGGAGGTGAATCCGAACCCCGGCTGGTGCTGGGATGGTCATCTCGCGAAGATGTCAGCTATCGCCGGCATGTCCTATCAGGAGATGCACGCAGCTATCCTGAAGGCGATCGTGGCGCGATTATCCGTCCACAAGGACGAGAAGGTGGCGGCAGGCACCAACGGCAATGGCAATGGCAACGGCAACGGCATTGGTATCGGTATCGGCATCACCACTGGCCACCTCAACGGTACCGCTGACCAGGAGCACACCGAGTAGCACGCTTCAATCCTGACTGACGGAAGCCGCGAGTGCTCTCCATTGCCGAAACGAGGGGCCATACGTCGCAATAAGCTTTAAATAGGGGGAGTGCGTACTCACATCAAAACCAGGAGGTGGAAGCTATGACAGAAGAGCTGACAGGCAACACGAAGAAGGTCTTCGAAGCGATGGTCAAGCTGGGGACGAAGGGCGAAGAGAAGGCGAAGAGCATGGAAGATATCGTCCGCGAATCGAAGCTCCCCAAAGGCACCGTGGCGAATAGCATTACCGAGCTGACGAAGCTGAAGCTGGTGAAGCGAAGAGCGGGCGAAAAGACCGCGAGATACTTCATCATTGAGTGAACCCCGGGGGGAACGCAGCGTGAGATGGAGAAGAAGTTATACTATCTCCCCGGCTATTATGATATCGCGTTTTCGTATGATGTCTCCGGGGAGATTCGCTTTTTTACCCGCTGCTTTCAGACCCATGCGGACCTCGCAGTGAGGCGAATCCTGGAGCCCGCATGCGGCAGCGGGCGCGTGATGATCCCGTTAGCGCAGCAGGGCTATCATGTGGTGGGCTATGATATCAGCGAGGAGATGGTGGCGTATACGCGTGAGAAGATCGAGCATGCAGGGCTCTCACATTGCGCGGAGGTCATGCTCGGCGATATGCGCACGTGGAAGTTCAAAGAGACCTTCGATGGCGCGCTCAATCTCCTGAATACGATCGGCTATCTGATCACCGATGCGGATATTCAGCAGCATTTCAGGGCGATGGCGTATTCGCTCAGACGAGGCGGGATTTACCTCGTGGAACTCGCCTGCGCCCCCGAGCAGCTGCGACCCGGAGAGACTGCGGAGGATTCCTGGACCGCCGAACGTGACGGGGTAAGGATACACGCCACGTGGTTTACCGAGCGGTACGATCAGGCGCATAAGTGGAAATACAACGTTTGCAAGATGCACGTGGAAGACGGGCCGAACGGGAAGGAGATCATCTTCATCGAGCCCCACGTGCTCCGGCTCTGGTACTTTGACGACCTCCTCCGGCTGAGTGCTGCGGGCGGCTTCACGCTGCAGGCGATTTATACCCAGAGCTTCGACCTCTTACCGCTTGACACGCCCATTACCGGCGACCTGGGCAGTCTCTACTACATTCTGAAGCGGGAATGAATAATGACCGCGGCGGGATGGTGCACGCCACACTAACCTTGGTTTAGGTACGGGATATGGGCTTCACCTCCGCGGCTGCATTCATCATCTTCTGCGCGACCCTCGTGCTCGTCATTACGAGACCGAAGCGGCTGGGCATTGGGGTCGCTGCGGGCGCAGGCGCTGCCGCATCACTCCTTCTCGGCACCGTTACGGTACCTGACGCCCTCGAGGTCTTCCAGCACATCTGGGACGCGGCTCTGGCGTTCCTGGGTATCGTGCTCGTCTCACGCACACTCGATGCCATGGGGTTCTTCCGCTGGGCGGCGTTCAAGGTACTCAAGCTAGCGCGCGGGAACGGGCTCAAGCTGTATTTCTACATCGCACTGCTCACGGTCGCCGTGAGTATCCTCTTCGCGAATGACAGCGCTGTGCTGATCTTAACGCCCATCGTCCTGGAGATCATTACGGGGTTGAGGATAGAGAAGGGAGGAAGGCTGGCGTATCTCTTCGCCGCGGGGCTCATTGCTGATACTGCAGCCATGCCCTTGATTACGAGCAATCCCGTCAATATCGTCAGTGCCGACTTCTTTGGCTACAGCTTCATCGACCATGTGCTCTTTATGGGGCCAGTCGCCCTCGTCACCATCGTGATAAGCCTGCTCGTGGTCTATCTCTTCTTCAGAACTGAGGTGCCCCGATCATACTCCATGACGCTCGCAGCGACGCTGCTTGGAGATGATTCACCGATCACGCCCACCCGATTACGGCTCTGCGTTGGCACGCTCATCGCGATCGATCTGGGCTACGTGCTCGCCTCGCTGCATGGCCTGCCCGTCTCCGTGGTTATCTGTTCAGGCGCACTCTTTCTCCTCCTCGTGTATGCAGGTACCTCACGCACGAGGCACGGCGTAGAAGGAGAGCGGGCGGGCGTGGTGGGCATCCTGAGGGCGGTGAACTGGGACATCCTGCTCTTCATGGTCGGCATATTTATGGTGGTGCAAGGTCTGCAGCACACTGGTGCGATAGACTTCTTTGCGCACCTCTTTCTGATGGCCGCGGCATTGCCGTCCGTCCTCTCAACGCTGATGCCGAGCCTGGTGGTCACCCTGAGTGCGAGCCTCATGAACAATTGGCCCATGACAATGCTTGGACTACTTTCGATCGATCAGGCGGTAGCTGCTAACCCCGGAACTCCGCAGCTCTTCACCACGCTCGTCTTCGCGAACATCATTGGGAACAACCTGGGGCCACACTTCTTCCCCCTGGGGTCGCTGGCCATCTTGATGTGGCTGGATACCATGAAGCGCAAAGGAGTGACGATACGGCTCGTGGACTATCTCAAGGTAGGGTCGGTGCTTTCAATTCTGGAGGTCACCGCCGCATCAATCGTCTTGTGGCTTGAAGTGCACTGGCTCGAGATGCAGCTCAACGTCATTCCCTAGCGCATCCACCGAACCAGTGAGTGAGGTGGCTTTTGGGGTGGGTTGGGTGACGCACCAACCGCGCGTGAAGGCACGACTCCGACGCACACTCAAAAAGTTTGAGCTACAGTCGCCATTCTTCGTGCTGCTTCCCGTTCACGTCCACGGGTACCGCGGCTATAATTCCTGCAGAACCCGAAACCCGAGGTTGAAGTTGCGATAGCTCTGGTCATAGCCGCAAGCTTTTAGGTGATACTAGTGCAGCCGCGGTGAAGGGCTGGGCTTGAACCGGAAGGTAACAGAAGCAATAAACTTACGTCTCCTTCAAAATACTTATGCCTCGTTCAGTCTTTGTTATCTTGTCACGGACAACAGCCTCTAAGTTGCTCGGTCCAAACAATAAAATTGGATATTTAGGATCGTTAGTCCTGAGCGTAAAAAAACGCCCTCTCCCTTCAAGTTCTGTTATCGCTTCAACAATATATACCTTCCCTGTTTTTAGTTCATCACTGGGATTACCAAGCACCTTCTCGAAACCTGCTGATATACCAAGACCATATCCAATAGCTCCTGCCCCCATGGACAGGAAAAACAACGCGCCGAGGAACAGGTAAAGTGTTATCGTTTGTGTCTTCTCTGAAAACACATAAGGGAAGATATCAGGAAGATAAAGGATAAGGCTTGCACCCCATACAATAAAAATTGCCATCACAAAAATAAAGAAGCCAATTCCCACGTATAAATTACCCCTTTTTTCCATCACCTTTACCTCCTTTTAGTACTAAAACCGAAACTCGTTGATTTTCGCCCCATCCCATTTGTCGCTTCTTAAGCAGCTTACCTCACCCAATCCATACCCACCGATACCTTGCCGCGCATCGTTCCCTGAGCATCATCTGCGCTCGCTTACAGGATACTATGATAAGTAAGTTTTTAAACCTTATTGCTTGTCCAGTTCAAGAAGGGTACAGCAGACCACGCGGAAGAGGGCAGCCGCTTGTCCCCGCGGCGTAAATTTTATACCGCGCCAGAAAGAAGAGAAGCATATCACCATGCTCAAGGCGACCTTCGCCGCAGGCTGCTTCTGGGGCGTGGAAGCGGCCTTCCGGTGCGTGAACGGCGTCGTCTCAACTTCGGTGGGCTTTACGGGCGGCGCCTTTGAGAACCCGACCTACAAGGACGTCTGCACGTGTCTGACAGGGCATGCCGAAGCCGTGGAAGTGGTCTACGATCCCGCGGTCGTTTCGTACGAGGAGTTACTGAACGTCTTCTGGACTATCCATGACCCCACCACGCGGAACCGCCAGGGGCCGGATATCGGGACGCAGTATCGGTCAGTGATCGTCTACCACACGCCGGAGCAGGAAGCATCGGCACGGGCCTCGCGAGAAAAGCTCCAGTACTCGGGACTGTATGAGCGAGAGATCGTCACGGAGATCAAACCGGCAGCGACCTTCTGGCGCGCGGAAGAATACCATCAGCGGTACTTCGAGAAGCACGGGCTTGGCACCTGCAGTCGATAAGGTGAGGTGAGGTGAGTGCGCAGGTACGTATAACCAACAAGGATCTTCGTACACCTACAGGAGGATGATGAGCGTGAAAGAGCGCATTCGCGGATTTGAACAGTACTATCCGAAGCTCGGGAAGCCAGTCTATCTCGACCCGCTGAGCGCGGTCATCGGGAATGTAGAGCTGGGCGATCACGTCAGTGTCTGGCCAAATGCGGTCATTCGGGGTGACCCTTATGCTATCCGGATCGGGTCATGGACGAACGTCCAGGATAACTGCGTGGTGCATAGCGACACCGGACATGAAACCCGGATCGGCGAGTATTGCGTGGTGGGACACGGCGCTATCGTTCACGGCTGTACCATTGAGGATGGCTGCATGATCGGTATGGGTGCGATCATTTTGATGGGCGTCACGGTCGGAAGAGGCAGCATCATCGGTGCCGGAACGCTCCTACCCCCGGGCAAGAGCTATCCGCCGGGTACGCTGATCCTCGGTAGCCCCGGGAAGGTCGTGCGCGACTTGACCCCTGAGGAGATCGCGGGTATCCGGGAGGACGCGCGGTCTTACTGGGACAAAGCTCAGGGTCATCTCAAGCAGCAGGTGCCGCGTGGTGGCTGTGGTTAAGTTATCCGACGTTCTATGATGTGGCAGCGCCGCCGCCAGTGAGGACAGAGCAGGAGAGAAACCCGCTGCTTCGCCCAGCATAGCAAAAGAACAGAACAGTCATTCAAAGCAAGGAGCAGCGGAAGCCAGTGGAAAAAAAAGAGGGTGGCGCAGCCGTGTCTCAGTTACACGGCTACGCCAGACGTTCCCTCTTGCCGTCACCACTTCTCGCCTGCAAGCAATAGTGCATGATCAGCGGATCTTCACAGGCAGGTGTAGACGATCTCGACCGTGGCAGTCACCACGATGTCCTTCGGCTCGATCGGGGTGGGTACGACGGGCATCGGCGTTGAGGATACCATGCTGTACTCCTTGAAGTCGCTGCCGCGGTACGGATAGACGTAGACGCCGCCTTCCCGCACGGTCGACACGCCGAGGATCTTTAAACCTGTCGCGCCGGCGATCGTGTCTGCTTTCTGTCGTGCATCCGCACAGGCCTCGCTGAGTGCGTCGTGCCTCAAGGTCTGCTCGCGCTCGTCAGTCAACCCAAACTCGATCCCGGTTACCCGGTTCGCACCCGCAAGGACCGCGGCATCGATCGTTTCGCCCACCCTGCCCAGGTCGTGTAGTTCGACCACAATCTCGTTCGTCACCTGGTAGCCGATGAGCTCTTCGCCTGGGCGTTCGTAATCTTTCAGCGGATAAATGCTGAAATAGCTCGACTCTATAAGATCCTTCGGCACGCCCAGCCCCTGCAGTGCGGCAATCACCGCATCCATCTTCATGGAGTTCTGCTCCACCGCATCGGTCACATTCCGCGATTGCGTCTCCACGCCGAGGTACACGGTCACCTGATCCGGCTCGGCTTCGAGCACGCCCGTTCCTGAGACCGAGATGGTCGAATTACCCGCGCCATAGACCGCGCCCACCTCGGGCACCGCTACAAACCCGCTGGCGATCGCGGAGCATACCGCCACCAGTGCGATCATGCTGATCATCCAGAGCTTCTTCATTCTTCGCTTCCCTCCTACGTGAGGGGGTATTGATAGCGCTCCCCCCTTACTGCGCTGAGAACCACCTTGGCGGAGGGTGTACAAATAAGTTTCCATAACTGCGACTCTGTTCGTAGCTATCCCCGCATCCGTCGGGCCGAGCCGCTCAACGGCTTAGCTGCAATTGAATTCGTAGCTTACCAAACGCTTCCTCTTCGACTTCCAGTCCCGGCATACGGGCTACGGGAACCGGACGGGTCAGGTGCTCGCGCAGGTGATCACGCCGCAAATCCTCGCTACCAGAATTTTATAGACAGGGCGCTTTGTAATCATGGGTGACATGCATGCGATCAGACGTTTTAAAGCAGAATATCGAGACCCTGCCGCACCGGGCTTTGCTACGATCCGCAGGGCTCACCGCCGAGGATTTCGCGCCGGACAAACCGTTTATCGGCGTGGCGAATAGCTTTAACGATATCGTGCCCGGCCATATCCATCTGAACGAATTGACCCGGGAAGTGAAACGCGGCATCCGTGATGCGGGCGGCGTACCCCTGGAATGGGGCGTCCCGGGCGTCTGTGACGGTGTGGCGATGTTCGTGGAGATGCGGCTCAGTCTGCCGAGCCGCGAGCACATCGCGGATAATATCGAGATCATGGCCTTATCGCACTCCTTAGATGGCTGGGTCGGCGTCACCAACTGCGATAAGATCACCCCGGGCATGCTCATGGCGGCCAGCCGGCTCAATTTGCCCGCGATCATGCTTACCGGCGGTCCGATGAAGGCGAACGTCGTGGAGGGGCAGAAACATCACCCGATCGAGGGCTTCGGGATCGTCGGCAAGGTCAAGGCGGGCAAAATGAGTGCGGCCGAGGCGGAAGCATTCTTGCCGCACATGATCTGCGGTGCAGGCTCCTGCGTCGGGCTCTTTACCGCGAACACCATGGCGACCGTTACGGAGGTGCTGGGGATGTCAGTCACGCGCTGCGCAACGACGCTGGCCATCGCTCCGAAGAAGAAGGAGCAGGCCTACGAGACCGGTAAGCGGATCGTATCCCTGGCTAAGGATGAGGTGAAGCCGCGTGAGATCATGACCGCAAACGCGTTTGAGAACGCGATCCGGGTGGATATGGCGATGGGCGGCTCGACCAATACCGTGCTCCATATTCCTGCGATCGCGAAAGAGGCGGGTGTTGAGATCGACGTGAATCTCTTCGATGCGATCTCGCGCGAGACGCCAAATCTCTGTAAAATCATTCCCGCAGGCCCGTACGAGATGGCCGATATCGATCGTGCAGGTGGTATTCCTGCGGTGCTCAACCGGTTAAAGGAGATGCTCAAGGATTCACCAACCGTGAACGGGCGATCCATCACGGAGATCGCTGCGGAAGGCCGTGTCGTGGATGACGAGGTCATCCGGCCGCTCGATTACCCGTACTTCGCAGAAGGCGGGATCGCAGTCCTGAAAGGGAATATCGCGCACAGCTCCGTGATCAAACAAACGGCCGTGGGCGACTCGATGAGGGTGCATTGCGGGCCTGCGAAGGTCTTTTACACCGAGCAGGCGCTCTTGGATGCGATCGAAGCGAAGCGGATCGTGGAGGGGGACGTCCTCGTCCTGCCGTTCCAGGGGCCCGCGGGCGCGCCGGGCATGCCCGAGATGCTCACGCCGACCGATGCGATCAAAGGTGCAGGTTATACACGGGTCGCGTTGATCACCGACGGCCGATTCTCCGGCGGCACCTCAGGCCTGTGCATCGGCCACGTGGAGCTGGAAGCGTACAATGGCGGTGCAATCGGTGTCATCCGGGACGGGGACCTCATTGAGATCGATATCCCGAACCGATCGCTCAACGTGAGATTGAGCGCTGCGGAGCTTAAAGAGCGGCTCAAGCACGTGAAAGCGCCGGAACGAACGCTGACGCCGCTCTTGCTATCGTACCGGGAGAAGTTCACCGGCGTGAACTGCTACGGGCAACGGGTGACGCACTAACCGCGCTGCGGGGACGGTAAGCCCCTACAATCGCTCTTCCGAGCACCGGGATCTTGAGAACGGATTTTTAACTGCTCCATCAGCCTCACCTCTCACTACGAAGGGTGGGCGCTCTGCTCAAGAAGCGGATGCCGGGCGTTACACGCAAAGCCGTCCTGACCATGGACATGCCGGAGCTCGTCGGCACTCCACCGGCCGATCACCCGCAAGCTTTATATACCCCTACCTTCATATGATCTGGTACGCTCCGGAGATTACTGGTGGCGTGGCCTGAGGGGAGGCGTAGCCACAGTTCACTTGTTCATGCAAATAAAAATCAGGTAGCTGAGGATGCTCAAGCTCTTCCGCAGCAATGAGGACGAAGCCAGGATGAAGGCCCTTGCTGAAGCTCTCCTGGAGGAGAAACTGGCGCGGATCCTCCAGTATAAGCTGGAGATCCAGGCCTGGGAGGAGAAGAAAGATCGGACTCTCGAGGAGCTGAGGAAGAGGCGACAGGAGCTGCGGGAAATGATAGCTCAACAACAGCGGATCGATGATATCGTGAAGAAACGTCATATGACCAAGGTCCTGTTAACACAATGGCGAGAAACAGATAATGCTATCCTGAGGCACCAGCGGGAAATCGGCAACGTCATAAATACACTCATATCTAACTTTAAACATGAATTATCACTAGTAGCGCCGTACATGATATGGACGAGGAGAGAAGATAAAGAAAAGTTGCTCAATGGATATGTTGTTGTGGTTATAGAAGATCTCATTGATATTTATCACCGGATTAATGAAGATTACTTGAAAGCAGATATTCGAAAGGATATCTGTGAGATAATTGATACTGCGGTAGCTATAGATCATAAGACGATGCACTCGAGATCTAAAATCATTAAATTCCGTCAAGATATCTATCACGTGCCACGAGGTATTCGAAGTATTTTTTACCTCGCGCGGAGCATGTAAAAGCCGCGCTTATTCGCACAGCTCGATCGAGTACCCGAAGAGCCCGAGTAGGACGTGGTTCTGGACTCAGAGTATTGCAACGAGCTGGATCTCAAAGGTCAACGTCTTGCCCGCCAGTCGATGGTTCGCGTCTACTGTGATATTCGTGGCGGAGACCTCAATCACCGTGACGATGATGATTTGACCTTGTGCGCTCGTCATTTGCAACCGCTGCCCCATTTCAGGCTCCAGACCCAGCGGTAGTTGAGCACGATCAACCACCCAGACCAGCTCGTCATAGACGGGCCCATAGGCCTGATCCGGCGGGATGGTTATGCTCTTTGATTCACCGAGTTTCATGCCGAGTACACCCTGCTCGAACCCGGGAATCATCTGGCCGGCGCCAAGGGTGAATTGGAGCGGCTCGCGACCCACCGAGGTGTCGAATACCGTGCCATCATCCAGCGTGCCCGTATAGTGAACCTTAACGGTGTCGCCCACGTGTGCAATCGATTTCGGCATTGATGTTGCGGTTGGTGTTGCGGTCGCCTTTGGCGTGACCGTCGGCGCACTGGACGCGCTTGCTCCCTGCTCCTTCTCCGCACATCCGGCACCGTAAACGGCCAGAACGATCGCCATAATGGCTACAAGATCGCTATTGTTTTTCTCTGCATCGTTACCCCTGTTCGTTCTCTTGAGTAGTGTGAGATTTCATTACGTTAACGCTTACTTACATGTCCGATAACATAAAACCCCCTGATCTCACCGTCTCCTCCGAACTTTCCTTCGTTCTTTGCCGTTGCCTTCGAAGGTTTCTACCCCACTTTTTAATATGGCTGGGGCAAATGTACCATCACCGATGAACTCAGCGGCTGCCCTGACCCGGATGCGCCTGCTTGCTTATTCCGCGCTCTTCGGCTTGCTTGCCATCGGTGCACTCGCGCCGAGCGAAGTGCCTGTTCCTGGCGTAGCCTCTTCGTCCTCCTTCGCGGCCAACCTCTTCGCGACCTGGGCTGCGATCAGTTATCCTGCGCTCACGCTCTCCATCCTCTTTAACGCCTCGGCATCAGTAGTGATAATCCTCCTGGTTGGAAGGAGGCTTGAGGACAGACAGACTGGCGCGTGCTGAAGGTAACTGAAGCGAGCAGCGGGTGGCTTAGGGCGATACTTCTCTCAGCTTCTCTGAGGCGGGCTCGCCACCAATCCCCCAGTGCGTCTTCGGGATTTCATGCACGAGCACTTCGACCGCATGAGCCGGGACACCCAGCTCCGTGAAGACGCGCGTGATCTCCTGAATCACGATCCTCGCCTTCTCCTCGCCAAACCCTTTCCAGACATGCACCTGAACTAGCGGCACGTTCTTTTTCCTCCGTGACTACTTTGTCTCGTAGCATTTAAACTTGCTTCCCGAGCCCGAAGCCAGGAAAAGTGGGATCGCTCAAAGGTTTAAGAACTTGAGTCCTTACCTACGGTGTATGAGTGTGGCAAAAAGGACTTTGAGTTTTCCCAAGCAGTTAGAGCCGCTCTATGAAGAGCGGGCAGGTGACTTTTACCTGAAGAACTACATCGGCGGAAACTGGGACTATTATGCTGACGAATACCTCACGGTCCTCAATCCCTTTGACGGCACAACCGTGGGCTACGTCCCCAAATTGTCAGGCAGTGGCGTTAGACTGGCCATTGACAGCGCCTGGGCGAATCGTGAGAGCATCCGGAGCGTGCCGGGTGTTGAACGAATCGAGCTCTTCAAACGTGCGGCAGAAATTGTTCGATCGCATGAGGACGCACTGACCAGAACGCTCATGCTCGAAGCGGGGAAACCAGTCCATAACGCCAAAGCGGAAGTGCGTGCGACGATCAATCGGATGAACCTGGCGGCTGAAGAGGCGCGGAAGATCTTCGGCGAGTATGTGCCCGGCGACTTGGTCCGAAGACACCCTCCAGAAATTCGCCATTGTGCTGCGAGAGCCGGTAGGCGTCGTGCTCGCCATCTCACCCTTCAACTATCCGCTCTTCATTACCTCCTCCAAGGTCGTTCCCGCGCTCCTCGCGGGCAATAGTGTGGTGGTGAAGTTGCCCTCCGCGGACCCGATCACCTTCCTCATGTTCACCAAGCTGCTCGCGGATGCAGGAGTTCCCCCAGGCGCGCTCAATGTGATCACCACCTCGGGGAAGATCCTGGATGAGTGTATCGACGATCCTCGAATCGGTACTATCTCTTTCACCGGCAGCACTGAGGTTGGCAAACAGATCGCTCAGCGAGCGGGGATGAAACAGCACCTCCACCTCGAACTGGGCGGGAAGGGCGCCGCGATTGTTCTGCCCAGTGCTGATCTTGATCTGGCAGCCAAGCGAGTGGTGCACGGCACATTAAATTTCTCCGGGCAGCGCTGCGACGCCATTTCCCGGGTCATCGTCGTCGAGGAGATCGCCGACTTGTTCGTCTCGAAACTCGTGGCGGAAGTCAAGACCGTGAGCTACGGCGACCCGTGGGAGGCGT
>Ga0136653_10001362_pt1 | contig 13267 bp, 14 predicted proteins | sample LakKivw275mmetaG_FD_94866 | JGI IMG/M metagenome (GOLD analysis project Ga0136653, IMG submission 94866) | Anoxic lake water microbial communities from Lake Kivu, Rwanda to study Microbial Dark Matter (Phase II) - Lake Kivu water 275m metaG... | ecosystem: Environmental > Aquatic > Freshwater >... | reverse complement strand
GGCGCTGAGGTACTAAAGCTCTTCCCCGGATCCGTCACCGGCCCGGACTACGTCAAAGCTCTGCGAGGGCCATTTCCCAACATGAAACTCATCCCAACCGGCGGGGTCGACAAATCCAACATCGGAGAATGGTTTCGAGCGGGCGTTGTCGCGGTAGGTCTGGGGAGCAATCTAGCGCCCAAGTCGGCGATAGACAAAGAGGACTTCGGCACCGTAAGGAACCTTGCCGCGGAGATAGTGACTTTGGTGGAACAAGCATCCCTCTGACTGAAAGCACCGCACCGCGCGGAAGTCGCTGATCCGGAACGTGTACGCGCCGACTGACCAAGTGCTACGCCGACTTGGTGGGCCCGTATGCGGAACTCAGAGCCTGGACTTTCGCGAGTCGAAATTCACCGTTGGCGGGGGATGGTAAAGAGCATCCATCGTGGATGGATGCAATTTCCTGCGTCGATCAGCAGGGGTTCGCACGCCCAGTGCGCAGCGCAGCGCGTAGGCAAACCAGCCCGCCATACTCGCGGAGGGCCGGGTGTACAGCGACGGACAAGGCGCGCTGTGCTTGAGTCTATACCCGCCCGATGATCCTCCGGCGGATTGGGCCAGAAACGCGAGGGCTTTTGACTTGTCGCGTGTACGCAAATCGTTGATCAGGCTAATCGATGGCAGCGAGCCTGATTCGCCGCTGAGCGTGCCAATCTCATATGCCCGCAGGGACTGCTGCGGGTTGTGTTCCGACTGAAGCCATAGAAGAGTGTTGGAATAGGCGGCATCGGAATCTGAACATATCCCTATGTCAGCAAGCAGCTCAATGCTGCCCCGCGGGTCATCACCGAGTTCCACATTGCCATCAAGATCAGTGCTGAACGCAAACATCTCACCAAACGGCCCTGAAGTAGTGAAATGCTGCCTGTGCGCCGCCCTGACATCCTGTGCAAGGACAAGCGCCTCCTGAGAGCGATCGGGGTCGTGAATGCGTCTGTACATGTCCGCCAGTGCAAGCAGGGCTTGCCAGACGATTGCGTTAGAGTAACACAGATAAGACTGTCGGGCGAAATCGCCCGATGGCGTCAATAGAGTCTCAAACAACGGAATTTGTGGGTGTCGCTGCGCTGCCAGCACTCCTTGAATCGTGTTGATCCCGGTTTGGATTCTCCGGTCATACAGAATGGAAAGATCGTCTGTTGCCAGCACATACTGCTGCAGCGCAATAACTGGGGCACACAGACGATCCAGTCCCAGTCCCGGTTCCAGCAAGACTCCATCAATGAAACGGCATCCCGCACCGACATTCGCCAACTGACAGGTTAGAGCACACACCAGTAGTTTGCGAGCTTGAAAAGGGTCTATCTGCAGCACCGCCGGGAGCGCCCACAGCATTGCGTCCGAATCGAGATATGTGCCGCACGTGTCATTCTTAGAGTACCTTGAGGACGTCAGAACATACTCCTCAGTGTCAAGAGTGATTGCCTGCGTGCCAAAGTAGCATGCAAAAGAACTCGTATTGAGCGCATTAGCCAGTGCGTCGTCCTCGCAGTCGATCCTGCGTGACTTCAGCCAACTCCGCAGATGCGAGAGCAAACGATCCCACCCCTGCATCTTCATCTCTCGAGCACAGGCGATTGCCGATACCTCTTTCGAAGCAATACCCACATAAAGAGGCAACTCAATGGACTCGCCGGGGTTGAGGTCGAGCTCTGATACCATATCGACGGTCAGCGGACGCGTGGCATGACTTAACGCCTCGGCGCCCCCGGATACCGAAGTCTCAGCATCAAGACCCGAGTCAATGGTCGTGGTCGTCACAGAGAATCCGGGAGTGAATGCGAGAGCAAATAACGGTACGTGACCCCTGAACTCGAAGACCGGGCTCTGAGGATCGAGTTCCGACGGATAGGCGAAACTAGACCCAAACATCGGCTTGCTCAGCCTGGTGGTCACGCCGGACCGGCCCCAGGCCGCTCTGAATCCGAACCTGACGTGGCGCACAGCGTCTTCGGAGGTATTCCTTGCAGTCAAGACGCACACCAGGCCTCGTCGTTCCACCGGCGCAAAGATGGTATGCGTAACTTCGAGACCGTCGAAAAGACACTGCATGCGAGGCACCCAGAACTCGAGCAGTTCGCCTGTGACGTCATCACAACTTACGCCACGTCCGTCGACCTCGATAAGTGGTTCCAGAAACGAAGAATTCTCAGGCCCTTTGACTTCAATGCAACCGCGGAATCCAGAATGCACGAAACCGATGCCGTTGAGCGCTCCAGTCACAGCCGAGACTCCCGCCAGACTCACATATTCGTTACCAGTTAGAAAACGCTCGGTACTGTCGCCGCAAGACACGTCACTCACCCTCTGACCCTCCGAAGCCACTGTCGTCCGATATGAGCCGTGAGACTAAACCACTGAGGAGCTTCGGATAGAAGTAGGTAGACTTCTGCGGCATTCGCTCACCAGCTCCGGCCACATCCAGCACCGACTTGACTTCCATCGGTCCGAGAATGAAGGCCGCCTGCTTTGATCCGCTCCTGACCAGCGATATGGCTTCTTGCGCGTCACGCGTGTATTGGACATAAAGCTGGCTTCGCAGGTCCTCATCAGTTATCCCCAGTATGTCCCGCATTATAACTCTGTGAAGCAGGTTCAGTCCCAGTTTCCGTCCGACTTCGCTGCCTTCTGCCGGCACCGGAACATCCTGTTTGAGTCGCAACACCCCTGCCCGTCCGTCTAAGAACACCCCTACTTCGTTGGATTGAACCAGTTCGGCAAGTTCCTCAGGCGCACACTCAAAGCAGTCAAACGCACTTTCCAGCTTGTGGTAGATATCGTAGACCGCGCTGGCAGGCAGACTCCCAATCACCCTGTGCGTCGGCAGGACCGTGAGGTCTTTCTCATACACATTGACAAGCGTCATCAACGCATAGTCGCAGGCCAGATCTCCGTAGGGCGCGGTCGCCCCAGTCTCCTCGCGAACCTTGTCTCTATACGCCAGAGCCGTCTCATAGCGATGATGCCCGTCGGCAATCGCGACCGTCTTGTCCGAGAGACAAGCTGCTGCTTTGCGTATGACCGATTCACTGCTCACGGAGGAGAGAACGTGACGCACGCCGTCTTTGTCAACAACATCCTCAAGCACGGTTGATTCCGAAGCCATCTCGCCTGCCAGATCTGACTCATCCGCGTACAGCCCGTAAACGCAGTCCAGATTAGCATTAGTTGCCCTGATGGTCTCCCAGAGTTGTGACTTGGGTTTTGCGAGAGTGAACTCGTGCGGAACGATTACGCTGTCTTCGTAATTGTGCAGTTGCACCGCGCACACAAACCCTCGCACGTGTCGCGGCGCTCCTGCCCTCTCGAAGTACTGATCATACACATACATCGAGGGAATGCGATCAGTTGCCATCACGCCTTCGGATATCCAGGACGCGAGCAGCTCCCCTGCCCTAGTAAAGCGGTTGACGCTGTCGTTATCCGACTCGTGCTCTTCGCCAAGTATCAGGCGAACAAAGTTGTATGGGCTGGTCTCGTGGTAGGCTCGCCTGTCTTCGGGAGAAATCACATCGTATGGCGGGCACACTACTTTGCCGTAGTCACCCACTTTCTTCTGGCAGTATCTTAGACCCCGAAATGCAGCTATCCGAGCCAAATCAAGTCTCCTGTCTCGCGAGAGCTCCCAGTCCTGGCAGAACTTCTGCCAGACGGGGCTCAACATAGAGTATTGTGCATTGAGTGGGACTATTATAGCAGAATCAGGGCTTGTGACAACAGAAGACCGAGACCAGCTCTGAGAACACCGAGGTTTGGCCCGACGAGGACTGGCCGGTGTGGGGATCAGTAGCGACAGGCAAAAGGCGGACGAAAGAGGACGGCGTCAGCCGCACATCTGCTGCGGCCATACATCCGAACACTACCTCATAGTGAGGCACTCGCGCTCGGACCCTGCCGCAAAGCAGTCGACGAGTGCCTCCATATTCGGAACTACGACGACATCCATGTCTTCAATGCAGTCCAACACGTCATCGGGGGCGTGTCCTTCTTCCGCATGTCGCAGAAGCTCGAACTTTGTGCACGGAAATCTTTCGACGTCGATGTAGCTCGACAGTCTCTTCGATGCAATGTCACGATATTCCTCTGAGTTCATTCTACCAGGTTCCTTTCCACGCGTGGCCGATGTGAGTAGAGCCTCGGCCGTTGCTGGTTGATAATCATCATCATGCTAGTATTCCACACCTTGCGAGGATTGATACAATGAATGTTGCGGCACTGCATAACCAGCAGGGATTTACGCTCCGTCTGTTGAATGTAACATCGTGTGGATAGAATCCTGGAGGTAGCATCAAGTGAAGACCGTAGTAACTACAGAGAAAGCACCCGCAGCAATCGGCCCGTATTCTCAAGCCATAAAGGCCAATGGTTTTCTCTTCATATCGGGCCAGATTCCAATTGACCCGCTGACTGGTCAGATAGTTGCGGTAGATGTCGCTGGACAGGTGAGGCAAGTCCTGTCCAACCTTACGGCTGTCCTCGACGCAGAGGGGCTCACGGTGGCTGACGTGGTAAAGACGACGATATTCCTTACAAGTATGGACGATTTCAAACAGGTCAACGATATCTACTCCAGTGTGTTTATCGCTGACCCACCAGCGCGCTCCACTGTTCAAGTCGCAGCACTGCCCAAAGGGGCCAAAGTCGAAATTGAGGCTATAGCCGCAATGGCCAAGTGAAGCATCTGTGTCTGCCAATTGGCCAACGTCTACGCCGCATCCTTGATCTTCTGTGCATAGTGGTCGGGCACAACAATGTGTGACGTGCGATGGGGCCGCGTGTAGTGCTGGTCACAGGGCGGCCGTTTGCTAAGCTTGATTGGAGCTGGAACCGCATTCGAATGCGGTATAGTGCTCAGAACGTGCCTGATGCAGTTGAGCCTTGCGCGGCGTTTATCGTCACCGTCGACCTGGTACCAGCGAGCCTCAGGAATGTCGGTATGCTCCATCATAGCATCTTTCGCTTTGGAGAATTCGACCCACTTCTCCCGGGACTCAATGTCGATGCTGCTGAGTTTCCATCGCTTCAGAGGATCTGATGCACGCTCTTGAAAACGACGTTCCTGCTCCATATCATTTATTGACAGCCAGTATTTTAGTAGTATGATGCCCGAGCGCACGAGCATACGCTCAAAATCCGGACACGCTCTCAGGAACTCCCAATACTCTTCGTTTGAGCAGAAACCCATCACTTTCTCAACCCCGGCGCGATTGTACCAACTCCGGTCAAAAATCACGATTTCACCCGCAGAGGGCAAGTGCTGGATGTAGCGTTGAAAATACCACTGCGTTCGCTCAGTATCGGACGGGGCACCAAGTGCAACCAATCGAACGCCCCGTGGGTTCAGGGGCTCGGAAATGCGTTTGATAACTCCACCTTTGCCAGCAGCATCCCTGCCTTCAAACAGCATCACCACTCGCGTGCCGCGCTCTTTTACTGAGTACTGGAGTTTCACGAGTTCGTCCTGAAGCCTGCGCAGCTCTCTCTCATACTGCTTCTTCCCCAGCCAGTCTGAACGACCACGCACCGATGTCAACAGGGTATCCGACTTTGGAGTGGGCTCCAGGCTGCCGCTCTGTACCGAAATCCGGGGCTTGTTCATATTGTGTGACCACCTGTGAGGACCGTGCAGACCCGATATGCGCGTTCGTGGGACCTCATTGACGTTATCGGCAAGCAGAGGTGGAATCATGATACTACGGGGGAGCACTGGCCCGAGACGCGGCATCGTTTCGGGCCAGTTGTGTCTCTGGCGTGCGGATTATAGACTATTCGTCCTTTTCCAGATTTTCGGATGGTTTGCCAGATGGTTTCGCCATCCCGGAGTTCTTGTTGTCGGCATCACTGGCACTGTCGTCCTCGTCGGACGATTCGCCGCTGATCACACCGTACTCCACGCCGGACTCGTCTCCTACTCGAGGGCTGCGCCGCTCGGCGCGCTTGACCTCTTTGACGATCTTATATGGCTTGAGGAAATCTGCGAGAGCAGTCTCAATTGCCCTCCTCGCCGCATCTACCTGCAGGGCGCTGCCCTTGGCTCCGCGGCCAAAGGATCCCTGCACACGCTTTGCATCGTACTGCTTCGAGCTCTTTATATTGATGTGATTCTTCGCATCCAGAAGCCATATCTTGATCTTCGCGTGCCCCTCGTTCTGTGCCGTGAAGAATGTGGTCTTGACACGCTGAGTGCTGTCTGTAATCAGCACAAACACTATCAGATCGGTACCAAGTTTCTCGCCAATCTTGTAGAACGTATCGCGTTTCCATTCTTCCTCGTCCTTCAGATCAATCGACAAGGCTCTGATGGCGCTCATCACCTCATCAGGGCTAACGAGCTCGAAGCCTCGCTCACGAAATTGTGACTCCAGTTCGTTGTACGAACAGTCAATCTGGGAGTTTCGGACTTTGTCCCACTTCTCACCAGTGATGCTCACGACCGGCATTACCGCTACCTTGGTAGCAGCAGGTGTATAGACAGGGATCTCGTCCGCGACCACACAGACCGCGGGAATGACAAATAGCACAGACAACAGAACAGACACGAGCATTCTCATAGCAGTTCACCTCGCAAGAATTGTCCCGACAATTACATACTACCACCAATGCGATCGTTTGTCAATAGGCACTGAAGTCGCAATGTCCGTCGAGCATTAGCACCAGCCGAGGCTTACAAACTATCGGCAAGCACCGGCCTATAAAGAAGAACAGCCTTTTGCTGGTAGAATTACCGGTTTTCGTTCAGACTGCTCATTTTAGCGTAATCGCCTCTAACTGCCGTGGAAGAAGTAAGATGGAAGCCAGAGCAGGCGTGGCGGGTAGACGCATTTGTGATCCTCGATGTCTGATCTGGCGCAAAACACCCGTTTCCGAACATGCGGAGGAGGTAGACGTAGAAAATGTCTAGATTCACAATCAGAAGGCGCAGAGGCGGCTTCACCCTTATCGAGATTATGATCGTCGTTCTGATCATCGGTATCCTGCTTGCTATAGCAGTGCCGAACTTCATGAAGGCGAGAGAGAGCAGCCGCACCAAGTCGTGTGTTGCTAATCTCAAACAGATTGAGAGCGCGAAGGAACAGTGGGCTATGGACACGCGAGCCGCCAGTGGCGCCGCGGTAACGGACGCCAATCTATTCGGCGCAGCCCTGTACATTAAGGTAAAGCCGCTGTGCCCGTCAGGTGGCGATTACACCATCGGCAACGTCGATGCAAATCCGACTTGCAGTATAGGTGGAACGCACGCCTTGTAGAGCAGCGATCTAGCTCTGCTTAGTACTCTCTTCGCGGCTCAGTCCAGTGAGACTGAGCCGCCTTTCTGCGTGTGGAGGTTGTGTACCTGCCGGGTGCTGTGCGATAATATCGCCATTATGGCGACTGGAACCAGCAAGAAGATCTCGAGGGCCCACCTCCTCAAAGGCGATGACGAATACCGCAAACAGCTCGCTCTGCGCGAATTGCTTGACAAACTGGTATCCCCAGACTTCGCAGACTTCGATCTTGAGCAGATAGAGGGAGACACTGCTACGTGCCAGAGAGTGATGGCAGGGCTGAACGTGCCTCCGTTCTCCTCCGGCCAACGCGTGGTTCTGGTCAAGTATGCAAACAAGATGAACCCCGCCGAACAGAAACTTCTGGCCGGGAAACTTGCGTCTATCCCCGACACAGCGTGCCTGATTATGGTCAATCCCGCGCCTGAGCGGGATAGAGGCAGACCGAAGAAAGGCTCGGAGATAATTGGCGACCTTTCAAGAGCCATCCGCAAAGTCGGAGAAGTAAAAGAGTTTGGTGGTGAGAAAGGGGCAAAGGCTGCTGAGCTTTCCGTTCCTTTCATCAAGCAGTGTTTTGCGGATGCTGGAAAGACCATAGACGCCAGGACAGTTGAGCTATTCCGAAGGCGCATCGGCAACGATTTTGCGCTCATAAAGACTGAGAGCACGAAGGTGATCGACTATTCCGGGCAGGCAGACAAGATCACTCCTCAGATGGTTGAGCACGTCACCTCAGAGACGCCGGAAGAGAAGATATTCAAGACCGTTGACGCAGTTGGTAGTCGAGAAACCGCATCGGCCATCAGAAATCTGCATGAGTTGTTCCAATCCGGGGCCGACCCTCGCACTGAAGCCCCCTCCGCTCTCTCAAACATAGCGAGGCATTTCAGGCTGGTCTGGCAGATGAGGTTTCTGCAGGAATCGGGAGTCCGCGGGGTCAGCCGACAGAATATACCCGACAGCATCAAAGACGCGCTCCCAAGAGACCCCAACATTATCGATGTTCTGGCCAGACAGTCGTGGCAGGAAGCCAAGTACGCCCAGCAGGCCAGAGCGTTTACCTACGATATGCTGGCGGACGCGTTTGCGGCGATCGAAGAGGCAGACTTGAGACTGAAGGCAATCATACCCGGCCCAGACGACCCACAGGCCATCCTCGAACTCCTGATAATGCGCCTGTGCAGTCGGCGACGCCAGACTGTATCGTAGCCTAGAAAACTTCCTCGTGCAACCGGTCCGCCGGAACGGACTCTATGTGCGGCCCTGGATGCCTGGCCGCGTAGCCCAGAGCGACAATGCCACCTACGCCGAAATCCGGCGGAACTGAGCACGTATCGCGCACGACTCTTTCTGCATCGATCCCGTCTTCGATAACGCCGCGGATACCTACCCAGCAAGACCCCAGCCCCTGGTGCGTGGCCTCCGTCAGAACATTCTGGATAAACGCCGAAACGTCTTCAATCCAGAAGTGGTCCAACTGCCTGCGGTCAAAGCACACGATCACAGCCACAGGAACTCGTGAAAGAAAACGCGTCCACTTGTGTATTGCCGCCAGTGATTCAAGACGGGCCTTCTGCCTGACGACTATGACATGCCAGGCACGCTCGTTGTGGGCGGACGGTGCACAGAAGCCGGCGGCCAGAATCTCCTCCAGAACGGACTCCTCAATCGGCTGATCCCTGTAGAACCTGACGCTGCGTCTGTTGGCTATTGCGTCTAACATGTATTCACTCTACTCCAATGGTACGCGAACCGCATAAACTCTATCGTTGAGCCGTCTGCGCACAGATGACACTAGGCCATAAACCCGATCCTTCGCCTGTCCTCGCGGAGCAACTCGACAGCTACCTCCCCTGCCACACGAGCGTTCTTCCTGAGCAGTGCGATATTAGCCGCGACGCTCCTTCCCCCAGTAAGCTCGGCCACTTTCGATAGGAGAAACGGCGTTACGTCTTTGCCCTTAATGCGCAGTGCCTCAGATTCTGCCAAAGCCTTCTCGATGTCCGCCGCTATGTCAAGAGACTGGGGCGGCTGAACTACCAATACAATTCCGCTGCGAACCCCCAGACTCCCGCGAAGCAGTTTTACCATCGCCCCAAAATCGGCTGCGTCCTCCACTCTGGGAACCTCCAGACCGGAGTCGCCACAATAGAACGCAGGCAATGTGTCTGTCTGGTAGCCGTACACGTTAACACAGTGGGTCTCCAGCCATTCAGCGGTCGCAGCGACATCTAACACCGCCTTCGGGCCAGAGCACACCACAACCGTCGGAACGCGAGTGAGTTCCCACAAGTCAGACGAGATGTCCACCGGACATCCCCTGTGAACTCCGCCCAACCCTCCGGTTGCCATCACCGAAATACCTGCGGCTGCAGCAAGCCGGGCAGTAGCCGAAACGGTAGTGCCACCGCTCAGTTTTCGACTAACAACGTGAGCGAGGTCTCGAGACGAGACTTTCACCGCAGATTTGTGCGCGAGACGTCTGATGTCGTCGCTCGACAAACCAATCTTGATCACGCCATCGATCACTCCGGTAATCGCCGGTATGCTGTCGCTCTCGCGTACTGCGTCTTCCATCGCCTGAGCGGCTTCCACAGCCGATTCGGGCGGCAAACCGTTCGCGATGACCGAGGACTCGAGGGCGACCACAGGCGCGTTGTGGTTAAGAGCGCACGTCACGTCTTGTGCAATCTCAAGGATGTCTTTCATCTACCCACCACTTTCAGCCAGTACTGCCGGTTGCGTGGGCCGTCGAACTCAGCGAAGTAGATCGACTGCCAGGTCCCGAGCTGCAACCTGCCGTTCTCAACAATAACAGTTAGAGAAGGGCCAAACGTGCTGCTCTTGACGTGTGAGTCCGAGTTGCCTTCACAGTGCCGATAGTCCCATCGCGCCGGCACAATCTTCTCGAGTGTTCCCAACAAATCGCGCACGACATCCGGATCGGCGTTCTCGTTTATGGTGACAGCAGCGGTGGTGTGCGGAACAAATACGCACAGAAGACCACTTTCAACACCGGTATCGGAAACATACTTCTGCACCTGAGAAGTTATGTCCACGAACTGGTTGCGTTGAGTTGTCTTTACAGGGAATATGTCCATCTTCTATCAGCTCCTCACGTAGGCTACGCAAGGGATATTATAGCAGAAGCACACAAATCCTGGGGCTATTCTAACTGTAGGTGACAGCTCAGTCTCGCCAAGTACTACGTCATGCCGGACTAGATCCGGCACCCATCCGGAGAAGGGATGGGTCCTGAATCAAGTTCAGGATGACGTGGTTTCTCACATAGTCTGAGCTCTTACAACTGTAGAAGCCATACGTCAACCGTCTCACCACGCTTCTTCAAGTCAGTTTGAGGTGGGATCACAATGAGCGAGTTGGGCTTTGCGGTGACTCCGTTATCAGGCGACACCCTGTCAAAGGCACGCACAGCGCAGCGTTCACCATCGAACCAGGTTACAGCTCTGAAGAGACTATGGCTTGTTTGATTGGGTTTGATTGTCACACGAAGTTCTGCCTGGACCATGGTTCGGTCAATACGTCCTGCCCGCTGCATGCTCATCACTGCAGGACGCACAACAGCCTCAAACGACTCGAGGAGTGAATCGAATCCTACGACGAATACTGGTCGGCCGTTCACAGTCCCGAAAGCCGTCGCTGCGCCTGGTTCCATCTGCACGCGCTCGAACACCACCTCTCCGACGTTGCCCAGCGCGGCAACCGCAACATCATGCTTCTCGTCCGGTCCCATCACGACAACCGCAATGTCGAGTGGTCTGCATTCGGCGAGTGCTCGCTCCAATCCAAGCCGTCCGGTTGTCACGTGGCGCAGATCGGCAACCTCGCATCCTGCCTCCGTCGCCATACCCGTCAGCACATACCTGCCGGAGTTGCGCATCTGGCCCGGCTTCATATCGTCGAGAATGTCCACCAGACCCTCACCGACGGTCAGGATCGACATATGCGGCTGAATCGAGACCTTGACACCGTGGATGCCCAGCGAAGCTAACACGCCCATTTCGTGGTGGCCGATGGTTGTGCCAGATGGTGAAATAACGGAGCCTGCGGTCAGGATTGCCCCCGCTGGTTTCGCATTGTGCCACGGCTTGACTTCCTCAAATACCAGGAGCAACGGCCCATCTTCGGGACGAAACGTCTCGGAGGAAGTCAGCACTGCGTCACTGTCCTGAGGTAAAGCCCAACCGCGCTTCACTCTTGCGGCGGTTCCGGGTTCCAGCTTCCGCAAGGACCCCGAGAACGCTTCGCCAGACACACCCAACTGTCGAGGATTGCGGCGGTGTGCACCGAGAGTATCCGCCGACATTACCGCATATCCGTCAGAAAGAGCAAGGTGATGTTCGGGCACATCGTGCGTGACGGCCACATCCTCCGCCAGAATTCTGTTGTGAGCGTTGATCACACCGACGGTCTGGGTGCCAAGCAGCGGCGAGTGAGACACCACTTCCTGCCTGGCGCGCACAAGATCAACTATAGTCTTCTTGCCTTGCATTTCCACACGCTATATCTGCTTCCAGTTGGGTATCTCACCGACACATAGTCTTTATCACGAGTTCACGCCGACCGCAGTCGCAGTCGCGCCAACTCCATCAACCGCTTGTCCGAGTCGGTCAGATCTGACTCGGCAAAGGCTTCCAGTATATCGAGCACCCGCGCGTAGTCGCCGTTCTGAGCGGCAGTATTCGCTTCAAACCTCAGCTTCTCTATTTCGCAGGCCAACATCTGGACGTCCTCAACCCTCAAGCATATCTGTGTATATGCCGGGGTCGCTTCCAGGTATCTCCGTGGCCCCGGCGCACTTGGCGTAGTAGTCCAGTATGTGCCCCCCACCGATGATGCCGTAGACATACCCCATATCGCGCATGCCCTCCAGGCAGGCAAGCAGGAGAGCTTTGCCTATGTTCTTACCCCGAAACTTGTCCGAAACGCCCGTAGGGCCGAAGAAGTCTCGACGCGTGCACTCGTAGGCTCCGAAGCCCACAATGTGCATCTCACACGTGGCAACGTAACAGGTGACGGGCTGGCGAGAGAATGCAGGGGTGACTTCATCAGCCCATCCCTGCGAGAAGTTTTCAACGATGAAGTCGCACACGGCTGTAGCCTCGAAAGGCTGAGCCCGCCGGATGAGAATTCCGGCATTGGCAAGTTCGGCGATCAAGCTTCGTGAATCGGGCAGTTCCAGCAGCTTTACAAGCAGATCAGGCATTGGCCACCTCTGGCAAGCGAGTATTCTTGTCAGTAATACTTACACAGGCGGGTTCCCATTACCTTCTTACGCGTGCACATTACTGTCTGGCTCGGATAATTCACGAGAAGCACGATTGTCCCGCACACTGTCCCCTGAACCCGATTCAGGGCTCACCATCGCAACGGAGATTTCTCCCTGCGGTCGAAATGACATGAATTCTTCGCGCCAGGCCACTGCGCAGTTTGCTCTGGAATGGGCTTATGCCGTAAGATATATCTCATCTCGTGCCGCCCTAGTCCGCATAGAACAGATGTCATGAGGCATCTGCGCGGCTCTTGCGATGGGCTACCGGAGAACTCTATGTTCGATCAGAATCCGCACCCGATCCCTTCTCTCAAACGTTGGAAAGTTCTGCTGGCAGGAATACTCGCAAATCTCTGTCAGGGAGCCGCCTACGCCTCCAGTGTATTTGCGAAGCCTATGATGACGCATCTGGGTTGTGTGAAAACTGGGACGGACGGCATGATGGCGCCGGATATGACTAAGTGGGCGATAGCGTTTTCCATCAATCTGACGTGCCTGCCCGTCGGGATGTTGATCTCGGGTAAACTGTCGCACCGACGCGGCCCCAGAATGATGGTCGCGGTCGGCGGCGTTCTTTTCGGGCTCGGTATGTTCCTTGCGGGCTTCTCGACGTCATTTCTGATGTTTGTACTTACGTTTGGGGTGCTGATGGGCCTCGGCAGTGGGG
>Ga0136653_10001360_pt1 | contig 13269 bp, 10 predicted proteins | sample LakKivw275mmetaG_FD_94866 | JGI IMG/M metagenome (GOLD analysis project Ga0136653, IMG submission 94866) | Anoxic lake water microbial communities from Lake Kivu, Rwanda to study Microbial Dark Matter (Phase II) - Lake Kivu water 275m metaG... | ecosystem: Environmental > Aquatic > Freshwater >... | reverse complement strand
TTTGATAAGAACTTCCTTTTTCGTCGAGGAAGTATAAGAAAAACGGTCTTGTGTGTCAATGGAATAATGACCACACAATGTGGGTTTGATTCTGGTGATCATGAACATGAGGGGTGTCATGCCAGGAAGTATTCGTGGCCGCAGTCGAGCTTTTCTTATCCCTCTCCATATAAAACGAACACAGACCAGAAAAAGGGATTCGGATATTTTGCCTTTATCTCTTTGCGGGCAAGCTTCAATGCTTCTGCCTTGCCTTTGCCCGATATTATGTGGCCGTAAAATGACTTCATGTATTCCACCGCTGCATCCGAGGCCACTTCCCAAAGGCTTACAACAACACTTCTGGCGCCTGCATGCTGAAAGGCCCTAGCAAAGTTTGCCACCCCCTCGCCTTCCGATATTTTCCCTTTTCCCGTCGAGCACGCGGATAAAACGACAAGATCCGCATTCAACTTTAATTCCAGCACCTCGCTCAGCGTTAAAAATCCGTCATCGTTTCGTCTGTTTTCAACCTGGCCCAGGATGATAAAAGGCTCCTTAATCCCCTGAATCTTTCCCGGCAGGTCGGCATGCGTGGCAAAATGCAGGTAGCGATAGTTCTTAAGATCGGCATTTCTGAAATTTGTTTCAGTAGCTAAAACGCCAAGAAGAATATCGGGAGGATCAGGCTTGAGGCCAAAGAGTTTTGTAATCTCCCTGATTTCATCCTCCGTTTCAGGAAGCGCCGAATATATCAAATCTTCCCATGCAACCGCATCTCCTGTCGTGCCCGGTTTTGCCAGTACCGTAACGCCTCGATAGGCGTATTGTCTCAGGTTTTGAGCGGGAACAGTCCCCGGTTTACCTTGCGTATAAGCTACATACCGCGGGTCCGCTTTGTCGTAAACAGGATTACCGAGGGCGAAGAGGGGTTTTCCCGCCGCTGAATGCTTCAAAAGCCTTGTCATGGCAAGGGATGTTGCGGATTGCGAATAGGTGATAGTCCATTTATCCCCGGCATAAATGCTGTCCCCGGAGTCTTTGCCATCCTTCACGACAAGTGCTTCAAACGGCAAAAGTCCAAGAATGCCGTCGGGAATGATGATCAACCTTTCCGTTGTATCCTTCACAGCTTTTGCAGCATCCGACAAAAGAAGATCATAAAGTGTTTCGGCCGCTCGTGCTGAAAATTCGGTGAATCTTCCGGAATTTAAAGGTTCGATAAATTTCTTCACCTTTTCGGTCAGTTCCTCTCCGGAAATGTTTATATTGTAAATTTTATTCACACCGCCCTTTCTTACATCAAACACGACAACGGCGTCATTGGTCACCCCGAGCTCAATCAATACTTCACTGTCCTTCAAGGGCAAATCTTCAGCGGGGATTGGTTTCGGATAATTAATGGCGGCATACAGGGGATAATGCTTTCTTATATCAGAGACGAGGGAGTCGAGTTGTTTTACAAGGTCCTCCTCCTTCTGCGAGAGTCTTTTAAAGGCTGCTTCGCCCCTGGTGTAAGCGCTTTCCCGGTTTTTCTCTATGGATGAAAGCTCTTGGAGAATCCCCGCTTCCCTGTTTTTTATGTTGGATGGAATTTGCGGTTCTTCATATTTTCTTGCAGCGCCTGCCATCATCTCAAGAAGCGTCCTTGCCTTTGTGAGTTCGGCAAAATAAAATGCGCTGGATGCCGCTTTCCTTCCATAAGACTTGAAAGCGTTATCCTGCGCTTCTCCTCTGACAGCCATTTCCGAAAGAACAGCCATCAGCTCCCTGTAAGGGATCAGCCTGCCGATATAACCACCACCGGCGAAAAACTCGCCGCGCTCACCCACGGAACGCCTGACTTCTTCGACGATTGAGACCGCTTTCAACAATTCCAGTGAAGATTCCCGAAGAAAGCCCTTGCCTTTCAAGGCCAGACCATACTGGGTGTGATACTCCATACGGCGGTTCCTGTTGTCCCGCCAATTGGGAGGCAGTTCCTTCAGTAAGGCCAGCGCTTCTTCATATTTCTTCGTTGCGAGATAAACCTCCACCAGCCCTGCATGTATCAGTCGGGTTTTTGTAATCCGCCTGCCGGTGGTTTTCCTTTCTAAAAACGCGTGCTCCGCTTCCCGGTATCTTTTCTGCCGGAGATAAACAGCGCCGATATTATTCAGCCTCGCAGCGATATTGTGCGGATTGTTCAGCTTCCTTTCTATTTCGAGGGCCTCATTGAGAGAATAAAGCGCCTTTTCATACTGGCCGAGCCGGAAATATTCCATCCCGATGTTGTTCAGGGTCACCGCTATCCTTTGCGGCCTGTTCAGCTGTTTGTCCAGTTTCAATGACTGCTGATAATAGGAAAGGGCGGTGTCGGACTTGCCGAGACTTGCATAGACATTACCGATATTATTCAGATTTGTGGCGATCATAGCGGCATTGTCGAGTTCTCTGCTTATTTTCATCGACTCCTCGTAGTGGGACAGGGCTTTGTCATACTGATCGAGTGCCTTGTACAACGCCCCCATGTTGGTATGGGTTATCACCATGTCGAAACGAAGTTCTTTCCTTTTCTGTTGTATGTCCAGCGCCTCCTGATAATACGTGATGGCCTTGTCACGCTCTACAAGGTCGCAATGGGCGTCTCCGATATTTCTCAGACTCACAGCTATTTCCTGATAGTTGTTCAGCCGCCTGTTTATCCTGAGCGCCTCCTGATAATAGGAAAGGGGCTTGTCGTATTGCCCGAGGTTCGCGTACAAATTGCCGATCACGTTCAGGCTTCCCGCAATGCCCTGCTGATCGTTCAATTCTCTATTTGTCTTGAGCGACTCATTGAGAACGGACAGCGCCCTGTCATATCTGCCGAGGGAGTTCAGGGCTTTTCCCATGTTGAAAAGAACGATGGCGGTACTTTTCCTGTCATTCAATCCTCTGAATATTCTTAATGACTCCTCGAAAAGGCTCAGGGCCTTTTCGTACTGATTGAAGGTGCGGTGATAGATCGCACCCGTATTGAACAGGTTTGTGGCGATCAGATCGCGGTTGTTCGCCTTCCTTGCCGCGGCCAGTGCATCTTCGTAGTATTTAAATGCATTCCTGTCGTCGTTCAGCGCCTCATAAACCGCTCCGATCCCATTGAGGTTGGATGCAACGCATTCAAGATTCCCCGCGCATTGAGACAGCGATTTGTTGTAATGGGAACGGGCCTCATGATATCTGCCCGCATTGTAGGCCTTTTCGCCAAGTTCCCATAACCTTTCCGCTTCATCTTTCGCGGCATATGCCGTATTCGCGGTGGAAATAAATGCAAACAGCAAAACAAACAAACAGACGAAAATCCTGAGGGGTGACATAAAATAATTCCTTTCCGACCGGTAAAAAAAATTATGTTTTAATGAAGAAGTATAGGCATGAGACGGTTTTTCGTGTCAAGATGGAAATGACCAGAGGGGGAATGGCTGCGCCATCATCACCGGCCGATTTTCGTTTTTAACGCTTGAGTATTCTACGAATCTTTGTATTATGCAAAATAGCGGCCCTGTATGTTGATCTTTTCCATGACGAGAGAGGAAGGCGCTCATGACGTCCAGTGACTCCTGTGTGCGGAACCGACTTTTCTCTACGAGCTTCATTCCAACCAGTATTTATATCAAGGCGACATCGTGAAATATAATAAACAGAACGGAAACAAATTTCATCGGTTGTACGGTTTGTTCGTTAAATGAAAACGTGATCATCTGCTAACCATGATTAAAAAAAAGTCGCATATGTAAAATAGGCGTTACTGTAAATAATAACCATGGGAAGGAAGACTATATGCCGATTCCAGATTTTCAAACCTTAATGCTTCCAATATTGAATTTCTGTAAAGATCAAAAGGAACATACAAACAGGGAGCTTCTCGAACATCTTGCCAAGGAGTTGTCATTAACCGAATCGGAACGAAAAGAACTCCTGCCAAGTGGCCAGCAACCCACATTTGACAATAGGGTGGCTTGGGCGCGTGCCCACATGAAAATGGCCGGACTATTGGAAAATCCAGGAAGAGGTATCTTTCGCATCACCGATAGAGGGCTGGCCGCCCTGAAACAGAAACCAATCCAGATCAATTTGAAGTATCTTCAGCAATATCCAGACTATATTGAGGCCAAGAATCGTCATAAGGGAGAAAAGCCAGACAAAATGAATAATGGGGCAATACAACCCCAGACACCGGAAGAGCAAATTGAGGAAGCCTATGAAACTCTCAGGTCAGCGTTGACTAATGATATCCTTCAACTTCTGAAGAAGGCACCGCCAGTATTTTTTGAAAAAGTTGTTGTCGAGGTTATCGTCAAGATGGGGTACGGCGGGAGCAGAAAAGATGCAGGCCGGGCGATTGGCAAGACCGGCGATGAAGGGATCGATGGAATCATCAATGAAGATCGTTTAGGTCTCGACATAATATACCTGCAGGCGAAAAGATGGGGTGCTTCCGTTGGAAGACCGGAAATCCAGAAATTTGCCGGCGCCTTACTGGGGAAAAAGGCGAAAAAAGGCATCTTTATCACAACATCAGAATTCACGAAAGACGCAAGGGAATTCGCAGGGGTGATTGAAAGTAAGATCGTTCTTATTGATGGTGAGCAACTTGCACAAATGATGATTGACTTCAACGTTGGCGTAACATCTACAGCAACGTATGAACTCAAGCGCATGGATTCTGATTATTTTACAGAAGAGTAGGATGACCATTCATTTCAACCAATCGCCTCAGGCGGCAGCTATTTTCTTTGTAACTATTTTTTGGAGCGCCAAACATAAATGCACGTAATACCGCTATCCGAGAAAGCGATATGTCCCTTGAACCATTAAGCATGCTCGATCATATCCGCAAGTCGTTCAACTCTGTAACGAGTAGAGCGGATCGGTCTCAGATCGGTCAATTCCTGACACCTGCCGTGATCGCCCATTTTATGGCATCAATGTTTGAAACGAAGGGGCGGGAGGTGCGGATTTTGGATCCCGGAGCAGGCGCGGGTGTGCTCTTTGCGGCGCTTGTGGAAAAGCTGATTTCAAGAAAGACTCAGCCTGTTTCCATTGAGGTTATAGCTTATGAAACAGACAGCATCATCCTGCCTCACCTGAAAGAAACCATGAATCGGTGCGAATCGCTCTGCAGGTCTGCCGGTGTAACCTTTCACGGAACCATAAGGATGGAGGATTTTATTTCGTCTGGTATAGCTGAAACGGAAGAATCTCTTTTTATTGTTCCAGACAACCGTTTTACCCATGCCATTATTAATCCGCCCTACAAAAAAATCAACGGTCAGACGGCAATGAGTAAAATGCTCTATGCCGCCGGCATCGAGGTGGCAAATCTGTATGCCGCTTTTGTATGGTTGGCGATGAATTTTCTGGAACCGGGCGGCCAACTGGTTGCGATAACCCCCCGGAGTTTCTGCAATGGCCCTTATTTTAAGAAGTTCCGAGTGGCGTTTTTGGAAATGATGAGTTTCAGGCGTATTCATGTATTCATATCGCGCAAGAAGGCGTTCGGAGATGATGATGTGCTGCAAGAGAATGTAATTTATCATGCTGTTCGGGAGCGGCAGAAATCGAAGTCTGTCATAATCTCCGCCTCCGAGAGCACTGATTTTGACAAAGCGAACGAATTCGCAATCCCATACAGTAACCTTGTTCACCCCGGGGACAGGGACGCCTTCATTCATCTGGGCGGTGATGACGCCAATTTTGACGTTATAAGGCATATGGAACATTTCACATCGTCACTCAGCAAACTGAATCTGAGCGTTTCCACGGGGCGCACGGTTGATTTCAGGGCGCGGGAACACCTGAGGCAGTCGCCGCAGCAGGGAACAGCGCCGCTGATCTATCCGTGTCATTTTCAAGACGGTTTTATCAAGTGGCCTGCGGAGTCAGGAAAAAAACCAAACGCCATCATAGCATCACACGAGACATCCGATCTTTTCGTAGAAGCGGGATATTATGTACTCACAAAAAGGTTCTCGTCGAAGGAGCAGCACAGAAGAGTCATGGCGGCGATATATGACCCCGCAAAAATTGAAGCGCCTTATGTAAGCTTTGAAAATCATGTGAATTATTTTCACAGATATGGCAAGGGATTACCGGCTGATCTGGCCAAGGGACTTGCCCTGTATCTCAATTCTACGATTGTTGACCGGTATTTTCGGCTGTTCAGTGGGCACACCCAGGTCAATGCGACAGATCTTCGAAAAATGCCCTATCCCTCTCAGGAACAACTTTTGCGGCTTGGATCCCATATCGAAGAAAGAATGCCTGATCAGGATTCCATTGATGGAATTATAGAAAAGGAGTGCTTGAATGGTGAGTAAAAAAAGCGTCCTGAAAGCAGAAGGAAAGATCAGTGAAGCTCTTGCAATTCTGAACGATTTGGATTTTCCAAGGCAGCAACAGAACGAACGATCCGCCTTGACTCTCCTATCGTTGCTGGGACTTAAACCTTAAACCAAGTGGAAGGACGCAATCGATCCTTTAATGGGGATTACTCCCATGATGGATTTCTTTCACGAACATTACGGGAAAAGGTATGCACCCAATACACGTGAGACGGTGCGTCGTCAAACCGTCCACCAGTTTCTGCAAGCCGCCTTGATTGTTGCCAATCCTGATAAACCTTCAAGACCGACCAATAGCCCTAAAGCGGTCTATCAGATCGAGCCGTCCGCACTGAAACTGCTTCGGGGTTTCGGAAATCCTGGGTGGAAGAAACATTTGCAGAAATATTTGAAGACAGTCAAGACATTGAAAAGACTATACGCACGCGAAAGGGATATGAGACGACTGCCCGTCCGGTTATCAGATGATCAGGAAATCAGGCTTTCCCCCGGCGGTCAAAATATTCTGGTTAAGAAAATCATTGATGATTTTTGTCCCTTGTTCACGCCGGGAGGTTTTATCATCTATGTAGGCGATACCCAGGCGAAGTGGGACTATTTTGATTTAAAAGCTCTGGCACGATTAGGTGTTGAGATTGAAGAACATGGAAAGATGCCCGATGTTGTGGTGCATCATGTGGAAAAGAACTGGCTGGTTTTGATTGAAGCCGTGACCAGTCACGGGCCTGTGAATCCCAAGCGAAGAAAGGAATTGAAGGAATTGTTTTCGGGATCAACTGCTGGTTTGGTTTTTGTGACTGCATTTATTGATCGAAGGGCGATGTTGAAATACCTGAATGACATTTCCTGGGAAACGGAAGTCTGGATTGCCGAGTCTCCAACACATTTGATCCACTTTAATGGTGAACGCTTTCTCGGACCCTATGAGGATTAGGAAATCGGTCCAACACTTAGAAGACCTCCCGATATCAAGAGATAAATTTATCCATGTTTTTCGAGGAAGCCTTAAATAATATCAAGTCATTATGATGATCAGAAATTACGGCTTTTTAGAGATATCGGATGATATTGATATCTGATTCATTTACTTGCCGATACAGAAGGTTGAAAAAATCCTGTCCAGAACCTCTTCATTCGTTGTTTTTCCGGTGATTTCGCCCAGACAGTCAAGGGCTTCCCGGACGTCGAAGGCGGCAAATTCGGGAGAGAGCCCCCTGCGAAGGTTTTTTTCGGCTTTTGACAGAAACGCTGACGTTTTTTCCATGGCCGTCTTGTGTCGGATATTGGTGATAATGTGGTTTGGCAGGTGATCGCAGGGGTGGGTTAGAATAAGTGCGTGGATGGAATCTTTCAGTTCGGATATCCCGTCCCCATACTTGGCCGATATCCGGAGAGGAGGCGGAATCACGCCAGTCAGGAGTTGCCTCAGTTCTCCGTCATTTAAAACATGCGGAAGATCCGCCTTGTTAATGACCAGCAGCAGTTTCTTCCCCCGGTTTTCTTTCACGATCTCGATGTCTTCACTTGTGAGCGCTTCGCTGCCGTCAAAGACGGCAATGACGATATCCGCCGATAACAGCTTTTCCCGAACCAGATCGATGCCTTCTTTTTCAGCGAGGTTTTCCGGTTTTCTGATACCGGCTGTGTCTGTCAACCGGACGGGTATTCCCCTGACATTGGCAGTCTCTTCGATGAAATCCCGGGTGGTTCCCGGCAAGGGAGTCACAATGGCGCGTTTTTCACCTAAAAGCCTGTTTAAGAGGCTCGATTTTCCGACGTTGGTTCTTCCCGTAATCACGGCGCTGATGCCTTCCCTGTAAATCTTTCCTTCCCGATAGGTTGATACGAGGGTCTGGAGATCACATACAATCGATTGAAGAATGTCCGCCATTTCGGAAGCATCTGTGAGTTCCACATCTTCATCCGAGAAATCAATGGAGACTTCAAGCATGGCAAGGAGATCGATGATGGCGGAATGAATGGTCCCGATTTTCCCGGCTAAATCTCCCTTGAACTGGGAGATGGCCAGTTTAAGACCAGCTTCGGTCTTTGCCGTGATCATGTCGAAGATGGCTTCTGCCTGAGAAAGGTCGATGCGATTGTTCAGGAATGCCCGCCTGGTAAACTCCCCGGGTTCCGCAAGACGGGCGCCTGCCTTGACGGCTTCGGTCAGAACCGTTTGCAGGATGATGAAACCGCCGTGACAGTTGATCTCCAGCACATCTTCTCCTGTATAGGAGTGGGGTTTCGTCATTAGAGACATGAGAACCTCGTCAATCGCGAGGCCTGTTTCCGGTGAGACGATATTTCCGTGATAAAGGTGATGGGTTTTGAAATCGCCGATCTGTTTTGATGGCTGGAAAAGAAGGCGGGCGATATCCCTCGCTTTCGGGCCGCTGACCCGGATAATGCCAATTCCTCCCATACCGGGGGGCGTTGCAATCGCCGCTATGGTATCTTCCAAACCTATCCCTTCCTGGCAGGCATGATCACAATTTTTCGGTAATCCCCTTCGCCCCGACTTTTCGTTGTGAGCGATGTATCGCTTTGCAGGGCTAAATGGATAATGCGACGGTCATGCGCATTCAGGTGGCTCAGGGTTACCGCCTTTTTTGTCTTTTTTACTTTATCGGCGAGCTTTTCGGCCAGGAGGACGAGAGAATCTTCCCGTCTCTTTCTGTAGGCTTCCGTATCAATAATGACCATCTTACGGCCATTTGCAAACCTGCTTGTGGCCTTGTTCACGATGTACTGAATCGCGTCGAGATTCTGGCCGTGCTTCCCGATGAGCAGGCCGCTTCCATCACCCTGAATATTCAGAATAACGGCGTCAGGCGTTTCCTCAATCACAATGGGACAATGGACGTTCATCCGTTGCAGGATGCCATCGAGGATATTTTTTGCCATGACGGCAAATGCATCGTCGTCGGATTTGTCAGGCTGAACGGGTTGGGCCGGAGACGGGACATCGGGGGAACTTTCTTGTATTTGGGACTGCCGCCGTTCAGATGGTGCGTCGATGGTCATATCGATCGACAGGATGCTTGCCTTGATTTTCGCTTTTTTAGAACCCAGGATTCCGAAAAATCCCGCCGACCCGTCGGAAATGATTTCAATATTGAGTTTGTCTCTTGACACGTTGAATTCGATGCAAGCCTTTTTGATGGCTTCATCGATGGTTTTTCCTTCTATTTCAAGGGACTGCATATTTTACCTCGTTTCAGGATGGTCGCTTGTTGATATAGTGTTGCTGCCCGATGCTCAGGATATTTTGAAACAGCCAGTAAATTACCAGCCCAGACGGAAAATTCAAAAACATGAAAGTAAAGACAACAGGCATGATTAACATGATTTTCTGCTGCATGGGATCACCCATGGGAGGGGTCATTTTCTGCTGGATGAACATGGTGGCGCCCATAATAATGGGGGTGATGTAATAGGGGTCCTTTTCAGACAAATCCTGTATCCACCAGCAAAATGGAGCGTGGCGAAGCTCGATGGCATACAGAAGGGTCTTGTAAAGACCAAAAAATACGGGGATCTGAAGTACCATGGGCAGACATCCACCCACCGGGTTTACTTTATGGGTTTTATACAGGGCCATCGTTTCCTGGCTGATCTTCGTCTTGTCATTCTTGTACTTCTCCCGGAGTTCGGCGAGCTTCGGCTGGAGTTTCTGCATGTCCTTCATGGATTTGTAACTCTTGTTCCCCAGAGGCCAGAAAATGATCTTGATCAGGATGGTCAAAATGATAATGGCGATGCCGTAATTGTGAACATATTTGAACAAGAACTTCAGGCAAACAAGAAGCGGCATGGCGAGCCACTTCAGCCAGTCGCCAAAGTCAATGGCATTTTCAAGACCAACCCCCAGGGTCTTGAGTATATCGTGATCCTTTGGCCCGAGATATAACGAATAACTGAATACGCCTGCCTGACCGGTGGGGATAAGATTCTGAGGCCCTTTCATGCCTACAGACACCATGTTCTGGGCGTTTTTGGACAGGGAAATGCTGGTCAGGGTCGGGTTTTGAGAGATCATGGACGCGATGAAATATTTGCTTTCGAAACCTCCCCAGGCGGCATCGGGACCGAGCACTTTCGATGATTCCATTTTCTTGACCTCGTGGCGGTCAATGCTCTTCGCAATGAAAGAGATGGGGCCTTCATGAGAGTAGCTGTCCGTTTCCAGTTTCGGATCGACAAATTCATTCCAGCTGAGAAGCGCGCTCTGGTTTAGCGACATTCCCGTGAGGTTATAGACCTTTACCTCAAGATCAAAAGCAAATTTCTCGGGATAAAACGTATATGTTTTTTCCACCCGTATCGAATTGGGGTATGAAAGTGTGAAGGTCAGTCGACGGCTGTCCTGGGTATTGGTCAGGTCAATCGAGTTGTTATCCGCCGCAAACAGACTGTCGGGACGAATATCGATGTTCGATTCCGGGAAAGTGAGGGTCAGCGGACGGGGCATTCCATCCATGACGTGAACCAGTTCGATGGGTTCGGAATCTTTGGAAAGGTTTTTCTGATAACCCTTTAACTTGAATGACTTGAGGGCGCCGCCGCTGGTAGTGAAAATGGCGGAGTACAGCGGGGTTTCGACAGGGATATCCTTCTCGATCCCTGTGACTGCCTTCGTTAAAATGGTTCTCGACGAGGCTTGTTTTACCGGTTCCGGGGCAACTTCTCTCACGACCGGTTTCTGATCGACGGTTGCCTCTTTCTGAACGGGTTCCGGTTCTTTTTTAGCGGGTTTTGGCGCAAAAAATAACTGCCATGTAAAGATGACGATCAATGATAGGACCACGGCAAGAAATGCCTTTTTGTCCATTAAATACCTCCCTGTTTTTCCGTCTCAAGTTATTTGACGGGATCATATCCGCCGGGGTGAAAGGGATGACACCGCAAGAGCCGCATCACGCCGAGAAACAGGCCTCTGAACGGACCGTGCTTCCTGATCGCAGCGATCGCGTATTCGGAGCATGTCGGGTAAAATCGGCAACAGGGAATAAAAAGGGGGGATATGCACATCTGGTAAAATCGGATAAATGCGATAAAGATCTTTTCCAGAATTTGTACCAACATGTTATTCAGCATCGGATTTTCTTATTAAGAGATTTTCCAATTCCCGGCATACATCCCGATAGGCCAGAGTATGTGCATCTTTTTTGGCAATAATGACGATATCTTGAGAGGATGATAACCTGGATTTGTTCAATCTGAAAAATTCTCTTAAGAGACGTTTAATTCTGTTTCTCTGAACAGCACTCCCTGCCTTCTTACTGACCGTTATTCCCAGTCTCCTGGCTCCCGCTTGATTCCGGCATGCGATCATGGTGAAATGTTTTGAATGTCTCCGCACCCCTTGGTCGTATATGGTCGTATAATCTTTTCTTTTGAAGATTCTTTCGTGCCTGCCGAAGGTTCGTTTTTCCATGGCCTCCCTGGCTTCAGGGTTATACGGTCAGCCGTTTTCTCCCTTTTGCCCGTCTCCTGCTTATGACCAGCCTGCCTCCTCTGGTGGACATTCTGACCAGAAAGCCGTGGGTTCTTTTCCTTTTCGTATTGCTGAAATTTGTCAGGTTCTTTTTCATTTAATGGACCCCGGTTAATTTAATAAGAAGTCTCATTAACCATAACAATATCCGTTTGTCAAGGCTAAATTGGTTCAATGAACGCCCGCCTATAGGATAAGCATAAATTAGACGATTTGTCGTAATAACGAACGCAGATGAACTAACAAGGCCTTGACATAGATCTGAAGTCCATCTAATAAGAGAAGCCATGACCCATGAGGCCGCTATTTCCATCGACAGGAAGCCCTACCGCTGGATCGTTTTCAGTGTCGCCTTTGCCGTTTTCATGGTGCGGCTGGACGGCTATGTCGTCAATATATCCCTGCCCACGATCACTCGTTATTTCCATGTGGGAACGAGTGAGGCTTCCTGGGTGGTTCTATCTTATCTCCTCGTCATGACGGCCAGCATGCTCATCTTTGGGAAGCTGGGTGACCGCGTCGGACTCAAGAAAATATTTATCTCCGGATATGTCTGTTTTACTGCCGGGTCTCTGCTCTGCGGTCTTTCTCACAATATTTGTATGTTGGATGTGGCAAGGGGCATTCAGGGAATCGGCGGGGCCATGATGATGACGGGCGCCTTCGCCGTCATTTCCCATTACCTCCCCGAGGCCATTACCGGATGGGCCTTTGGACTGTGTTCCCTGGCCAACTCCCTCGGCATCATGGTGGGCGCCCCCTTGGGCGGAATCATTACGGGGTTTTTCTCCTGGCATTGGATCTTTCTCATCAACATCCCGGTGGGTATCGCCGCCGTTCTGATTGCCCGAAAAGCCCTGCCGGACGAGAAACCCGCTGGAACGGCCAAAGAGAAACCCCGTTTTGACGTAATCGGTTCGACCCTCAGTTTCATCGCTCTTTCGACCCTCGTTTACGGGTTGAGTATGGGCAACGAAAGTGGGTGGCAGTCACCGGTCATCCTGGCATCGCTGGCGATTGCGGCAGTGGCGTCGGGTGCATTCATTTACAGGGAAATAACCTGCGCCGACCCGATTCTTGATTTTAAAATATTCAAAAACCGTGACTTCGCCTTCGCCATCCTGACAACCCTGATGGCCGTCATGCTTCTGTCGGGAGGGAACTTTCTGCTGCCGTTTTACCTGGAACTCGTCAGGGGACTGGAGACGGAAAAGGTCGGCTTTGTCATTTTGATCTATTCGCTGGTATATATACCTATCGCGCCGTTTTCGGGACGTCTTTCAGACAGGATTAATCCGCGTATCATCTGCGCCGCTGCCATGTTCATGGGGCTGATCGCCTGTCTTTTCTTTGCCTTCAGCCTTTCTCGGCCCGGTCTTGCACCTGCTGTGATCTATCTCATTCTGCTCGCCGTAGCATACAGCC
>Ga0136653_10001357_pt1 | contig 13283 bp, 14 predicted proteins | sample LakKivw275mmetaG_FD_94866 | JGI IMG/M metagenome (GOLD analysis project Ga0136653, IMG submission 94866) | Anoxic lake water microbial communities from Lake Kivu, Rwanda to study Microbial Dark Matter (Phase II) - Lake Kivu water 275m metaG... | ecosystem: Environmental > Aquatic > Freshwater >... | reverse complement strand
CGATAACGTCAACCTGACCGTGCAGTTGATCGTGCCGGTGGCCTTGGAGCAAGGCTCCAAGTTCGCCATCCGCGAAGGCGGCCTGACCGTCGGCGCCGGCGTCATTACAAAAATCATAGAATAATATAGAAACGGGCGTTAAGATATGGCTGGTAAGAAGAAAGATGTACGTCCGGTAGTCACTCTGCAATGCAGTGAGTGTAAGGAGCGCAACTATACGACGGAAAAGAACCGCCGCAACGATCCTAACCGGTTGGAGTTCAACAAATATTGCCCTCGCTGTAGGAAGCATACCCTGCATCGCGAGACGAAGTAGGGAAGTGCCAAGCGTCACGTGAGACGTGGAACGTGACACGTGACACTTGACACGGATGTTGTAGGCCAGTAGCTCAATTGGTAGAGCTCTCGTCTCCAAAACGAGCGGTTGTGGGTTCAAGTCCTGCCTGGCCTGTAAAGCGGTTGCGTAATGGGCAACCATCGAATGACGCCGTCCTCCCTCTCTGGGGGGCAACCCCTATGGGAGCGCATGTGAGGCGGCGTTTTAACCGCCAGAGGTAATTTCCAGTAAATGTGGAGGATGGGGGGTTGCGAACAAGCAAAGCTCGTTCGCAACCTAAAATCCCTCAAATGATCGAGAAGTTGCCACCAGAGCTGAGAAGGAGTGCGCCTTGGCCGCGAAAGATGAAAAATCCAGAAGCCGACCGAATGCCATTAATCGCTTCATGCGCGAAACGGTTGGCGAATTGCGGAAAGTATCCTGGCCCACCAGGCAGGAAGCGATCAACCTGACGATCATCGTCGTGGTCGTGATGGTCTTCATGGCCTTATTTCTCTGGCTGGTTGATCTGGGCGGGACCGGGCTGCTGAATCTGGCTATCCCGAAGTAGCATTCCTAATATTTACGAGAGGTTTTTTGCATGAACGAGCAAGACCCGGAAGAGCGGTTTGAAGAGCAGGCCGAAACTGAGGAGGAAGACATTCTCTCGGATCAGCCTGTTTTAACCGATTCCGAGAGTGTGACTGCTCGCAGCGAGCCGCTTGGCGATGAGCAACCGCCGGCCGAACCGACCGGTGACCAGCCAGCCTGGTACGTAGTCCATTGCTACTCTGGTTACGAGAACAAGGTGCGCCACAACCTCGAACAACGCATCGAGACCATGGGCATGAAGGACAAGGTTTTCGATGTGGTCGTGCCCACCCAGGAAGAGATCGAGGTGCGGGACGGCAAGCGCCGCACGGTGGAACGTCACATCTTCCCTGGCTACGTGCTGGTCAACATGATCCTGAGCGAGGAATCATGGTTCGTGGTGCGCAACACCCCCGGTGTGACCGGTTTCGTCGGCATGGGCACTTTGCCCACGCCGTTGCGCCCAGAAGAGGTGGCTCAGATTCTCAAGCGCATGGAAGCCGAGGCGCCGACTGTCAAGGTGACCTTCAAGGTCGGCGAGCGCGTCCGCATCATTGACGGGCCATTCAATGACTTTCGCGGTATCGTCTCAGAAATTGACATGGAGCGAACGAAAGCGCGCGTGATGGTCTCTTTCTTCGGGCGGGAAACGCCCGTAGAACTTGATTTCTTACAAGTCGAGAAGGCATAAAACGTGACACGTGAGATTGTGGGAGGGTGTCCCATAATCACCCGCTAAAACCACACTTGCTCCTGCGTCGCAGGTGCAGGCAAAGGAGATAAAAAGTGGCAAAGAAACTTAAGGCAATTGTCAGACTACAGATCGAGGCCGGGAAGGCCAATCCCGCGCCCCCCATCGGCCCGGCGCTAGCCGGACACGGCATCAACATCATGGCTTTCTGCAAGGAATACAACGCCCGCACATCCAGCCGTGCCGGCGAGATCATTCCGGCAGAACTCAGCGTCTATACTGATGGATCGTTTACCTTCGTTCTGAAGACGCCCCCGGCTGCGGTTTTGTTGCGCAAGGCCGCCGGCGTCGAGAAAGGCTCGGGTGTGCCCAACCGCGAAAAGGTTGGTAAGGTGACGCGTGCCCAGGTCAAACAGATCGCAGAACTCAAGATGAAGGATCTGAACGCGATTGATTTGGAAGGCGCCATACGCCAGATCGAAGGCACTGCCCGAAGCATGGGAATTACAATCGAAGGTTAGACCTGTGGGAGGGCCGCATTCCGGCCCGCTTGCACCACGAAGGAGAGATCATGTCGAAACACGGAAAGAAGTATTTAGCCGCATTGGCTAAAGTTGACTTGAATAATGCCTACTCGCCGCGCGAGGCAGTCGCCCTGGCGAAGGAGACTTCGTACACCAAGTTCGACGCTACCGTCGAAGTGCACATGCGCATGGGCCTCGACCCACGCCAAGCTGACCAGCAGGTGCGCGATGTGGTCGTCTTGCCGCACGGACTGGGCAAGGCGGTGCGTGTCCTGGTCTTTGCTTCGGGCGAGGGCGCGACCCAGGCGCGCAACGCCGGGGCGGATGTTGTCGCCGACGATGACGAGACCCTGGCCAAGATCCAGGCTGGCTGGACTGATTTCGACGTTGCCATTGCGACGCCGGAGATGATGGGCAAGGTCGGCAAGCTCGGCCGCGTCCTCGGTCCGCGCGGACTGATGCCGAATCCAAAAGCCGGCACGGTGGTTAGCCCCCAGGATATAGGTCGGGCTGTGAACGAGGCCAAGGCGGGCCGCGTCGAGTTCCGTTTGGACAAGACCGCCAATATCCACGTTCCGATTGGGAAGGCCTCGTTCGACGCACAGAAGCTGTACGAGAACTTCGCCGCGCTGATGGAGGCGATCAAGAAAGCCCGCCCTCCGGCCGCCAAAGGCAGCTACATCAAGCGCATTACGATAACTACAACGATGGGGCCAGGCATCAAGATTGATGCCGTGCAGGCTCAATCGCTGGAGGTGAGCGGGTAAACCCTTCGACAAGCCTTCGGCGTGAACGCTCAGGCGAACGCTCAGGGCAAGTTACTCGCGCCCGAGAAATTACATTCTTTCGCCGAAGACGGCAGGTGCTCCTCGGCTTCGGGTCTTGACGCTTCGACACACTCAGCGCTCGACCCTCCGCTCAGAGCTTAATCTCCTGCTCAGGTGAAGACTTTCGCTAACACCGCCTTTCGCGGCGTTCCCCATACGGGGGGAGACCCCCTGCGGGGGCAAGGTCTTTGCCTGGTTCTCGGGCAAAGACTTTTTGATTGAAAGGAGGTGAAATTCTTTGGCTATTTCGAAGCAACAGAAAGAGACCATTCTGGCCCAATACCTAGAATGGCTTGGTAAAAGCCAGGCTGTCATTCTGGTCGAGTACACCGGCGTGACAATGAAAGACCTGGACGCGATCCGAGCCAGGCTGCGCGAGGCTGGTGGCGAATTCCACGTGGTCAAGAACACGTTGGCAAAGCTCGCCCTCGAGAAAAGCGGCAGGTCCATTCCGGCCGATTTCCTCGAAAGAAGCACGGCGATGGGCTTTGCCTTTTCAGATGCCCCGGCAATCGCCAAGTCACTCGCGGACGCCATCAGGAACATGGAAGCTATCAAGGTCAAAGGCGGCTATTTGGGCGCACAGGCCCTTACCGCTGCCGAAGTCAAGTCGCTGGCCGATCTTCCGCCGCTGCCTGTGGTGCGTGGTCAACTGCTGGGAGCCCTGCTGGCGCCTGCCAGCAAACTCGTCCGCACACTGGCCGAACCGGGTCGCCGGGTGGCTTCTGTGCTCAAAGCGTATTCCGAGAAGGCCGCTGCACCCGCCGCGGCATAACCTGTAGTAACGGATTCATCCGTTTCGCTCTATGAAGTGATTGAAGCTTTTTCGTCCTGAGTGGAGCGCAGCGTAGTCGAAGGACGGTTTTGCAGATGCGCTTCGACTACGCTGCAGAAAACGCACCTCCGCTCAGCGCGAAGCAACTTTTCAACAAATTAGAAAAATTCTGAAGGAGCATTAAAATGGCTGATTTAGACAAACTGGTTGAGCAACTGGGCGCGTTGAGCGTGCTCGAGGCTGCTGAACTGGTCAAGAAACTGGAAGAGAAGTGGGGAGTCTCCGCCGCCGCACCTGTAGCGGTGGCTGCTGTCGCAGGCGGCGTTCAGTCCGCCGCAACTGCCGAACCGGTCGAGGAAAAGACCGAGTTCGACGTGGTCATCAAGGAAGCTGGCCCCAAGAAGATCGAGGTTATCAAGGTCATCCGGCAGCTGGTCAACTTGAGCCTGACCGAGGCCAAGGCCCTGGCCGAGACGGCGGGAGGTAAAGTGCTCTCCGCGGTCGGCAAGGAAGCCGCTATGGATGCCAAGAAGAAGCTTGAAGAGGCTGGCGCGGTCATCGAAGTCGCTTAGCCATCCAAACAAATATCCAGTTAATTAATGGGCTGACCCCGCGAATTCTCGCGGGGTCAGCGAAACCAACTCAGAGGGAGGAGAGGATCTACCAATATCGGACGCTATCGAAGGAGAAAAGTGCCCGTTTTGGCCTATTGATGAAAAGGATCGTAATCTGGATTCGTGCCGGCCCAGAGGCATACTGGTTGTGCAAACTGGTTACAGATCATCCCGTGCGAGCAGCGCCGGGCAGTGACTCTTGGCGGCTGATCAGGCAAGAAGTCAATTGGATAGACCACTTGCGTTTCCAAGGCGACTTCGCGGCTGGCATGGTCACAATAGCAAACTTTGCTCACTTCCCAAACTCGCTCTGCCACAGCACACCTCCAGAACTAGCCGAAGTTTATGGCTTGTCTGACAATCCATGTAGTGACAGTCATCACAATTTGGCGTGGACGATTTGCTTATTTCGGATGACATAAGTCAGAAATAAGCATGACCTTCTTGTAGATAAGTAAGAAGGAAATGGCTCACTCCGTGCGTTCATCTTCCCCTACGTCCTGCGGTTCCACTTCCACAATCTCGGACTCTTCGGGGGCCTCATGCCAAGTGCCTGGAATCACATTCTGTAGAGCAGCCAGGTGCTCCTGGACAACCTCGTCGGGACAAAGCGACACGAATAGCGAGAGGCCAATCCACAAAACAGCCGCGTCATCCAGCACACCGATGATCGGCAACGCCAAACCAGGCACCAGATCTATCGGCGAAACCAGGTAAACCAGCGCGGCAACCGGCAACAGCTTGAGGAAGAAATTGACGCGGCGGTCAGCCATCAGACGCAGGACGAGCTTCATGCGCATCACGAGGTCTTGAAAAAAGCCACTGTGCTGTGTCGAAAGGATGTTACGGGTTTTCTTCGCCATTTTTCACTCCTGGATACCCATTAAACTGAAAGGGACAGCGCGGAGAAGAGTTCACCCGTCTCCGAAGAGACTAACCACAAGCGTTTATATATACGTGCAAGGTGCTGTGTGGTCTCGATCACGAAATGATCCATCTCAGCTTGGGAGAGGTAAATGTAAGGCCGATTATACAATGCCTGGATTTTCTCGTCGGTCCGCTGATAGTATTGCTGGATGTGCGCTACAACCCAATTGAGGCCCTCGGGAAGCAAGAAGTCCAGCCCGCAGGTATCAGCCTGACAGTTCAGGAAGACACGCCAGAAAAGACAGTCAGGGTGGTCGCGCACGTAGACGAAATCCAAACCGTACCAGTCCTTCTTGACTTCCCAGATGAAGTTCTTATCAGCAGCAAATTGCTGCTTGAATTTTTCCTGCGTTGGCCGACCGATCTTGATGCTCCATAGATTATCTGTGACGAGATGAAAGAAATAGCCAAGATGGAAGGAAAAGGGGCGCGCAGCGGAAGCCTCGCGCAGTGGGAGCAGGTACCGGCGATAGAACTCCAGGTCGGCAAGCTCGAAGAGTTCTCCCTTTGGAGCGCGGAAATGCGTTACCTCGGGCGGCGGGGTGAAGCTTTCCCATTTTTCGTCCGGCATCCCCGAATCTGGGGCGATGCTGCCGACGGCGAAAGAGGCAGGTTCGAGGCTTCGCCGCGAGCGCTCAGCCGAGCGGTCCGCGATGAGACCGAGCAGATTTTCTGCAAGGCGCAAGTGAACGATCCAAGGCGCCATACCTTATTATAAAGGTTTCCACACTGGCCACGGACAAAATGGCGGTACAATTTATTCACAATTGCCAGTCGAAATCACCTCTGGTAAATTGACAATTGCCCATGCCGCTTGACCTGCCCCGCGTCCGCGCCCTATGTTTCGACGTAGACGGAACGCTCAGCGACACCGACGACCTATTCGTCGAGAAACTGGCTCGCCTCCTGCAGCCGTTCCGCTTTCTGTCTCCCAAGCGGAATATTAAGCACGCCGCCCGGCGCATCATCATGGCTACCGAAGCGCCAGCCAACTTCCTCATCGGCCTGCCGGACATTATCGGCCTGGATGACAAGATGGCCGCGCTGATTGATCTCGTCTATCGAAAGCTAGGCCATAAATCCAAAAAGAATTTCTTGCTCGTGCCCGGCGTGAAGGGGACACTGCAAGAAATCGGCAAACGTTACCCGCTGGCTGTGGTCAGCGCGCGGGATGGGCGAACAACGAACGCCTTTCTCGAACAATTCGACCTGCTGCCGCTTTTCAGATGCGTTGCCACTTCCCAAACCTGCAAGCACACGAAACCCTTCCCGGACCCGATCCTGTGGGCCGCACAGCAAATGGGAATCCCGGCCGAAGCCTGTCTGATGGTTGGCGACACGACCGTAGATATACGCGCCGGCAAGGCCGCCGGCGCGCAGACTGTCGGCGTACTATGCGGCTTCGGCGAAGAAGGCGAGCTTCGCCGCTGCGGCGCGGACCTGATCCTGTCATCCACCGCGGAGTTGGCCGAGGCGTTGTCCTGAAAGCAAGAAAGGCGCCGTTTTCTCGAAGAAAACGGGGTCCTGACCTGCAACCAACCCATTCCCTTGGCGTATACTCTGTAGCTCACATTCAGGAGGTTTTCCATGTTCCGCAAACTTATCCCTGTCACATTGATCCTGGCGTTGCTCGGCACCGCCTGTGATCTTCACATCAGCCTGCCCATCACCATCACCCCCGGTCCAACCGTGACCGACCAGATCAGCGTCCCCCTGCCCGCTTCGAGCGGACCGGTTGATCTGACGCTGGCTTTCGGCGCGGGTACGCTCAAGCTCTCTCCTGGCGCGAGCACGCTGGTCTCCGGCACCGCCACGTATAATATGCCGGATTTCAAGCCGTCAGTAACTGCGGATTGTAGCACCGTGCGCGTGGTGCAGGGCAACTACAAGCTCATTGGCATCCCCGACTTTTCGAACATCAAGAACGAGTGGGTTCTCCAGCTTGGCGCCGTGCCGATGGATTTGACCATCGAGGCTGGGGCGTACAAGGCCGAATACGAGTTTGGCGGACTGGCGCTCACTAATCTAACAGTCAAGGACGGCGCGTCGGGGGTCAAGCTGGCCTTCTCCACCCCAAACCAGGCCGAGATGAACATGTTCCGCTACGAGACGGGCGCATCCAACGTGACCCTATCCGGTCTGGCGAATGCGAACTTCGCCATGCTGAAATTCAACAGCGGCGCTGGCAACTACACGCTGGATTTCTCTGGCCAACTCAAGCGGGATGCCAGTGTGAGCGTCGAGACTGGCGTCAGTAACATGACTCTGGTCATCCCGACCGGCACCCCGGCCCAGTTGACCGTGGAAGGCGGCCTTTCGAACGTCACCGTGCCGGAAGGGTGGACGAAGAATGGGAACGTCTATTCCCAAAGCGGGTCCGGCCCGGTGCTGACCATCATCGTCGGGATCGGGGCTGGGAATCTGACAATCAGCCGATGACAAGGCGCAAAAACACGTTTCATCTTGTATATCTAATCCTGCCTCATCCACCGCTTCACCGCCTCCTCTGAATGGTGGTGATTTCTCATGGCATCCAACAGACACTGCGGATCAGAGTTGCAAATCAAGGTATGGCGGTGCTCGGGAAAGATGAAACCCTCTGCTTCCGCCCGATCGAGCATCGCCAGCAACGGGTCGAAATAGCCGTTCACGTTCAGCAACCCAACCGGTTTGGCATGGACGCCAATTTGCGCCCAGGTCAACGTCTCGAAGAGCTCGTCCAGCGTGCCGTATCCACCCGGCAGAGCGATGTAAGCGTCGGCCAGTTCGTACATGCGCGCCTTGCGCTGATGAATGAGCGGGGTGACTTCCAAGCGCGTGATGCCGGGATGCGCCAACGCGGGCGTGTTCATGCTCTCCACGATCACGCCGATGACTCGGCCGCCCCTTTCCAGAACGCCATCCGCCAGCGCGCCCATCAGACCGGTGCGCCCGCCGCCGTAGATCAGCGTCAGACCGCGCCGGGCCAGGGTCTCGCCCATTTGACGCGCCGCAAGCAGAAAGTCCGGGTGGACATTGTCAGCAGAACCACAGTAGACGCAAATAGCTTTCATATCCAGATAGTATACTGCTATCCTTCGCAAGTCGAACAGGTTAGAGTTGTATTAGACCCGTCATTGTGTGCTTGACTTTGGGATAGAATGCGGCATAGAATAGTATGGAAAGATGTCTTCTCAATATGCCGGGGAAGGGGGGTGCGGGCGGTAGAGCCGCCGGCACACCCTCCATCTTCCCCTCCTAATTGAGAAGGTACGTGGAAAGCATAGCGGCATGGATTACAAAGATTATTACAAGATTCTCGGCGTTGAACGTAACGCTAGCACGGATGAGATTAAGCGCACCTATCGCAAGCTGGCGATGCAATATCATCCGGATCGCAACCCGGGGGATAAACACGCTGAAGAACGATTCAAGGAAATCAACGAAGCCTATCAAGTTTTGAGCGACCCGCAGAAGCGTTCCCACTACGACCAGCTTGGTGACTCGTACTCGCGCTGGCAGCAAAGCGGCGCACCGGGCGGGTTCGACTGGTCGCAGTGGTTTACTCCCGACATGCGTGGGGCTGGCGGACAGCCTGGAATGGGTCGGACAACCGTCCAATACGGCGACCTCGATGACCTCTTCGGCGAAGGCATGTTCTCGGACTTTTTCCGCGCCATCTTCGGTGGGATGGAGGTTGGCCCCGCGCCGCGCGGACGTGGACGTGCGCGCACCGCCCCCGTTTATCAGCAACCCGTGACCATCAGCCTGCGCGAGGCTTATGCCGGCACCACCCGTCAGATCAAGATGGATCATCGCCGCATCGAGGTCAAGATCCCGGCTGGCGCCCGCAGCGGGACGAAGGTGCGCGTCGCCGGCGGCGGCCCGGCAGGGGCTGGCGGCCAGCCGACCGACCTCTACCTGGTGCTGGATGTGGCCCCAGACCCAAACTTCGAGCGACAGGGCGATGACCTCCATACCCAAGTCGGCATCAGCGTCTTTGCCGCCATATTGGGTGGCGAGGTTCAGGTGGAAACCTTGAGCGGCAGGGTGATCCTGACCATCCCGCCCGGCACCCAGCCGGAACAGATTTTCCGCATCGCCGGTCGTGGAATGCCGCAGTTGAAGAATCCGCAGGCCAAGGGCGACCTGTTCGTGCGCGTCAAAGTCCAGGTGCCGCGCCAGCTCACTGCCAAACAAAAGGCCTTGCTGGAAGAGGCGGCGCGCCTGAAATAATAAATGGAGAAAAAGATATGAAAAAGAAGGTCTATTTACTGGTATTCCTCTCGGTGTTGGTACTTTCACTGGTAGCCTGCCAGTTGACTGGTATTACACCACTTCAATTGACCCCCTCACCAACTGTTGCGCCCCAGACAACCCTGGCACCCTTGCCCGGCAGTCAGACCGACCTGATCAGCCAGCAGGAGCGGATGGTGGCGATCTATGACCGAGTCAGCCCAGGCGTCGTAACGATCCAGACCTCCAAGGCAGACGGCACGCCAGTCGGCCTCGGCTCCGGATGGGTTTACAGCGCCGAAGGCTACATCGTGACCAACTATCACGTTGTGGAAGGAGCGGACAAGTTCGAGATAGACTTTCCCTCCGGCGATAAGATATTCGGGAACGTGGTCGGCACCGACCTAGATTCCGACCTGGCCGTGATCAAGGTGGATGTCCCGGCCGAGATATTGCATCCGCTCACCTTAGGCGATTCCGACCAGCTCAGGGTAGGGCAGACTGTGGTGGCCATCGGCAATCCGTTCGGGTTGAACGGCACGATGACGACTGGCATCGTCTCTGCGCTGGGCCGGACTCTCCAGTCGAACCGCCAAGCGCCCAATGGAAGCGGTTCTTATTTCTCGGCGGGCGACCTCATACAAACTGACGCCGCCCTCAATCCCGGCAATTCGGGCGGGCCACTGCTGAACCTGAACGGTGAGGTAATTGGCGTGAACCGCGCCATAAGCACGACCAGCACGACCAGTACAGGCGATCCAACCAATTCAGGGATTGGCTTTGCCATCTCGATCAACATTGTCAAACGGGTCGTGCCCTACCTGATCCGGGATGGGAAGTATGATTACCCCTATTTAGGCATCTCTTCGATTGATGCCCTGCCACTGCAATATCTTCAGGAAATGGGATTGAGACAATATACCGGCGCTTACGTGACCAGTGTGACGCCCGGCAGCCCCGCTGACCAAGCCGGGGTGCGTGCTGGCACACAGGCGACCAGCATCTCGAGTCTGAAGGCCGGTGGAGACCTGATTATTGCAATTGATGGGCATACCGTGCTGCGCTTCGACGATCTGCTCAAATACCTGTTCAATAATAAGTCGCCCGGCGATACGGTCGTGTTGACCGTTTTGCGCGGCGATCAGAAGGTGGACCTGACCTTGACCCTGGGCAAGCGCCCATAGTCAGGAACCCGTTTTCTCTGAGAAAACGGGTTTCTGATGACCTGGATAAACGCCCGTAGAACCTATCCGAATTGCTCTGGAGTCCGACAGCTTGCTGTCGAATTATGGGAGCAAGCTCCCTGACTCCAAGAATTACTCTGAAGGAGGTGGAACGCCGCTTTCTTGGCTGGCTCATCTGTTTCACCCGGCCAGACCGGTCATCCCTTGGGATGATCGAAAACTCACAGGAGGTTAACATGATTACTGATCGTGAGCTGCAGGAATTGCTCAATTTTTCCAGCCCAGCGACGGTGCTCAGCGTCTACCTGAACACCGATCCAGTGGGAGGCAATGCCGAAGCGCACAAGTTGCGCTTACGCAGTATGCTCGAGGAGGTCGTTAGCCTGCCCGAAGATAAGGCCGCAGTATTGGAATATTTCGATCACGCGCACGAATGGAAAGGTCGCAGTGTAGCAGTCTTTTCCTGTACGGCGCGTGATTTTTTCCGCGCCTTCCCCCTGGCTGTGCCGCTGCGCAGCCGGGTGCGGGTGGGAGATCATCCCCACGTCAAGCCACTGGCAGATCTCTTGGACGCTTTCGGCGGATACGGCGTGGTGCTGGTGGACAAGCAGGGTGCACGACTGTTTTTGTTCCATCTTGGGGAGTTGATCGAACAGGAAGGTGTTTTGGGAGAGGAAGTCCGTCACACCAAACGCGGTGGGGCTTCGAGTATCCGAGGGCAGCGCGGCGGAGCCGCAGGACAGACGCGTTATTCGGAGGAGGTGGTTGACCGCAACATCAAAGATGCGGTGGAATTTGCCGTCCGCTTTTTCGAGGAGAACCGGGTGCGCCGCATCCTGATCGGCGGCACGGACGACAACGTGGCCCAGTTCCGCACACGTCTGCCCAAGACCTGGCAGAGTCTGGTGATAGGGACCTTCCCGATGAACATGACGGCGAAACACACCGAGGTATTGGCGCGTGCCATGGAAATCGGCCAACAGGCCGAACGTCGCCGCGAGGCGCGGCTGGTGGATTCAGCCATCACCAACGCGGCCAAGGGCGCGGACGGCGTCGTCCGCCTGGACGAGACGCTGAGCGCGGTCCACGAGGGGCGCGTCCAAACCCTGATCGTGAAAGAGGGCTACCGGTCGGCCGGTTACCAGTGCACTGGCTGCGGCTACCTGACCACGCAGAAAGTGGGTACCTGTCCCTTCTGCGGCAAGGATTTTGCCACGATCGAAGACGCGGTGGAAATGGCCGTCCGTAGAGTGATGCAATCCGGCGGGGATGTGGAGATCGTGCGCGACAATCCGTCGTTGGAGAAAGTGGGGATTGGCGCGCTGTTGAGGTACTAACGTAGGGGGTCTTGATATCCTCGCGGCCGGGGATCGCGCCTACCACCCCCCGCAAAGGATAGCCGTGATCGGGCGGCACCGGCCCATAGTGCAGGACAGGGAACTTGAGCGTCAGCGCCTGGCCGGGAGGCAGGCGTCCTTCGTCGCGGACGCGTTCCTCTTCTTTGCGGCGGTCAGGACCTTCGAAGTTGAGCATAAGTGGAGTACTCCTGTCCGAATTATAGCACACTTGCCTTACGGTATAATCTTCTCATGCCCCGTATTTGCATCATCCCCCAGGCTACCAACGTGGGCGGTGTCACTTCTTTTCAGCGCAAGCTGGCGGCTGGACTGGCGCGGCGCGGCGTAGAGGTCTGTCACGATCTCGGCGATGTGCCTTACGAGGCCGTGCTGCTGACCGGCGGTACACGTCAGCTGCTCGCGCTCTGGCAAGTCAAACGGCGCGGCATTCCCATTGTCCAGCGGCTGGACGGGGTCAACTGGATTCACCGTCAGCGGCGCACGGGCTGGCGCCACACCCTGCGCGCCGAATACGGCAACCTGCTGCTGGCCATTCTCCGCGCCCGCCTCGCCAGCCGGATCGTCTACCAGTCCGAGTTCGTGCGCGGCTGGTGGGAGGATTGGTTCGGCGCGGCGCGCGCTTCGAGCGTCGTCATCCACAACGGCGTGGATTTGGAGATGTATTCGCCAGTGACTAACCCCCCCAGGGTGCTTCGCGAAGTCGCTACTACACCAGAGAAGTTTCGGTTGCTGATGGTGGAAGGCAGCCTGGTCGGAGGTTATGATCTGGGATTGGAATGGGCTGTCCGGCTGGCGGAGCTGCTGGCCGAGAGGCACAGCTTTCCCATGGAATTGATGGTCGTGGGCCGCCTCTCCCCGGACCTCCAGCCTGCGTGGCAGAACCGCAGTCGCGTGCCCATCCTTTGGGCCGGGACGGTACCCGGCGAGCGCATCCCGGAGATTGACCGTTCGGCGCACCTGCTCTTCTCAGCTGACCCAAACTCGGCCTGCCCGAACTCGGTCATCGAGGCGCTGGCCTGCGGGTTGCCAGTGGTGGCCTTTGCCACCGGCGCTCTGCCCGAGCTAGTGACCGGCGACGCCGGCCGTCTGGTCCCGTATGGAGGCGACCCGTGGCGGATCGAGCCGCCCGACTTGCCCTCCCTGGCTGCGGCTGCGGCGGAAATCCTTGCCGCTCTGCCGCGCTTCCGGAGCGCGGCGCGGGCGCGTGCCGAGAAAGCGTTTTCGTTGGAGAGAATGGTGGATGCGTATTTGGAGGTGATGT
>Ga0136653_10001356_pt1 | contig 13306 bp, 14 predicted proteins | sample LakKivw275mmetaG_FD_94866 | JGI IMG/M metagenome (GOLD analysis project Ga0136653, IMG submission 94866) | Anoxic lake water microbial communities from Lake Kivu, Rwanda to study Microbial Dark Matter (Phase II) - Lake Kivu water 275m metaG... | ecosystem: Environmental > Aquatic > Freshwater >... | reverse complement strand
AATCTATATAATCTGTATATAAAACTATTATTTTCAATATCTTCGACATATATTTATGTATCTTACAAGGCGGTGATATATTCTCGGAAAACAGTGATTGACCTATCTCGAATCATAATTTTTGAGGAACCATTTATAGGTTTTTAACAAACCTCCCTCAAGGGAAGTCTTTGGCTTCCACCCCAGTGAACGTATCCTTGTAACGTCAAGCAATTTTCGCGGAGTGCCATCTGGTTTGGATGTGTCAAATTTTATGATGCCTTTAAATCCTGTAACATCTCTCATCATTTCGGCAAGTTCCCTTATGGATATATCCTCACCGGTTCCGACATTAATAATCTCCGGGCTGTCATAATTTTTCATCAGAAATACCAGCGCTTCTGCCAGGTCCTCAACATAAAGAAATTCTCTTTTCGGTTTCCCTGTCCCCCATACGTCCACGAATTTTTTATTATTCTTTTTCGCCATGTGGAATTTTAACATGAGCGCGGGAATAACGTGTGAATTTTCAGCATCAAACCTGTCGCCGGGACCGTAGAGGTTTGTGGGCATGGCGGAAATAAAATTTGTTTTGTACTGGATGTTGTAGGACTGACACATTACAATGCCGGCAATCTTGGCAACGGCATAAGGTTCATTGGTTTTCTCCAGATAACCGCTGAGAAGGTATTCCTCTTTAACAGGCTGGGGTGCAAGTTTCGGGTATATACAGGAACTTCCCAGGAACAGGAGTTTCTTCACGCCGTACTTATAGGAAAGATGAATTACATTATTTTGTATGGCAAGATTTTCGTAAATGAACTGCGCGGGATAGGAAGCGTTTGCAAGTATCCCCCCCACCTTTGCAGCGCACAGGAACACGTATTCCGGCTTTTCCTTTTCAAAAAACCTTCTTGCTTCATTCTGCTCCTTCAGGTCAACCTGCTCCCGTGTTCTTGCTATTATATTTGAATAATTCTGCCGTTGCAGTTTTTGCAGTACCGCATTGCCCACGAGTCCTTTGTGTCCCGCAACGTAAATCCTGGATTTTTTTTCCATCAAATTGTAATCTTACTCCAGCATAAAGCTATTCTTTAATGTCAAAACTCACTCTCACGTGGCTTTGCGCGCCGGGGTGGTAAATTTCATCCGGCTCAATGTTGTAAACAAGATTTGTAATCTGTGATGAATCGGCAAGATCCCCGTAATGAAGAAATAATTTTGCTCTAGCTTTATGCGGGGCAACATAAATATGGTCTATCCTCTGGGTATTGAAAGAACTTGCCCTGCGTATTATACCGTGTACCTCATACCCCTTGAACAGCAAAAACTCAGCCAGATAGGACCCGTCCTGCCCGGTTATTCCTGTTATAACCGCCTTTTTCATGATAGAACCATTTTACCACCAATTATTTTGGTATACCATAATAACCCAGTATTTGCCTCAGTTCCGGATTTAAAGAGTTGAAGATTTTCTCTACCCATTATTTGATAAAATCCTCATTGGAAAATACTTCACAAAGAGGTACGGGGGGAAGTTTGCCATATATTCTTTTAACGATATACTTATCAATGAAATTCCGGTCCTCCGCTACAAGGCAGGTATCAACATATTCCCCGAAATATTTTATTCTCAACCCTCTTTCTATAATCGCCTTCAAAGGTTCTTCAAAAAAATTACCCAGTGAAACGTGGATATAGGGGCACGGCATTACATCACCGTACTTCGTAATAGAAACCATTCTTTTCACCGCTATGCATCCTATTGATACTCACATAAATATTGTCCTACTCCATGTCCTCCATAGATTACAGGACATTACTTATGCGTTTGTCAATAATGGAAGCAAATGATGATACCGGATGTTCATATCGATAAGGTAAGAATTTGGTGTAAATTCATTTTGGGTGTTCCTGTTTTTCTCTGCCCAGTTTTCATTGAGGTACTGGGTAATCCCGCAGATAATCCGGTTGCAACTTCTTTCATTAGTGAAAACCCCGCCTATAGGCTTGGTGCGGCGGCGCACCTCCCTGATACTTCGCTCCAGGATGTTGGTAGTACGTATGGTTTTCACATACTCTCAGGGAAATCGTAAAACCTCAGACAATCGTGTAGGTTCTTCTCCATGCATCTGGTGGCACGCTCTGCCTCAATCTGCCACTTCGCCTTCCACTCCTTAAACCTGCGGATAGCCTCGGTTCTGCTGGGAGCGGCGAAGATTAACTTGGCCTGCGCTCCGCAACTTGCCCGCTGACTCCGCTTTAGTTTTGCAACCACGTTCCTCATCTTGTGGGCAATGCATCTCTGCACCTTGGCAAACGGATATATCTCGTCCATTGCGGTAAGCAGTGCCGGGTTTCCGTCCACGGTAATAAGTTTGAGGTTCTTTCCAGTTAATCCCCGGCTTTTCAGACTGACAAGGAATCCACGCCAGACATTAACCGTTTCACTCTCGGCTATCTGGAACCCAACCAACTACTTCCGGCCGTCTTTATAGATAACCAATGCTGCAAGGATGGACTTCTTTTCCACCCCGATTTTCCGTACCTTGTGTACCATACCGTGCAGAAAAAGAAATTCCGCCTCGTCTGATATCTCCGCCTGCTGGAACATCTCCATCTCTTTTTCCATCGTCTCGGTTGTCTTGCTTATCGTAGTAGCAGATATCTCTGCTCCGAGAAACTCACGGGTGAAGTTTTTCAACTTCCTGGTACTCACGCCCAGTAGAAACAGCCGGCCTATCGCCGCATCTACCTCGTACTGCCGCCGTTGATACTTTTCAAAGAGCCGGAATTCTATCCCCCCGTCTCTTATTCGGGGAATGTTAAGGTCATCTATCATCCCGTATCGGGTCAACAGTGACTGTTCATATTTACCGTTACGATAGCCTTTCCTACTCTTCCTCCGCTGGTACTTGCTTGCCCCGATATTCCGGACTACTTCTTCTTTAAGCAGGTTCTCTATAAATCACTTTAGCCTTGCTTTTATCAACGTGCTGATGCCCTGCCAGATATCTTCTTGCCAAACCGCTTTCTCCTGTGCTACACTGTCCCCAACTACACGCTCTTTTACTTTCATAAGGATGTTCCTCCTTTGCTGAGGTTTCTCAGTGGGAACATCCCACTGAGATTTTTGGAACATCCTTATTCTATTTTCAAAAAGCAATTTACACAATTTATTTTATACTACCGACGAAGGTAATGTCAAGAAACTGGCAAAGGATGCCTGTAAGATTGAAATTGATGTTTTAAAAGAACCAATTGGAAAACAGAACCAGTATGCGGTGAGTTACGGCGGTTTCAATTATATCCGATTTGAACCGGATAATAAAGTTCTGGTTGAAACAATTCGGTGTGGTTCAAAAGTAAAGAATTTTTGGAAAAAGGACTTGTTTTATTTTATGTGGGCAACGAAAGAAACGCTGGCCAAATATTGGCCAATCAGCGAGAGAACTTAACACGCGATGCCGTATTTAATGCGGCCAAAAAAATGGTTATCCTGGCTGAAGAACTGAAGAATTCTTTAAATGCAGAAAAGACTGCGAATTTTGGTGAAATTCTTCACCATGGATGGCTGCTTAAGAAAAAATTGGCCGACAATATTTCCAATCCGGTTCTGGATGAGAACTACGAAGAGGGGTTGAAGAACGGAGCGGTTGGAGGAAAACTTCTTGGCGCAGGAAGCGGTGTTTTCTTTCTTTTTTACTGTGAACCGGAAAATCAGCCGCGATTGAGAAAGGCATTGAAACTGCGAGAAATGGAGTTCAAGTTTGAGGATGAAGGGTCCAATCTTTTGCTTGACCTTCGCTGGAGGTAAAGGATGATCAAGGATTTTGTAGTTAAATATCTTGAAGGATTGAAGCAGGTCATGGAAACACTCCCCATAGAAAATATGGATAAGATTGCAAGCACGATCTTTGACGCTTACAAAAAAGGATGCCGGATATTCATTATGGGAAATGGTGGAAGCGGAGCGACCTCCTCCCATTTTGTCTGTGATTTGAATAAGGGGGTTTCTGTCGGGCTGAAGAAGAGATTCCGGGCAATCTCTTTGAATGACAATATCCCGATTATGCTAGCCTATGCCAACGATCGTTCTTACCAAGACATATTCGCGGAACAGTTAGAGAATTTTTTAGAACCGGGTGACATTGTAATTGGAATTTCCGCCACCGGAAATTCCCGAAATATTTTGAAAGCCATCGAGTATGCCAATAAAAAAGGGGTGGTGACGATTGGCCTAGCTGGATTTGACGGTGGTAAACTTGCTGGTCTGGCAAAAGTAGCTCTGACGGTGAAAACAAAGGATATGCAAAAGGTTGAAGACCTCCATTTGATTATTACACATATTATCATGCAGTATTTTTGGCAGAGACTACATTAACATTTAGAAAATATACTTCCACGGATTTGTTTTCAATATGGAACAAAAGCTGTCACAAAAGATTATCAGAAACACAATTTTTAGCATCATCGGCCGTTTTTGGGGGGTACTGGTTGCTTTGTTCCTAACCCCTTACATCATTCACCATATCGGCGTTGAAAGGTATGGTATCTGGGCGGTTATCGGCGTGCTCACCGGGTACTTCGGCCTGCTGGATTTCGGCGTTGGTAGTTCTTTTGTAAAATACATCGCTGAATTTTATACAAAAAAAGATTGGGGGAAGATGAATCAGTTGGTCAATAGTGGCATCGTTTTCTACTCAATATTCGCCATATTTATTATCGGACTTGGTTTTCTTCTTATTAATCTTCTTCTGCCAATATTCAAAATTCCTCCCCATTTATACCATGAAGCGTCATTTGTTTTCTTGTTCGGAATCGCTCTGATTGGCGTTTCCAGCGCATTAAGTGCCTTTGGTTCGGTAGCCGACGGTTTGCAGAGGATGGATATATCCAGTAAGGTCGGTTTGGTCATGTCAATACCGAATATTGCCGGAGTCATATACTTTTTGGAAAAAGGTTATGGTTTGCGCGGGTTGATAATCAATAACGGCATCGTCCTTGGTTTAAACAATATTATTGATATCATAATTGCTTTCAAGCTGTTGCCGGAATTAAGATTTAATCCCTGTCTCTTTGATTGGGAAATGTTTAAAAAATTGTTCGGTTATGGTTGCAAGCTGCAGATAGCCAAGATATCTTCAATGATATCGTTGAACGTTGATAAATTGCTGATAGGTTATTTTTTATCAGTCGGCATGGTAACTTTTTATCAACTGGGAAGTTCTATTATTGAACAAGCCAAAACGCTGGTACTTCTGTTTCCCGTCGCTTTAGTCCCGGCTTTTTCCGAAATAGACGCAAAGGGCGAAAAAAATAAATTGATTGACGGATATGCCAGAGGGACTAAATATCTGGCTTTGGTGGCTACCCCGTTATTTACCCTTATCATTGTTTCTGCTCATCAGATAATGGGGGTTTGGATGGGCAACGGTTATGAAAGGTCAGCTTTGATTATTCAGATTATAGGGGTTGGCTGGCTGTGCGCTATTTTATCGGGAATGAGGTCGGTAATAATACAGGCTATTGCAAAACCTGAGATAGAAATGAAGGCTGGTCTTATTGCCGTTGTTTTGAACATCCCATTGAGTATACTTTTTATCGTCTGGTTCGGGTTTGTCGGCGTCGCCTTGGGCACATCGATTGCATTATTCTTTTCCGCCACCTATGGTTTTGCAAGATTGCACAAAGAACTTCATATCCCTCTGGAGGTCTTTATAAAAACGACCATTCTGAAAAGTATAGTTATCTGCGCCAGCATTGGTCTTCTGGTGAGGGGAGTGACGGTCATATTGCAGAGATTCCTGGTTGAACCGGTCCGCACCGCAAATCTGGCAATTTTTTTAGTCCAGGCGGTATTATTTTTCGGTATTTATTTGAAAGTTTTGTTGTCTGTAAAACCATTTGACAACACAGACATCCGTATGTTTTTTGAAAGCAAGCCTATTTTTATAAGGCAACTGGCGGCAAAATTCAGCCGTTAAAGGAAGAAAGTTATTGATGAAGATGATTATTGTTATTAAGGAAATATATGAAGAAACCAAGTGAAAAAACAGGAACGGAAGTCGTTGGGCAGTCTTTAAGGTACAGAAAGAAAATACTTGCTTATTTATTAAACACACCGTGTCGATTCTACCATTGGGGACGCTATGGGTATCTTCTCATCAAGAATGCGGCTGATACCGCAATATCAAGCAGGACACATAAATTACCGAAATTGGAACATATGGTTTTTGAAGTGACAGATGCCTGCAATTCCCGTTGCAAACACTGTTATATCTGGCGACACTCGCCTACCAGAAACATTTTAACTCCTGAGGAAGTGGAAAAATTGCTCCACGATGATTTTTTCAGCAATGTAAAAACAGTATTGCTTACCGGCGGAGAAGCTATTCTTAGAAAAGACATAGATGAACTTATCGCTTCAATACACCGGAGCGTACCACAGGCAGAAATAACACTGAGCACAAACGGTCTGTTGCCGGACCGGGTACTGGAGGTGGTCAATCGTGCGGTTTTAAACAACATACCTTTAAGTATCGGGTTGTCGCTTGATGCCATTGGAGAGAAACATGACCTGATAAGAGGAGTGAAGGGTAGTTTTGAAAAGACGGATTATTTGCTGGCTGAGTTGATAAAAATAAAAGAAAGAGTGGGAAAAAAGATGGGGATAATCGCCGTTGGCTACACACTTTCAAACCTCACGGCAGATACTTTGGAAGAAGTGTATGTGTATGTTCAACGGTTAAAGATGAGTTCCTTTCTAATCCAGTTGTATGAGGAATTTCCTTTTTATCATAATATTGAAAGGGGCAAAGATTTCAGTCTTAAAAATTATCAAAAGTCCGATAATAAGACATTGATAAACCTGTTGAAAAAGCAGCCTCCGTCTTTTCATAATGAAATGCTGCTTAGCGCCTTAAGGCATCGATTGAGATTCAGATGTGCCGCGATGCGTACGTTTTTCTTACTCAGATGTGACGGTTCCATATCACCCTGTCTGCGGTTAAGCGATATTAGTGCCGGTAATATCAGGCAACAGTCTTTCCAGAAAATTTGGTTTGGTGAACCAACTGAACAGGTGAGAACCGCAGTTGCAAATTGTAAGGGATGTTCCAATTCATGGGGGACATCCTGGAGTTTTGAATCATGGTTTATTCCGTTTTTTAAATTAAGAGTTATTCTGATGTGGAAGAATTTTGTGTATAGAATGAATAACCCCAGTAAATAAATGGCCAAGGTTCTATATATCGGTTTTGGGATTGCCTATCCGCCGTCTCCGGACATAAAGCTCGGTGGCGCAATAGTCTATCAAGAATCTCTCGCCGAGGCAGTAAATGCCTGCGGATGGGAAACAACTTGTTTCTTTGCCGGGGCACAATACACTCCATCTATTAGAAGCAGACCACGTCTGAAGATGTGGTACAAAAACAGGATTAAATTCATTGAGCTCTGTAATTCACCAAATATTCCAGGTTATATGAACTCTCCGGACCGGCAGTGTCATAATGGGGACATAGAGAATCTGACAAAAAGAATACTGGCGGAAGAAAAACCTGACATTGTCCATATCCATGAATTGCAGATGCATACGGCTTCAATAATTGACACTATAGTCTCACAAAGAATTCCTGTCATCAAAACTATGCATAACTACTATGATATTTGTTCCCAAAGGGACCTGATGTATAAGGGAAAGGAGTTGTGCCGGGATTTTGAGCGCGGGAAGCGATGTGTGGAGTGTTTAAAAACCTTACCGATCCTATCTTTGCAAAAAAGAATTGCGGTTGTCCTGTTACCCGGGTGGTTATATAAGATTTTAGCGGGTTTCTACAAAAGAATAAAAAGAAATAAAAAACCCAAATCTATTTTTTCTTATACTGCAGACCATTACTATTATCGGCACCGATTTTTTGTGGAAAGATTAAACCGACTGGACGCCATCCATTGTTCTTCTTTCCGGTCAGCGGAAATTTTTGTGGAGCATGGGGTATTTCGGGAAAAAATTGTGATTATTCCCAATTCAGCAAAAAGTACCGAAAATATTTCTCCAAAAATATTGCTGCGGGATAACCGGTATCCGGTTGTCTTCGGTTACGTAAGTGGTAAGTACATATCCCGGGGCTATCAGGTGTTGGTGGATGCTTTTTCAAGACTTGACCAGACTAAAGCTAAACTGATTATCTGGGGTATACCGCCATCAGAAACGGTTGATAAAAACCTTAATATGGAATTCAGACCGTCTTTTAAGAGCAAGGAGATCAACCAGGCATTCCGGGAAATTGATGTGGGCGTCATTCCCTCCATCTGGGAAGAGGTGTTCGGTTTAATCGGGATTGAATGGCTTACCGCAAAGATACCGGTAATCGGCAGTAACATGGGAGGCATTCCTGACTGGTTAAAAGATGGAGAGAATGGCTTTTTAGTGCCACCCAATGATGCGGTGGAACTCGCCCGAAGAATGGAACTTTTCGTGAAAAACCCTGGCCTGATTGCAAAGATACAGCAACAGATAAAACCGGTGATGACCTTTAACCAGCATATCAACAAAATGACGGCTCTTTACAAAAACGTTATCAACGGCCGGAAAAATCAGATAAAAAATCCCGAAAATGGCTTTTTCAAAAGGACATAACCTGACAAAATATATCAGGGGAAAAGGGATAGAAATAGGTGCTTTAAACCATCCTTTAAAAATTAACCGCAGATATGCCGAGGTAGTATATGTGGATGCTTTTAATAAGGAAGACCTGATACAACAAAACCCTGAAATATGCGGTCAGGAGATAAAGGCACCCGATATCGTTGCAGATGCAGAGGATTTAAGCGTTATTGCTGATGAAAGCATGAATTTTGTTATTGCCTGCCATGTTCTGGAACATCTGCCCAATCCCATAAGAGCCCTTAAAGAATTTTACAGGGTTTTAAGAAGAAATGGAATCCTATACCTTGTTGTTCCGGACAAAAGACGTTCTTTTGATAAAGAAAGACCGGTTACGACGCTTGCTCATCTTTTGCGGGATTATAAAGAACGGGCTTCTGTTGAAAATAGCATCAATCATTACCAGGAATGGCTGACTTTGGTTGAACTCAAGAAAGAAAAACCTGTGGTGACGACTTTAGCTGGCCTCATAGACAAAAAATACCGTATACATTTCCATGTCTGGACGCCGGATAGTATAGTTGAAATATTAAATTACGCCAAGAATAATTTTGGTTTGTTTTTTAAATTGAAAGATTATTATTACTACAGGAAAGAACCAGCAATCACATTTGTTTTGGAAAAATCTGATGTTTCTTATCTATCGGATTTATCCAGTCCAATAAAAGAAAAGTACTCGCTGGTAAGACAGACATTATATAATTTTGAGTCTTTTATATATCTTATAATTGCGCGTTTCCGTAAAAAGAAACATCTGAGAACCGAACAGCATCTTTGAAATTTCACAGTTTTGAAACATTCTTAGAAAAATGCTTATATAACCTGCTATTACCGATATACTGTCAAAGTGTTTTTCAGCCAATATATCTTAAAAGATTTCCAACCAGCGTGACAATATTATAGCATAAGAGAATGACCAGTAAAATTTACAGAAAGCACCGATCATAGAGACCTATCCGCCGTAAATTCAGTGGAGTCGGAGAGAGAACTTTCAATTATAGGAGAAACACAAAGCCGGTCAGAGTGTTTTGATTTCTGCCGTAGTTGAGGTCAATTCCGGAGATGAAAATTTTACCTGAATCACTCCGGGAGTTTCGGTACTCTGGACGATTGCGAGGCAGAGGCCGTTGAAGGCGTTCATCTCTCCACTTTTGGGCAATTGGTGACTGCAGGGGTCTCCCGAGCACATTCCGAGAAGCCTGCCTTCACCTGTCAACCGAACCTGTATCAAGTTGTCTGCGAACGGCACAGGAGTGCCGGCTTCATCCTCAATGCGCACGGTCATAAACGACAGGTCTTCGTTATCTGCGCGGATTTCCGGTCTGTCAGCCCCGACAGTCAGTTTTGCTGGTTTTTTGGCGGTGCGGAGTTTCTGGCGGCAGACAATTTTCCCGTTGATCTTTCCCTCGGCGACCAGTTCCCCGGGTTCATACGGGACGGTCCAGTAAAGGTGCGGAAAAGAGGAACCCTGCTGCAGGAAATCCGGTATGCCTTTTTGAAACTGCCCGTTGAGATATAGTTTCACATCATCACAGTTTGTATAACACCATATGTCTATCGGTTGCCCCTCCCTTCCCGGCCATGTCCAGTGCGGGAAGATATGAAGCACGGGTTCGGATGTCCATAATTTCTTGTAATAATAAAAAGTGTCTTTGGGGAAACGGCAGACGTCCATTACCCCGAACTGGCTTGTGACAAAAGGCCAGCCGCTGGTTTCTCCGAAATATTCAATTGCAGACCACATTATTCCACCTGCAAGCCAGGGCCTCAGCGCTATGTGGTTCCATTCTTTCTCATGCCCCTCGCATAACCTGAATATTGTCTGGTATTTGCCGGCTCGCTGCATAACGCGCCCGTCTCCGAACTCCTCAATTATTTTCTTCATTGCCGTCCCGGTGGCTTCTACGGGCCTGTTTTCATAAACACCCCTGGTTCCGCAGGCCGACGAATATTCCGTTATTAGCATTTTGCGTTTCGGAAAAAGTTTATGGTCGCGGTCGTCTATTCCCATACCTCCGCCGTTGTATCCGACCACATCGGTGACCAGCGAAAACCCGTTGGCGTTGGCGCCGTCATTACCCTCAAGTGCGACTCCGGTGGGCCTGCTTGCGTCCTCTTCTTTCACAACGGCATTGAGTCCTTTCAGGTACCCGGTCAGTTCACCATCAGGGCTTCCCGCGGTATTTGCAAGACTCCAGATGACAATGCAGGGGTGGTTCCTGTCGCGGCGGACCAGTTCTCTCAAAGGTTGTGAACATTTATCAACCGGTTCCAGGTAATAACGGTTTTCCGCCCAGAAAAGAAGACCGAGTCTGTCACAGGCATCCATCAGTGACGGAGCTGCCGCATTGTGTGCGCTGCGGACCATGTTGCAGCCCATTGCCTTGAGCATCTCCACCGTTTTCTCATTAGCCCTGTCAGGCAGAGCGCATCCGAGTCCTCCGAAATCATGGTGGATGCAGCCGCCGCGGAGCTGAAGATGCTCTCCGTTAAGAAAGAAGCCGCGGTCAGCAGTAAATTCAAACCACCTGATACCAAGGGGTGTTTCAATCCTGTCAACTTCTTTATCTCCAATCAAAATGCTTGTTCTGACTGTATAGAGATTGGGCGTTCTTACGGACCAGAGGACCGGTTTATCAAGCATGCACTCTTGCAACACTTCGGTGGTTTTTCCCTGTTCTGCAATAACATCTGTCGTTATTGATGCGGATGTTTTGCTGTCAGGCGCTGTAATTTCTGTTACCACCCTGCAGGGTTCCTTGCGTGACGAATGGTTTGTTACGGCTGTGGAAATTCTGACCTTCGCAGTGTTTCCGGAAACGTCCGGGGTGGAGACAAATACTCCCCATGGAGGTATATGGATTCTGTCTTTCATGATTACCCAGACATGCCGGTAGATTCCCGAACCTTCGTACCACCAGCCTTCCGTTTTACGAGCATCAACATACATTGCCAGTATATCCGGCTTTCCAGCGGGAGATAAAAAATTCGTGATGTCGTAGAAAAATCCCGTATATCCCCAGGGATGAATGCCGACTTTCTTGCCGTTGACCCACAGTGTGGAATTACGGAAAACGCCTTCAAATTCAATGTATGTCGTGCTGTTCTCTGAATTCTTGTCAATATCCAATTTCTTCCTGTACCAGCCGGTACCTTTGGGCAGATAACTGTCGGCGCGTCCTTCAAGATGATTTGCCACTTTTTGTTCCGGAATATAATTATCTTTGCTGAAAGGACCGTCAATACTCCAGTCATGCGGAATTCTTACGGTCTGCCAGGAACTGTCATCGCAGTCCGGCTTCTCTGCATCAATTGCCTCTCCCTTGTGAAAGAGCCAGTCGGTATCTATTTTAATGTGCATGAGGTTCTCCCTGTGTCTTTTTCAAATATATTTCAGCAGGAGCAAAAACAGGGTTTATTTCAAGAGTTTTTCTGAAACAATCCCCGGCTTTGTCGTAGTTTTTTTTGAAATAATGAGCCAGTCCCAGGTTGAATGTGGCAAGAAAAAAATCGCCTTTAAGAGAAATTGCTTTCTCCAGATAGGGAATTGCCTCGTCATACCTGCCTGTTTCAATGCAAAGCGACCCTATGTTGTTGTAGGTTTCCGGCATCACGGGATTGAGTTTTAAAGAAACCAGATAAGATTCCTCGGATTCATCGTAATTCCCAGTTTTAAAATAAACGATTCCGAGATTGTTATAGAGCGCATCATAATACGGATGGAGCATTTTTGTTCTCATCAGATATTGATATGCTTTCTGATAATCCCCGCTATTGATTGCAATTCTGGCTGCCGTAAAATTGTTTTCAAATGAGAATGGGTTGTATCTTGTTGAATCTTCCGCAAATTTCAGTGAGGAAATACCTGTTGAGCTTTTTGCCATGAACATATACCTGCTTGCGGTAATGCCGCTGTAACTCAGCGTAAGTCCGGTCAAAATGAAGAGGACGAGGTATCCGGTTAATATCCCGGGAGAAATGGAATATACGGTTTTCCTCTGCTTCCTGTACAGGGCGCCTGCGAAAGCCAGGTTTGTCCAGAAGAGAAATGACGTTGCAGCGTTTTTGAAGGGGAATGATGCAAGAGCGTTGATGCATATTGCAAGTATGGAAGATGCAATACCGGCAACAAGCATTTTTCCTTCTCTGTCTGTGGCTCTTCTGTAAAGTGCAAGAGAGACTCTGGCTGCGGTAAACAGAAGATAAAGAAAAAGGAGGAGCCCGGGAATCCCTGTCTCTGCCGCTGTCTCAAGATAATCATTGTGTGCGTTGGATACCCTCTGTTCCGCTGATATCAATCTCCCTGTTTCTCCAGCGGCGTATTCCGGGTACATGATGGAGAAATTGCCGGGGCCGACTCCCATGACGGGATTGTTTTTTATAATTTTGAGAGATATGTTCCATATCAGGAAGCGGCTTTTGAGCGTGCCTTTCTCAAAGGTGTTGATAGCGGAGAAAGAGGGCCTGGTCAGAATGAGCATTGCCAGCAGTACAGCGGCTGCCTTGCCGGCAGGCATCTTTCTCATCCCTGCCAGGAAAAGAAAGAAGAGCGACGAGAGAACAAAGGCAATGTAACTTGCACGGGTAAAGGTGAATGCGAGATGTGCAATAAATAAGGCAAGGAGAATAAACAGAAGAATTTTCTCTTTTCTCTGTTTTGTT
>Ga0136653_10001355_pt1 | contig 13307 bp, 11 predicted proteins | sample LakKivw275mmetaG_FD_94866 | JGI IMG/M metagenome (GOLD analysis project Ga0136653, IMG submission 94866) | Anoxic lake water microbial communities from Lake Kivu, Rwanda to study Microbial Dark Matter (Phase II) - Lake Kivu water 275m metaG... | ecosystem: Environmental > Aquatic > Freshwater >... | reverse complement strand
TCCTAGAATGGTACTTCACGAAAACGGAAAATTAAGCTAAACTTAAAAATACGAGAAAACTATGACAACTATCGAAGAATTAAGAAAAACAAGGGTTAAAAAGCTGGAGGCGATCAAAAAAAACCTCATCAACCCCTATCCTGAAAAAACAAAAAGAACTCATTCCATTTCCGAAGCGCTAAAAGATTTCGACTCTCTTGTTAAATCGGAAAAGGAGGTGATTCTGGTGGGCAGGATAAAATCTTCGAGAGGACACGGAGGTTCCACTTTTTCGGATATTGAAGACGGCACGGGAAAGATTCAGGCCTTTTTGAGGCGGGATCGATTGGGAGAAAAAGGCTACAAATTTTTTTTGGACGATTTCGACATCGGCGATTTCATCGAGGTTAAGGGAATTTTGTTCAAGACCCAGAAGGGAGAAAAAACGATAGAGGTCAGCGATTTCAAAATGCTGGTAAAATCCCTTTTGCCTCTGCCTGAAAAATGGCACGGTTTGACCGATGTCGAAGAACGCTTCAGGAAAAGATACCTTGATTTGATTTTTAATCCGGAAGTCAGGAAGAAATTCGAAATAAGGGCCAAGATCATCAAAGAAATAAGAGATTTTCTGGATAAAGAAGGTTTTTTGGAAGTGGAAACGCCGATTCTCCAATCGCTTTACGGAGGAGCCAAGGCAAAACCTTTCAAAACCCATCTCAATGCTTTGGACATCGATTTATATTTAAGGATTGCTTTGGAACTCTATCTTAAAAGATTGCTGGTGGGAGGAATTGAAAGAGTCTACGAAATCGGCAAATGCTTCAGGAATGAGGGCGTTGACCGCTCTCACAATCCTGATTTTACGATGATTGAGTTTTACTGGGCTTACGCCGATTACAAGGACTTGATGAAATTGACCGAGAGATTGTTTGAGAATCTGGTTAAGAAGATCTTTGGGAAAACGGAAATCCAATACGAAGGTAAAAAGATTGATTTCAAAACTCCCTGGCCGAGAGTGGAATTCGACCAGCTTTTGAGAAAAGAGACCAAGATTAACTTAAAGGAAATCAATCTGGAAGCCCTGAAAAAAGAGGCCAAGAAGCTGGGTATTGAAATACCAAAGGGAAACAAGGCCGAAATCAGCGATGAGATTTACAAAAAATACTGTCTGCCAAAAATCTGGCAACCGACCTTCATCATCAATCATCCTCAAGGTTTCTTTCCTCTTGCTAAAGCTTTGGAGCAAGATCCGACAAAACTGGCTAATTTCCAACTGGTGGTAGCTGGTTGGGAATTGGTCAATGCTTTTTCCGAGTTGAACGATCCCATAGAACAGAGAAAAAGGTTTGAAGAACAGGAGAAACTTTTCAAGGAGGGCCTTGAGGAAGCGCAAAGAATGGATGAAGATTTCATCAGTGCCCTGGAATACGGCATGCCTCCGGCTGCGGGCTTTGGCATGGGAATTGATAGATTAACCGCTTTACTCACCGATTCCCACAGCTTAAGGGAAGTGATATTATTTCCAACAATGAAACCAAAAGAATAACAATATGCTCGACATAAAATTCATCCGCGAAAATCCCAAAAAAATCATTGAGGGCGCCAGAAAGAAAGGAGCCAAGATTGATATAGACGATATTTTGGAATTCGAAAAAAAGAAGCGTGAATTCCTGCAGGCGTTGGAAGATATGAGAGCCCAGAAGAATAAGGCGAACAAGGAAATTCAGAAAGCCAAAGACAAGAAAGAGAAAGATAAAATTATCCTCAAGATGCAGGAGCTGGACAGGAACAGCGACAGGCTGACTAAAAATCTTAAGGAGGTGGGGGAAAAACTAGACAAGTTATTATTGAAAATTCCCAATCTTCCGCTGGCTGGAGTTCCTTTGGGAGGAGAGGAAGACAGCGTGGTGGTGGAGAAGGTCGGAAATATTCCTCAATTTGATTTCAAGGCCAGAGATTATATGGAAATCGGCGAAAAATTGGATTTGATCGACGTGAAAAGGGCTGCCAAGATGGCTGGAACCAGGTTCGGGTTCTTGAAAAAAGAAATCGCCCTGATGGAGTTCGCTTTGATCAATCTTGCTTTCGATATTTTAACTAAGAAAGGATTTGTCCCGGTCATTCCTCCGGTAATGATAAAGTCGGAAATGGCTAAAGGCATGGGATTCATTCAGCAGACGGATGACGAGGAAGCGTATTATCTGCCGAAGGATGATCTTTATTTGACCGCCACTTCGGAACAGTCTTTAGGCGCCATGCATGCGAATGAAGTTTTCCAGGAAAAGGATTTGCCAAAAAGATACGCCGGTTTTTCTACCTGTTTCAGGAGGGAAGCCGGTTCTTACGGCAAAGACACCAAGGGCATATTAAGAGTTCATCAGTTTGATAAAGTGGAAATGTTCAGTTTCACTAAGCCCGAAGATTCAGAGATCGAGCACAAATTCTTGCTGGAAACGGAAAAAAGTTTGATGAACGAACTGAAATTGCCTTATCAGATTGTGAATATTGCTGCAGGCGACCTGGGTATGCCTGCTGCTCAAAAGTATGACATCGAAACCTGGATTCCTTCCGAGAAGCGTTATCGGGAAACCCACTCCACCTCCAACTGTACCGATTTTCAGGCAAGGAGACTGAATATCCGTTACCAGAAAAAGACGGGCGGTCTTGATTTCGTCCACACTCTCAACGGCACGGCTTTCGCCATCGGAAGAACTTTAATTGCCATCATTGAAAACTACCAGCAGAAAGACGGCAGCATCTTAGTTCCTGAAGCTCTCCAGAAATATTTAAACTTCAAGACGATTGGGCGATGAAATAAATTTCATCTTAACCTCCATCCGCTTTGCGGACTCGGTAAATGATGGATTCTGCTTTTATGTCTGAAGAAAAAATCTACATTAATGGTTTGGATATAAATTACAAGGTTGCTGGGAAGGGGCAACCTGTTCTTATATTGCACGGCTGGGGAGGTTCTTCCGGTTCTTGGGTGGAAGTTCAGAAGATTCTGAGCCGGAAAGGATACTTGGTGATTATTCCCGATTTTCCTGGTTTCGGAAGAAGTATTACGCCTCCCAAAGCATGGGGCATAAGGGAATACACCGATTTAATTCTGGAATTTACGGAAAAGTTAAGGCTGGATAATTTTTTTCTCGTTGGCCATTCTTTCGGCGGCAGGATAGCCGTCAAATTCACCGTAGAACATCCGGAAAAAGTTAGAAGTTTAGTTTTGTGCGATTCAGCCGGCATAAAGCCCAAACCCGGACCGAAAACGCTGATAATTTTCTGGTTGGCCAGAATCGGCAACGCCATTTTCACTCCCAGGCACCTGCAAAGGTTCAAAGACACTGCCCGCAACTTCTTTTATATTTTCATAAGACACAAGGACTACGTGAAGGCCAATGGCGTCATGAAAGAAACGATTAAGAAGGTTTTGGACGAGGATCTCCTATCTGATTTGTCTAAAATCAAGACGAAAACACTGATCGTTTGGGGAAGCATGGACAGAATGGTTCCTTTGAAATACGCCCATATTTTCAAGGAAAAAATAGAGAACTCGAGATTGGAGATTATGCCTAAAGTCGGCCACAGCCCTCATTTAGAGGAACCCGAGAAACTTTCCGAAATCATCCTTAAATTTTTAAAAGAGTAATCTTATGTTCTATCTTTTGAGTTTTGTCTGGTTTCTGCGTACGACGAAAGCGGTTTTGTTCTGGCTTTATCTCTGGCAGCTGAAAGAGTATCATCTCGGCCGCTTCCTCGATCACTTCAGGACGGAAAAAGGAAAAAAACTGATCTATAACAAACTTAACGTTTCAAAACTAGTTTTAATCCTGGTTTTTCCTTTTTTGCCCCTTTTAGTCTTTTTTCTGATTTTAATTTTTTATATCGCAGAATCCTTCAAGGCGGTGTTGGATTTGCTGAAAAGGCAGCTGAAAAGACCGGTCCTTACGCTGAAAACCATTTTTCTGACGTTAACCGGATTATTCATAGAATTTTTATTTCTTTTTATTCTTGCCCTTAAGATAGACGACATTACCCAGTTTGCCTTTTTGCTTTTATGTTTCGACATCCTAACGCCGGTTGTCGTATCTCTCCTCGTTCTTCTGTTCCAGCCATTTGCCGTTTTGGGCAGGAATCGCATTATTGAAAAAGCAAAGGAAAAGAGAGAAACATTCAAAAATCTACTGGTCATCGGCATTACCGGTTCTTACGGCAAAACATCGACCAAGGAGTTTCTTTATACGATTCTTTCCCATAAGTACAGGGTTTTGAAAACCAGGGAGCACCAAAATTCGGAAGTGGGAATTTCCCAGTGCATTTTGAACGATTTGAAAACCGAACACGAAATATTTATCGTTGAAATGGGAGCATACGGCAAGGGAGGAATAAAACTGCTTTGCGACATCGTAAAACCCAGAATAGGCATCGTCACGGGCGTGAATGAACAGCATTTGGCCACTTTCGGTTCAATGGAAAATCTGCTTTCAGCCGAAGGCGGGGGAGAATTAATCGAAAACGTGCCGGAAGACGGCTTGGCTTTTTTCAACGGAAAAAACAAATATTGTCTGGACCTGTACGGAAAGACGAAAATCAAGAAATTTCTTTATGGTCAAAACGTTGAACTTCAGGGATTGGAAAATATCGAAGGAGCTGAGATGGTGGCAAGGGAATTGGGTATGACAGAAGAAGAAATCGCAATGGCGGTAAATAAAATTGAAAACAAATTCCCGGGCATCAAGATAACAAACGGCATAAACGGCCTGAAGATCATCGATGCGACTTATTCTGCCAATCCTGATAGCATCATTGCCCATTTGGAATACGTTAAGACCATGCCCGGAAAAAAAATCGTAGTCATGCCTTGTTTGATTGAATTAGGCAGGGCATCGAAAGAGGTTCACCGGAGAATCGGAAGAAAAATCGCAGAATTGGCGGATTTGGCGATAATTACCACTAAAGAAAGATTCAAAGAGATTCAGGAAGGTGCTGGTTCCAAGGCAATCTTTATGGAGAATCCCAAAGAAATTTTCGAAAGAATAAAATTGTTTTATAGGGAAGGAGACATCGTGCTTTTGGAAAGCAGGGTGCCCCCACAGTTAATTAAACAGTTAACAAACATTAAATAACAATGACTTTCCGTCCCATTTCCATATCTTTATCTCCCAATACTGAAAAAGATGATATTTCCCTGGCTTTTAAGTTGCTTTTTCAGCCGTGGCGCTGGAAAGTTGATAAAAAAGCGAGGATGGCGCAAAATTTGTCAGAATCAGAGTTGTTGGAAGGAGAATTCAGGAGATATCTTGGGGTGAAATGCGCTTTCTCTTTTAACAGCGGCAGATCCGCCCTTATGGCCATTTTGGATTCGTTGAATCTGCAGAAGGGGAGCGAAGTCCTGCTTCAGGCCTTTACCTGCAATGCGGCGGCCAATCCCATAATCTGGTCAGGACTCAAACCGGTTTACGTTGATTGCGATGAAAGGACGTTCAATATCGATACGGAAGATCTTAAAAGGAAAATCACTCCCCAAAGCAGGGCGGTGATGGTTCAGCATACTTTCGGCCTGCCTGCGGATATGGATGAAATAATGAACATCTGTCAGCAGAACAACCTGATTTTGATCGAGGACTGTGCGCATGCTTTAGGAGCTACTTATAAAGGGAAGAAGATTGGAACCTTCGGTAGAGCTTCTTTTTTCAGTTTTTCTCGGGATAAGGTAATTTCCTCAGTGTACGGCGGTATGGCAGTGACTGATGATTTGGAATTGGCCCAAAACATCAAGAACTATCAGGAAAAAGTGGGCTTCCCTTCGTTCTTTTGGATTTTTCAGCAGTTATTGCATCCGGTTTTGATGAATTGGATCGTTCTACCGACGTATAAAATCTTCGGGAAATATTTATTGATTTTACTGCAGTGGTTTCATATTTTGTCGAAAGCCGTACACTGGAGGGAAAAAAGGGGAATGAAACCTTCTTATTTCCCCAGAAGACTACCCAGCGCTTTGTCTTTTTTAGCCCTGAATCAGTTGAGAAAACTGGAGAGGTTTAATGATCATCGGAAAGAAGTCGCTGATTTTTATTTCTTTTCCCTGAAAGACGGTTCTTTTTCGTTGCCTTTGGTTTTGAATGACAGGGAAAATATTTTCTTGAGATTTACGGTGAAGCATCCACAAGCCCATCAGATTATCGAAAAGGCTTGGCGGGAAAATATTCTGATCGGCGATTGGTATACGACTCCGATAGCGCCTCATGACACGAAATTGGAGAAACTCCAATATATTTCTGGAAGTTGTCCTAGGGCGGAAAAATTATCAAAGGAGACGTTTAATTTGCCGACCCACATAAACATAACCCAGAAAGAGGTTAAAAGAATTTTAGATTTTTTAAAGAAATGGAAGTGAAAGAGATTAAAGATAAAAACATTTGGGAGAGTTTTCTTTTAGGTTGCAAAGAAAAAACGTTTTTGGATTCTTGGAATTGGGGGGAATTCCAAACCAGGATGGGAAACAAGATCTGGCGGCTGGGAATTTATGATAAGGAACGATTATTAGGAACGGCTTTAATTTCAAAGATAAAAGCAAGAAGAGGCACTTTTCTTTTGATTCAGCACGGACTGAATATTAAAGAACAAGAAAGAAATAACAGGGAACAAATTTTCAGAACGCTCCTGGAAAAATTAAGACAAATTACCAAATCAGAAGGAGCAGATTTCGTTAGAATTGCACTCTTATTGGAGAGGAACGAGGAGAACAAGGAATTCATTAAAAAACTGGGATTCAGAGAGTCTCCGATGCACGCCAATGCCTACGAAGCAACTTGGAAATTGGATCTTATTCCTTCAGAAGAAGAACTTCTCAGGGGTATGAGAAAAACCACGCGTTATCTGATCCGCCAGGCGATGAAAAACCAAGACATAACCGTTGAAAAAAGCGGAGAAATCGAGAATGTTGGAGTTTATCAGAAACTTAATGCCGGAGTAGCCAAAAGGCAGAAGTTCGTCCCTTTTTCCCTTGAGTACGTCAAGAACGAATTTGATGTTTTTTCCAAAGACGATCAAGTTTTATGGTTTTTCGGAAAGTACAAAGGAGAATTGGTGGCGGCAGCTTTGGTCGTTTTCTGGCAGGGAATAGGCTTTTATCACCAAGCAGCTTCGCTGGCCCACTATGCCAAATTGTCTCTGCCTTATCTGATCCAGTGGGAGGCGATAAAAGAGGCCAAAAGACGAGGATGCACCGTTTATGATTTCTGGGGATACGTTGATCCCCAAAAAGAGCCGAATCATCCTTGGGCAGGCCCCACGCTTTTCAAGATGGGTTTCGGCGGGAAAGCTTTTGAATACGTAAAAACTCAAGATTTCCCCCTTTCTAAGAAATACTGGCTGACTTTTGTTTTTGAAAAATTAAGAAAAAGCAGAAGGGGATTATGATTTCTTACAGAAAACCTCATCGGTATAAAAAGAGAAAACCGATTTACCGCAATCGTTTTTTTTGGTTAGGGCTGTTGGCGATCGTTTTTTTCTTTTCCATTTTCTATTTTTTGTTTTTGTCCGGTTTTTTCCAGGTAGAAAAAATCATCATTTCGGGAGAGAATAAGGTTTCAGCGGAGGAGATAAATTCGGCGGTGGAAAGCAAACTGGAAAATAAAATATTATTCTGGCCGACAAAGAGCATTTTTTTGGTAAATCTGACTGAAATGGAAAAAGACGTTCTGGCTTCCTTTCCGCAGCTGGCTGAAATTGAAATCAAAAGAAACTTTCCGGATGGCATATCCGTTATTCTCATCGAGAGGAAAGGATTGGCTCAATGGTTTTCCGGTGAACAGTATTTCCTTTTGGATAGCGCGGGGATTGTTTTCGAAAAAATGGCCGAAACTGATCCGAATTTGGCAGCGATTGAAAAAGTTGGTCAAGTGGAATTGGGAGAAGGCGTCATTAATCCCAATGATTTAAATAAGATTCTAGAGATAGATTATCAAATGAAAACCGATTTGAAAATTCCGGTAAAAGATTATTTGATTTATGCCGAGGATAAATTGACTGTTTTGACGCAGGAGGATTGGGAAATTTATTTCAATCTCCAGACGGACGTGAAATGGCAGCTGACTAAATTAAAGACGGTGCTGGAAGAAAAAATCCCCCAAGAGAGGAGGAAAGATTTGCAATACATCGAATTAAGATTCGGCAATTTCGCGCCCTTTAAATATCGAGCCCCTTAAAATGGGACGAAGATGTGAAAAGAGATTTATCTCTTTGAACTACAAGGACTAATCTATCAATGAAGATTTATCTGAATTGGGAGAATAGATATTTATCTATTCGATCTTGTAGACGAATATGGAATAGCCGATTTTAGTAACGGGAGCGTAATCGTTCAGCCAGAGATAATAGCCGTCAGGCCCTTCGTAATTGGAAGCTCTTGCTCCTCGTCCGCCCTGAAGAAAACTGGCTGAAACCGCAAGATAATTTCCTTCAGGGAATTCCTCGGGATTCCTCGTGCCCCACCATGGGGCATATTTTGTTCCGAAATAGTATTCCGGACTGCTACCGCCGAAATAATCAATGTAGATTTTTTCAACGTTGTTTTCTTCCGTCCAATCCTTCAACCTCTTCAAATCCTGGCCCCAGTCCAGATTGGAATCGACGACGTATTTATAGCCCTGATCCGGTCCTCCCGCTGCTTCGTTAAAATACGCAAGAAGATGGGGATAGGCCGAAATTACCGAAATGGCCTGCCAGAGGATCAGAACCAGCAAGACAGCATATTTTATTTTAAGATGAGGTTCTTTCAACAGTTTTGCGATGATTGAACTGACTAAAACTATGGTTAGCGGGAAAACCGGCAGCAAGTGTCTTACGCCGATGTTAAGATTGCCCTTTATGCTAACCACCCAGTAAAACAAAACAAAGGTTAGCATGGCAAATTCGGAGAAATGAGATTTCAGCCAGTCTTTAATCAAAGAGATAAATCTCTTTTCTTGCCTTACTGACGCTTCGGCAATAGATGATTTCTTAATTAAAAAGATGGCGTAAAGGAGTGCAATGAGCGTCAAAATGTGGAAAGCTAAAGGTTCTTTTATCAGATAAACTATGGGGAAATATGTTCTCCAGCCGAGGTTGGAAACTTCTCCCAGAAAATAAGTCGTATTGCCGCCGGCCACCCTCTGAAAAATCATAGACAAACCAGTAAAGTATTGTGCGTAAGCACGGATGATCGGTTTATCGGCCGCCCAAAGAATCACGGTTTTTAACGGTTCAATCGTGTCTTTAAGATAAACTTGGGCGTCCTGCAGTTGTTTCTCTGCAGGGTAATTCCAGACGTGGTATTGATAAACGGGCCAGATTAAGGCAAAGCCGATCAGGAAAACCAAGAAGCAGATTTTCACCGTCTGCAGGAAGGTTCCCGATTTTACAAGCCACCAGACCAATCCCAAAAGGCCAAAGAAGGGAACCAAAAGTATGACGGAGAATTTCAAAAGCTGGGCTATGCCGAAAACTATTCCCGCAACGATTATATTTCTGAAAGTGGGAAACCTGAGAGCTTTTATGAAATAATACGTGGCGATGAAAACCCCGGCAGCTGCCGCCACGTCCGTCGTCACCAGCCTGCCGTGAGCGAGAAGGGTGGGGGAGAAGGAAAAAAAGAACAAAGCCAGTAAGGCTGCGCAGTTGCCGAACAATTCTTTCGTCCATTTGAAAATGTAAAGACCGAGAAGGATTAAAAGCAAAATCATCAGGAGCCGTCCCCGGAAAATCATTTGTTCTGCCGGATTCCCGGTTTCATAAAGGAAATAGCGTCCGAAATCCCATTGTCCGTTGGTGTCCTGCTGCCAGGCCGGAATTTCAGAAGGAAACTGAATGTTTTTTATGAAAAGAAGGGGAAGAGCAGCCAGATCCTTGACTAAAGGAGGATGTTCCGGGTTGAGACGCATATCTTTCTGGGTGAGATAGCTGTAACCTGCCGGTAAATGAGCCAATTCGTCCATAGTCAGAGAATCGTCTTTTATACTCAACACCCCGATAACGAAAACAAACACCAGAAGAAAGGCGGCTAAAATCTTGGTAGTTTTGTTTGAGATATTCATTAAATTATTTTAACAAATATCGCAAAACTAGAACAGAACCGATTATCACTCTTGACATTAGATTGCTAATCCGTTATCATGACTCTATATGGAAAAATTGTCAGAAAGACGCAAGGAAATACTGGACAGCATAATCGAAACGTATATCCGGACGGCGGATCCCGTAAGTTCCAAATTTCTGGAAAAGAAATATGATTTTGGAATTTGTCCGGCGACCATCAGGATAGAAATGCAGAAACTGACCGATGACGGTTTCATTTTCCAGCCCCATACTTCTTCAGGCAGAGTGCCGACAGACAAGGGCTACAGGTTTTATGTCGATAATTTGAAGCCGAAATCTGGAATCAGAGAACTGAGCCCGATTGAAAGGGAAATGAACGATTCTTTCAAGTTTTTCCAGAATTTGACCAAAAGAATAGCCGAGCTTACTTCGAACTTGGCTTTGACTTATTTTCCGGAAGAAGATGTTTTTTTCAAGGAAGGATGGGATAGTATCTTCAAAGAACCCGAATTTGAGGACGCAGATCTTGTCCCAAAGTTCGCGGAAATGGTTGAAAACATGGAAAGAGAGATCGAAGAATTCAAGAAAATAGATTTCCCGCAAGTTTTCATCGGCAGGGAAAATCAACTGCCCGGAGCCCAAGAATTCAGCACGATTATTTCCAAAATCCATTTGCCGGAGGGAAAGGAGGGGACGGTGGTTATTTTTGGTCCCAAGAGAATGGACTATAATAAGAACGTTGAAGTTGTTAAGTCGTTAAACACATCATGGCGGAAAAAGAAAACCAAAAAATAAATCCAGAAGATCTCAAAAAACAGCTGGAAGGATGCCAAAAGCAGAAAGAAGAGTATTTGCAGGGCTGGCAGAGGGCGAGAGCCGATTTCCTGAATTACAAAAAGGAAGAGATGGAAAGGATCGGGGAACTTTTGAAATATGCGGGAGAAGAATACGTTCTGAGAATTCTGCCGGTTCTGGACAATTTTGAGATGGTGGAAAAGAACTTGCCGGAAGACTTGAAGAACAATGAAAATGTTAAAGGATTGCTGTTGATAAAAGCCCAGCTTCAGGATTTCCTGAAAAATCAGGGAGTGGAGGAGATAAAGACAATAGGGGAGAAATTCGATCCTAATTTACACGAAGTGGTCGGCGAAGTCGAAATGGGCGAAGAGGATAAATCCTCTTCTTCCACCTTCCCTTCGGGTCAGGTAACGGAAGAGATTCAAAAAGGTTATAAAATTAACGGTCGTTTATTAAGACCGGCAAAGGTTAAAATCATAAAATAATAATTAATTTTATTTAACAAACATATGTCAAAAATATTAGGTATCGATTTAGGTACGTCAATCTCAAAAATGGCCACCATTGTTTCTGGTGAGCCAAAATGCATTGAAAGTAGGGAGGGTTCGGTTTTGGTACCCTCCATCGTGGCGTTGGCCAAGAACGGAGAAAGGTTGGTTGGAGTCCTAGCTGAAAGACAGGCCATCACCAATCCCAAGAACACCATTCATTCAGTCAAAAGATTCATCGGTCGGAGATTCCAGGATCCCGAAGTCCAGAAAGAACTGAAGCTTTTGTCTTACGAGACCAGAGAAAGACAGGACGGAGAGGTTGAAGTGAAAATGGGAGAAAAATGGTACACGCCCATTGAAATTTCAGCGCAGATTCTGCAGAAATTGAAGCTGGATGCGGAAGAAAAGTTGGGAGAAAAGGTGACCGATGTGGTGGTTACCTGTCCTGCCAACTTTGACGACTCTCAGAGAAAAGCCACCAAAGCAGCCGGTGAGATTGCTGGTTTCAATGTCCTGAGGATAATTAATGAGCCGACAGCCGCTGCCTTGGCATACGGTTTCACCAAGAAAGCAAATCAGCAAATCGCGGTTTACGATTTCGGCGGAGGAACTTTTGATATTTCCGTTCTGAATACCACTCCTGAGACGGTTGAAGTTATGGCAACCGGCGGAGAACCACATTTAGGCGGCAGGGATTTTGATCAGAAGATTATCAACTGGCTGATAGAACAGTTCAAGAAAGATCAGGGCATGGACTTGTCAAAAGATCCTCTTGCTTTACAGAGAATAAGGGAAGCAGCAGAAAAGGCTAAGATAGAATTGTCTTCGGCACAGGAAACAGAAATCAATTTGCCATTTATTTCTGCGGACGCTTCAGGTCCCAAACATTTGCTTTACAAATTATCCAGAGCCCAATTCGATAACTTGATCAGGGATTTAATCGATCACTCCATCGAACGAACCAAGAAGACATTAGAAGAGATAAAATTGAAAACATCCGACATTGAGGAAGTTGTTCTGGTCGGCGGAACAACCTTGATTCCTGCAGTCAGGGAAGCAGTGAAGAATTTATTCGGCAAAGAGCCCAATAAATCAATCAACCCCGAGGAAGTGGTGGCTATCGGAGCTGCCATCCAGGCTGAGATTTTGAGAGCTAAAGAGGAAGGAAGGGCTCCGGAAGGCGACATCAAGAGCGTTTTGCTTTTGGATGTTCTGCCTTTGTCTCTTGGCATTGAAACTTTGGGAGGGATAAATACCGTCATGATCCAGAAGAATACGACCATTCCGACTGCCAAAACTCAGGTTTTCTCGACTGCCGCAGATAATCAGCCGGCAGTGGAGATCAATGTTTTACAGGGAGAAAGACCGATGGCGAACGACAACCGTTCTTTGGGTAAATTCATCCTGGACGGCATACCGCCTGCTCCCAGGGGCATTCCGCAGGTTGAGGTGACTTTCGATGTTGATGCCAACGGCATCGTCACGGTCACTGCCAAGGATAAGGCCACCAACAAGACCCAGTCCATCAGGATCGAGGGTTCCATCGGCCTTTCCAAGGAAGAAATTGAAAAGATGAAGAAAGAAGCGGAGGTTCATGCGGCAGAAGACAAGAAAAAACAGGAAACGATCGAAACCAGGAACCTGGCCGACAATTTGATTTACACGACCGAGAAAACTCTGCGGGAAATGGGAGATAAAGTCTCAGCTGAGTCGAAAAAAGAGATCGAAGAGAGGGTGGAAGCGTTGAAGAAAGTGAAAGACGGTGATAACATGGAAGATATTAAACAGAAAACAACGGAACTTTCCCAGGTGATTCAGAAAATCGGAGCGGAATTGTATAAACAGCAAGGAAGCCAAAAGCCGCCTGAAACCGGTTCGCAACCCGAAGAAGGAGAGTATAAAGAAAAACAATGATAAGCGATGAAGTTTACCCTTTCAGGTTTGCCTTCATCTTTATCTTCG
>Ga0136653_10001354_pt1 | contig 13311 bp, 10 predicted proteins | sample LakKivw275mmetaG_FD_94866 | JGI IMG/M metagenome (GOLD analysis project Ga0136653, IMG submission 94866) | Anoxic lake water microbial communities from Lake Kivu, Rwanda to study Microbial Dark Matter (Phase II) - Lake Kivu water 275m metaG... | ecosystem: Environmental > Aquatic > Freshwater >... | reverse complement strand
TCCGACACCCGTGACGGCGTTCCTGACCATCGCTCCCAAGGCCGCCGGGCTGGCGGTCCTCCTTCGGCTGCTGGCTCCCCTCCCCGACCGGAGCGCGCTGGCCTCGCTCGCCGTCCCCGCCCTGAGCGTCGCCGCCGTCCTGACCATGTTCGTGGGCAATCTGGCCGCGTTGAGGCAGCAGAACGTGAAGAGGCTGCTCGCGTATTCGGCCATCGCCCACTCCGGCTATCTTCTGGTCGCGGTCGTCGCCGGGGACGGTCCTGGCCTGGTTTTTTATCTCGTCGCCTATGCGTTCATGAACGCGGGCGCCTTCGGCGTTTTGGCGGCCCTATCCGGACAGGGCGAAGAGCACACCCGGCTCTCAGACCTCGCCGGGCTCGGCCGGCGCCACCCCTGGCTCGCCGCCTGTCTGGCCGTCTTCCTTCTCTCACTCGCCGGCATCCCGCCGACGGCCGGGTTCCTGGCCAAGTTCACGATCTTCAGCGCGGCCGTGGCCAAGGGACATGTGCTTCTCGCCGCCGCGGCCCTTCTGGCAAGCCTCGTTTCGGTCGCGTATTATTTCAAGGTCATCGCCGTCATGTATATGCAAGGACCGGGGACAGAGCCCGTCCTCGATCAGGACAACCCGGGCTTGTTCCTCGTGATCTTCCTGTGCGCCCTGGGCGTGGTCCAGATGGGCCTCTGGCCGGGCAACCTCCTCGTCCTGATCCGCCAGGCCTTGACCACCCTGCCTTGATCCGGTCCGTTCACTCGAGGGTCCGGCCGCGCGTCTCCGGGATCCCCATCCAGAATAGGGCCGCGGCCAAGAATGCCGCGGCGATAATGGTGAAAGAGAACGTGAACCCCCGGGTCTGGGCCAGCGAGCCCACGGCGAACGGGGCCAGGGCGCTGACGATACGGCCCGTGTTGTAGGTCAGGCCTTGGGCCGTGGCCCGGACGGCCGTCGGGTAGATCTCGGCGGTCAGGGCGCCGAAACCGGTGAAATAGCCCGTCCCGAAGAAGGCCACGAAGGGCCCGAGGGCGAACAGGACGAGAGGCTGGCGGGTACGGGCGTAGAGCAGCATGAAGGCGGCCGCCGCGATAAGGAAGATCAGGTAGGAACGTTTGCGGCCCAGCCGGTCGCTGACGAAGCCGAAGGTGATGTAGCCCAGCCACATCCCCGTCTGCATGAAGATGACCAGGGCCGACATCGACCGGGGGGACAAGCCGATCCCGCCCTGGGCCGGGGCCATGGAAAGATAAGCCGGGAGCCAGAGATTGAAGCCCCACCAGCCGAACATGGTGCAGGCGTTCATTACGGTGATGAGAAGGGTCAGCCGCAGGCGCCGGCGGCCGAAGATCTCGCCGAAGCCCAACCCTGTCTTCGGCGCGGCGGCCCGGGCCGCCGTCCAGATCTCGGGCTCTCGGACACGCCGTTGGATCCAGAGAGTGAAAAACGCCGGAACGACGCCGATGAAGAAAACGCCTCGCCAGCCCCACAGGGGCAGAACGAGAGCGGCCACGGCCGCAGCCAGGGCGTAGCCGATGGCCCATGAGCTTTGGACGATGCCCAGGGCTTTGCCGCGATGCCCGGCCGGCCAGGTTTCGGAGACGAGCGACGCCCCGCTCGCCCACTCGCCCCCCATGCCCAGTCCCAGGAAAATGCGGAAAACAGCCAGCATTAGGACCCCGGTGGCGAAGCCGCAGGCCGCGGTGAAGACCGAATAGATGGCGATCGAGGCCATCAGGGCCCGCCGCCGGCCGAACCGGTCGGCGACGAGTCCGAAGAGCAGACCTCCGACCGCCGAAGCGGCCAGCGTCAGCGACCCGAGCAGTCCCGCCGTCGCTTTGCTCAATCCCAGGTCGGGCATGAGCGCGGCCAGGACCATGGCCCAAAGCATGACGTCGAACGAGTCGAGCATCCAGCCGAAGGACGCGGCTACGAGCGCCCGTCGGGCATCGGGTGAGGCCCCTTTCCACCAGGCGAAACGCGACATCAGCGGATCTCCATGCCATGGAGGCGCAAATAGATGATGCAGCCGATGCCATAGACGACCCAGCCGGCGAGCGAGACGACCCGGCCGGTCCGGGACCGGAGGATCATTCCGGCCAAGAAGATCAAAAGGGCGGCGCCGGAAATAACTGTCCTCTCCTTAGCCGAATCAGCGACGACAAAGGCCCAAATGCCAAAGAGGACGGCGATCCCGATGCCGATCGCCGAGTAAGGGATCTGAGGGGCCATCCCCCCGTTTATAGCACAACCCGCGGAAAGAGAGAACGGCCGGAGCGGGTCGTAAGCCGGATCCTGTCCCCGCTCGCGCGGGCGACGGTCATTTGTCTAGGCCCCGGGTTGCCCCGGGGCTCCAGCGGCCGACCCGCCCCCTGGGACGGGCGATCCCAAAGTGGGGCTCATTTGGCCTTGCTCCGGATGGGGTTTGCCTTGCCCCCGACGTCGCCGCCGGGGCGGTGAGCTCTTACCTCGCCATTTCACCCTTGCTCCCCGGAAGGCTTGCGCCTCCCAAGGGGCGGTGTCTTTTCTGTGGCACTTTCCCCCGGTCGCCCGGAGTCGCTGTTAGCGACCATCCTGCCCTTCGGAGTCCGGACTTTCCTCCTCTCCCCCCTCGCGGGAAGGAGAGGCGACCGTCTCGCCCACTCCGGCCGTTATCTTTATACCGTATTGTTCGAGCTTTTTGTACAGGTTCGATCGCGGCGTGTCGATCTCCCGGGCCGTCTGGGAGATGTTCCAGTTGTTGGCCTCGAGCTTGGCCAGGAGAAAATCCCGCTCGGCCAGGTCCCGGAACTCGCGCAGGGTCTTGACCCCGGAGGCGTCGGGGAGGACGGCCTCAGGCGTCTGCCGCAGCGGCTCGGGCAGGTCCTGCCGCTCGATCGTGTCCTTGTCGGTCATGATCATCAGCCGCTCGATGATGTTCCGGAGCTCGCGGACGTTGCCTTTCCAGGCATAGGAGGTCAGGGCCCCCATGGCGTCGGGAGAGAACCTGCGGGGCTTGAAATTGTTCTCCTCGGTGAAGGTCCGTGAGAAATATTCGACGAGGAGCGGGATATCCTCGCGCCGCTCGCGCAGGGCCGGCGAATAGAGCGGGACGACGTTCAGGCGGAAGAACAGGTCCTCGCGGAACCGGCCCTCCTGGATCTCCTTGCGGAGGTCCTTGTTGGTAGCGGCGATGACCCGGACGTCGACCTTCGCGATCTTGCTCGAGCCGACCTTCTGGACCTCGCCCTCCTCAAGGACGCGGAGGACCTTCGATTGGGTCCGCAGGCTCATGTCGCCGACCTCGTCGAGGAAGATCGTGCCGCCGTCGGCCTGCTCGAACTTGCCGGTCTTCTTCTCCGTGGCCCCTGTGAACGAGCCCTTCTCGTGGCCGAAGAGCTCCGATTCGATGAGCTCCTCGGGGATCGCGGCGCAGTTGACCTGGATGAACGGCTCCCGCGCCCTCAGGCTGTGGGCGTGGATGGAACGAGCGACGAGCTCCTTGCCTGTGCCGCTCTCGCCGTGGATGAGCACGGTGGCGTTGGTCGGCGCGATCTTGAGGATCTCCTTCCACAGGTTCTGGATGAGGGGGTGCCGGCCGACGATCTCGTAATGCTTCTCGGCCTTCTTCTTGAGGTCCTGGCACTCGCGGCTGAGGTCGGTCTGCTTGAGGGCGTTGCGGATGCTGATGAGGACCCGCTCGCGATGGAGGGGCTTCTCCAGGAAGTCGAAGGCCCCGAGCTTGGTCGCCTCGACCGCGGCCTGGATCGTCCCCTGCCCCGAGATCATGATGACCTCGGGCACATAGGGGCGCGTCCGCAGCTCGGCCAGGACCTCGAGGCCGCTCTTCCCCGGCATCTTGATGTCGAGGAGGACGAGGTCGAGACCCACCGTCTCCTGGAGCATCTCCAGGCCGTCCTCGCCGGTGGCCGCCTCGAAGAACTCGTAGCCCTCGTATTCGAGGATCATCTTCAGGGACTTGCGGATGTTCTCCTCGTCGTCGATGACCAGGATCCTGGCCTTTCTCTCGGGTCGCATCGGATAACCTCTGGGCCGATTTTAGCACAAATGTCGCGCCGCCCAAACCGCCGGGCCGAGTGGCCAAGGCCCGCCTCGGAACCGGGTGGAGGGCCGCCGGGCGCTGTGATAAACTGGCAGCGGACTTCTCGAGGGTCCCGCATTGCTGAGATCGTCCCTGCATAGGCTGCGGCCGGGCTCTTGGCTCGCGGTTGTCCTGTGTTTGGCCGCCATGCCCCTCAGCGGGGCCGGACCCGGCCGGTCCTTCGTCCTCGATAACGGCCTTCAGGTTTTCCTCTACGAAAAGCACGACCTTCCGCTGGTCCATATCGTCATCGGCTTCAACGTCGGCTCGAAGGACGAATCGGAGGCGACGAACGGCCTCGTCCACCTCCTCGAACACTGCATCCTGTTCCGGGGGTCGACGACGCGGACCGGCGCCCAGGTCACGACCGACATCCGCCGCCACGGCGCCTACTTCAACGGCCACACCGGCCAAGACCTGGCCGTCTTCGAGATCTCCCTTCCCTCCGCCGAGATCGAGTTCGCCCTGTGCAACCAGAGGGACATCCTCTTCAACCTGGCCCTGAGCCAGGCCGATATCGATGCGGAAAAGCGGGTCATCCTCGAGGAATACAGTCAGATGGAGGACGATCCCGAGCGCAGCGCCACGAGCCTCGTCCTTCAGGGCCTTTTTCCGGGGCATCCCTACGGCCGGTCCGTCATGGGACGCCGGGAGGTCGTCGAGGCCGCTACGAGCCGATCTCTCGGCGACTTCTACCGGAAATACGTCGTGGCCGACAACGGCGCCATGGCCGTGGTCGGCGATTTTGCGGCCTCCGACATCGAGGTCCGGATCCGCGACATTTTCGGCGCGCTCCCGAAAACGGGCTTCGAGCCCGAGGCCGTCCCCATGGCCCCGCCCCTCAAGAAGTCGAGCTCGCAGCGTCTCGAGCGGGACGTACGGGAGGGATATCTCTATATCGCCTTCACGGCCCCAGACTACAACAGCCCCGACCAGTATGCGATGAGCCTGCTCGTCGAAGCCCTGGGCCGGGGCGTGAACCCCATGCTCGGCGGGTATCTCCACAGCCAGCGCGATTCGGTCCAGAGCGTGACCATGTCCTACCTGCCCTTCCGCTTTGGCGGGGCGGCTGTCCTCTCCGTCCGGGCCGACCCCAGGGACCTGCCGGCCGTTGAACGGGCCGCTGAGGATTTCCTCAAGAGGGCCGGCAACCAGAATTATTCCAAGAAGGACGTCTTGGGCCCCGAGGCTGAGATGGCGGCCTTCGACTATCTCGAGATGGCCAAGAACCAGATCCGATTCGCTTCGGCCCAGGCTGAGGAATCCGGGCTGCAGCTGGCGGGGTCGCTCGTCCGCCACATGCTTCTGAACGCCCGGCCCGACCCTGGCCGCTATCTCGACGGCATCGAGAAGGTCGATTCGAGCGCCCTGAGGAAGGCGGCGGGGCGCTATTTCGGCAAGGGCGAATACGCGGCGATCTCGATCGTCCCGATCAAGGAGAAGGACCGATGAAGCCCCGGACAAACCGCGCCGGAAAATGGGCGGTTCTGATCGCGGGCGGGCTCGCTCTCCTGTTGGCGACGGCCCGGCCCTCCGCAGCACAATCCCCGCCCCCTCCAGCCCCTTGGAAGAACATCCCTGTGCGGGCGACGCTCGGGAACGGCATCCCCTGGATCTATCAAAAGGACGCCATCTCACCGACAACGGTCGTGGGCCTCTTCATCGGCGGCGGCAAGTCGGCGGTTCCGGCCGGCCTCGACGGGCTGGCGGCGATCTCGACCCGGATCCTGCTCGAGATCCCCGACGAGGGCAAGGTCCAGGACCTCATGGCCCAGGCCACGCGGCTGAGCTACGTCTGCTACGAGGACTACTCGGCCGTGATCGTCGAATGCCTCACGGAGCACCTCGACGAGGCCCTGCGGGTGGCGGCCAAGATCATCCAGGACCCGCTCCTCTCGGGCCTGCGGGTCGGCCGGGCCAAGGACCTGATGAAAGCCTACGCCAAGATGGACGATGTCGACCCCGTGGCGACGGGCCACAATGCGGTCCTGGGGGCCTTGTTCGGCGGCCGGGGCTACGGCTCCGCCCTCTACGGAACGGAGGCGACGGTCGCGGCCATCGACCGGAAGGACGTGAGCGGCTTCGTCAAGCGGGCCATGATCAAGCCGAACGTGTTCTTCGGCTTGCAGACGGACCTCGAGGCCGCGGCCGTCCGGCCTCTCATCGAGAAGGCGTTCGACGCCATCCCGGACGGGACGCCGGCGGCGGTCGATCGCCAGGATCCGGCGCTTCCGGAAAATAGGGACCTGGCCATCGACAAGGACACGAAGCAGACCTACGTGGGCCGGGCCCATATCTTGCCCCGCGCCGGCCTGCCCGATATGGCCAAGGGGACCCTGCTCGAGACCTTGCTCGGTAACGGCCCGGGCTCGCGGCTCTGGGCTCTCCGGGCCGACGAGCGGCTGGCCTACGAGGTCGACGCCGAGCTGACCTGGACGAAAAGCGCGGGAATTCTTATCGCCTTTTTGAAGACGGACCGGACGCGCGGCGCCGAGGCGGCGGCCGCCCTCGACCGCACGCTCGACGGGCTGCGGACGGGCAGCGTCACCGAAGACGAGCTCAAGGCGTCCCGGGAGATGGTCCGGAGCGGGATCCTCCGGTCGACCGAGCCCAAGGCCCAGCGGCTGCGGACGATCGGACTCTATCAGGTTCTCGGCCTGGGCCCCGAAGGCGTCGCCGGCCTGCTCGCGGCGGTCGACGCCGTCGGCCTCGAAGACCTCAACGCATTCCTGAAGGAAGCCCTCGACCCGGCCCGGGCGCTGCGGATCAAGGTCGGGCCGCCGGCCGGAGAGATCGTTAAGGAGGAGCCGCATGTCCGGTCTGTCAGGCGCTGATCTCGCGAACCTGGTGCGTTCCGTGTTCCCGGGCTTTCCCGAGGACCGTAGTTTGGCCGTCCTCGTCGACGTGCCCCGCGACGCCGCGGGGGACAACGCCGCCTGGCGGGCCCGGCGGGCCATGGCCGAAGATTGGGTCGCGCTTCTCAAAGCCAACGCTCCGGCCGTCCCCCTCGACGAGGTCCGGCTCATCGCCTACCCGGACGTGGGATCGAACAACGCCGACCTCCCGGCCGAGGCCTCTATCGTCGAGGCCGGCCTTCCGTCCGATGCGTCGGGCCTGCGACGCCGCGGCACGCCTCGGCCTTTCGAGGCGATCTTCCGCGAGGTCCCGCTCTTCCTCGCTCCGACGGAATATTCGACGACCGCTCCCTTGAAGAATGCCGCGGCGCGGCACTGCTTTCGGGCCGCGACCATGCCCGGCTTCTCGGAGAGCATGATCCCGGCCCTGCGGGTCGATTACGGCGAGGTCGGCCGCCGGGTCGCCGCGATCAAGATCCGGCTGGACCAGGCCGAGGAGGCCGAGGTCGAATTCATCAAGGACGGCCTCGAAACGCACCGCATGCGGTTCGATCTCCGCCACCGGACCGGGCACGAGAGCAGCGGGCGCTTCCCGGCCAAAGGCACGGCCGGGAACCTGCCCAGCGGCGAGGCCTATATCGTCCCCTACGAGGGGGAACAGGGCCCGGCCAGCCGTACCCGCGGCGAGCTGCCCGTCGAATTATCCGGCGAGGTCCTGGTCTTTGCAGTGGAGGCCAACCGGGCCGTGGCTGTGAGGCCGTCGGCGACTCTGGGGCCGGCCTGGAAAGACGAAGCGGACCGTCTCCGCCGTGAGCCGGCTTACGGCAACATGGCCGAGCTGGGCTTCGGCGTTCTCGCCGATTTCGGGATCGGGCCTGTCGGCGAGGGCCTCCTCGACGAGAAGCTCGGTTTCCACGTCGCCTTCGGCCGCAGCGACCATTTCGGCGGCCGGACCGGGCCGTCGGCCTTCTCCCGGCCGGAAGAGGTCGTCCATATCGACCGGATCTATATCCCCACCACCCAGCCGCGTGTCGCCGTCTACTCGGTCGTCTTCCGTTATCCGGACGGGAGCGAAGAGACGATCATGCTCGAAGGCCGGTACCGGATCTTCTGACGTCAGCGGAACTCGACGCTGACGATCGTCACCCGCCCGGGATACGTGATCGGGCCGAGCGGCGTCGAGACGGTCGGCTGGGCGTCGAGCGCAAGGCGCCCCGGCGAGCCGCCCCGGCCCCCGACCGCCAAAGCCAGGCCGACGAGGTCCTCGTAGCGCTTGTTCCCGAAGAACTCGAGCAGATCGAGCGAAAGGCGAATCGGGATGAGCGCCTCCTGGCCCGTTCCCGGGATCTCGATCGGCTGGTCGATGTTCCCGGTGACGGTCGGGTTGCCGTCGACGAGGAGGCGGCATTCGAGGCCCGTCAGGGTGCTGGTCGTTCGGGCCGCGCCGTTCGAGCCGTCATTGGGGTTGACGGCCAGAACGTCCAGGACGAACGACACCGGCAGCTTCCGCGAGGAATAGGACTGGGCGAACGTCAGGAGATCCGCGGGGGCCGGATCACTCGGCCAGCTTCTTGTAGCTTTCGTAGCGCTTGCGCGATTCGACGGCGGCGCGGGCGAAGAGCTCCTTGGCGATCTCGGGGAACTGCTGGACGAGCGTCTTGTAGCGGACCTCGTTCTTGAGGAAGGCCTCGTATTCGAGCTTGGGCTCCTTGGAGTCGAGCTGGAACGGGTTCTTGCCTTCCTGAGCCAGGAGCGGGTTGAAGCGGTAGAGGGTCCAGTAGCCGGTGTCCACGGCCAGCTTCTCCTCCGCCTGGGACTTGCTCATGTCGATGCCGTGGTTGATGCACGGCGAATAGGCGATGATGAGCGAGGGGCCGGGATAGGCTTCGGCCTCGAGGAAGGCCCTGAGGCACTGGTTCATATTGGCCCCCATGGCCACCGCGGCGACGTAGACGTAGCCGTAGCTCATGGCCATCTTGCCCAGGTCCTTCTTGGAGGTCCGCTTCCCGGACGAGGCGAATTTGGCCACGGACCCGGTCGGGGTCGACTTGGAGGCCTGGCCGCCCGTATTCGAGTAGACCTCGGTGTCGAGGACGAGAACGTTGACGTTGCGGTTCATGGCCAGGACGTGGTCGAGACCGCCGTAGCCGATGTCATAAGCCCAGCCGTCGCCGCCGATGCACCAGACGCTCTTTTCGACGAGGAAGTCCTTGAGCTCGTCGATCTTGGCGAGGAACGGCTTGGCGCCGTTGGCCTTCCTGACGGCCTCGGGCAGGGCGGCCCGGACGGCCTTGGCCGCGGCCTTGGCCTCATCGCCCATGTTCGCCCAGGCGGCCTTCATCTTGCCGAGCGCGTCGGCCAGGGCCGGCGTCGTCTTCGCGGCGAGGGCGCCGTCGATGGAAGCCAGGAGCTGGCGCCGGTTGGCGTCGACGGCCAGGCGCATGCCGAAGCCGTATTCGGCGTTGTCCTCGAAGAGCGAGTTGCCCCACGCGGGGCCCTTGCCCTCGACGGTCTGCGCATAGGGGCAGGTTGGGAAGGTGCCGCCGTAGATCGAAGAACAGCCGGTGGCGTTGGCGATGATCATCCGGTCGCCGTAGAGCTGGGTGGCCAGCTTGACATAGGGCGTCTCGCCGCAGCCGGCGCAGGCGCCGCTGAACTCGAACAGGGGCCGGAGGAACTGGCTGCCCTTGAGCGTGTCGGCCTTGACGCCGTCAAGGACGTTGTCCGGGAGCTTGTCGAAGAAGACCGCCTTGGCCGTCTCGCCGGCGGCCCGCAGCTCGGCGATGGGGGTCATGACCAGGGCCTTGTTCTTGGCCGGGCAGACCTGGGCGCAGGAGCCGCACCCGACGCAGTCCTCGATGTAGCACTGCTCGCGGTAGAGCAGGCCGCGGTCGTTCTTGGTGTTGGACTTGATGGTGACGAACCCGTCCGGCGCGGCGGCGAGGTCCTTCGGGTCGATCTGCTTGGCCCGGATGGTGGCGTGCGGGCAGACGAAATTGCACTGGTTGCACTGAATGCAGTTCTCGGGGATCCACTTCGGGCATTCGGTGGCGATGCCGCGCTTCTCGAGGCGGGCGGTGTTTGTTGGCGTGGCCCCGTCGAGCGGCATTTTGGAGACCGGAAGCAGGTCGCCCTTGAAGCGGGTCACCGGTTCGATGACGTCCTTGGCGTAGGCGGACGCGTCGTCGGGGATGATCTTGGTGAGGGGGGCCGACTTTGTGATCTTGGCCGGCACGGGCACGGCCACGAGGGCCTGGGCGCCGCGGTCGATGGCGTTCCAGTTCATCTTGACGACCTCCTGGCCCTTGCGGCCATAGGTCTTTTCGACGGCCTTCTTCATGTAGCCGATAGCCTCGGCCTCGGGCAGGACGCCCGAAAGCTCGAAGAAGCCGGCCTGCATGATCGAGTTGATGCGCACGCCGAGGCCCAGCTCGCCGGCGATCTTGTAGGCGTCGATGGCGTAGACCTTGACCTTCTTGTCGATGATCGTCCGCTGCATGTCCTCGGTCAGGTGCCCGAAGACCTCGGCGGCCGGCCAGTTGCAGTTGATGAGGAACGTGCCGCCCTCGCGGATGCCCTCGAGGATGTCGAAGCGCCCGATGTAGGAGGGCTTATGGAGGGCGACGAAGTCGACCGTGCTCAGGAAGTACTGGGACTGGATGGGGTGCTTCCCGAAGCGCAGGTGCGAGATCGTGACCCCGCCCGACTTCTTGGAGTCATACTGAAAGTAGCCCTGGCCGTACATCTCGGTGTGGTCGGAGATGATCTTGATCGAGTTCTTGTTGGCCCCGACCGTGCCGTCCGAGCCATAGCCGAAGAACTTGCAGCGGACGGTGCCCGGGAGCTCGGTGTCGAGGACCGGGCCGACGGGGATGGACTTGTGGCTGACGTCGTCGATGATGCCGACCGTGAAGCCGTGGAAGGCCGCGCCGTCGAGGTGGTCGTAGACGGCCTTGACCTGGGCCGGGGTGAACTCCTTGGAGGACAGCCCGTAGCGGCCGCCGATGATCTGGAGGGGCCGCCCGGCCAGGGCGACCATGACGTCGAGGTAGAGCGGCTCGCCGATCGAGCCGGGCTCCTTGGTCCGGTCGAGGACGGCGATCTTCTTGACCGTGGCCGGCAGGGCCGCGGCCAGGGCCTTGGCGTCGAAGGGCCGATAGAGCCGGACCTTGACCAGGCCGAGCTTCGCGCCCCGGGCGTTGAGGGAGTTGATGGTCTCCTCGGCCGTCTCCGCGCCCGAGCCCATCATGATGATGACCTTATCGGCGTCGGGGGCGCCGAAGTAGTCGAAGAGGTGGTAGTGGCGGCCGATAACCTGACCGACCTTGTCCATGTAGTGCTGGACGAGGGCGGGGGCGGCGTCATAGTAGGTATTGACCGTCTCGCGGCCCTGGAAATAGACGTCGGGGTTCTGCTGCCCGACCTTCTGCATCGGTCGCTCCGGGTTGAGGGAGCGATGGCGGAACTCCTCGAGGTATTGGGGCTCGAAGAGATCGCGGAGGGTGTCGTAAGAGACGACGTCAACCTTCTCGAGGACGCTCGAGGTCCGGAAGCCGTCGAAGAAGTGGAGGAACGGGATCTTGGTCCGGAGCGTCGAGAGATAGGCGACGATGGCCAGGTCCTGGGCCTCCTGGACGGAACCGGCGCAGGTTAGGGCGAAGCCGGTGTTGCGGGCGGCCATGACGTCGCCGTGGTCGCCGAAGATCGACAGCGACTGGCAGGCCAGCGACCTGGCCGAGACGAGAAAGAGCGTCGGCAGCATCTCGCCGGCGATCTTGTGCATGTTCGGCAGCATCAGCATCAGCCCCTGGGACGCGGTGAAGGTCGTCGTCAGGGCGCCGGCCGAGAGCGAGCCGTGGACCGCGCCCGAGGCGCCGCCTTCCGACTGCATCTCGACGACGTCCACCTTCTGGCCGAAGATGTTCTTGCGATCGTGGGCGGACCACTCGTCGGCCAGCTCGCCCATCGTCGACGACGGCGTGATGGGATAGATGGCCGCGACCTCGGAATACGCGTAGGCGACGTGGGCCGCCGCGGTGTTCCCGTCGATCGTCTGCATATTTCGCTTCTTCTCGTCCATGGACAACTCCTTTGTGCGGTATGGTCGAACGTCCGCGGGCGACGTTGCGGGCTACTCCTTGAGCTCCGTCCGGCCTTCCAGGGCCTTCTTGATCGTCACCTGGTCGGCAAAATCGAGGTCCGAGCCGACCGGCAGGCCCATGGCCAGCCGGGTGATGCGGAGGCCGTAGGGCTTGAGCACGCGGAGGAGGTAGAGGGCCGTGGCCTCCCCTTCCACCGTGGGGTTCGTGGCGATGATGATCTCCTTGAAGGTGCCGGCCTCGATCCTCTGGGTCAGCTTGCCCAGACGGAGCTCGTCCGGGCCGCGGCCCTTGAGCGGCGACAGGGCGCCGAGGAGGACATGATAGCGGCCGTTGAAGGCGCCGGTGCGCTCGATCGAGGAGATGTTGAACGGCTCCTCGACGATGCAGAGGGACTCGTCGGAGCGCTGCAGATCGGTGCAGATCTGGCACGGATCGACGTGGGTGATGCTGTTGCAGCGTGAGCAATAGAAGATCCGGCGCTTGGCCTCGCGGATGGCCTCGGCCAGGCGGTCGGTGTCCTCCGGCGGCAGGCCGAGGAAATAGAAGGCGATGCGCTGGGCCGTTTTGGCCCCGATGCCGGGGATGTGGCGGAGCTCCTCGATGAGGTCGTGGAGGGGTTGGGCGTATTCGAACATCAGCCGAGTCCCGGGATCTTCAGGCCGGCCCCCAGGCCGCCGAGCTTCTGGGCCAGGGCCTCGTCCACCTTGGCCGTCGCGTCGTTGAAGGCGGCGACGATGAGGTCCTGAAGCATCTCGACCTCATCGTGGTTCACGACCTCGGGATCGACGCGGACGGTTTGGAGGGCCTTGTGGCCGTCGAGGACGACGGTCACCATGCCGCCGCCGCTCGAGCCCTCGACGCGGAGAGTCCCCATCTCCTTCTGGAGCCGGTCCTGCATCTCCTTGGCCGACTTGAGCATCCTTTGGAGGTCCATCATGTTCTTCATGAGCCCTTCTCCGCCGGGCCGCGGCCCTTGGGCCCGGCGTCGCGCGGGGCTTGGACCGGATCAGCCGACAGCACCTGGGCCTTGAAGGTGTTCATGAAGAACTGGACGGCCGGGTCCTTCATGGCCGATTCGAGCTCCCGTCCGGGCCGGAGGGGCCCGCCGTCCGTGGCATTCTCCTCGGCGAAGCGGACCTTGGTCTCCCGGCCCAGGACCTCGGAGGCGGCCTTCTCGACGGCCCGGAGGTCCTTGTCCTGGATGCCGGCGACGAAAAAGCCCCGGCCGCTGGCGAAGATCACGTCGAGCGTGTTGTCCTTGATCATGACCGAGGAGTATTCCCC
>Ga0136653_10001353_pt1 | contig 13313 bp, 9 predicted proteins | sample LakKivw275mmetaG_FD_94866 | JGI IMG/M metagenome (GOLD analysis project Ga0136653, IMG submission 94866) | Anoxic lake water microbial communities from Lake Kivu, Rwanda to study Microbial Dark Matter (Phase II) - Lake Kivu water 275m metaG... | ecosystem: Environmental > Aquatic > Freshwater >... | reverse complement strand
TCTCTATCATGACGGGGAATTCTTCATCATGATGGACACCAACACCTATGAGCAGATCCATGTGGACGCCGCCACAGTGGGCGACGCCGAAAAGCTGATGCTGGAAAACATGGAACTGATGATCATGTTTGCACCCAATGGCGAGATCCTGGGGATCGAACTGCCGGTCACGGTGGTGCAAACCATCAAGGAATGTGAACCAAACGTGAAGGGCAACACCGCCTCCGGCAGCGGTAAAGTTGCCTACACCGAAACCGGGCTGCGCCTTATGGTCCCCTTCTTTGTGGAGATGGGAGACAAGATCAGGATCGACACCCGCAGCGGTGAATACATCGAACGCGCCAATTAATCAATAAAGCATCCGCCTGAGGCGGGCAAAAAGAAGAGGAAAACATGGGAAAAGTGAAAAGCTTTGCCGCCAAACTGGCACACGACGCCTCCACCGAAGGGAAGGTGATCTGTCCGGTATGCAAGACCGAAGTGAAAAAGATCAAGGCGATCACGAACAAGGGCAAGGGCACCAATGGCTGGTCGCCCCGCTACGAATATGTGAAGATCTGCAAGTGCAACGAAGCTGATTTCCTGGCAGGTAAGAACATCTGATAACGGCAGATAGGCGTCTTGCCCAGATAGTGAACCCGTGTGGCTGGAGCTTCCAATCCGGAACTGCGGGTTTTTTTTATTGACGTATCCTGCCACCAATCAATCATGGCGCCGATTCTGAATCTTGAGCATCCAGTCAAGCTGGTTTTCCGTATCCAACCAATACCAAAGCCCCAGGGGGTCTTTACAGCATGTTCCCAGGTATGAAACCACATGTGATCACCATGATGGTATGGGCAGCGGCTGGCCTGCTATGCGCGCTGGTGCCGCCCCATCCCCGTTATGAAACAGTTCCGGCTGCCTATCAGCCGACGCGGATCGAACTTTCTGCTCCTTCCCTGGGGTTGTCACGCCCGAAAACCATACCCAACAACATCCTGGTGCTGCGGGTTCAATTCAGCGATCTGAGCTTTCAAGCCGCACCAGCCTACCCGGACCATCTGGCGCACGACGCTGCTTTCTTCGACCGCTGGATGCTGCATCTGAGCGACTTCTTCGCCGATGCCTCACATTATCAGTATGAGCTGGAATACACCCTTTATCCGGAGGTGTTCACTCTGCCCCGGCCCCTGGCTTATTACGGTGGCGACACCACCGACGCCATCGATGCCAATATCGCCCATCTGGCCAGCGATCTTTTGCTGCAGGCCGATCCGCTGATCGATTTCAGCCAGTATGGAGGCTTGATCCTGTTCCATGCCGGCAGCGGCCAGGAATCGGACATCAGCGGAATCCGGAGTGAGCAGATCTGGAGCACCTTCCTCACCCGCAAGCTGCTGCAAGCGACCTTCGATCCCGAAAATGACGACTATCCGGGTTTGACCACCGATGACGGAGCAATCCTGACCAATATCGTGATCATTCCGGAAAGCGAATACCAGGACTACTTCCCCGGGGAGGACCATCCCGATGCCGATGCCTATCTTTTCAGCATCTACGGGGTTTTGGCACACCAATTCGGACATCTGATCGGACTGCCCACCCTGTTTGACAACGATTCCAGCAACGGGGTCTCCCAGGGTATCGGGAACTTCGGTTTGATGGGCACCGGGGTGTGGAACGCCAGCGGCTATGTCCCCGCGCAGGTGAGCCCCTGGTGCCGCTACTTCCTGGGTTGGGAGATCCCCATCACCATCACTGCCGACACTCAGAATATCCTGGTGGATTACTTCCTGGATCATGGAGTGGATAAAAACCGCTTGTATAAAGTGCCGATCTCGGACGCCGAGTATTTCCTGGTGGAGAACCGGCAGCAGAATCCCGACGGCAGCCTCGATCCCTATAGCAATCTGCCCAGTTTCACTTTCAAACTGCTTCCGGAAGGGGAGCAGGATTATTATGAGAATTATCCGTTGCTGCCCTATTTCAACTTCATGGAGAACCGCTATATCGGGTGTGAGTGGGATTTCTTCCTGCCCGGCCTGGGCGGTCCCATCCCACCCGGGATGCAGATCCCGGTGGACGGTTCGGGATTGCTGATCTGGCATATCGACGAAAATGTGATCGCCGCCAATTTCACCACCAATTTCGACCGCAACCGCATCAATGGCGATGCGCGGCACAAGGGCGTGGATGTGGAGGAGGCCGATGGCATCCAGCATCTGGATTCAGCCGTGTATGATTATTACAAATGGGGTGGGCCCTACGACACCTTCCGCAGCGGCAACAACGACTATTTTGGCAATCAGACCCACAACGGCATGCTGTCCCTGCCCACTGCAGAGAGCTATTATGGCGGGGTGCAACTGGAGATCTATGATATCGGCCCCAGCGCCAATCAGATGAGCTTCTCCGTGCGGTTCGCCTGGAGGCTGGAGACCGATTACTCGGGTACCAATCCCTTTGGTGCCTGTCTGGTGGATTTTACCGGAGATGGTGAGACCGAGATCTTCTATCCGATGCCGGATGGGCAGCTTTTCCTCTGGAAGGATGAACAGCTGCTGCCGGACTTTCCCTTGAACCGGATGCCGGTTACGCAACACTATGTCTGGAATGGCGAGAAGTTCTTCATTCCCATGCAGGTGGCGGATGTGGCAAGGCTTTACAGATTGGGGCCGGGCGAACATGTCTTTGTCTTCAGCCAGAATGAACGGGTTTGGGCCACCCATCCGGTCTGCCAATCCAGCGAAAACAGGCTTTTCCTGGCGATCAACCGCACGGACAGCAACCGGGGGGAACTGTACAGTTTCGATACCACCACTGAAAGCGAGAGCCTGCTGAACACTTTTGACGACCCAGTCATCACCAATATGGTGCTGTTCCGGGACAGCCTCCTCCTGCTAACCAGATCGGTAAACGACCTGCATACGTTATGGAACCTTCGCCTGGACGATCTTGAGATCAGTTCACGCCCGCTGGCGCTGCCGGCGGATTCCACCCTGGTGGGCATCTTCAAGGCACCGGTGCTGCCGGACAGCCAGAATGGCGAGCTGATCGTGCAGTTCAGAAATTCCCTCTATCTGTTTGACCACGATCTGCAGCCGGTGCCGGGATTTCCTTTCATCCACGATCTGAACAGCACTGCTCCGCTTTGCCTGGCGGATGTGGATATCAACGGCACTCTGGATATCCTGGTCAGTTCCGACCATGGTTTTGCCGTGATTGATTATTCCGGAACCCGGATGAGCCCGGCGGCGCTGAACCTGGCTGCTTCGGACAGCTTGGCCTTCAGCGGGGGGATCATGGCGCAGGATATTGACCATGACGGCAGGATGGAATTCATTGGCAGTTTCTCCAACAACCGTTTGCTGGTGTGGGAAGACGATTTCCGCCCCAAACGGGGATTTCCGGTCTCCTTCTCCGATCCCAGCCGCTCCCTGCCGCTGATCGGAAAGGCCTCGGACGGCAACATCTATGCCTGGATCGCCACCGACAACGGACGCATCTATCGCCATCCGCTGCCGGAGGCAAATCTGGGGGATCTGGATCTGCAGTGGTTCACCGAATACGGCACTTTACAGCGCCAGGCCAGCCGCGACCACACCGATCTGCCCAACCTATACCTCTCCAGCAGCATCTTTGTGCCGGAAGAGGTGTATATCTTTCCCAATCCGCTCAAATCCATTTATGAGAAAAGACTTACCCTGAATGTGATGACCAGCGAGGACACCCCCTTCGAGTTCCGTATCTTCGACATTGCCGGCAAGCTGGTCTATCAGCAGAAATCCTTTGCCTATGCCTATTTGCGCAACCGGGAACTGGTAGATTTTCCGGTGGACAAACTGAGCAGCGGAGTCTATATAGCCGTGATCTGCGCCGACCGGGAATCGAAGCGGATCAAATTTGCCATAGAAAAATAACGGGAGAAATGATGAAAACAGCCTCCTTGATCATAATGCTGAGCTTGCTGGGCAGCCTGGCACTGACCGCCGGGATTCACGATAACGCTGGAGAATATGGCTATCAGTTCCTCAATATCAGCAACAATCCCATCTCGCTGGCTCTGGCCGGAAGAGGGATCCACCGCGGTGCGGAGCTTTCCTCTTTTATGTACCAACCTGCCGTCGGTGCAGTGGAAAGCCATCGCAGCCTGGGAATAAGCCATACCGCCTGGCTGGACGACACCAAATTCAACAATGTGTATTATTCATATTCCAACCGCATCTCCCACTTAGGCCTGGCCTTGCGCAACCTGGATTATGGCAGCCTGGAGAACCGTGATGACAATGGATTCCTGATCGGCTACTATTCTCCTTTGAATCTGAGCCTGATGGGAAACTATGCCCGCCGCATCACACCATCTATCTATGCCGGCGCCAATCTGGGAGTGGTGTATGAGAAATTGAACACCGATTCCAGCGTCGGCGTGCACAGCGATTGGGGCCTGACCCTGCTGCCCCCGCTGCGGGATAGCAAACTGTCGGTGGCGGTCCGGAATCTGGGATTGTCCTCCCGGATGAATGAAGAAAGCACCAAACTCCCGCTCAGTTTTGAAGCCGATCTCAGCAAAGGCTTCGATTTCGAAAACAAGAGCCTGACCGTTGAAATCAGCGGCATCAAGGCAATCGACGACCATTGGAAAGCAACCATCAGCACTGAACTGGAACTCTATGGTCTGGTCTTCCTGCGTGGCGGTTACAAGCTGTTTTATGATGCCGAAGACCTCACCGCCGGAGTTGGTTTCCGCTGGCAGCGCTTTGCCATCGACTATGGTTGGGCAGCCTTCAACAGCAGATTGAACGATATCCACTCGCTGGGGATATCCTATCATTTTTAGGGGTTGAACATGATCCGATCTCTTGTTATAATTGCAATCCTGTGGACGCTGCTCTGCGCCGGTCTTGCAGGCCAGACCATCACTCCCGGAGTGCTGCTGTTCAAAACCACCGCCCCTATCAGCATCAAGGCCAATCGCACTGGCCTGAGCGCTTTCGACAACTATCTGGACCAATTGGGAGCCTTCAATCTGCGCCCCATCAGCGGCATGCACCTGCCTCAGTATTTCCAGGTTAATTTTACGCAGGAACCGGATTGGGAGACAATCAGGAGCGGCAGTTACAGATTCGACGGTATTGAATATATCCAACCGAACTATCTGTCAAAAATGCATATTACCCCCAACGATCCGCTCTATCCGCAACAGTTCCATCAGGTTACCTCCAATCCCCAGGCTTGGAATTACACCACTGGTAGCTCCCTGGTCATAGTGGGTGTGGTCGATTCCGGCATCCTGCGCGAGCATCCGGACCTGACCGCCAATCTGTACATCAATCCTGGTGAGATTCCGGATAATGGAATTGACGACGATGGAAACGGTTATATCGACGACTGGTGCGGTTGGGATTTTGTGGATGCGCCGGAGATGGCGGACACCGGTCTGGGAGACTTTATCGGCCAGGACAACGATGTTACGGATGAGAACTTTCACGGCACCCATGTATCTGGTATTATTGGCGCAGTGGGAAACAATGGAATCGGTGTGACCGGGGTGGCCTGGAATGTAAGACTGATGCCTATCCGGGCTGGTTTCCGCACCACCCAGGGCCAGGGCTATCTGCAGGATGACGACGCAGCCGCTGCCATCATCTATGCGGCTGACAATGGTTGTCATGTGGTAAATATGAGCTGGGGGGATGCAAATTATTCACCCATCATTGGAGACGCCTGCCTTTATGCCTACAACAAGGGTGTTACTCTGGTCGCTTCCGCTGGTAACGATCCCGGACCCTATCTCAGCTATCCCGCCAAACTTTCCTGCGTGATCGCCGTGGGGGCAGTGAACCGAAACCGCAATCTGGCGGGATTTTCCAGCTATGGACCCGATCTGGACCTGGTGGCACCCGGTGAAGCGGTGCTCAGCACCTACAAACTGGAAGCCGGTGAACAATACTTCGAGCAAAATGGCACCTCTATGTCATCACCCTTTGTAGTGGGTGCTGCAGCGCTCCTGCTTTCCCTGCAACCCGGATTAACACCTGATCAGGTGCGTGCCCGGCTTTTGACCGCCACCGATGATCTGGGCGCAGTCGGTTTCGACCAGTTTTATGGACATGGACTCCTAAACACAAGAAAATTGTTGGAGAACATCAATCCACCCTTGGTGAGCATTAACTATCCCCTGGATCAGGTGGGCCTGACCCAGAGCTTTGATGTAACCGGAACCGTGCAAGCGGATAACTTTTTCCGCTTTAGCGTGATGTATACCAACAAAGCAGTCCCCTCCAGCCTGGACTGGTATGATGTAACCACTCATTCAAACACTCCGCAGTATTACACTGAGCCAGTGAATAACGGGGTGCTGGCCCATTTCTACTTCCCTGATCTGTTTCCCGAAGGAAACTATACGATGCGTGTTCAATACATGAACCAACAGGGAGACAAGTATAATTATTACCGACATTTTACGTATGATAACAGCCCGCCGGAGCTGAAACAGAATACTCTTCAGGGATTCAAGCGTTATGACAGGCAAAATACACGACACTATATCTCAGCGATGTTCAACGAAAAAGTGTTCTCCGAGCTGATCGTAACCGCTTCGGACAATAGTGTTTACCGTGCCTACGGCTCGGTTATGGACAGCCTGCAGGTGTGGCTGGTGCCTCCGGAAGTTCCTCCCGGCAATATCGATATCCAATTCAGGGCAACCAACCGCAGCGGGCTGGTCTATGAATCCCCGGTGCATACTTCCTTTATGAACATCACCTATGAGTTGGTGCCAAATCAAGGCTATATATGGCAGGAAGTGGGACAGACCAGAGTGCCCTTGAACAAGATGGTCGATTATAGTGGGGATGGCTATCCGGAGTATGTCGCCATGAGTTTGCCCACCAGCGGTTATGGAAACGTGTATGCCTATCAACCCGGAGCCGCCGGCCATGTGATCAAGCACGATTTCCAGGATAGCTTCTGGTTGCTGAGTAGTGGCAATACCAATGCCCAGGGACATGAACTATTGCTGCTCAAAGGAGATACCGCCATCATCAAGGAAGCCTTGGGTGGAGATGTCTATCCCAATGATTCGATCTGGCAAACCAGCGGCATCACTGGTGGCGTGCTGGCAGATTACTCTGGCGATGGCTTGGACGATGTCCTGCTGGTGAAGAACCTGCCCACCGAACGGGTAATCCAGGCCTACAAACGAGGCGCGGGCATCACCTTCAGCGAGAAAAACACCCTGCGCAACACCTCCACCACCTTCCTGCGCAATACCTTTGTTCCCACCATCATCGTGGAGAACTTTGACAATGACAATTACATGGATATCCTGGCCGCGGATACCGATGGCGACATCATGATCTATGAGATCAAGAATGACAACCTGGAGGAGCTGGCCTGGACCACCCGTCTGCCGGTGGGGAACACCTATCAACTGGCCAAGGGGGATTTCGACGGCAACGGTCGCCAGGATTTCATTGTGGGCGGATACTACACTGATATCCTGGAGCCCAATATGAATTTCTGGTATTTTGAAGCCTTCAAATCCACTGCAAACAACGCCTATTCCAGCATGGGATCGATCATGTTCAACCAGGTGATGTCCCAGAATTCGATCCAGACCATAGATATTGACAACGATGGCAAGGATGAGGTGATCCTGGCGCTCTCGCCCAACATCTATGTCCTGAAATACATCGATGGTCAGTTTAAACCGGTGTTCTATGGCAATAGTTTCCGGACCTACAGCATCCTCGCCTACAAGGATGCCAACAACCGTGCTTATTTCATGACCAATTATGCCGTTACACCGGACAGCCTGATCGCCGTGGAATGGACTGCAGACGATCCGTTCACCGGACCGGCGGCACCCGCCAACCTGCTGGTGGCACCATATGATCATCATAGCGTGCAACTTTCCTGGATCGGCAATGGCGCTGAACATTATTGTATCTACCGCAAGGAGGAAAATGGTGCTCCGGAACTGATTACTCAGACCACCCAAACCAGTTACACGGATGACGGACTGATCGAGGGCAAAACCTATCACTATACCGTAACTGCAGTCCACAGTGCCTACAATCCTGCCGAGAGCCTGCCCTGCCTGTGGCAAGACGCCACACCCTATCATGTTCCGGTTCTGGAAAGGATCGAAATGGTGGGCACTCATGACCTGCGGCTCGTTTTCGATCAGCACATGGACAATTCCATCATCAATCCCGGATTGTACCACCTCAGCCATGATCTGGGTATCCCGGTGTCTGTAAACAGCGTCCTGGCCCAATATGGCGTGCAATTGCATTTCCGGTCGGCGCTTCCCGCCATCGAAGAACTGTTCACCCTGACCCTGAACAACATGCTCAGCGCCAACAAAGTCCTGATGCACGATCTGACCTATCACTTCCCCTATCGTCCGGATACGGAACAACCCCGTGTCTCTACCGTGACCATCCTGCCGGATCAAAAAACAATCCGGATCCAGCTCAGCGAGTCCATTTCTGCCACCAATCCCAATCCCGAACACCTGCTCAATTACATCCTCGTCTGCCCGGCCAACGATCCCGACAACTCCATCGTGTCCGTCGACCACCAGGACGACCACCTGTTGATCAAGCTCTCGGACAAGCTGAAACACAGCAACAAGGCATATCATATCACGATCTGGAACATCGCCGACCTGGCCGGGAATGTGATCTCCCCGCAATACAATACCGCCCGTTTTGCCCTGAACAACATCCAGAACCTAAAGAGTATCGTGGTCTACCCCAATCCCGTGATCACCTCACAGCAGCAATGGTGCAGTTTCATCAATTTCCCTGCCGGTAAAAGGGGAAAGATCAGGATCTTCGACACCTCCGGAAACCTGGTCTTCAGCTCTTCCCTGGGTCCTTTCATACCTGAGATCAACAGCATCGCCTGGCGCTGGGACCTGGTCAACAACGACAACCGGAAAGTGTCCTCGGGTGTCTATTTCTATGTGATCGAGATGGATGGCGAGACAGCCCGGGGTAAGATCGCTATTTTGCGTTGAGATCCCTTTTTAATGGGGCTTGGGCTGTCTGAAGCCATCCGGGGCCAAACAGGATGAAGAGCAAAACAACCTGCCAGCCATAGGGCAGAACTATGATCCAAGGTAGTCCGACAGCTATGCAACCGCAGCTGGATATTGAGCTGCACAGCCTGGCCTATAAAGACAGGCAATTGCTGAAGGATTTGCGCCAACAGGTGCACCCGGGCGAGAAGATACTGATCGTGGGAGCCACCGGCAGCGGCAAAACCTCACTCTTGCACACCCTCAATCTCACCAATCCCCACTTCAGAGGCCGCATCCTCTTTCAGGGCAAAGACCTGCTCGACCACAAGCCGGAGGAGTTGCGCAGCCGAATCATGGAAGTGATGCAGGAACCCTGGCTGGATGACCTGAGTGTGGAATCCGTGCTGCGGGAACCCTTTTCCTACGCTGTACATCGCCGCAAATTTGACCAGTCGGGGTGGCGGGAACGGGTTCTGCGCCTGCTATCCTCCTTTGCCCTGGACGGATCCTATCTTCAGAAGAGGAGTTCCCAGCTTTCCGGAGGTGAGAAACAGCGCATCGCCCTGATCCGGGCGATGCAGTTCGAACCGGAGATCCTGCTGCTGGATGAGATCAGCTCCGCCTTGGACCAAACTACCTCCCGCATCATCTCCAATTGCCTTTTCAACAATTATCGGGGCACCATCATCGCCATCAGCCATGATCCGCTCTGGCAGCAAAGCTGGCAGCGGATCTGGAGCATAGAGCAGGGCAGCCTGATCGAGAAAGGAGCCTGATCTGCAAACACTGGATATCGGATATCTGGACTTGGTGCTGGCCTTGGTGCTGCTCCTGTTCCCGCTGCTGATCTTTTTGCAGCTCAAGCTGCCCCTGATCAAAAACATGCTGGTCTCCTTCGGCCGCATGGTGGCCCAACTGGCAGTGATCGGTCTGGTGCTGCAATTCATTTTCCGGCAGCTGAATCTGTGGCTAACCCTGGGCTGGATGCTGATCATGGTGGTCAATGCCGTGTGGACGGTGCTTTCCCGCCTGAAACTGAACCGCAGTCTGCTCCTGCCCATCCTGCTGATCGCCTTGGGCAGCACCTCCCTGATCGTGATGCCCTGGATCATCATCCTGATCATCAGACCCGACCCGCTTTATTCGCCCATGTATCTGATCCCCATCTACGGCATGGTGCTGGGCAATAGCATGAACAGCTGCGCTTTAGCGTTGGAACGCTTCGAAAGCGGGCTGGCGGACAATTGGAAGGCCTACTACACCCGCATCATTTTGGGCGCCAGCTTGTGGGAAGCCACCCTGCCCGCCTTCAAGAAAGCCCTGCAAACCTCACTACTGCCCCAACTCCTCACCATTGCCTCGATCGGGGTGGTCAGCCTGCCGGGCATGATGACCGGCCAGATCCTGGGCGGGGCTTCACCCCTGGTGGCCATCAAATATCAGATGATGATCATGATCAGCATTTTCACCGGTGTCACGCTCACCGATTACATCGCTATCCGCTTATACCTGAAAAGCCGTTTCGACCGTTTTCTACTACCCCGCCAGGAGATATAAATGCACCCACAATTGTTGAAACACCTCAAACCGCTGCAAACCGTATTCGTGGCCACCTGCGAGGATGACCAGCCCCGCCTGCGACCCATGGTCCTGATCTGGCACCAGGAGCGCTTCTATATCGCCACCGGAGCCAGGGACGCCAAATGTGCCCAAATCTCCGCCAATCCCAAATTGGAATTCTGCCAGCTGCTGCAGGAAGGGGAAAACAACGGTTACATCAGAGCCAGCGCCCTCTGCCGGCAGGTGGACGATGTGGCAAAGAAAAAGGAAGTGGCCGACGAGGCCCGTTTCATCTATCATTACTGGAGCGATCCCGCCGATCCGGACTACCGGCTGTATGAACTGATCATCAAGGACTTCCGCTATCTGGAGCCGGGGGACGACCGGGAACAGAATTTCGCAATCTGAACAGTGAACTCTCCAGCGGCTTTCAGGAAACGGCTGTGACAGGATAGATATGCTTTACATCCTGCTGAGTGTCATCTGTTCGGTGATCATCGCCAATCTGCTGATGCTGTTCGGTAAAACCGGAAAGCATCACATCCTGCCCATCTTCCTCGGCAACTATCTGATGGCGGCGGTGTCCAGCTATCTTGCCATCCCCCGGGGAGCCGCTCCGCCAGGGACTTTTGATCTTATCCTGGGTGTGGTTTCCGGTCTGTTCTTCTTGGTCAACTTCCTGGCCTATCAACGCAACATCATTGCCAATGGCCTTTCCCTCAGCGTCAGCGTGATGCGGATCGCCATGATCCTGCCCATCCTGGTCTCCCTGGTGATCTTCCGGGAGCGGATCAATGCCTTCAACGGGATCGGTATCTTGCTGGCGCTCAGCGCTTTCCTGCTCAAATCCGAATGGGGCGGCCTGCATAATCTGCTCTGGCTGGTCTGGCTGTTTCTGATCTCCGGGGCCACCGACCTCACCCTGAAGCTGTTCAAGGAACTGGGCAGCGGCGCGGAGCAGACCTATGTGTTCATCATTTTCGTTTCGGCGTTCTGTTTCACCCTGCTGGCCATCAGGCTGAAGAAACTGCCCCTGTCCTGGACGGCCCTGCTCTTCGGATTGCTGTTGGGAATCCCAAATCGTTTATCCACCGTCTTCTTTCTCAAGGGATTAAGTAGTGTGGCTGCCGCCATCGCCTATCCTTTGGCCGCGATCGGGATCGTATTGCTGAGCCTGTGCAGCGACATCCTGTTCTGGAAGCGGCGGCTCGCTGCCAGGGAACTGGTGATGTATCTGGCCTTGGTGGGGAGCCTGATCCTTTTGAACATCTGAAGCGCCATATCCTCCACTGATTTGCCAATCCCCGCGCTCTGCGTTATCTTGTCTGTATCAAAGCAACTGATTCCAGTATAGAATATGGACAGAATATAAGGAGCAGAGATGGAAGCCTTCAGTTTCTATAACCCGACCAAAATTCATTTTGGCACAGGGATGATCAGGAAGTTGGGCGAGGAAATGAAGAATGCGGGGATCGGGAAATGCCTGCTGGTTGCCGGGGGTGGCTCGATCCGCCAAAACAGCGTTCACAAACAGGTTTGCGACAGCCTGGAAGCTGCCAAGCTGGACTGGGTTGAGGCTTGGGGTGTGCAGCCCAATCCCACTCTGGAGAAGGTGAACCAGATCATCGAGCTGGCCCATACGGAAGAAGTGGATGCCATGCTTGCCGTTGGCGGCGGGAGCGTGATCGACACCTCCAAAGCTGTGGCGGCGGGAATCTATCTGAACGATGTGTGGAATGCCTACACCGGAAGGGAACGCATCACCCGGGCTCTGCCCATCTTCACCGTTCTCACCCTCTCCGCCACCGGCAGCGAAATGAACAGCATCGCCGTGATCACCAACTCCGCCGAAAAAAAGAAATGGGGCATCAGTTCACCACTGCTATTTCCCAAGGTTACCATTATCGACCCCTCCGCTCAATCCAGCCTGCCTTTCCAGCAAACTGCCAATGGAGCCCTGGACGCTATTTCACATATATTGGAACACTACTTCGCAGATGACAAAGCCATCGCCACCAACGCCATCAACACCGCTCTGCTGAAAACCATCGTGGATATGGCCGACCGCCTCAAAGAAAAATCCACCGACCTGGTGGCGCGGGGCAACCTCGCCTGGTGCGCCACCCTGGCCTTGAACGGTATGAGCGGTGTGGGTATGAAAGGTGGGGACTGGGCCTGCCACACCATCGAGCATGCCTGTTCAGCCTTCGATCCCAAGATCGCCCATGGAGAGGGCCTGGGAGTGATCTTCCCGGCCTGGATCGAATACATGAGCGAAAAAGATCCCGCCCGCTTCCAGGGCTGGGCCAAAAATGTCTGGGGCGAGGACAGTGTGGCCCGTGCCTTGCGGCGCTTTCGGGATAAGATCGCCAGTTGGGGCTCTGCCACCTGTCTGCGCGACCTCGGTATCAAGGAATCCGATCTCCCCCTCATCTGCGATCTCATTGTGGGTTCCCGCAGTGTGGGAAACATCAGCAAATTCACCAGAACCGACATCGAAGCACTCTTAATGCTTGCTTTTTAATGGCTTACAAGGTTTCTGCCCTCTTTCGGTTCTGACTTCCCTCTTATTAGCAATACGGAATCATTACGGAGTCATTACGGATTAACTCCGTAATGACTCCGTAATGATTCCGTATTGCTAACGGGAGCGAACCTGAATTCCATTGAAGGAGGAGAACTGAGGCAATCGGCTGAGGCAATCGGCAGCCAGAGAAGCTCAAAGCAGAGACAGCTATCT
>Ga0136653_10001351_pt1 | contig 13325 bp, 15 predicted proteins | sample LakKivw275mmetaG_FD_94866 | JGI IMG/M metagenome (GOLD analysis project Ga0136653, IMG submission 94866) | Anoxic lake water microbial communities from Lake Kivu, Rwanda to study Microbial Dark Matter (Phase II) - Lake Kivu water 275m metaG... | ecosystem: Environmental > Aquatic > Freshwater >... | reverse complement strand
TCGGGTCAACCGCTCTAGGAGGCTGGGTGCCTCCTCAAGCACCATAAAAGGTACATCCTCACCCAGAAGACGCCGGGCGATGTTCCAATAAGCGAGACCAGCCGGGGTTCTCCCATCCAGGGCGACGGATATTCCCCTGTTGGCGTAGACGAGGACTTGCTCGTCCTCAGGGACGATGCCTATCAGCCCGATAGCCAGTACCTCGAGAACATCTTCTGTCCCCAACATGTCGCCACGCCGCACTCTCACTGGGTTGAGGCGGTTGATGATCAATTGAATAGGCCCCTTACCCGCCACCTCCACAAGGCCAATGACCCGGTCCGCATCACGCACTGAAGCCACCTCGGGAGTGGTGATGATGAGCACCTCATCAGCGGGAGCAAGGGCGTTGTGGAATCCTTTCTCGATGCCCGCCGGAGAATCAATAAGCATGAAATCGAACTCCTCGCGCATCCCATCGCAAACTCGGACCAGATCCTCGGGGCTAAGATCCTCCTTGCTCCGGGTCTGGGCCGCAGGGAGTAAATACAACCCCGAGACACGCTTATCCCTGACCAGAGCCTGTTGAAGGCTGCAAGATCCCTCCACCATATCCACCAAGTTGTAGACGATGCGGTTCTCCAGGCCCATGATCACATCCAGATTGCGCAGGCCTATGTCGGTGTCTATGGCAACCACCTTCTTGCCCTGCAGAGCCAAGGCCACGCCTAGACTGGCTGTGGCCGTGGTCTTGCCCACCCCTCCCTTACCCGAGGTGATGGTGATAACCTTGCCCATCATTCTCCTCCTTTCCTCTATTATGGCAGCAGATTACCCCTAGACTCCATCCAAGGCTCGGCTACTATCCGACCATCCTGTATCCTTGCTATCTCGGGCCCTATAGGGACTTGATCTCCTCTGTCCGGTGACCGGGCGATGTAACCCGCTATGCGCACTTGGATGGGGGTGAGTTGTAAAGCGCAGACCACAGCCTCCTCATCCCCCTGAGCTCCTGCATGGACTGTGCCCCGCAACTTCCCCCAGATCACGATGTCACCCTCAGCGACCACTTCAGCCCCAGGGTTGACATCGCCGATGATAACCACATGTCCTGGGTGAGAGAGAAGTTGACCAGATCGCAAGGTGCCGCGAACAAGCAGGCCGGAGCTCCCCTCATGGAGATGAGATTCCTGCCGAGGAGCCTGGGCCTCCAGATCCGACGCTCGATCGGCGCCCTTGGGTCGAGAAGCCTTCTCTATCACAGCTCCCAAAGAGATCTGGTAGTAGCCCAGGAGGGCCCTGATGTGCTCTATCTCCTCGGCCGAGAGCTCCCGAGGTCCCATCTGGAGGGCTATCTGCCCTCCCTTGAAGAAGGCGGCTTTATCTTCCAATACCCTCTCCAGTTCGGACAAAAGATCAGCCAGCTCCCCCTGACCCAAAGTCAGCACTAAACCTTCACTCATGCCTTTGATGGCTATCTTGCTTGAATCCACAGCCCTCACTCCTTGTGCATGTTCGCCTGTCAGGTAGCCACCAGCTCGCGATCAGCCATCGTCCCTTCTCCCCGCGCGACTCGCCAGTCCGCCAACAGCAGCACACCCAGAGCCGCAGCGCCTGATCCGACCCTAAATGTACCCCCGCAGGCCGATAATGGACATGATAAGCCGATTAGCAGCCAGCAGCTCTCAGCACGGCCTCGGACGTTCGCTGCGGTCCTCATCCGCAGCATTCCCCTCTTGGCTGCCGCTGGCGATAGCAGAGCGGGCCTCCCTGACGACAGTGCGCCATGCAGGGATACCTTTTTGCCCGGCCAAGATGCCGCCTGCTCCAGACAGTGGCATAACACTCGATATGCTTACCAGTGCTGCGGTTTCAGGCTTGACCAGCACCCTCCTCCGGCTCCACCGGCTCCAGGCTAGCTAGTAGGTCGGCCTTCTTGACGTAGAGCCGTTGGCCGCCTGGCTGCCGATAGGCTGGTAGCACGCCTGCCTTAATCCGTCTCTGAACAGTACGAACGTGGACATGCAAAATCTCTGCCACCTCTTTCAAGGTCAAAAGCTCGTTGCCCTCCATGATCACCTCCAGACAGGATGAGTACGGGGAGAGGTGAGCTTGTCTCCTCCTCACTCTGAGCCAACACTAATCACTTCCCCTTGCACCAGGCGTCGTCGATTTTGCGGCTGAACCACACCTGGCCGTCCCCTCCCGGCACTTCATAGCACATCGATGACGCGCATTGAACTGGATACCCCCTTCCGGTTCACTCCGAAAGCTCACTGACTTCCCCTCGGTGGGCTTTAGCATTCTCTGGTCTTTCATTTTTGTGTACTATGTTGTCTTTTTTTGTCTCTTATGATAGCATATCTTCACTTATTTGTCAAGGGTTTTTCGTTGGAGATTACCCGCAAATCACCCACCTTTGAAGTTGAAATGCACCCCTTTTGCTTGTTTCGATTGACTACACTCGGCTATCCGAGTATAATTCAGACTGACTGTGGCCACCAACCAAAAGGAGCAAAGGTGTGGATAGACCAGTGATCATCTGCGGTGGGCCGGACATCGAGGCTCGGACACGGGCCTATCTGCAACTGGTAGGTCGCCGTCGGGTGAGCGTGGCCTCCCAAATCGGTGAGTTCTCGGAGGCTATCGTGGATGTCCGTGGCGGGTTGGCCTCCAAGCGGCTGATCCCCGCTTGGCAGCAGCATGGCTGCACGGTCATCAGTGATAGTCCTCTGGCCCGCACCCTGGCCCAAAGCCAAGAGCTCATCGAGCGGGGCAATCTTCTCCTCACCCTCCCCTCCCTCTATGACCACCGCTACCAACTCGTCCTCCAACAGACCGCTCAAGGTGCCATCGGCGATCTCATCACGGTCCGACTCATCCGGCTTCTTCCCATGCAGAGCCCCCTGTGGAATTCCATCACCTTCACCTACGTGCTGGACCCTCTGGCCGTGCTCCAGGCGTTGGGCGGCCCGGTGGAACGCATCATGGTCCAAGAGCGGGCTCTTAGGCGAGGCCGACCCGACACGCTCTTCGCCGTGGGACGCTTCAAAGGAGGAGCTATCTTTTATCTGGAGCTGAGCGCTGCTTATCCGTCCAGATACCAGTCCGAACGCATCGAGGTAGTGGGTGCCGAGGGGATCTTGGAATATGATTCTGATCGAAACCGCAGCCTGCGGCTGCTCACGACTGCAGGAGGTGCACTCCACGATCCCCTCTACGAACCACCGCTCTTCAGGATGCTGAGGGACTATCTGCGCTGTATGAATGATGCCTCGGCGATGGAGGAGCACTGCGAGCGGGCACAGGCAGCGTTGGAGCTTCTCTTTCGGACCATCGTCAGTGCTCAAGCCCACGAAGCGAGGTGAGCGATGCCCCCCCTGCGAATGGCAGCTCTTGATTACTCCCACGGCCATCAGTACTCCTACACCCGGGCCATGCTCCAACTTCCCATGGTGGAGTTCGTGGCCCTGGCCGACGCCGACCCGGATCGGCGAGGCCAGGCTGAGGCACTGGTACGACAGTTCAAGGCCGGCGTGGCCATATGCGAGGACTATCACGACCTGCTGGCCCGCGAGGATGTGGAGGCGGTGGTGATCTGCTCACCCAATGCGGATCATCACCGCATGACATTGGATGCAGCCCAAGCGGACAAGCACGTACTGTGCGAGAAACCGCTGGCCATCACCACCGCCCAGGCTGAGGAGATGATCCACGTCTGCGAAGAGGAGGGCGTCTTCCTGGGCACAGCCTACCCCTGTCGTTTCGCGCCGGTGATATGGGAGATGAAGCATCGGGTGGAGGCTGGCGAGATCGGCCAGATCCTGTCTCTGAGCGCAACCAACCACCTATGCAGCATGCTCAGCGGCTGGTTCGTCGAACCCGAGCGGTCGGGCGGAGGCTGCATCCGCGACCACATCGTCTATGCGCTGGACCTGTGCCGCTGGTTCTCCGGGCGCGAGCCGGTGGAGGTGTACGCCGAAGCCGCAACGCTGGCCCGGCCGGAACTAGCAGTGGAGGATGTGGGAATGCTCGTCATCACCTTTGAGGGCGGGCTGATCGGCACCATTGACCCCAGTTGGAACCGTCCCCCGAACTGGACCCGCTGGGGGGACGTGACGCTGCGCATCCTGGGTACAGAGGGGGTGATCGAGGGGGACATCACCGCCCAGGCCATCTCCTGCACGACAGATACCACCCGCTGGCTGAGCTACGGCGAAATCATGGACTACTACCTGCTGAAGAACTTCGCCGAGTCAGTGCTGGCCGGGCGTCCGCCGCTGGTGACGGGCTGGGACGGGCGCATGGGCGTGGCCACTATTGAGGCCGCCTACGAATCCATCCGCACCCATCGGCCGATGCCCATCGCTGGCTAATCATCCCCCGATGTGATGCCCGGCGGTGATGGACCTCTTCTTCGTGCCAGCTTAAGTTTACCACGGCGCGGGTGCAAACAAAGCAGGCCACCCCTTTGCTCCCCGTTGGAGGAGCAAGCGTCGGTGGCCTTCTTCGTTTAATTATGTCGAGTTGAGGTGACCCGCACAGGACTCGAACCTGTAACCCACTGATTAAGAGTCAGTTGCTCTGCCAAATTGAGCTAGCGGGCCAAGCGATACATATTATAGACCAAGGGTCCTCCTTTGTCAAATGTGGACACCTTCAGTTTCTAAGTATCTTCAAGTGGCATCCTGGAGAGCAACCAGCCACTGTTGAGGGGGGCGGCGTAGTCAAAGGCAATGGCCTCCCGCAGTTTCCCCACTGTCAATCTTTTGCCCATCACAGCCCGTTGCCGCAGAAGCTACATCACCTCCGCCAGAAAATGAGGCCCTCCTCACTGGTTTGCACCCGCAGAAAGACCACAGGAGAGTATAGGCCATGGCCCCTGCCCACAACAGGCGCTCGTTTGTCACCCATTTCCGCACCATGAACTCATCCAGGTGCAGTTCACCTTTCATGGTTTCGAAGGTCGTTTCGATCACCCAGCGGTATTCATAGAGCTTCACCACCGCCCGCACCTGCCACAGCCTGTCCACCGGCAAGCTGGTCGCCAGGATGCGCGGCTCCCTGGCACTGGCGATGGGGAAAAGGGTCACCAGGTTGACTTTCAGATTGGGTTCTTTCAGGTCCTCTTCTTCCCGCAGTTGGGCACTGCCTATCATCGGCTCTTCGATCTTTGCGGATTCAGCTCCCAGCGCCCGGCGAAGCGGTACAAATCCCGCTCAGAGGCCCAGGTCTGCGGGTTCGAGGTCCAGCTTGAGAAAAAGCTGCTCGACATCGCCCCAGAAGCGCCGGAGACGGTCATGCTGGCCGAAGATGAAGCGGGGCTGTATTTGCAGGCCACAACCGGGCTGGCCATTCAGCATGAACTCCACGCCCGAAATGTTGACCTGCGTCATCTCCTCCCCTTACTTATCAAGAGCAGGCGATCAGAAATCCAGCACCGCCATTTTACCCCAAGCTGGCCTGTAGCGCAAGCAGACGCTTGACAACAGTAAGTATAAGACGTATAATAGTGATGTATGGCCTCCCCTGGTCAGGTTGAAGCCGGGACAGAACAGAGCGGCGGATAACTGCTCAGGCGACGGCCCTCTGTAGTTTCTACTTTTTAGCTGTTCACATTGCAAATGATTTTCAAAAGCAAAAGGAGCACCTAGTGAGTGAGGAATGGATACCTTTGACCGGTCTGGGCCCTGGGCAGGTGGGAGTGGTGCGGCAACTAGCCGGAGGGCGGGGATTTGTGGCGCGCCTGGCCTCCCTGGGCTTTGCGCCGGGGGTAGAGGTGCAGATGTTGCAAAACTTCGGACATGGACCCCTCATCGTCCTGGTACGTGATACCCGCGTCGCCCTGGGCCGAGGTGAGGCGATGAAAGTGCTGGTGGAGGCAATGCCCCATGACCAATAACCAAATCCGCAATCAGATCACCGTAGCCTTGGCCGGCCAGCCCAACGTGGGCAAATCCACTGTCTTCAACCTGCTGACGGGCCTCTCTCAGCACGTGGGGAACTGGCCAGGCAAGACGGTCGAGCAGAAGACAGGGGTCTATGATCACAACGGCACCCGGGTGCACATCGTGGACCTGCCAGGCACCTACAGCTTGACCGCCAACTCTCTTGAGGAGCGGATCGCCCGCGATTACATCATCCGCGAGCAGCCGGATGTGGTGGTGGCCATCGCCGACGCCTCGGCCCTGGAGCGCAACCTGTACCTGCTGGCCGAGCTTCTCTCCCTGCCGGCACCGGTGGTACTGGCCCTGAATATGATAGACGTGGCTGAGCAGCAGGGGATGCGTATTGAGCCCCACGTGCTGGAGGCCGCATTGGGCCTGCCGGTGGTGCCCATGGTGGCGACTAAGGGCCAGGGCGTGCGGGGGTTGATGGAGGCGGTGGATCGGGTATCTAAGAATACGGCTGCTTACGCCCCCAGCCGCCCAGAGATTCGTGCGGATCACCAGGCGGTGTTGGCTCAGATACAACGGCTCATCGCCGGGGCCGTGCCGGAGCCCTACCCCGAGGACTGGGTGGCCCTCAAGCTCTTGGAGGGTGACGAGGAGATCACCTCCATGATGCGAGAGCGATTGGACGAGGATCGCTGGCAGGAGGTGCACACCATCCTGATGCAGCACGAGGATGCCATCCTGGCCGTGGCCGGCGGGCGTTACGAGTGGATCGGGCGGATGGTTCGCGCCGCCGTGGTCCGCCCCCGGATCGGCCAGGTCACCCTGACCGATCGGGTGGACCGGTATGCCACCCATCCCTTCTGGGGGCTGCTCATCCTGCTGGGGATGCTGGGCCTCGTCTTCTGGCTGACCTACACCGTGGGCGCGCCGTTGCAGGAGCTGCTGGACACCTACCTGGTGCAAGCCGGGGCGGAATGGGTGCGCTCGGCTTTGAGTGGTGCACCAGCCTGGTTGGTGGGGCTCCTGGCCGACGGCGTGATCGGTGGGGCGGGGATGGTGATCACTTTCCTGCCCATCCTGGTCATCTTCTTTGCCGCCTTGGGTTTTCTGGAGGACGTGGGATACATGGCCCGCGCCGCCTACGTCATGGACCGCTTCATGCACCTGATGGGGTTGCATGGCAAGAGCTTTCTGCCCTTGTTCCTGGGCTTCGGCTGCAACGTCCCTGCGGTGATGGGGACGCGCATTGTGGACTCCCCCCGGGCGCGGCTGCTGACCATCCTCCTCGCCCCTCTGGTGCCCTGCACCGCGCGGATGGCGGTGGTGGCAGTCCTGGCCCCCATCTTCTTTGGGCGGAGCGCGGCCCTGGTCTCCTGGGGGCTGGTGGGGCTCAGCCTGGCGCTCCTGGCCACGACGGGATGGCTCCTTCACGAATTTGTCCTGGGGGGTGAGCACGTGGCCTTCATCATGGAGCTGCCGCTGTATCACCTGCCCAACGCCCGCACCATCGGCCTCTCTGTCTTGCAGCGGACAGTGGCCTTCCTGAGGAAAGCGGGCAGCATCATCCTGGTGGTTTCGGTTATCGTTTGGGCTCTCTCGACCCTGCCGGGCGGGGAGATCGAGTCCAGCTACCTGGCAGACATCGGCCGGCTACTGGCCCCTCTGGGGGGACTGATGGGGCTGGGGTGGCGGATGATGGTGGCGCTGCTGACCAGCTTCGTGGCCAAGGAGAACACCATCGCTACCCTCGGCGTTCTCTATAGCGCGGGCGAGGAGGGGGCGCGTCTGGCCAAGGTCCTGGCCGGGGTGCTGAAACCAGCAGCGGCGCTGGCCTTCATGGCGGTGCAGATGCTGTTCATCCCCTGCGTGGCTACGGTGGCCACTGTCCGACAGGAGACAGCGAGTTGGCGCTGGACGGCCTTCAGTGTGGCCCTGCTCCTGGTGGTGTCCTTCACTGTGGGCATTGTCATCTATCAGGGGGCCATGCTGGTGGGATGGGGGGTGTGAGGATTTTCGATTGCCGATTCTCGATTATTGACTGGACATTGGCGAAAAGCGGTTATTGTCAAGTTTAGAGCCACATCTTGTGGTATGAAGTGTTCATACACCACAAGATGTAGCCATCAAGTTGACCATAACTAAAATTCGCCAGAGTCCAGTTATTGATCTTGGAGATGTGAGATGTTGGAGGAGTTGCTGCGGCGGATAGCCGAGGAGGGAACGTACAACCTATCCGAGCTAGCTCGGGAACTGGGGGTGGGCGAGGAGCTATTGAGGCAGATGATCGAGGATCTGGCGCGGAGGGGATACCTACGGCCAGTGGCTGGCGATTGCCAGTCCCAATGCACCGGTTGCCCCCTGGCTGAGACCTGCGCCATCGGCAGTTCAACACGGGTGTGGGCACTGACGGAGAAAGGAAGGCTACAGGATGCCAGAGCGCCGAAGGGAACGACGTAATCGCTGGCGCGAAGAGCACGAGCATAGGAATCCGTTCGGCATCTGTACCTGGCAGGACATTTCCAGGTGCGCCGATTGTCCCATCGGCGACACGCTGAATTGCCGCTTCAACTGGGGCGACCTGTTGTACTTCCTGGCCGCTTTCCTGCCGCCCGCCATTGCCATCGTCGCCGGGATGATACGGGGCGGATTCGGCTGGTATCTCCTGGGCTGGGTTGGCTACATGATATTTTTCTTCTTCGTGTGGGAGGCACGCATTCTATGCAGCCACTGCCCTTACTGGGCTGAGGGTGGCCGCGTCCTGCACTGCCTGGCCAATTACGGAGTGATCAAGATCTGGCGCTACCACCCGGGGCCGATGAGCGTATCGGAGAAAGTGCAGTTTTTGGTGGGCGTCGGGATCATCGTACTCTACCCGTTCCCGTTCCTGATCATCGGCAAGGAGTACGTTCTGGCGCTGATCGCGCTGGCGGGGCTGGTCAGCTTCGGGTTCAGCCTGAAGAAGCACGTCTGCACGCGCTGCGTGAACTTCTCCTGTCCGGCCAACGGCGTCCCCAAAGAAATCATTGCCACTTACCTGCGGCGCAACGCGGTGATGCGCCGGGCATGGGAGGAAAGCGGCTATCAACTAGGAGGGTGAGAAAATGTCTGGAAAGAAGATACTCGTTTACGGTGCTGGGCCGCTGGGCAGCCTGTTCGCGGCGCGGCTGCAAGAGGGTGGGAACAAGGTGTCGCTGCTGGCGCGGGGGCAGAAGTTGGCCAACCTGCGCGAACACGGCGTCGTGCTGCGGGACTTCTACACCAAGCAGGAGACGGTCACGCGGGTCAACATCGTCGAAGAGCTGGCGCCTGACGACGCCTACGATCTAGTGCTGGTCATCATGCGCAAGAACCACGCACTGCAGATCCTGCCCATCTTGGCGGCCAACCAGCACACGCCCAATGTACTGTTTCTGATGAACAACGCTGCTGGGCCGGGGGAACTGGTCGAGGCGCTGGGCCGCGAGCGGGTACCGATCGGCTTTCCGGGTTCCGCCGGGTATTTTGAGGGGCACGTCATCCACTGCCTGACGGGCACTGAAGAGGATCCGGCGACCGTGCCCTTCGGCGAAGTGGATGGGCGCATCACCGAGCGGACGCGCCAAGTCGCCCGCATCCTTGATAGTGCCCCTGGGTTCAAGGCCGAGATCCGCACCGACATGGACATCTGGCATAAGTACCACGTTGCGTTGCTGATGCCCTCGCTCGCCCCCGCCCTGTACGCTGCCGGTACGGACAACCACCGGCTGGCGCGCACGCGCGATGCCCTTGTGCTCACCGTCCGCGCCATCCGCGAAGGATTCCAGGTGCTGCAGTCACTGGGCTTGCCTGTCACTCCGGCCTACCTGAAGCTGTTCGAGTTAGTCCCGGAGCCGGTGCTGGTGGCCCTGCTGCCGCGCCTGCTCACTCGTGGGGAGATGCGGGTCGGGCTGGTAGGGCACGCCAACGCCGCCCGCGACGAAATCAAACACCTCGCCGACGAGTTTCTGGCACTGGTGCGTCAGACGTCTGTCCTAACACCGGCGATAGACCGTTTGTATCCGTACCTCGACCCGGACACCCCCCTGATGCCAGAGGGAAGCGCCGAGATACCACTGAAGTGGGGCGGCGTGCTGCTCGGGCTGGGCGCGCTGACGGCGGCGGTGGCAGGTGGTGCTATTCTGGTCAAGTGGCTGATCGGCACCAAACGCCAATCTTCGAGCTAGGGAAGCGATCGTGAAAAACCAGGTATCACTGAAACGAGTGCTCATTGACGGCACCATCTTAAACGTCTTGCTGTCGGTTATCCTCTACAGGTCTCTTTACGTGAATCCGGTGATGTGGGTCCACGACTATCCGCCGGACATCCAGGCGGTGGTCGGTGAAGTCGAGATGCCGCTCGTCCAGACCATCATCGTCGGCGTCACCATCGGCATGGCGGTGATGACACTCAGTTTATGGATGTTGAGAGGAGATGCAAAATGAAACTTACAGCCGGAGAAAAGTTGCTGATCCGTAGTCCACTGAGGGCCTATATGTTGCGAAGGCTTGAGGCTCCCAGGGTGCTTTCCGATCTTGGCATTGGTGAAAGAAGCGTATGCCTGGACATTGGATGTGGAAGTGGTACGGGCGCCCTCTTAATTAACCAATATCTCGACTGTGAGAAAGTAGTGGGCATAGACGTTGATCCAGATATGGTCGCCGCAGCCAAAAAGTGTATATCGCATCCGCCAAAGTGGGCTCAGAGCATAAGAACCGACAACATCGAGTTGCTCTGCGAGGACGCAACCAGGTCTACCTTTCTAGACTGTCACTTTGACGCTGTTTTTCTATTCGGCTCCTTCATCACATAAAGGGGTGGAAGAAATTAATCTCAGAAGTTCACCGCATGCTGAAAGAGGGTGGCGTATTCTCCTTTTCTGAAGAAACCTTGCTGCCTGATTTTCTCTCCCGTTTTGGGAGACGTGGACTTTACGTAGCCTACGAACTTTTTTGGGGCACGCCAATCAGTGAGGGGGAATTGAAAGCCACCTTGGAGGGGAGCGGTTTTTCCGTTCAACGGTTCGAAAAGAAACTATCCATGTGCTTCGTGAGAGCAACAAAGGGAGGCGCGATGTAAATAAGGTTGGGCATCAAAAAGGAGGACGCGGCGTGGAAAAGCAAGTGATTGATGATTATCACACGTCAGAAGGACTGGTGAAGGGAATACTGAGCCAGGGCGACTTCGATGCTGAAGGAATAAAAGAGGAGCTCTGGAGAAAGAACGTTAGCTTCGTAAGGTCATACGATAGAGCTTTTAGCGGGCTGTTCTTGGTGCTGGCGGTTCTATGGCTTCTGCCCGCCATCGGCCGATGGACGGGCTGGGGATTCCTGCACTTCTTCGCCCAGTTACCCAGGGCAGACTTCTCTGTCGCTGTGATCGTCATCGGGGCGGTTCTCTTTGTCGCTGCAGTAGTCCTGGAGGTCAAACTTGTTTCCGTGAGGCAGAAGCGAGGAGGTTGCGAAGACCCGCACGAAACAGTAGTCCTCGTCATGGAGGGTCCCTATCGAGTCATCAGACACCCAGGCTATCTCGCCGAAATGGTTTATTTCAGCGTACTTCCCATCGTCCTCAGCAAGTGGGTGCCCTTCACTATCTTGGCTGCGATCTGCATCGCCATCGCCATCGCCAGTTGCGCGTACCTGATTCGGGCAGAGGATAGCTTCAACCTGAGGAAATGGGGCGAGGAATACCGTCAGTACATGAAAGAGGTGCCGGCCATCAATTTCGTGAAGGGGCTGAAGAAGCTTAAAGAAGAGACAAGTTAGACAAAGGAGACGCAAAACTATGCACAAAAGAATCGGCATCCTGGGTGTATGAGCCCGGAGTCTACGGTCGAGTACTATCAGTACATCACCCGCGCTTACACCGAGCGCTTCGGCGACTACGGCTACCCAGAGGTCATCATCTACAGCGTCAGCTTTCAGCCCTACGTAGACTGGCCCGAACAAGACCGCTGGGACTTGGTGGCCCAGGGTTTGAGCGAGGCTGCCCAAAAGCTGGAGGCTGCGGGCGCGGATTTCATCGTCATTGCTACCAATACGATGCACCTGATCTTCGATCAGGTTCAGGCCAGCGTCAGCGTTCCCATGCTCAGCCTACTTGATGCCGTTGGCGATGCTATCCTGGCGCGGGGGATGAACACGGTGGGGCTGTTGGGGACCAAGTTCACTATGGAGAAGACTTTCTATCAGGATGCGCTGGCTCGAAGGGGCATCACCATCTTGGTGCCCGACGCCGACGACCGCGAGTACATGAACGCCATCATCTATGACGAACTGGTCGCTGGCCAGATCCACGATGAGTCCCGAGTCGGATTCGTGACCATCATCAAGAAGCTGGCGGAACACGGAGCCGAGGGCGTCATCCTGGGCTGCACGGAGATCCCGTTGTTGGTCAGCGAGGAAGACGCTGGGATGCCCCTGTTCGACACGACGGTCATTCACGCTGAGGCAGCACTGAATTACGCGTTGGGCTAGCACTACGATTGGGAAGGAAAACGGAATGAACTCTACGGTCGGCTTCGCATTGTTACTCTCGGCCCTGGCTGGGCTGTCCACGACACTGGGCAGCCTGATGGGCGTCTTTATCCGCAAGCCCGGTCCATGCTTCATGACGCTCACACTGGGCTTCTCCGGCGGGGTGATGGTCCTGGTCTCCTTCGTCGAGTTGCTGCAAGGTGGGATCGAGGCCATCGGGTTCGCCCCGGCCCACCTGGCCTTCTTCGGCGGGATAGTGGTGATGTTTTTGATTGACGCTCTCATCCCGCACGACTACATGGCTGAGCATCACCACACCGAAGAAGGATCGCGCCAGGGCCAATTGCTCAAGACGGGGCTGTTTGTCGCCCTGGGCATCGGCATCCACAACTTCCCCGAGGGGATGGCTGCCTTCGCAGGAGCGCTGGAGGATCCCGCCTTGGGTATCGCCATCGCCGTCGCTATCGCCATCCACAACATCCCAGAGGGATTGGCTGTGTCGGCGCCGGTATACGCCGCCAGCGGCAGCCGGGGCAAGGCCTTCCTGTGGTCGTTCCTCTCAGGCGTGGCCGAGCCGGTGGGGGCGGGGCTGGCGGCGCTGGTGCTGATGCCTTTCCTCAACGAGACCGTGCTGGGCTTCGTACTAGCGGCGGTGGCAGGGATTATGGTATTTATCTCGCTGGACGAACTGGTGCCCGTCGCGCGCTCCTTCGGTGAGGAACACCTGTCCATCGTAGGCATTGTCGTGGGCATGGTCGTCATGGCCCTCAGTCTGTGGATGTTGCAGTAGCGACGAGGAGGACGGGCGAGAACTGAGCGGAAAGGAGATTGTGGTGGAATGAAGACCGGGCATGGTTCAGAAAGTGGCACAGTTAGTTTGACATTAGGCCGCCAAGGGAGGTAGTCCGAGCAAGGTAAACGGGTCATCTGGGAGTTCGATGCCCACCAGTTGAG
>Ga0136653_10001350_pt1 | contig 13327 bp, 12 predicted proteins | sample LakKivw275mmetaG_FD_94866 | JGI IMG/M metagenome (GOLD analysis project Ga0136653, IMG submission 94866) | Anoxic lake water microbial communities from Lake Kivu, Rwanda to study Microbial Dark Matter (Phase II) - Lake Kivu water 275m metaG... | ecosystem: Environmental > Aquatic > Freshwater >... | reverse complement strand
GTGCCTGGTGTGATCAAAACAACCAGGAGAAAAGGAAGATATTCTGGAGCTTCACAAAATATAAAGCAAATAAAAAGTTATCTAAATATTTCGTTTCATGATTAATTTGTCATGACACTAGTGTCAAGAATCTCGGATAAGAAATGCGGCTTTTATTTCCGGAACGCGACTGATTCGGCCAGGCGGCTTCCTGATAGCCAAACCACGAAAGGATAGTGTCTTGATTGGCTCCGGCGGCTCAACCTGAAGTCTTGTGTAAGCATTTGGATTTCAGCCAGGTTTTTGGCGAACAGCATGCTCTGGCTCAGGGACAGGCACCCGGGGCTTGGATCAATCCTTCCTTTCCCGGTCTTTTTTCCATGCCGCTTCCTGCATGTCCTTTTCTTCGGCTATCTGCAAGAGTTGCCTGGTGTCAATGATATTGCAGATGAAGACGAGGATCACTATGGCAAGTGCAAAAAACCTGATTGAGCCCTTGAAAAGCAGCTCGGCCACCATCAGGGCGATAATGATGATCCTGGCTTCGGTAGGCCCCAGTTTGCCCGAATCGATTGAATAGTTTCCGGTGATCCAGTGTCTCATCAGCGCGACAATCATTTCCCAGCCATACATGACAACGAAACCGTATCCCAGGAATTCCCAGACTCCCTGTGCGTAAATTATGTATCCGCACCCGATGAGGATGATGCCAATCCAGTCTACGGTGATATCCAGGGTAAATCCATACAGTTTCTTGGGCTTGTTCCGGTAGTACGCAATCCTTCCATCCAGGGAATCGCCAAACCAGCTGATCGCAAAACCCAGGGCACCCATCAGCAGGTAGGTCCTGTTTACATAGGTTGCCAGGACAAAACTGGCCAGGACGATCATGTTGCCACCCAGGCCAATAAAAGTCAGCATGTCAGGAGTCATCCAGTTGGGAATGCGCTGAACCAGGAAGGCAAGCAGCCTTTGCTCATGTACTTTTAGCAGATTGGTCCTGGTCCTGTCCTGGCTGATAGCTTCAAGCGCTTCGCTGGTTTTTTGCGAAGGGTTGTATTTTCCCCGTTTTCCATTCATGGGATCGGTCAAGACAATGCAATTTTCCGTTATTTCTCCGGGAAGTTAAGAATGTTTCTCGGTATAAACGAGGATGGCAACGGCATTTCATAAACCATTTTCCGTAAAAAAGCGCCAAGGGATTCAGCATCAGGATACTGTTCCTGCTCCTGGACGGACAGGATGGTGCCGATCCCGATGCGATGAACCTGGTTCCGTTTATTAAAAAGTTCAGAGGGTACCCTTGCCAGGCGGACTCTCCAATCGATTAGTCCCAGGAAGTAATAAAACGGGGAATTGCCATCAAAAAAGCGGATCGGAAGGATAGGGACTTTTGCGGAATGAATCAGCCGGAGAATGCTTACCTGCCAGGGCCGGTCCCTGACACACCTGTCTTTTAAGCTGAAATCGGAAACGGCCCCGGAAGGGAAAAAACCCACCGGATGTCCATTCCTCAAATGCGACAAGGTTTCACGGATGCCATTGATGCTTGTACCGGAAATCCCTTTGTTTTTATTGCCCGCAGGCGTGACGGAGATGAAATTCTCACCCAGGGATTTAATGAGAGAGAGCATCTTGTTGACCATGAACTTGTAATCGGGACGGATGCCCGCCATCAGGTCTATCGTGATCACTCCGTCCAAACCGCCATAGGGATGATTGGACACTGTTATGAACGCTCCTTCGGGCAGTTGTTGCAACCGTTCGGGATTTCCGATGACATATTCCACTCCCAGATCTTTCAATATGCCTGCGGCAAACGCGGCTCCGGTGTACTGGCTTGACCGGTCACAGAGCTGGTTGACTTTTTCAATGGACAGAATCCGCATCAGGAACTGAGCAAACCGGTTTCCCGTCTTTCCCCTGAACAGGAAAGACATGCCTTCGAAATCCTTTGCATTGACAAATCTCATTTCAAGAATCTTTAGCTTATACTATCTTAGGATTGGATCCCTGCCGGGATCGGGATAATACAAATATAATCGACAAAATAAAGTAATAACTATATTTGAAAATACGAGGCCGCAAAGGTGGCCGGTCGGGAATCGCGGCACATCATCAAAAACTTCATTCATACCTTTCATTATGATCAGCTTTTTCCCAAGGGTCGTCAAGTTTTTCGACCTTTTCAATCAGCAGAATGACCTGCTGGTTGAAAGCGCCCAATTGCTGAGCGAAGTGTTCCATGATATTTCAGGAATGTCGGAAAAATGCGCCCGGATCTCGAAGAATGAACAGTCAGGTAACGAGGTTACCCGAGATATTGCCAGGTCCCTTGCGCTGACTTTCATTACGCCAATCGACAGGGAGGATATCTATTCGATCAACGTGGCGCAGGAGAACGCACTGAATGCCATTCGCGCAGTTTCAACCCGGATCGGGCTTTATCATTTCGATACTTTCAAACCGGGAGCCGTTGAGTTGACCCATCAGTTGCACCTGATGCACGGAGAAATATCCCAAATGGTCGGTGCCCTGAAAACCCGAAAACCGGTGGGGGAAAACACCAGGAAAGTGAAGCAGCTTAAAACCGATGCGGATATGCTTCTGCTTGTATCACTCGGGGAGGTGTTTGAAAGTCAGGCTGAAAGCCAGGGTGATTTACTGGAGACGGTTAAATGGTCGCACATCTATGACCGGCTTGAAGAAGCGGTCGCAACCGCGGAATTATTGGCTAACGTAATAGAAGGAGTATCACTGAAAAATGCCTGATATCCCAATACTCCTGATATTGATCGTTGTCATTGCGGTCATTTTCGATTATACCAACGGTGCACATGACAGCGCCAATGCGATAGCCACCGTGGTTTCAACGAAGGTGCTGTCGCCGAAGGTTGCCGTGCTGATGGCTGCCCTGCTGAATCTTATCGGTGCCTTCATCGGCACGGAAGTGGCGTCAACGATCGGTAAGGGAATTGTCAACGCCGACCTGCTGGCAGGCTCCCAGATCCTGATACTGGCAGCTCTTTTGGGAGCTATTCTCTGGAACCTCATCACCTGGTTTTTCGGTTTGCCCTCCTCCTCTTCCCATGCACTTATCGGGGGACTTGTAGGTGCTGTAATTGTTTATCAGGGATGGGACTCGCTGAATTATTCGACTTTGATCAACAAGGTCCTCCTGCCGGTTTTCGTCTCACCCCTGTCCGGATTTATCGGGGGATACCTGCTGATGCTCCTGGTGGCCTGGCTGACGGTCAATTTCAAGCCACGCATTATGAACCGGTTTTTCCGCCGCCTTCAGATCTTTTCCGCGGCACTTATGGCCATAAGCCATGGGAATAACGATGCGCAGAAAACCATGGGGATCATCACCCTAGCTCTTGTCCTTTTTGGCCGCATTCCTTCGTTTGAGGTACCCGTCTGGGTAAAAATTGCCTGCGCCACGGCCATGACGCTCGGCACTGCCACAGGCGGCTGGAAGATCATTAAGACCATGGGGCACAAGATTTTCAGGATGGAGCCTGTCCATGGATTCGCAGCTGAAACCTCGGCTTCCCTGGTGATCATGGGAGCCTCCGCACTCGGTGCCCCTATCAGTACCACCCATGTGATTTCGGCTTCCATCATGGGGGTCGGATCGAGCAAGCGCCTGTCTGCCGTGAAGTGGAAAGTTGCGGGTAATATGGTTTTCGCCTGGGTTCTGACAATCCCCGCCTCGGCAATCGTGGGTGGCCTGTTGTTTTACCTCCTCGATTTCCTTTTGGCCTGAGTTCATTGTTCCGGACCGTCAGGGCATGCGAATTCATACTTGAGAACTCCCAGGACAAGGGAACAGGCAGTTTATCAACCTACAGGAGTGAAAAAACCGGAGGCGGATTGCCGAGCTATGTCATCCCCTGTCTCACCCGAAATATGGTCTGGAGCCTGATCCCGCTGGCTGCACCTGGGATTCCCCCTTATGTACCAGGATGACATTCTTGAGATCCTGGACATTCTGACCCGTTTGGATGTCCGGGACCCGAGGATGCAGGCCGCGGTCGACATTATTATCAGGAACCAGGACCGGCAAGGTCGGTGGAAACTGGGAAACGCTTTTTTTAGTCTTTCCAGAAAGACGGGGTGAAGATCACAAGGACCGTTAACAGTTCCAGACGCCCCAGCATCATTAGGAAGGAAAGGAACCATTTGCCCACTTCAGGGATGTGAGAATAGGTAAAAGCAGGTCCGACGGTTCCCAATCCAGGCCCGATATTCGCCAGACAGGATGCAACTGCACCCATGGAGGTTGTCATATCGGGTACAAAGATCATCAGGATGATGCTGCTGAGAAAGAAAATACATACGTAGAACATGAAGAAGGCCAGGATATTGTTCACGATCTTAGGTTCCACGCATAACTTGTTGAAACGAACCGGTATGATCGCATGGGGGTGGATCATACGGCGAAGTTCATAGTAGCTATTCTTGAGCAGGATCACAATCCGCATGATTTTTATACCGCCGCCTGTTGACCCGGTAGAACCGCCAAAAAAGAACAGGGCAAAAACGAGCATTGTCAGTACCGGAACCCACTGCATATAATCGGTTACAACGAGTCCCGTGGTGGTAAGGATCGAAGATACGGTAAAGATTGAATCCCGGAATGCTTTCTCAGTACCTGTTTCGGTTGTAAGCAGTAAGCCGCCGAAGATCAATGCTGTAAATCCCAAAATAAAAAGGATATAACTTCTGAATTCCTCATCATGAAAGAGCTTGCGGGGTTTTCCGATGATGGTATAGAAAAGGAGTGCAAAATTGGATCCGGCGATGATCATGAAAAGGGTAACAACATATTGAATGTATGGTGACGGCCAGAATGCCAGGCTGGCCTGCTTGGTTGAAAATCCGCCCGTTGCCATCGTGGCAAAGGAATGGCAGATCCCATCGAACCACGACATGCCTCCAAACATTAAGAGAACCGTTTCGAGCAGGGTAAAGAAGACATAGATACCCCAGATCTTACGTGCAGTCTGGTATATGCGGGGGCTCACCTTGTCGACCGACACTCCCGGTGATTCCGCATTATAAAGATTCAGGCCTCCCATACCTACACCGGGCAGGAATGAAAGTGCCAGGACAATGACACCCATCCCTCCCAGCCAGTGTGTTATGGCCCTCCAAAAAAGCAGTCCCCTTGGAAATGATTCGATATTGTCCACGATGCTGGCACCGGTCGTTGTAAAACCTGACATTGTCTCAAAGAAGGCATCCGCCATTCGGGGGATATATCCACTCAATACGTAAGGCAATGCCCCTATAAAGGAGAGAATCAGCCATCCGAGAGTGACCACAAAAAAACCTTCGCGCCTGGATAAGATCCCCGTATATTTTGAAGTAAGAATAAAGGCGATCAATCCGGGAACCAGGCAGACCAGGGATGATACTGCCAATGCCACCACATCATCGCCTCCGTTTGTTAAAGTGATGATCAGGGATAGCATCATGGCGATCCCCTCCACTAATAGGAGGAGGCTTATCAGCCGGATCATTAATCTGAAATTCATTGCAAAAGGATCGGATCAGGATTTATTTGAAAAATTTTTCAAGTTTCTGGATCCCTGAAGGAAGAGCGAAGACCACAACCTTATCACCTTCCTGAATCTGCATATTCCCTTGGGCTACGTGACCGGTTTCACTCCGGATAATACCTCCGATTTTTGCATCGCCGGGAAAATTAAGAGCCTTGATGGGCTTCTGTGTAATCCTTGTGCCAGGTTTGGCAATAAACTCAAAAACCTCGGCATCAGAGGATGTGAGGCATTTGACATTTGAGATCTCAGCATCGAGGGTGAAACGGAAAATATAGCTGGCAGCTATCAGTTTTTTATTAATGATTGAGCCTATATTCATTCCTTCGGCCGTACTCATCAGGGCCAGATTCTCGACTTCAGCGACAGTCCTTTTTGTGCCCAGGGTTTTGGCCAAATGGCAGGAGAGCATATTAACCTCCGAGCTGCCGGTGGTGGCAATGAAAGCGTCCATTTTTGCCAGTCCTTCTGCCTTTAAAAGGTCCTGGTCGCGTCCGTCACCGTTGATGACCAGGGCATGTTCAAACTTGTTGGCCAGCAGGTTACACCGATCCTTATCATTCTCGATTACCTTGATATGATACTTGTCCCCCAGTTTTTCAATAGTTTTCTGGGCAATGCGACTTCCGCCAAGGAACATGATATTTCTGATTTCATAGAGTTCCTTGCCGGTCAATTCAAAAACCTGCTTGAGCGTGGCCCTGTCAGTTACAAAATAGACGATGTCTTCATCCTTGATCTGATCCCGGCCATCCGGTATGATCGTTTTATGTCCCCGGGTAATGGCCACTGCCACGATATTCTCCAGTTCTGAAGCCAGGTCTTCGAGGGTATGGTCAACAATGGGGGCATTGCCCCTGATTTTGATACCAATCAGGATCAGTTTCCCACTTGAAAACTCAAAAAATTGCCGGGTTTCGGTCAGCTTGACCGATGAAACGATCTCCTTGGCAGCGAGGCTTTCAGGATAGATTAGCTCGTTGATTCCCAAAGCCTTGAGTTTAGCCCGGTACCTTTCCTGCAGGTATTCGGAGTTGTTGATCCGGGCGATGGTACGGCCGGCCCCCAGGTAAGTGGCCATTGAACAGGCCAGGACATTTCTCTCCTCCGCAGTCGTCACGGCAATGAAGAGATCAGCCTTGCTCAATCCGGTTTCCTTCAGATCCACAAAGGAGTGGGCAGAACCTGTGATGGTCATCAGGTCAATATCATGACTGATCCGGCTTAGCCTGTCGGGATCATCATCCAGCAAAACAATATCATGATTCTGACCGCTCAGCATCCTTGCCAGATGAGTGCCCACTTCTCCCGCCCCTGCAATTACGATCTTCATTGTTGAATAGCCATTTTAAGGGTATGCAAAATAAGATATTTATTGCCCTGTTTTCAGCCGGGTGTTCAAATATTTTGGCTCAGGCTGATGGATTATTTTACTGTACCCGTTCCACCGGCTGAAGCCAGGCGGTTTCATAGTCCCCTTTGGCAAAAGGATTTCCTTTCAATTTATCAGAGGTTATGCGGGCTCTGACGAATAATTCAGTTCCATTCATCCGGTAAGCGGCCCGGATACCGGCAACCGTCTTCAGGATTTCGGGTTCCGTCTTTCCCCGGAGCCAGCCAATGAATTCAGTGGTGTATGAAACGTTTTCCTCTTCTTTTATCCGGATATCGATCTCTTTCTTGCCAGCATGGAAACCCCGGAGCATCACCCCGGTGGATGCATAAAAATCACCTGCGCACATGGATTGGTATAAGGCATCCGGGGTGAGTTCCCTGGTCCTGACCATCACCCAGCCCCTACCCGGATTGGCTTTTCCAACCTCATACCGGTCGTAATTGTGGGCATCGTCAGTGGCAACGCCCAGTATTAATGGCTGTCCCTGATCCACTCTCCATTTATTGGCCCGGTCCCACATCTTTTCGGTGCTGATGTGGACGGAATCCCCATAATTACGGACTCCGGGATGGCCGTTGAAGACCTCGAAAAATCGCGTTCCGCACTGTGCCAGGGCCTCGGTTGTAAGGCCCCAGCCAAAATTCGGGTGGTTGACTATGACCCATTCGGGATACCCAATTGGCTCCAGGGCCTGGCTCAGGGTTTTGACATCAGCGGTGAGGGTTTCCATCACCGTGGGTGCCCTGGCTGGGCTGACCACCTGCTTCAATCCGATCCCGTTCACGTGAACCGGTTTCTTCTCTGCGGCATCAGAGAGCTCTTCTCCCGATATCAGGATAAATTCCCCCGGCTTTTCAAATTCAGCGCGGTAAGCGGCCAGTTCGGCAAGCACCACGGTATCTTCCCCCACAGCCCGTTTCCTGATCCCTTCCTGCAGCGTATTGTGATCGGTCACCGCCAGGAAGTGGTACCCGTGATCACGGTACCATCTTGCCACCTCCTCGGGATAGGTATTCCCGTCGCTCCAGAACGAGTGCGTATGGAAATTGCCTTTAAAATAAGGCTGCGGATCGTTCCTTTGACAGCCTATGACAGTGACAGCCAGCAGAAACGCAAACAGAAAGGACGAACATTTATTTTTCATGTGCCCTATTTATATCCGTTATTCAATACGTAAAAAGGATTGAGAATGGTTACACCGATTTTTTCCGCCGTGGTAAACCCGCCTGTTTTCCATCGTTTGGTCAGATAATGGAAGAGTTCTCCCAGCAGGATTCCCGACACCGGGGTTACGATCAGGTCCTGGATGCTCGGGCGTTCCATGAAAGCTTCGATCACGTATTCCCACAGAAGGGTGTGGAAGAGGGTAAACCCTGCGGAAGCTGCAAAGGAGCAATCCTGGCTCCTGAGCGTATTAAAAAACACCGCACCCTGGTAGGGATGGCCGATATAGTTCACCGGCCAGGGATCTATGTCCCAGACAGGCGGCATTGTGTAGGCTTCTTTGAAGTTTTCCCCGAGATGCAGCCAGTATTGATCTTCCCATTTTGTTATCGATCGGGGTAAGATCACCAGTACTGTTGTTGTGAAAGTTTCCATCCCGAAAATCTCCAGGCTGGCTATCCCCGCTTTCCCGGCCAGCGAACGATTGGCATAGCGCGGCGTAGCCTGAAGCGACGGGACGGACCGGTCTGAGGCATGCACTAATTGCCCGTATCCGGATACCTGAAACGAGGAACCCGTCAGTATCAGGAAGGCAATTATATACTTGATTACTTTCATTTAGATCAAATATAAACAAAAGGTATCACGAGTCACGCGTCACGAGTCGCGAGTCACGAGTCACCAGTCACTAAAAAACCCTATCTTAGCCTTTCGACCAACTCTTATACTGAAAACCATGAAAACCCTTCTTCTTCTCCTCTTTCTTTGGGTGCCCCTGAATCTTTCGGTCCATCCCGATTCGTTCCGGACCAGGCAGTATTCCAGCCGGCCGGCACGGAAAGCCGTAGCCTGGCAAAAAGAGCTTCGCAGTGAATTTGCAAAATTATTGAATATCAGCGATTTAATTGAAAGCCGGCAAGATATACCCCTGAAACCGGAAATAATTAAATCTGAATTAAGTTGGGATTTCCTCCAGAGTGAGATCGAGATCAGCTCCACAGCCGGGAGGCGCATCCGTGTCATCCTGACCATTCCGCAGAAAAGCCAGGGACCTTGGCCGGCCGTGGTGTGCATTCACGGGCATGGCGGGAAATTATACAGTGTGTATGACAAGGGCAAGGGTTCTCCCTATCATGGTTTCGCGAGTGAACTGGCCGAACAAAATATTGTGACCATCGCGACCACAGTGAGTCAGCATGAGATCTTTGAGCCGGGTCGGACCCTGATGGGTGAGAGGCTCTGGGACCTCATGCGCTGTGTCGATTATCTCGAAAGCCTGCCCGAGGTGGACAGCAAACGCATCGGATGCGGCGGTTTGTCACTGGGCGGTGAGATGGCCATGTGGCTGGGGGCCATGGATACCCGGGTAAAAGCGACATCCAGTTGCGGATTCCTGACCCGGATGGACCAGATGGAGCAGGGTCATTGCCTGTGCTGGAAATTCCCAGGGCTGCGTGAGTTGGTTGATTATGCCGATATCTATTCCCTTACGGCGCCGCGTGCCCTGCAGTGCCAGAACGGCCTGAAGGAACCTCCGGAAGATTTCACGGTCGCCCTGGCGGAGGAAGCCATGAAAGAGATCAGGATCATCTATTCAGATCTGAAGCACCCCGGGCGTGTCAGCCTCGTGGCCCATGACGGGGCACACGAAATCAATGTGCCGGCAATGATGACGTTCTTTAAGACTGAACTATAAGTGATTAGTGATTAGTGATAAGTGATGAGTGATTAGTGATAAGTGATGAGTGATTAGTGATTAGTGATCAGTGATCAGTGACGAGAACAATCACAACCACCTCAACAATCACAACAACCTCAACAACCACAACAACTTGCAACCCACACATGAACAGCAGAAGAAACTTCATCCGTACGGCCGGCCTGGCGTCGCTGGGTCTGGCAGCCGGCTTGCCTGAGGGCTACGCCTCCCTACCTCCCGGCAGGAAACCGCATAAGCAACAGTTTAACATGTCGGGTTTCCGGGCCCCCAAAATGAATACAGTAAAGATTGGTATTATCGGACTGGGGCAGCGGGGACCCTCGCACCTGAGCACGATGTGTCATCTCGAGGGTGTCGAGATCCGAGCCCTGTGTGACCTGCGACCCGAAAAGGTGAACCAGGTCGTCAGGATCTTGGAGGGTACAAATCATAAGCCCACCTTATACTCAGGCGACAAAGATATCTGGATGAAACTGTGCGGGCAGGAAGATCTCGATCTGGTGATCGTCACCACTCCCTGGTATATGCACGCTTCCATGTCGGTTTATGCCATGGAGCATGGAAAGCATGTGGCATCGGAGGTGCCGGCAGCCGGCACCGTCGAGGAGTGCTGGAAACTGGTGGAAACGGCCGAAAGGACCAAAAAACACATGATCATGCTGGAAAATTATGCCTATGGGGTTTTCCAGCTGCTCACGCTGAACATGGCACGGCAAGGCTTTTTCGGCGAGGTGGTGCATGGCGATTGCGCCTATAACACCAGCAAGATGGGTAACAATTTCTCCAAAACCCTGTATTGGGACATGTGGTGGCTCCGCCTCTACGCCTCGCGGCGCGGCAATATTTATCCGACACATGGGATGGGACCGGTTGCGCAGATAATGAACATCAACCGGGGCGACCGGTTCGATTACCTGGTGTCGATGGAGAGTAACGATTTCATGATGCAGGCACAGGCCCGCGAACTGGCTCAAACGGACGATTTTTTCAAGCCTTTTGCGGACAAGACTTACAGGGGTAATATGAGTTCCACCCTGATCAGGACGGTCAGGGGAAAAACCATTCTGGTTCAGCACGATGCCACGTCGCCACGGGGTCCGCACACCATGATCCATGCCATTACCGGTACAAAAGGCCTGGCCCAGGAATACCCCCTGCCTCCCCGGATATCAAGGGACCTGAAAGGATGGTTGTCACAGGAAGAGTACGACCGCCTGGCCAAAGAGTATACCCCGAAGATCATTGACCGGATGGGTGAGTTGACGAGGCAATTTGGCGGCCATGGGGGAGGAGACCTGCTTGAGTGCTGGCGGCTTGTCGACTGCCTGCGCAATGGTTTTCCACTTGACCAGGATGTATACGATGCCGCAGCCTGGAGCTCGGTTGTTCCCCTGAGCGAATGGTCAGTGCTCAATCGTTCCAATTCCATCGAGGTGCCGGATTTCACGCAGGGCGCGTGGAAAACGAACGAACCCAACATGGATATCAACCTGACCAATTGCGGTGAAACCCGGGTACTCACATGATGCCTTTCCGTAGAAATCCGTTCATCAGTTGTAGCCCTATCCCCGTGGACGTGGTTTTCCATCCCTCCTGGTGGAACCGCCATGCCGGCATCACCTTCGATGAGGATTTCTTTTATCACCCGGCAAAACGGGTGGAAACGGAAAAGAGGATGGAGCAGGTTCTCCATGACCGGTTCGGACGGTTCGGTCTGGGTGCGGACCGCCACAAGGACCTGCCGTTGACCGGGGCGATCCATCTGGCGGCAGGTTACATCATACAGGAAATGCTCGGTTGTAAGGTCGAATATCCGGAAGACTCCTCCCCGCGGGTGATCCCCGCAGGCATGGACAAGCTCAGCATCGATCCTGCCAGGGCTTTTGAATCCAAAGCGTTCAAGAAATTGCTGAATTTACAGGAAGGGCTGAACACGAAATATGGTTACCTCACAGGGGACATAAACTGGAGCGGCGTGCTGAATGTCGCCCTTGACCTGTCGGGGCAGCAGGTCCTGACCGATATGCTGACAGATCCCGACAGGGTTCGTACCCAGTTCAGACAGATCGCGGAGGTGATTGAACGGTTTGCAGATGGCATTGGCCGGCTTACGGGAACCACCTCGGTCTCCGTTAACCGCAATGTCCGTCATATCGGGAAGCCTGTTTTTCTTCACTCCGAATGCTCGCATGTCATGATTTCGACCGATCAGTACGAGGAGTTCCTGATGCCGTTCGATCTCGCCTGGAGCCGGATGCATCGGCCCTACGGCATTCACTATTGCGGTAGCGATCCGCACCGCTATGCCGAAGTGTTTTCCCGGATCCCGGGTCTGGATTTCCTCGACCTGGGCTGGGGAGGTGATGTTAGCCTGATCCGTAAATACCTGCCCGGTACTTTTCTGAATATCCGGCTTGATCCGGTCACCATCAAGGATTATTCCGATACGGAGCTGGCCAGGACGATCACCACCCTGGTCGAGGCTTCCGGCAATCCCTGGCTTACCGGGATCTGCTGCATCAACATGGATGACACCGTCCCGGACTCCACGATAGGGACCATTTTCTCAACGGTCCGGCACCTAAGAACAATGATGCGTGACGGTAGCCCCGCATAATCATGCGGGGCATCGTGACGAGTGACTGGTAAAACCCCAGACTGAAGTCTGGGGATAGTCATACCCCGTATGCCCGTATGCCCGTAATGAACTATTTTGTGCTAACTTTGTTCTTGCAGCTAATTATATCAGGATAAAATGAAAAACCACAGGTTATTGAAAATCAGCCTGATTGCCCTTTCCACCCTGCTCCCGTTGTTAATGACTTCCTGCAAGAAAGAGCCCAACACAGCTCCGGTTGCGACTTTCACCATTTCACCTTCCTTCGGTACCACCTCAACGGTTTTCACCTTTGATGCTTCCGGTGTATCGGATCTGGAGGATCCGGTTGCTGAGCTGATGGTGAGGTGGGACTGGGAATCGGATTCTGTTTTCGATACCGAGTTCAGCACCACAAAGGTCATCGATCACCAGTTTACCAGCGGAGCTACCTATTATATCAGTGTGGAGGTGAAAGATACGGAGGGAAAAACCAGCCGCTACACCGATTTTGTCAAGGTAAACTGGACCAACCGGCCACCGAAAGCGGCTCTTCACATCACGCCGGAGTCGGGTTACCTGCAGGATATATTCCGTTACGATGGATCAGCGGTGAGCGATGCCGAGGATAAAAATGCCGCTCTCAGGGTGAGGTTTGACTACGACGGGGACGCGACCTGGGACACCGAATATTCTACTGAAAAAGTGACGACCCACCAGTATTCCGAAGCCGGTACTTACACGGTCAGGCTGGAAGTGATAGATACGGGGGAAGCTACGGATATTGAGGAGGTCACGCTTGTGGTAGGCGGTACAAACCAACCACCGGAAGCTCCGGGGAACCCGGGACCGGCACATCAAAGCACGAATATCACCACGCGTGTAATTCTTACCTGGACCTGTTC
>Ga0136653_10001348_pt1 | contig 13332 bp, 7 predicted proteins | sample LakKivw275mmetaG_FD_94866 | JGI IMG/M metagenome (GOLD analysis project Ga0136653, IMG submission 94866) | Anoxic lake water microbial communities from Lake Kivu, Rwanda to study Microbial Dark Matter (Phase II) - Lake Kivu water 275m metaG... | ecosystem: Environmental > Aquatic > Freshwater >... | reverse complement strand
TTTCCGGTACTTTCTCACAGCGGTTCTCCTTTCATAACTTTCGGACAACAACCCAGATGTTACCATCCGGGCAGGGGAACCGCTACTGAATTTCAACTAGAATCGGGACAACCTCCCGATGGCGGCAGAGACAGACAGAAGAAGGCCCGATTCCCAAGACAAGCCACGAAAACACGAAGGGAACGAGAAGCCGCAGATGAACGCAGATAGACGCAGATATGGTCCCGGACTCGGGACGCCCATCGGCGTTGGTCGGCGTGTATCGGCGGTTTCAGATACTCCGTTTTCGTGCCTTCGTGGCAGTTCTTCCTGGGAATCAGGGACCATAAACAAACAGTAAGGAGGAGAAGATGAGAAGTCGGTTCGCGATACTTCTCGCAATCGCGGCAGTCTGCGTGACTGCTGCATCGGCCGGTTGGACCAGCGACAGCCTGGTCACCGGCAGCACGGGTGTGTGGCGCTACTTGCGTGGGAGGAGCAGCCTTCACAAGGTAGTCTTTGGCACCGACCGCGTGGGACACCTGGTGTGGGAAGGTGGACCAAAATCCGACGCCCACCCCAGGATCTGGTATAATCGGTACAATCCGGGCTCAGGGGGCAGACCAGGCTCCTGGGCGGCCGATTTTCGCGTTGCCCCGAGCCAGAAGAACAGCGGGGCCGGCACTCCCGGCATTGCTCTCGACGGCGACGGCAGGACCTTCCATGTGGTCTGGAATCAAGGAGGGGGAGCAAACAGGCAGTATGACAGCCTCGGCTACCGGAAATGCACCCAGGACAGCAAAGGCAAGGACAAGTGGGGCTCGGTTCAGTACGTGTACGTAGGGGCCTGGGTGGGCCCCCCGGTTGTGGCCTGCGTGCCGAACCAGGCGAACCACGTGCTCGTTTGCTGGCGCCAGAGTCCTCAGTCCGGCAAGGTGACAAGGTTACGCGAGTATGTCAATGGCGCCTGGCAACCGGTGGTACGACTGGACTCAACCGGCCCGGGTCCATTCGGTAACGCAGCGACTGCTGCGGCGGCGAACGGCGACGTGTTTGTCGCATACGACGGATTCGAGGACGGCACGTCCGACCGCCAGATCTTTGTGAAGACCCGCCATAACGGCGTATGGGGAGAACCCGTGAATGTGACAGCGGGTTTCTCATGCCTCCAGGTGGGGTCGATGTACGAGTACGATATCGGAGTCAATCCGGCAACCAACAACCCGCATCTGGTCTTCGAGGCAGTGACGGAAGTCACCCCGGATACTTTTGCTGCAGTCTATCACACCTATCGCAACGCATCAGGCGTCTGGACAACGCCGGAAGTGATATCAGAACCACACCGCAGGGCCGGGCTCAGTCCATCCAGATGCTATCCCACCATGGCCTTTGCCGGCAATGGTACGGCCCATGTCGTCTGGGTGGACTCGGTTCCGCCCGAGAGCTTTGGCGTCGTATATGGCTACTGCGCGAGCGAGGGAGGAGCCTGGAGCACCCCGGAGTTGCTCACCTCCTACAAACCTTCCGGCGGCAAGTACATCACGGTCGAAGAATCCGCGCACATCGTCCGCGTGGTCTGGGACCGCCACCTTAGCGACAGTCCCTACTGCGACCAGATATGGTGGAAGAGCAACTACCTGGGCGACGGCGATGGTCCGGGGGCTCAGCCCATGGCATTGTCGCAGTCGGGCATCGAACTGTTCCCGAACCCAGCCAAGGCCGGACGCGTCACGGTTCACTACGTTCTCCCTCACGCCGGGCCGATGACGGTCACTCTGCTCGACGTCTCCGGCCGCGCCGTTCGGCGTTTGGCGCTCGACGTTCGGAGTTCCGCAGAGGGTTCTTTCGCCCTCGACGTTCGCGGCCTGAACGCAGGCGTCTACGTCGCTCGGATGAAGGCCGGAGACCTGACCGTCTCGAAGTCGCTCGTCGTCGGGCGGTAGACAAGTCCGAAGGATCTGACATGGCGGGCGGTCGCAAGGCCGCCCGCTCTGATTCAGCGGTTGCCACGAAAGCAGGAAGACGCGAAGTGGATGGACGTAGAATGCAGGGGATCCACTTCACTCTGTTTTCGTGACTTCGTGGCCATCCATTTCGGACAGGTTCGAGAGTCCGGGCTTGCCAGTCAACTCCCGCGCGCTATGATAGTCCCGGACCTCATGTTACTCGCAGAAGAGAACAATACGGCCTAAGGACTTGAATCCTTGACTCCTAGACCCCTCGATTCCATTCGCCTGAAGCGCCTTGAGGCGCTGGCCGACCTGTGGGGCAAGGTCTATCTGTTCCACCCGGCGATCGTCGCTCCGCTCCGGGCCTCAAGCCTCAAGCCTCAAGCGTCAAGCAGTGAGTTCGACTGGCATCAGGCCCTGATACGCGCCATACCCAGGGTTGAAGCCGCCGTAACCCCAGACGAACTGGCAGCAGCCATCAATGATGAGCTGCTGCAGTTGCTGGATGACCCGCTGACGTTTGCGTGTGCGCAAGCCCCAAGCCGCAAGCCGCAAGCTTCAAGCTCAGAACTGGAGGCGAGGAGGATTGAGGATTCGGTCGGGTACGTGAGGGTTCCGCCGCCGACGGCGAGGGGACCCGAGTTCCTCACTGATTTCCAGGCCGCGGTTGAGACCCTGGGCGAGGTCAAGAGGCTCGTTGTAGACCTGCGCTGGCCGGTCGCACTCGGCTACCGCGTGATAGACCCTGTACTCCAGTTCTTCGTGCGCACCAAGCTCCAGATGAGCCCGGTCATGAAACGAGTTCATGTGGGCTGGAACGAGGACAACAGCCAGAGCGCGTACCAGCAGAAGTGGGAAGTGAGCGCCGGGGCCGGGCTGCACCCGATACAGGAGGCCGAGTGGTTCGTGACCGCGCTGTCTCCCGGCACAGACTTCTCACGGTTGAAGACGATTCTCGCGCCGACCGTGTTCCTAGTCAACCGTCCATTCGCCACAAGGTACTACAAGGTCCTTGACGCGCTGCAGTCTCAGCCTGGAATCGCAGTGGTCTTCGAGCCGAGCGGCCCGCCTTTGGCAGAGCCGCCATTCCGGTTGGCATTCCCGGAGGGCGTGGCCGTGCAACTCAACACGGAACTGCTGGTGGGGCATAGTGGGCAGGCCGGGTTCCGACCGGACGTCATCACCGGTGGACCGATAGGCACAGACAAGCTGGCTGCGGTTGCGGAGCAGGCGCTTGCGGTAGGGGCTAGGGACCAGGGACTAGGGACTAGGGACAGGGCAGCGGACCTGATTGACCTGAAGCTGCCGGAGCCGCTGGCCGAAACCGGGAGAGGCCTGACTCGGGAGGAGCGGCTGCTGGGTCTGTTCAAGGTCTGGAGCATCATCCGGTATCTTGACCCGCACGTCGGGCTGTGCGACATGGACTGGAGCACCTGCCTGGCGGAGTGGATACCGAAGGTCGAGGAGGCCGACAGCCCGCTTGCGTACGCGCGCACGCTCAGGATGCTGACCGCGCACCTGCACGACAATAACGTCTTCTACTTCTTCCCGAACCTGCCCGAATCGCAGGCGCTGCCGGTGTTCTTCGGATGGGTGGAAGGGAAGATTGTCGTCACGGACGTGGGGCCAGGGACTAGGGACCAGGGACCAGGGACTGGGGATTCGGACACACCGTCAGCCGTGAGCCGTGAGCCGTCGGCCGTCAGCGGTCTAGAGGTCGGTGACGAAGTGGTGGAGTTCGATGGAAAGACGATTCCGGAGCTGGTTGCCGACCACAAGCAGCAGGTTTCTTATTCCACCGAGGGTTCATTCTATCAGAGGATGTGCGAGATGCTGGCCTTCGGACCGGCCGGCAGCGAAGTGAAGCTGGTTGTACGTAGGGGAAAAGCGGCTATCCCAGACGCCCGGGACGGAAACCGCCAAGGACGCCAAGAGCGCCAAGGTTCCGGTCGGGAGCTCGAACCCCTGAACCCGCGAACCCATGAACCCCTCACCCTGACTCTGAAGCGTACCGTCACGCGTGAGGCGCGCGTCGCTCATTCGGCACGCAGGCGTGAGGCGAGCGGGTACCGGGTCCTGGATGTGGACATCGGCTACATGGACCTCGGCCGGCTGGCAAGCCTGAGGGAATTCGAGCGCGCCTTCGAGGCACTGCGCCAGACTGACGGTCTGATAGTCGACATCCGCCGGTTCCCGGGATTCACAGTGCAACTGGCGTTGTCCGCGAGGTTGAGCGAGCGACCAATCAAGTCCGCAATATACGAGATTCCCATAGTGTCGGGCTTTGACCGCCAGGAAGAGGTTCTAAGCATAGGTCAATACGAGGTCAAGCCTGATGCGAAAGCTCACTACGGCGGCCCGGTCGTAGTCCTGGTCAACGAGAAGACCTTTGGCGGGGCCGAAGACATCTGCATCTATCTCAAGAACGCCGGGCGGGTGACGTTCGTCGGCGGGACGACCGCCGGATGCAACGGAAACCGAACGTGGGTTAGCCTGCCGGGCGGCGGGCGTCTCTGGTTCACCGGCATGCGGGTGAAGTTCGGAGATGGCGGCCGGTTCCAGAACATCGGTATCACACCCGACGTGCAGGCCGCGCCGACAGTCGAGGGAATCCGCGCCGGCAGGGACGAGGTGCTGGAGAAAGGGATTGAAGTCCTTCGTCAACTCGTCCATCGTACTTCGTCATCCGAACCGCCGCAGACCAAGGACGGGGGACGAAACGACAAGGGACGTTCTGCGCCATGAAAGAGCGGATGCGGCCGCTGCTGGGTAGTATCGGCTTCAGCGGTCTGGAAATCGACGTCTACTTGGCGTTGCTGGAGCAGCCCAATGCATCCGGGTATCAGGTGGCCCAGAAGATCGGCAAGCTGGTGGGCAGCACCTACAAGGCGCTGGATTCGTTGCGGGCCAAGGGCGCGGTCGTGGTAAACGAGACCGCACGGCCGACGACGTTCGTAGCGTTGTCAATCAGCGAGTACATGGATGCGCGACGGCGCGACCTTGAAGACCTGCAAGCGCGGATTGAGCGCGAGATGGAGGACATGGCGGCCCAGCCCGCGCACGGCGGTATCTTCGAGCTTGACAGTATCGCGCAGGTCTATGAACGTTGTCGGAACCTGCTCCGGGGCGCCAAAGATGTTGCCCTGCTGAACGTCGATGCCCGGCCTTTGGAGGAACTCCGCAGCGAGCTGGTGGCCGCCGCAGACCGCGGCGTGAGAGTGCTCGTTAAGACCCGTGCTCCGACCCGGATTCCCGGGTGCGGCGTCATGGCGCCGGACAAGGCAGTCCCGTCCGATGTCCAGAGCGGTGACGAGCTGGGTGTCGCCGTGGACCACCGGGAGTACGTGCAGGCGTTCATCAAGAGCGACGGTTCCGGCGTCGAGGAGGCAATCTGGGTCAGGCAGCCCCGGCTTGCACGCCAGGTCTGCTACCTGCTTCAAAGCGATTTCACGCTGACCAAAGTCAGGGCCATGGTTCAGGCCGGGAAAGAGGTCAAGGAAATCGGCCGCGAGATGAAACGGCTGACCCTCATGGCCGAAGTACAGGCCCTGCCTGAACTGCTGCCGCAGGAGTGGGTGCTAACCGACGCGAGGAAGGGCATTCAGAAGCGGCGAAAGGCGTTGGCCGCAGGCACGCAGCCTGAGCCGGGCACTACGCCTTCGCAGGTCAAGAAGGTAACGCTGCGGGAGATCGAGTACATCATGGTGGCGACCTCGCGCACCGTCGTAGTCGAGCCGGCAGACCTCGGGGAACCGAGTCAGCAGCCGGACAAGACCAAACAACTTCCCTTGGACCCGGATGCCTACATCGAACCGCTCTACTGAGGATGCGTTCAATCGGGCGCGCCATCTGTTTCTGGCCTCGGGGCGCGGCAGGACAGGATGGTTGCCCTCACGCCGTTTCAGATTGCGGGTCGCCGACTGCAGATTGGCCGGACCCTCGGCAGCTTGACGTCCGTCCCTGCCAAGTCCTCGAATTCGGCCATGACTGACACGTCAGGGGGGGGGTAGGATTAAGACCCCGGAGTCGTAGTCGTTGTCGGGTTGCTGTTTTTGGCGGTTGTCTTGGGCACGCAACATTGGATTATCACGCTACAGCGGACGTCGCGGGAAGAGATCGACCCCGAGGGACGCAGAAGGTGGTGGCTGCGTGCGTTCTTCCTGCTCCTCAACGACGTGCTCTGGTATCAGGACCATCGCCGCACGACGACGCCGCTCGCTGGCTCGGATACGTGGCCGCTGCGTCACGTGAATGTCGGAACGCGCCCGGCTTCCGCCCGGCATCTTTTTTGGGGATTGACAAACGTCCGCCGACGACGAGAATGATGTGACGGCCGGGACGGCAAGACGGCCGTCAGAGGCGAGGTCATCATGAAGTCACGGTTCGCGATGAACGGCATCTGCGCCGCAGCCCTGCTGCTTCTTGCCGGCTGCGACGAGCATTCGTATCTGAATGTCTGGATAGTGTCCGGACCCGACCACGTGGCTCCGGGCGACGCAGCGACCTTCGTCGTCACGAGCAAGGCGACCAACTGGTCACCCACCTTCCAATATGCAATGAACTGGGGTGACACGACCACCGTGACGCCCAAGGGGCATGTCTCCGGTGATACGGACCGCATGACCCATGTCTGGCGGTACCCGGGCCGGTACCAGGTGTGGGCCACTGCGCAACTCCTTCAGCACCAGGAGTACGGCTACCTGATTCATGGATCGACGCCCAGAACCGTCGTCGTGTCGACCGATAGCGACCCGGTGATTGACTCCGCGCAGTTCTACCACAAGTGGCGGCCGACTGAGCTTGTCGTCTTCGCGCGTCATCCGACCGGAGAGAGCCTTCGGCTTGCCGTGGCGTGGGGAGATGGCAAAGCCGACACGACCGGTTTGCAGTCCAGTCCCTGTCAATTCCGCACTACGCATGACTATGCGGACTACGGCGACAGGGCGGTGGTGTTCAGGGCCCTCAGCCAGTCAGGAGCAGTCTCGGCCCCGGAAACGCTATCCGTCTTTGTGACCACAACGGGTCAGGTCGTGAGTTTCTGGGATGGTGCCTACGCGGGCTCGCCGGTCGTTGTCGGCGAAGTCATCTATCTCGTCGGCCCGACCGGTTTCTGCGGGCTTCGCGATGGCGCAACGCAGTATGTCTACCCTGGTTCATTTGTCGGCCACCCATCCTTCTCCGGCCAGGCCGAGCACATTTACATTGGCTCGGAAGAAGGCCAGCTGTACGCCTTCACCCGGACGCTGCAGCCTGCATGGGCGTATCCGGAGTCGGCTGCGGGTTGGCGATGGGGATCGGTGGCGGTGAAGGGAAGCGCACTGTATGCGCCATGCTCTAACGATAGCGTCTACTGCCTTGCCGACAACGGCGCTACAGTGACCCGCGAGGCGGCCTTCGGCGCGCCGGGCGTTGACGCTGTGGCCATGGACGCCGCAGGCAGCATCTACGTCGGCAGCGATTCCGGCTGCGTGTTCAAGCTAACCAGCGGCCTGGAACCGGTCTGGCGCGCGTCGCTGCACGGAGCGGGCAGGGTTTTCGCTCCGGTTCTGGGCGCGGATGGCACAGTCTATTGCTCGTCAGACTCGGACCGGTTGTTCGCTCTGGAGCCGGCCGACGGATCGGTGAAATGGAGCGCGATGCTCGGTGGTGTCTGCTATCATCCGGTAGTCGGCCCGGATGGCATATACGCGGGCGCCGTAGCTGGCATGTTCCACAAGCTCGACCTGAACAGCGGGGCGAGTGTCTGGGTGAGGAGAGTCGGCAACCACCGGCTCGCCGCTGCGCCTGTAGTGACGGTAGACGGCTACGTATACGTACAGTCTGACGGCGACGGCAGGCTCTACTGCGTGCGCCAGTCCAGCGGCGACTCTGTCTGGGTGTGCAACACGGCTAAGTACAACCCCCAGCCGCGTGGCCGGGCAGCGTCCCTGACCGACGGCACATCCTGTCCCACTGTTGATTCGCTTGGCAGGGTCTATGTGGTCGGCAACGGGATGCTCTCCAAACTCAACACCTGGACGCCGCTTGATGCCTCGTCACCCTGGCCCAAATGGCAGCATGACCTGTACAACTCTGGCTACGCCGGCGGAGGAAGGTAGCCGGTAGCCGGCCGTTGGTGAGTGGTTGAAAGCCGCCGCGAGGCGGCTATTCTCTTGGCGTGACTGACAAGCCCAAGACAATCGCCGTCGCCCTGCTATCCGGCGGCCTTGACTCGACGCTCGCGGCCAAGGTTGTCCTGGAGCAAGGCATCGAGGTCATCGGAGTCAACTTTGCGGGCGCATACTGCCCGCGACCGAGAGCAGGCAGGAGCAGTGCCGAGAAGGCGGCCGGGCAACTGGGCATCGAGCTTGTCACTCTGCCGATTGACGCGGACTTCATCGAGATGGTGAAGCGCCCAAAGCACGGTCGCGGCAAGAACATGAACCCGTGCATTGACTGTCACACGCTCATGATTAGGAAGGCCTGGGCGTTCGGCCAGTCGCGCGGCGCGAGCTTCGTCGTCACCGGCGAGGTCTTGGGCCAGCGGCCGATGTCGCAGAACCGGCAGGCGCTGGGCGTCGTGGCGCGGGAGTCCGGCGTGGGCGCGAGGCTGCTGCGTCCCATGTCGGCGAAGCTGCTCGAAGCGACCGCGCCGGAGCGCGAGGGCTTGGTCGACCGAGAGCGGCTGCCCGACATCGAAGGCCGGAGCCGGAAGCGGCAGATGGAACTGGCGGCGCGATTTGGCACCAAGGAGTACCCCAGCCCTGCCGGCGGGTGTCTGCTGACCGAGAAGGTGTTTTCGAAGCGGCTGGCTGAGGCGTTTGACCACGGCGAGGATTCGCTTGAGGTCGTTGAGCTGCTCTCTCTGGGCAGGCACTTCCGGTTGCCGTCAGGGGCGCGGTTGGTCGTTGGTAGAGACGAGGCGGAGAATGGCGAGTTGCTTCGACGCAAGCCGGCAGGTGCGGTCGCGATCGACGCGTCTGACCTCCCGGGCCCTGTCGGTCTGGCCCTTCCGTCTTCGTGTCCTGATGCTCTGGTCGCTGACTCTGACTTGGTTCTCGCCGTCAGGATCTGCGCAAGGTACAGCGACAAACGGAGAGAGAAGGCCACCCGAGTCGTGGTCGCGGGCGAGGGAGTTGACGTCGAGCCCGCGAGTGAAGAGGAGTCGGCCCGGCTGCTGATCGGGTGAAACAGCTGGCCGAAGGAACCACGACGCGGAGGACGACGCGGCACTCGGGTACTGCGGCACGCGGTGTGTGAAGTAATTCGCCTGCCGGAAGAGCGTCTCTGAAGCGGCCAAGGCGCTGCCGCGCGAGTTGCGCGCGCGGTGAAGCCGAAGGACCCGTGGAAGGAGCCACGGTTCTCTGCCGACTACGTCTCCTTCCTGCAGTCGTTGGGCCGCCTGGCGATGCTGCGCTGCACCAAGATGTGTCGGGGCGGTGGAGGGAACCCTTGGTGCAAGATACGGCGCTGCGCCGAGCGTCGGGAGTTCGCCGGCTGCTGGGAGTGCGGCGAGGTAGACGCGTGCAGGAAGTTGCCCCCGTCCTATCGGATCAACCTCGACCGAATTCGGCGCCGGGGGCTCGCGGAGCTACTGGCCGCGGCCTAGTCGCGCCCGTGCGGCCCCGTCCGGCCCGGTGTCAATACTTGACTTGCCCTTGCCGTTGCCTATATTCCTTGCCAAAGACAGGCAGAAATGGTGCAGGCGTTCGGCGCGAACCCGATCTCTGCCGGTTCGCGTCTTGACCAGCTTGTCGCGGCGACGCCGTCGTCGCGCGACCGGTACGTAGACTTTCTGCGGGCGCTCTCCATCGGCGTCGTGGTACTGGGCCACTGGCTGAGCGCGCTGGTGGGGTGGAAGGATGGGGCGCTTTCCGTGCGGAATGCGGTCGGGTTGGTGCCTGGCCTGTGGTGTACGACTTGGCTTCTTCAAGTCATGCCGCTCTTCTTCTTCATCGGCGGATTCTCGAACTACACATCCATGGAAAGCACTTTGCGGCGCGGCGATACAGGCGTCTCGTTCCTGCGTTCGCGACTTATCCGTCTGCTCAAGCCAACCGCGGTATTCCTCGTCGCCTGGCTCGTGGTGCTAGTCGCCTTGCAGGTCGCCGGTGTGCTGAAGCCCGTGCACCTGAAGTCCACGGTCCTGCTCTTCGGGCCGCTCTGGTTCTTGGTGGTCTATCTGGCCATCACGGCCCTGACTCCGTTGATGCGGATTCTACACCTGCGATTCGGAATTGCCGCGGTCGCCGTCATGGCGGCGTTCGCGGTCGGGATGGACGTGCTACGATTCTCCTTGAAAGTCCCAGCCGTCGGGTGGGCCAACTTCGCTTTCGTATGGCTGTTGGCGCACCAGCTCGGGTTCTTCTATGCCGACGGCACGCTCGCGCGCGCCCGGCGCCGCGTCCACATGGCAATCGCCTTGGGAGGCCTAGCCGGGCTGCTGCTGCTGACTCACAACGGGGTGTATCCCAGGAGTATGGTGGGTACGGGCTTTGAGCGAGTCTCGAATATGACGCCGTCCACTGTCTGCATACTGCTACTGACCTTCTGGTTGGTAGGCGCAGCGATGTACCTCCGTGGTTGGGCGAACCGCTGGCTCGCGCGCCCCGGGCCGTGGAAGATGGTCATCGCCGCCAACAGCGTAATAATGACTGTGTACCTCTGGCACATAACCGCGTACGCCGTCACGTTCGGTTTGCTGGCGGCCATTGGGTATGCCGGTTCTGCGCCGGGCTCGGTCCGCTGGTGGCTTGAGCGGTCCATCTGGCTTGTTGGTCCTGGCCTGGTCCTCAGCCTGCTCGTGATGATGTTCAGCCGCTTCGAACGTCCCACGTTAAATAGGGACGCTACCCGTTTTTGTTGACACCGGTGCTGTCACCGGTATCCTGGGCCGTGCCACGCATGCCACGGGTCGTTGTCCCGGGCGTCCCACATCACATTACGCAGCGTGGTAATCGTCGCGAGAACATCTTCTTCGTCAGGTCCGACTATCGCAGGTACTTGCGCCTACTTGGGGAGTACGCCACCAGGCACGGGCTCGACATTCTTGCTTACTGCCTGATGCCCAATCACGTCCACTTGGTTGCCGTGCCGGCCGAGGTCGGGTCGCTTGCCGCAGTGCTCAAGCCGGTACACCTTCGCTATGCTCAGCACGTCAATCGCTCGCAGGACTGGAGCGGCCGAGTCTGGCAGGGCCGGTTCTATTCATGTCCGCTGGATGCCGGGCACACGGCGGCCGCCATCCGCTACGTCGAATGCAATCCCGTGCGTGCCGGTCTGGAACCACGCGCTGCAAGTTATGAGTGGAGCAGCGCAGCCGCCCACCAAGGGTTGCGGCGTGACCGGCTGCTGGCGACCCACATCGACAGGTGGGTCTCGGTTGGTGACTGGTCGGATTGGCTGGCAGAGGCAGAGCCGGAACGTCTCGTTGCGCGGCTCCGCCTCCACACCCGCACCGGGCGACCCCTGGGTGTTGATGCGTTCGTCCGAGACCTCGAAACACAAAGCGGCCGGCGGTTACACGCGCTTCCGCGCGGCCGGCCCGGGCACAGCCAGGAAAATGGGTAGCGTCCCCATTTACGGTGCTTGACTTGAATGCGGGCGCTCATATAGTTTAGCCCGACGTGCGAATCAAAGAGCTTCAGCTCACGGGGTTCAAGTCTTTCCAGGACAAAGTGACACTCCGATTCTCCCCGGGCCTCAACGCGGTCATCGGGCCGAACGGCTGCGGCAAGACCAACGTGCTCGATGCGCTGCGCTGGGTGCTGGGCGAGCAGTCATTCACACTTCTGCGCTGTGCGAAGAACGAGGACCTGATATTCGGCGGCACGGCCACGATGGCGCCTTTGAACTTCGCCGAGGTAAAGCTCGTGCTGGATGACGTGGCTCAGGGTGAAGGTCAGCCGTCGTCTGAAGTCGAGATTAGGCGCCGCTACTTCCGGTCGGGCGAGAGCGAGTACTACCTGAACAAGCAGCCTTGCCGGTTGCGCGACATCCAGGAGGTCTTCTTTTCTTCCGGAGCAGGCACCAAGGCATATTCGCTATTCGACCTGCGCCAGATGCGCGAGATCATCTCGGGGAATATCCGAAGGATGTTCGAGGAGGCGGCGTCGCTCGCCAAGTACCAGGACGCCAAGGCAGACTGCCTGCGCAAGCTCGACCTTACGAGCAGCGACCTGCTGCGTCTCGACGACATCGTAGCGGAGCGCGAACGTTACGTCCGCAGCCTGCAGCGGCAGGCGGGCAGGCTCCGGGCATTCAACAAGCTCAAGGCAGAGGAGAAGGGGCTGAGGCTCATCGAGCTCAAAGCCAACTACGAGGCGCTGCGGCGCGACCTGGCGCGGGCCCAGACTGATACTGAGGCAATGGAGCAGGCGGAGGCGACGCGAGTTGCTGACATCCGGCGACTTGAGGAAGAGTTAAGGACGCAACGTGGCCGGGTGCGGGACCTTCAGGTTCTGAAGGACGAACTAGGCGCAAAGGTGCAGGCAAAGCGGCAGGCGGTTTCCGACCTCGAAGGCCGGAACCTGCTTGCGCGTCAGCGGATTGAGATGCTGGCCGGTTCGACAGCGCAGGGCGAAGTGGAGCGCGCCGCACTCGAGGAGAACGTCCGCCAGATGGAGCAGACTTTCGAGCAGACTCTGGGTAAGCTGGCCGCGGCAAACGAACAGCAGGCGCGAGCGCAGGACAAGCTCGAACGCCAGCGCGCCGCAGTCCGGACGATAGAGGAGCAGTTGTACGGACTCCGCAGCCACGAGGCCGAACTCCGGCGCCAGGTGCAGGAGCGGCTCGAACAGGCGCAGAACAGCCGGCAGGAGTTGGCAAGGCTGGACGCCGCGGTTGACAATCAGCGTGAGACGAACGAGCGACTGGCGGCTGAGGCCGAGGCGGTGAAGGCGCGCCTCGCCCGGAACCAGGAAGTGGTTATGGCCACTCGGCAGAAGATCTCCGAGGCCGCAACGGTCATCGAGACGGGCCGACAGCGACTCGGTGTCTTGCGCGCCGAACTTGTCAACATCCGCGGTGGAAGGAACCGGCTCCGCGGCGAAGAGGAGAAGCTGCGCCAGGAGAAAGTGGAGCTTGAGACGAATCTCGCTCTTCTGCGCGCAGCGCTCGCCAGCGAGCAGGCTGAGACCAGCCGTGCTACCCTGGCCGAGGGCCTTGTCGGCGAAGCGAGCGCCTTCCTCGAAATCGCGCCAGGATGGGAGCGGGCTTGTGAGGCAGCGCTCTATTCCGTGGTCGATTTCCTGGTCGCGGATGCAGGCCCGGAGCGGTTTGCCGACGTGGCCGCGACTCGTCCCGACCTGCGCTTCGGCTTCCTTACTTCCGCCGACGGTCGGCAACCCGCGCCGACGGTCGCGCCGGAGGGCAGCGGTATCGCCGGGCCGCTGTCCGGGTTCGTTAAGGTCAAGCCTGAGGCGCC
>Ga0136653_10001343_pt1 | contig 13343 bp, 8 predicted proteins | sample LakKivw275mmetaG_FD_94866 | JGI IMG/M metagenome (GOLD analysis project Ga0136653, IMG submission 94866) | Anoxic lake water microbial communities from Lake Kivu, Rwanda to study Microbial Dark Matter (Phase II) - Lake Kivu water 275m metaG... | ecosystem: Environmental > Aquatic > Freshwater >... | reverse complement strand
TGAGCTCCCGGACGGCCGCGCCTTTGTGCCGTATACCCTGGTAGACATCAGTCACCCCGAGTGAGCTTGCGCGCTCAGTGACCGCGTGGCCAGCGTTACCCGTTATCCACGCAACCTTTAGCCCAAGCCGCATAGCAAGCGTTATACCCAGACCGTCGCGTACGCTGTAGACCTTGACCTGCCCGCCATCGAGGAATATCATACTGCCATCGGTGAGGGTGCCGTCGACATCCATCGCAAGCAGTTTGATGCGGGCCAGTCGATCCTGCATTATACGATCCCCGCTGCCACAAGGTCTTTTAGCATCAGCATCCCCACCGGTTTGCCGTCGGTCAACACAGGCATTTCACCGATCTGTCTTGGCGGGCCTTCCATTGCCCGCAGACCCTCGGAAGCCAGCCTGTCCGGTGCGATTGTCCTGGGGGATTGCGCCATAACCTGCGACGCCTCTCGCAACAGCGCATTCTCATCGGCCAGCAGCTTGCGCCTCACGTCGCCATCGGTGATGATGCCCACCAGCTTGCCTTCGCCGTCAACCACGCACGCCGCGCCAGCGCCTGCCTTGGTGATCTCAAACATAACGTCGCGCAGAATCGTGTCGGTGCGGACTATCGCCACAGCACTGCCAGTGCGCATTATGTCGGAAACGCGCATCAGCAGCCGCCTGCCCAGCGCCCCACCCGGGTGGAAGAGCGCGTAGTCTTCGCTGGTGAAGTGGCGGGCCTCCATTACGGCGAGGGCGAGTGCGTCGCCCAGCGCCAGGGCCACAGTCGTCGAGGTGGTCGGCGCGAGCCCCAATGGACACGCCTCCCCTTCCACGCCTACGTTCAGAACAACCTCAGCATAGGCGCCCAGAGTCGATTCCGTCCTTCCAACCATCGCAATCATCTTGGCGCCGATGCGGGCAATGGCCGGCAGAATGCTCACGATCTCCTCGGATTCGCCGCTGTTGGACAACGCGAGCACAACGTCGCTCGAGGTCACCATCCCAAGATCGCCGTGCACACCCTCCGCGGGATGCAGGAAAAGCGACGGAGTGCCCGTGCTGCAGAAGGTACCTGCCAGCTTTCTTCCTATGGCACCGGACTTTCCCATCCCCGTCACTACGAGACGGCCTCGGCATCCGATGATAAGCTCTACGGCACGGGCAACCGAATCGTCCAGCCTGCCGGCAAGCCGCAGTATGGCCTGCCCTTCGTTCTCAAGCGTGGCAACCGCACGCCTCATCGCTCTGTCTTTGTCCTGATCTGAAAGCTGCATATTCCGCCCCTGAATAATCTGTGCTGATTATACCAGACCAGGCGGAGATTGTGGAAGGCCGAAGCCGGCTGGTCTCGCGACACCAGAACTATGCTTAGTCTGCTTCGGGACACACGTCCGCGAAGCATAGCACGTATAGTCAGTGTCAGAACAGACTCATCTGATCGCCAGGCTTCGGTGCTTCAGGTGTCGGCTCAGCTAGTAGCGCCTCCACATCGAAATCGTTGGGATCAAGCGGCTCAGCTCCCATCCCGAGTAGCTGATTCGTGCCCGGACTTCCGGGGATAGCGTAGACTTTCCGGCCCTGTTTCTTCGCCCTCTTCGCTGTATCTACGCTGCCGCTATCCACTCCCGCCTCTACTACCAACACCGCCTTCGACATTCCGCTCACGATCCTGTCCCGTGCCATCAGGTTCGGCCCGTTTGGAGGAACGTTTGGGCCGTACTCAGTGATCAAGGCACCACGATTCGTGATTCGCTCGGCCAACTCCCTGTTCTCGGCAGGATGGACTCTGTTAAGTCCCGATCCCAGCACCGCAATCGTTCGCCCATCTTCAGCAGCCAGAGCCCCCTCGTGGGCGGCGGTGTCTATGCCTGTAGCCAATCCGCTCACCACCGTCACTCCCGCCTCCGCCAGATGCCTGGCCAGCAAGGTTGCCACCTCACGCGACGAATCACTCGGCTCCCGTGTACCAACGACTGCGACTGCCCGGTCGTCAGCCGGCAAGACTCTGCCTGCCACATAAAGCAAGTAAGGCGCATCTCGAACTTCGAAGAGGTTTGCAGGGTAGTCGCTGTCGTCCCAGGTGAGCAGATCGATTTCCGAGGAATCAATGTTCTCCAAAGAGCGTTCAAGCATCTCCAGGTCTGCCCCCAAGATATCCTCGGCCATCTGCTCCGATACGCGCGGCACAAGGCTTAGCTCGGCAGCATGGGCGCAAAACACCGACTCGATGCTGCCAAACTGCTCCAGCAACGTGCGGGCGAGCACGGGGCCGATGCCCTTTATCTGCGATAGCGCCAGGTAGTGTAGTTTGCTCAATTTGGTCTGTTCCTATCAAAACGCCCAGGGTCTGCCAATGTTTCGGGATTTTTGTCTCATCAAGACTGTCAGCATAGCACATATCCGAAATCCCGAAACAACCTTCGAGAGCTTCGGGACACACGTCCGCGCAGCATATCTGAGTATCTCTTTATCTGCTCTCTACGCGTCAGAGTGTATGGTGCTGGTCAGAGTGAGCACACATACCGATGTTGCCCCCGCCTCGACCACGGCTCGCGCCGCCTCAGAGAGCGTCGCTCCTGAATCGAAAAGATCATCCACCAGAAGCACGCGTTTCCCGCGCACGCTCTCGTCGCTGACGATCGCCCCGGCCACGTTCTTACGCTTCTGCGCCAGCGTGCGCAATTCCTTCTGAGGATGGGTCGCTCTTACCTTCGAAAGCGCTGGTAACATTCGTTTTCCAGTCCGTGCCGCAAGCATGTTGACAAACAAAGAGACGTGATCGAAATTGCGCCTGGTGGATCCCGGCATCGGGACTATGGTCTCTGCCGAGCGCATCGCCGGATCATCGTTGCAGACGGCCGCCGCCATCTGCACGAGTTCTGTGACCGCCTGCCGATCTTCGCAATACTTAAGCCGGTACACTAGTTCGCCCACCAGGCTGCGGCTCCTGTCCGCTCCCGAAAACACACTATGGAAGCCGAGCGACCACCCGCTCTCCCACGGGCCGGAGAGGGCTCTGGGATGCGGACGTGACAGATAGTCGCTCACTTGCTGAGCAGTGGTGACATCGGTGATGGCAACCGGTTTATCGAGCAAAAGCGACGGCCGGTCCGCAGCCAATACGCAGTTGATTGGACCGTAGCCGACCGCGTCACCAAGGATAGACTTGATCAGTCCAGCCCGAGCGTCCGGCCCTGCGCTGCTCATTGCCGACCTGATGGTGTCGATCTCTCCCGCCGTCAACACTTGATCCAGATTCAACAGCCCGGAGGCGATGCGCTTTGCCAGGTGGCCATAAATGGTGTCATGGACAAGTCCCCGTTCCTCTGCTATCTGCTGGACATTCATCCCACGCGCAAACATATCGGCGGTGAGTCGGACAGAATCGCCGGCCAGTCTCTTCGCCTGGGCATCTTTGGCCTTCTTCGGCGAAGGCGCGTTGGCGATCGAAATGTGTATTGCCTGCCCTGTCTCGAGAGCCTGCTCGCCCTTCTTTGACAGCTTGAGCACAGGCCGATCACTGCCCTCCATCGCAAGATAGCCTCGGCGCAAGAGTTGGTCGATAATATCGAGGATATCTTTCTGCCGGTGCCCGGCGAGCTTCCCGTAAAACGAAGTCCTGAAGTAGCCAGACTGGGTCATGTCCCTGGATTTGGCACCGGCAAGCACGTGCGCAAGCTTGGTTCTGCCCACCGGCCACCTGAGCCGCAGCAATGTCTCCAATATGAGAAGCGCTGCTTTGTTCTCCTCCGTAAGAGGCGCGGTGCAGTCCTGAGCACCAGCCTCATCGCCAGATGGCGGATCAATGCAGTTGTCGCAACAGATCTCCGCAATCGGCTCAGAGACATCGCCAAAATACTCAAGGATTGTCTTGCGCCGACATTTGTTCGATTCCGCGTAGGCGACCATGTCCGCCAGATGCTGCTGCTTGGCTCTTGATCTGTCCTCGGACTTCTCGAGCGCTGCGGATATGGCGTCATCTCTCCATTCTCCGCACTCCACCAGAGAAGCCCCTCTTTCGACGGCGAGAACGACGATTGCGTGGGCCTCTTCAAGAATCGACAGAGCCACTCGCGATGCCACTTCGTTAAGGCCGGTCTGGGTAGATATTTCAGGGTGTTCAAACCAGTGCGCGCCTGCGCCGGAGTCCGACAAGACCTTGTGCAGACCGCGAAGCGAACCTCTTTCTATAGTAGAAGACCTGATGAAGTACTCGTGCAGCGAGGTGTCCTGCGGGGAGTATATCAGCACAGCCCTGGACTGTTGACCATCACGGCCGGCTCGCCCAGCCTCTTGATAGTATTCCTCCAGCGACCCGGGCAGGGTGAAGTGCACAACCATTCGCACATCAGCTCGGTCGATACCCATACCGAATGCATTCGTTGCGACAACAACAGGCAGTTCGCCGGAGAGGAAGCGATCCGTCACACTGGCCCGCACGTTGGCGTCCATACCCGCATGATAGAACTCCGCGTGCAGCCCAGCCACCTTGCTTATCAGCCCGGAAATTTCCTCGGAGTCGCGCCGGGAACCAGCGTAAACAATGGCCGAACCGTCCTCGAGATCGGCAAGTGCTTCAACCAGCACCTGGGCCTTTGCCTGATAGTTGTGCGCGGAACGCACCTCGAAGGAGAGGTTTGGGCGGTTGAAGCCTGTGACTATCTGCCTGGTTGAACCCAGACCAAGCGCCCGGGATATGTCGCGGCGCACGTAGGCTGTCGCAGTGGCGGTGAGTGCAGCCGTTACCGGATTTCGCATCAGCCTTCGCGCGCTGGCAATGTGCAGATAGTCCGGTCTGAAATCGTGTCCCCACTGCGAGATGCAGTGCGCTTCGTCCACGGCGAGCAGACTGACTTTGACCTTGCCGATTGCCTCTCGGAACGCGGAAGCTCGCAGTCTTTCGGGAGCCACATAGACCAGCTTGAGGCGTCCATCTACCATAGCCCTCAACCGTGCTGCCTGGTCATTCGGCGTTAGTGTGCTGTTAATGTAGGCCGCCGGTATTCGCTTCCTTGTGAGGGCCCGGACCTGATCCTGCATCAGAGAAATCAGCGGCGATATAACCAGCGTGACCCCTTCGGTGAGCAGAGCTGTCATCTGGTAAACAAGTGATTTCCCAGCACCGGTGGGCATCACAACAAGGGTGTTTTCACCGCACAGCAAGCTCCGGACCGCGTCGGGCTGCCCGGGTCGAAAGCTGTCGAATCCGAAGTGCGTTCGCAGCGCTTCTAACAGAGGGTCTCGCGGAACCGCTCTTTGCGAAGGTGACTGGTTTCGACATTCTTCATCAGCCAAGGCTCTCTCCAGGGTCTCCAGATCGCACGCCGCGAGTTGTCAGGACACGTTTGTGGACTTGATTCTAACGGGTGCGAAGCTATCTGTCAACGCGGGCGCGTTGCAGACTTGTAATGGAGTCGTGACAAGGTGTAGCATATCGTCGGACTGGAGGGAGGCAGAGCTTGGTTCCGAAGGTATCCGTAGTCGTTCCCGTTTACTGTTCCTCCGAGGCTCACGAGGGTTATTTGGCTGAGACTCTGGAGTCGGTAGCCGCACAGTCCTATCGGGGTTTTGAGACTGTGATTGTGGATGACGCCTCTCCCAGAGACATCTCCGGGCTGCTCTCGCGTTTCGAGGCCGTCCTGCATCCCAACCTGGTCACGCACAATTCGAACCTCGGCCAGGCAGCCAGCAGAAACGATGGGCTGCGTGCGGCCCATGGGGAGTTTGTGGCCTTTCTCGACCACGATGACATCTGGATGCCGGACAAGCTCGCAAGGACGGTACCGGTCTTTGAGGAGAAACCATCGGCGAATCTGGTCTTCTCGGCCGTTGAGATCGTGGGGTATTCAGAGGCGCTGAACAAGATAGACCAGAGCACTATTCCACCATGTCCGGATTTCGAGTGGTTCTTCCGGCACGGCAACTTCGTCATCACAACGTCCGCTGCCGTGGTTCGTCGGGTCGCACTGCTTGACGCCGGCGGGTTTGACCCGAGATACACGACATCCGACGACTTTGACGCGTGGCTCAAACTGCTGATGTCCGGGTCTGCCGCATACGTTCCGGAGCGTCTGGTGAGATACCGGCTCCACGAGTCTAACTTGAACTACCGGGTTGTCCGCGCCAACGACACCCGGCTGTTGCTGCGGGTATACCTGCGCTACTGGATGAGCGCTGGACTGGCATCGAAGATTGGTATGCTGCCACGGTTGGCAAAGAAGTCGGCGGGCGTGGTCTACCACAGATTGCGAAGGTGGTAGCGAACGAGCATGTGCGCTTCGGGAGGACACAGAGGTCCTCCCCTACTCTGCTTTGAGTATAACACGCCAATGTGGTACAATTGGCAGCAATGATGAATTAGAATCGTCCCTGGAGAGTGATCTCAGGGATCGGGAAACGACAGGAGGATCCGGATGTTGAAAGTCGGATTGGTTGGATACGGTTTTATGGGTCACATGCACACTCAGTGCCACGAGGCGACCGGCGAGGCCAAGATTGTGGCCGTTGCGGACGTCGACCCCGCAAAGCGCGACGAGGCCAAAGAGAAGTTTGGGTGCGCGGTCTTTGCCAGCATCGAAGAGATGCTCGCCGGAGTTGACTTGGATATAGTCGACATTACCACCCCCACCTATCTCCACGAAGAGTGCGTAATCGCCGCCGCGAAGGCCGGCAAAGACGTGATGTGCGAGAAACCTATGGCGCTGACGGTCGAGTCGTGTGACCGGATGATTGATGCGGTGAAGAAAGCCGGCGTCAAGATGATGATTGGCCAGGTAATCCGATTCTGGCCGGAATATCAGGTGGTCAAAGACCTGGTAGACTCGGGCAAGCTGGGCAAGATTCAGTGGGCCAGCGCCAGCAGACTCAGCCCGCCGGCTACGTGGTCGTGGCAGAGATGGCTGTTCGACCCCGCCAAGAGCGGGGGAGCCGTTCACGACCTCCATATCCACGATCTGGACTACCTTACGTACCTGCTCGGCGCGCCAACGAAAGTCTTCGCCCGCGGCGTTCAGAGCGCCACTGGTGGAATCGACAGCGTTATGACTACGTCCTGGGGACACGAAAAAGGTGCGGCCGGCTACGCCGAGGGTTCGCTGGATCTGTCCAACACGTATCCTTTCAACATGTCGCTTGTCGTGTCCTGCGAGAAGGCCTCTATCAAACTGGATTCCGGCGCGACCCCGTCCCTGATGGTCTATCCTAACGAAGGCGAGCCGTATGCACCGAAGATGCCGGAACAAAAAGTCTCAGTCTCAACAGAGACGTCGGGCAATCTGAGTGACCTGGGCGGATACTTCAACGAGATCAAGTACTTCATCGACTGTATCAAGGCAGGCAAGCACCCTGAAATCGTCACGCCGGAATGTGGGCGTGAGGCCGTCAGATTCTCGCTTGCGGCCCGTAAGTCGGCTGAAACCAGCGCCATAGTCGATTATTAACTGGAGGACAGAATGATAAAGGGTATTAGCTACTGGTCATTTCCCGGAGGGCTTGAGGGCACCGCCAAAGTATCCGACGTCTTCAAGACCGCGAAGAAGGCGGGTTACGAGTCCGTTGAGGTGTGTCTATCCGATACCGGCGATGTGAGCATGCAGACTACCGAGAAATCGGCAAAGGACATAGTTGCCGCCGCAGGCGACGCCGGAGTGAAGATATCCAGCGTGGCATGCGGTCTTTACTGGGGCAAGTCACTCACGGCAAGCGATCCGAAGATTCGCCAGGAGGCAATAGACATCTCCAGGCAACTCATCGACGTCGCAAAATGGCTGGACGCCGGCGCGGTGCTAATTGTACCGGGAGCCGTTGATGTGTTCTTCGATCCGGGTGCGGAGGTCGTGGAATATTCCGCCGCTTACGACCGGTCAACCGAAGCCATCGGAAAGCTGGCTCCGCACGCGGAGAGCGCAAAGATCGCTATCGGCCTCGAGAATGTCTGGAACAAGTTCCTGGTCGGGCCGATGGAGATGGCAGCGTTTGTAGATCAGTTCAAATCGGACTACGTCGGCTGCTACTTCGATGTGGGCAACTGCATGACGGTTGGATACCCGGAGCAATGGATCAAGGTTCTGGGCAAGAGAATCAAGCGTGTCCACTTCAAGGACTTTGTGCGGGGCGCCGGGACAGCATTCGGGTTCACCGATCTGCTGGTGGGTGATGTGAACTGGCCCGCTGTCATTGCGGCGCTCAAGGCCATCGGCTACGACTCATTCGTCACTGCCGAGATGATTCCTATGTATCAGCACTATCCGGAAGTGCGAATCGTCAACACCTCCGCCGCGATGGACGCGATACTGGGACGATAGCCCGAATAATTTACCTTATTTCGACCGCGGGAGAAATCTCCCGAGATTCCTCCCCCTGGTCGGAATGACAGTGTCCACTCTGGACGGGCGGGCGTACTCTCTAGTATAATATAGCTGACGTGTGCAGAACAGACACGTCCGGAAACAAGCTCAAAACGGCTTCGGGGCCAGACCCCGAAGCCTTATTGTTGGAGGACTGGGTGACTACTTCACTTCGCGTTGAACCGTATAACATTCCTGCCGCCGATCTGGGGCCCGAAAACCCGCTGCCGGCGTTTCGAAATCCAGTGGAGGACTCCTCCATTGACTTCGACAAACAACAGATTCCCGAGGATGGTCGCATAGGTCTTGGATGGAAGACCGGCAGGCGAGTCCTGCCCTACAGAATGCAGGACGGCTACGGCCGCACGAGGAACCCGCGCGACTTCACTAGCCTGGTTCTTGAGAACGAGTTCCTGAAGGTCAGGGTGCTGCCGGAAGTAGGCGCTTTGGTGACATCCATCGTCTGGAAGCCGCTTAACCGGGAGCTACTGGTGTGCAATCCGGTTTTCCAGCCCGCCAACTTCGCTCTTAGAAACGCCTGGGTGGCGGGAGGCATCGAGTGGAATACCGCCCAGGTTGGCCATCACTACCTGACTATGTCACCTTTCCACGCTGCACGTATCACCGGGCCTGACGGCGAGCCAGGATTGCGGCTCTACGCCTGGGAAAGAGTGAAGTGTTTCCCGTTTCACATAGACCTTTTCCTGCCTCCGAAGTCGAAGTTCCTGTTTGCGCGTGTACGGCTGATCAACCCTCATCCGTATGAAATCCCTATGTACTGGTGGACTAACATCGGCGTGCCGGAGTACCCCGACGGCAGGGTCATAGTTCCCGCTGAATATGCGTTCAAGGGGCTGTACTACGACAAGTGCCCCACCTATGATGGGTTGGACTATAGCTACGCCACACATATCAACAATGCCTATGATCTGTTCTTCCATATCCCCGATGAGCAAAGGAAATGGGAGGTCATAGTCGACAAGGACGGAGCCGGGATGGTGCATGCGTCCACTCCGCGGCTGAAAGGCCGCAAGATGTTCGTCTGGGGGATGGGTGACGGAAGCAGGCGCTTCAACGACTTCCTGGGTGTAAAGGACACGCCTTTCCAGGAGATACAGGCGGGTCTGGCATACACCCAGGCGCATTCCATACCTATGCCGGCCCAGACGGAATGGACTTGGACGGAGGCTATGAGTTTCTTCGAAGCTGACCCCTCGAAACTCCATTCGACAGACTGGAATGAAGCCTGTGACGAAGCCGGACGCGCACTTGAGAGTATGATTACGCAAAGTGAGATTGACGAATGGGACCGCAAGTTCGCGGAGGTAGCCGCCAGACCTCCGGACGAGATGCTGTTTGCAGGTCTGGGATGGGGCGCGCTTGAAAAGAAACGTGCCGAGAGCAGCGGTGAGAAACCCACGATCCCGGACGCTATGCCGTATGATGATTCAGATCTGGGACCGGAGCAGCAGCCGTGGCTTGAGCTTCTTCACGCGGGAGCCTTGCCGGAACCCGACCCGCAAGCGGACCCTGGGCAGTATATGATCCAGCCGGAATGGCGCGCCCTGCTCGAAGAGAGCATCCGAAACGGCAAGGGCGACCACTGGTATTCCTGGCTGCACCTGGGTGTAGCGATGCTGGAGTGCCACGAGGAAGCTCAGGCCGAGGCCGCCTGGAAGAAGTCGTTCTCGCTCAAGCCAAGTGCCTGGGCGCGGCGCAACCTTGCGGTCGTCGCCTGGAAGAAGCGGGACTTCGCCAGATCGTGCGATCTGCTGAAAAAGGCGTGGGAAATCGGGCCGAAGATCTGGCCGATTGCTCACGAGTATGGCACGCAGTTCCTGGAAAGGAAACACTTCGATGAACTTGATGAATTCCTAAAGGGCCTGCCCGAGGACGTCTGTCAACAAGAGAGAATTCGGATGCTTGCCGCAACGACTGCGCTTCGTTTTGACCGCTTTGATGAGGTCGAACAACTGCTCGCCGGAGATTTTGCCACCATACAGGAGGGCGAGCTCTCTCTTAGCGAAATCTGGTATTCTCTTCAGGAGAAGAAGATCGCCAGATCCGTGGGAGTTGAGGTTACTAAGGAACTCAAGGATTGGGTGCGCAAGGAGCTTGAGCCGCCTTACGAGATCGACTTCCGGATGTATACTACTCCGGACGCGAAGTACGTCGCTCCACAGGCCGAGTGACAACTACTGAGCTTCTTACCGCGACTATGCTTCGGGACAGACATTCCGAGGCACAGTCGCGGCGGCAAGGCAACCACAGATCCCTTGATGCGCCACAGGTTGCAACAAAGGAGAACGCAATTGTGAAATGCTTTCTTTGTGCCGTGGCGCTGGCGAGCATGTTAGTCTGCGCAGCATCTGCCGGGGCGGCAAAGCAGGACCTGATGAGATCGAAGAGCGTATTCTACCCGACGGAGCTTCTACAGCGGCTGCGGGCCAATGTGGCGCGCGATGAAGATGCGGCGGTGCTCGTCCGAGGCCTGGTGGCTGCGGCGCGGCCATGGCGCGAGATGTCCGACGAGCAGTTGTGGGGACTGATGTTCAGCCCAACAATTCCCCGCTCGTGGATGGTGTGGTCCGACGGCCACTGCCCGGCCTGCAACAAATCAGTGCCAATGTACAAGTGGAAGATGGACGCGCTGGCACAGCCGTGGAAGGTCTGGTGCCCGCACTGTGGCGAGCACTTTCCGAAAAACGATTTCGCAGCCTACTACCGCTCCGGCCTCGATTCGCGCGGCGTGTTCGATCCGGCGAAAGCCAACCGCGCCCTGCTATTCAACGCCGATCACCCCGATGCCGAAGATCCTCTGCGAGAGTTTGGCGTGGATGACGGTTGGGGTTATGCGCGGGACGGTAAACGCTGGCGGTTCATCGGCGCCTATCTGGTCCACGGCCAGTGGAAACAGGCAGCGCTCGGCGGCGTCAATGCGCTGGCCCAGGCCTATGTAGCCACCGGCGAGGGTATCTACGCCCACAAGGCGGCCATTTTGCTCGACCGCATCGCGGATATGTACCCCGAGTTCGATTTCGGCAAGCAGGGTGTGGTCTACGAAAACTCCGGGAGCGCCGGTTACGTTTCCACGTGGGACAACTCCTGTGAGGAGACCCGTGAACTGGCGCTGGCCTACGACATGATCCAGCCGAGCCTTGAGGACGACCGCAAACTGGTGGCGTTCTTGTCAGCCCAGGCGCGACGGCACGGGCTCGAGAACCCGAAGACATCAGTAGCCGATATCCGACGCAACATCGAGACGCGCATCCTGCGCGACGCCCTGGCCAATCCGCACAAGCTTCACTCGAACTACCCGCGTCAGGACATCGCCTTGATCCTGATCCGGGCAGTTCTCGGCGAACCACGCGAGACGGTGAACCCTTTGATTGACTCCATGCTCGAGCGGGCCACGGCCGTGGACGGCGTGACCGGCGAGAAAGGGCTGGCCAACTATTCGGCATATGTCATACAGTCGCTGGCAGAGTTCCTTGCCCTGTGGGACCGGGCCGACCACGATTTCCTCAGTTCCTGCCTGGAGCTTCAGCCGCGGCTCCGTCAGACGTACCGGTTTCATATTGACACGTGGTGTCTGGGAAAGTTCTACCCTCTGGTGGGCGACACCGGCTGGTTCGCGCAGGAGATACCCCAGTACGGCGGCGTGTTGTTCAGGCATCCGGCCAGCGCGCCCCTGGTTCCCTCGATGTACTCGTTCTTGTGGAGGCTGTATCAACTGACCGGAGACCCGGCTTCTGCACAGGTGCTGTACCTGGCCAACGGAAGGACCTTGGACGGGTTACCCCACGACCCGTTCGCCGACGATGAACAGACCGTCCGTGACAGCGTGGCGCGATTGATCGCCGAACACGGCCCGACGCCGGTCGTCGGCAGCGTCAACAAAGAGCAGTGGCGCCTGGCCATTCTGCGCTCGGGCGCAGGCGAGAACGAGCGGGCGGCGTGGCTGAACTACGGCGTTGGCGGCGGTCATCACCACCAGGACGGTCTCAACCTGGGTCTGTTCGCCTACGGTTTGGACCTGATGCCCGAGTTCGGCTATCCGCCGGTCCAGTTCGGCGGCTGGGGTTCGCCGAAGGCCGCCTGGTATCGCACCACGGCCGCTCACAATACTGTGGTAGTCGATCGTCAGGACCAACGCGATGGCGTGGGAAAGACTACTCTGTGGGCCGAAGGCAAAGTGCTACGGGCGGTGCGGGTCGCTGCGCCTGATCTTCTGCCTGTGGACGCTGGTGACAAGCGCTTTGAACGCACGGTCGTCATGGTGGATGCACCCGACCCCGGACGGTTCTATATGTTGGACCTGTTCCGAGTGACCGGCGGATCCGATCACGCCTTCTTCCTGCATGGCAATGCCGACCGAGTTGAGACCGTAGGGCTGAACTTGACGCCTGGCGGCGACTACGCCTACGGGCCGACTCAGATGCGCAGCTTCCGGCAGGACGCGCAGCCACGCCCGGGATGGCAGGTGCAATGGCAGTTGGGCGATAGTCCCGTGCGCCTGCGCTACACCGGCCTCACGGAGGATGCCGCAGTCGTGCTGTGCGAAGGCTGGGTGACGACGGGAGGTTACGACTCTTCGAATGAAGCGTGGATACCGCGGCTCATGGTCAGGCGTCAGGGCGAGGCCCTTTCGAGCGTGTTCGTGGGCGTGATCGAGCCCTGTGTAGGGACGTCGGCGCTCAACGGAATCCGACGTGTACCGCTGCTCAACGCAGATGGTCAACCAGCGCCCACCGGCGCGGTCGCGGTCGAAGTGACCCACGCCGATGGCACGCGTGACTTGCTCGTCGCGGCCGACGCTGACGTGAAGACGGCCACGCTGCGGCAAACGGACTGGCAGCTCTCACTCGACGGCGAGTTCTGCCTGGTACGCAGGACACCGGAAGGCGAAATTGCATATTGCGCCGCAGCCGACGCCCGTGTGCTCCGCTGCGGCGATCTGACATTGAAGAATGGCGATCCCGCCGTGTTGCTGGAATGGAGCAGGCCGTAGG
>Ga0136653_10001342_pt1 | contig 13346 bp, 12 predicted proteins | sample LakKivw275mmetaG_FD_94866 | JGI IMG/M metagenome (GOLD analysis project Ga0136653, IMG submission 94866) | Anoxic lake water microbial communities from Lake Kivu, Rwanda to study Microbial Dark Matter (Phase II) - Lake Kivu water 275m metaG... | ecosystem: Environmental > Aquatic > Freshwater >... | reverse complement strand
GGCGTGAGGATTATAATGAGGGTAGACCACATACTTCACTCGGAGGTTTGACGCCGAGGGAGTTTATGGGAAATAATGAGAAAATTCTAACTGCGGTTGGCCTATAAAATGGGGGAGGGTCATTCTTACTATTATCCTCATCATAATTATCGTGAATATACTCAGGGTCACAGATATACGATTATATATTGCGATGCCAATTTCATTTACTGCAATGGCTGTTGCTCTTTTGTTTACAATGACTAATAAATGGGAAGTTCTAATTGTTCTGGTTATCATGCTAGGCTTCCTAATAAGGGCATATTATCTGGTGAACAAATATATGAATAGGGGAGTAAAGGATGCTTGATAATATATGTCCTCTTCAATTCATTGAAGGTTTAAATGAGGGAGAGGAGGCAAACAGGAGCAGTTTCTTTGATATCTGCAATTATCCTATTACTGCAATTGAATATAAACCCAAAATATCATATTGTCTTACTGATCTTGAGATATTAATTTCTGTTGATGTAAGAAATTCAGAAGAGTTCCGTGTTGTTCTGTATCCGGATTATGCATCGAAACCGAATGACGTTATTTTAACAGAGGGGATTTTATCAACAAAACCTCGCAAGGAAATAACACAACAGGGGATTGTCGTTACAGCTGACTGGCAAAAAGTTATATTTGAGCAGGCATTCGTAGTTATACCCCATAATACATATTGGATAGCAATTCTTTCTGAAAGACATAGTTTGAGATTGGTGTCTGCCATTGATGGCAGATTTACTAAAATATTGGTCCATAGCAATCAAGAGTGGAAAAATGATAAATGTTCTCAGGACTGGAAGTGTATGATACGGTTCTATGGAAGGATGTTGCCTTTTCCTAATGTGTCGAGCAACAGCGGCAGCGAGAAAAATTAATGGCAATAAAAAAGGTAATAATTAGACAAATTAGTAAATTGAATTGATCGACATTAATTCGGTCATAACTGGGATTCTGCATTGGATGATATCCAATGTTTTGGACAAGCTATTTCTAAAGAAAAGTAACGCAGAGATCATAGAGATTTACGAAAAAAGGATCGAAGACAGGGATAGAGAAATCGAAGCGCTAAAAAAGGATCAACGGAAACGAGAAAAGGAAAAGCACCATATTATCCAATCGCTTAAAAGGAGCGGATTATCGACAGACAAGCTAATCGAAAGATATGACAAACCTTTATATTCGATATTGATTTCTTATGCCACTCAAGTGAAGCCAAACAGTAAAGGTTATTACGAACCCTATAAATTTATTCAAAAAGAGCTCAGACAATATAACGTTAAGATGTTGGGGGGTGCCGATCTTTTAATACCGCCAACAAAAGTGCCAAGGTGGATAAAGAATAAAAATGACCTCCAAGCATGGTTCGAAAAAGAGATATTGAAAGGAAGATATTGTAAGCTGAAATTCCTTATCCTATTTGATCTTAGGAAGAAGGCATTCTGGAATAACTATGTCCCTTATAACCAAAAAAAACCTTTTAATCTCACCCTGGGAGAGGTTTTAGGCATTGAAGATTTGTTCACAGAAGAGCAGATTAATGTAATAGCATTAAGCGATATTATTAGAGATGGTGATATCGTCTGGCTAGCATCCCGTTTGCTAAATGGGAAAGAACTCGAAATAATTCATAAGAATCAGTCATTTATTGAACATGCCCTAGGGAATCCTTCTTTAAGGCAATTATCGAGTGAAAGCATAGTTCAAAGACTGAACGATGTATTTGTGCAGTGCGGGATAGCTAATGCTGATGATGTTGCTAAAGCGATTATTGATGAAGCAAAATTCTGGATTTCCAGATTAAAGTGATAGCTTGTTCCGCACAGACGAAACATATTATTTAACGGGAAAGTTTTTAACAGAACGGACATCTAGTTGGTGGTGAAGCGATATTGGCTGTTATGTGTATTTTACCGTGATCCGGGCATGTTACTGCGTAACCGATCCGGCCTACTTTGATACCATTCCCATTGTTTTTCACTTTAGGCCTTTCCTCTGTGTACCTCTGCCCGCAATTCGGGCATCTTGTAGCATCCGGAGGAATCGTGCAACCGCACTCTACACATTTTAAATCTGTCATATCACCCTCCTGATAATGTAATCAAAAAATGCATAAAGATATTTATCGAATCTTTTTAGAACGAACAACCGAAGGAATTTGAGAATTAAAGACAACAGCTAAGGCATTTCTTTGTTTTAATAGATCAATGATAGTGCGGTATGATAGAGACGGGGCCTCCCTCGCCTCCACCAAGAAACATAAAAGCTAAAATCTTAAAGATTTTAGCTTTTTTATATCTGGCGCTGGTATTAAATATCAGTATAATAATGTGTTATAATGCGCCGCGTGCCGTTAACGGGATATAACCGTGATAGATGAGATACTACCCGGTCTCTATTGCATCAAGGTCCCCCTGCCTAAAAACCCGTTAAAATACACCAATTCATACCTCATCAAGGGGGAAGACAGATACCTCCTTATCGATACCGGCATGAACTTGAAAGAGTGTGAGCTGGCGCTCAAGACCAATTTGCAGAAATTGAATGTAGACCTGAACAAAACGGACTTCTTCGTCACGCATATACATCATGATCACATGGGATTGGTGTCCACCCTGGCTACCAGGACATCCAGAGTCTATTTCAACCCGACGGAGACGGCCATATTGACCAGTGTGTCTTTCAATCAGAGATGGGCTGCAATGATGGAGTTTTACATGGCCAATGGTTTCCCGGAAGAGGCCGGTAAACTGTGGATAGCCAACCCTCCCCTTGCTCTCTTCGGTCCGAAACTGGAGGCTGCCCTGGTCACGCTTTCGGACGGTGAAAAGCTGGAAATAGGGGATTACAAATTCATTTGCATCCATGTTCCGGGTCATTCTCCCTGTCACACCTGCCTGTATGATAAAGATAAAAAGCTGTTGTTCTCCGGTGACCACATTCTCTTTGATATTACCCCGAATATCACCTGCTGGCCCGAGCTTAACAATGCGCTGTATCACTACATGAAGAGCCTGGAAAAGATAGACAAACTGGCAGTGAACCTCGTGCTTCCGGGCCACCGGAGCTCTCGACAGACTCTGCAGAAACGCGTTCAGGAGCTTCTGGAACATCACAGGGTAAGGTTAGAAGAGGCTTTAGCTGCGGTCGCAGACGGCGGGAAGACCGCATATGAGGTGGCTCCCCATATCAGGTGGGACCTGTCATATAAAACCTGGGAGCAGTTCCCCATAGCTCAGAAGTATTTTGCTGTAGGTGAGACCATCGCACATCTGGAATACCTGGTGGGCGAAAATAAACTCAAGACGGAAAAGACAGGCAGAACAATAAGATACGTCCTCGCCTGACTTCAAGAGATCCGGAAAAACACTTTACTGACGGACATAATTAAACTATCATCAATACATGCATTCGGTGAGAGAGGATAGATGGATGCGTTTCCTGTGTTTGTTTGCAGTTATAACAGCCGGCTTGTTTATTTTTGGTTGCCTGCCGGCATGTCGGCAACCAAACGATAATAATGGTGTGACGGAGCCGACAAAAGTGATCGTTTACAGTATGAAAGGCGTGGGTATCGACCTGCCGCAGTCGGACTTCGTGGAAATGAAAAAAGCCGGTATCGAGGTACTGTCGACCGAATGGGGCATGGAGCAGGATGTCGATCAGGTCATGATATTTCTGGATCAGGCGCTGGCAGCGGGATTGAAGGTCGTTATGGACGGCGGGTTCAGCTACACCGCCTGGGGATTTATGGATGAGGATTGGGTAAGTTTGCCCGCCGGCAAGAGGCCGGTCTGGCAGAAGGAACGCGTGCAGAACTGGATAAAGGCGCTCAAAGACCATCCTGCCGTATATGCCTGGGACATCTGCAACGAGTTCGGTGAGAACCTGCCCAGCGGCGCTCACATGGAGAACTCGGACTGGCCTGAAACCATGATCACGCTTGAGCAATTGAAACAGGCCAGGGCTGATGTGCTTGAGGCGGATAACTCCAGGCCGATTCATCTCAGGACGTACGAATGGGAGTCCAATGACAGGACCGCCTTTATTCACGCCATACTCGACGCGAAGATAGCCGATATCATCTCGTTGAATCTTTACTCCAACTACCTGGATAAGGGCAAGCTGCAGTGGCCGGATGTGATAGCGGATGCCGGACAGCGCTGCGTTACGGAGATCAAACAGGAGTCGCCGCAGACCAAAATCTGGCTGTCAGTTGCGGCATTTGAGTACGGGGACATTTTCCAGCGGCCGACGCCGTCCGACGTTGTCAGGGATATTAAAGCTGCCGGTAAGATAGAGGGGCTGGACGGCATCTCATTTTTCTGCTGGGGACCGGTCAATCAGTGGGACGAGAGCAATAACTGGTATCTGCCGCAGACAGGCGCCGATCTCTGGAGCGTCATCAAAGAGAAGATCAGCAAGACAGGATAATAAACTCTGCTTCAGCCAGGTGTAGATAAGCAGATTATCTTCCTTCCGCCCAGGACTCCTCCCTGGGATCGGCCCCGCCCCTCAGCTGGCCCACCTGGTGATCTCTGATTATGGCGTCCGCGGCCCCGTATTTATTGTCCCAAGTATCGCCAACCTCTATCTTATATCCCATCGACTCAAGCTGTTTGCCGATCTTGTTATATAAGGGCAACTCGAGGCCGATCGTGCCCGGCTTGTATACATGCGGGGCAAAGGAATCGGGGAAGTTGAAGGACTGGAAACGCGGCTCGTTGATTGCCTGCTGTGGGTTCATGCCGAAAACGACCACGTTGAGAAACACCTGAACGTTGGTCTGCGTTTGCGAGTCTCCGCCCGGTGTGCCGAAGCTCATAAACAGCTCCCCGTCTTTAAGCGCCATGCAGGCGTTGGGCGTTATGCGCGGCCTCTTGCCCGGTTCCAGGGCGTCCGGGTGCTGCGGATCCAGACGGAACTGGTTCATGCGGTTGCCCAGTGTCAGACCGGTGCCCGGGACCATGGGCGTCTGCGGGAAATCGCTGGGAGTCAACGAGACGGCGTTGCCCTGGGAGTCCACCACGCAGATATAGCTGGTGTCCTTGCCGAATTGAAGGCCGGAGTTGTCCAGGGCGGTTGTATCGGCCGGCTGGGAAAGGCTCGATGGGGCGGCTTCGCCCTGGTATTTCCAGGGATCGCCGGCCGGCGGCATCTTTCCGAACGCCGCATCCGGCGTCATCAGCAGCCGTCGCTCCTGCGCGTAGCCCGTATCGAGCAATCCTGCGGAGGGGACCTTAACGAATTCAGGATCAGCGAAATAGGCCTCGCGGTCCGCCATGCATAATTCAATCGCCTGTAACACGGTATGGACATATTGAGGCGAGTTATGTTTCATGCTTTTAAGGTCGATACCGTCCAGTATCTGCAACACCATGGGTGTCATAGCGCTCTGGTTCCACGTCTGGTTGGCGTAAATTGTGTAGGGGCCGAAGCTCCCCTGCAGCGGTTTCTCCCAGTGGCCGCGGTAGTTTGCCAGGTCTTCGGCGCTGAAAAGGCCGCCCTTCTCATTGTGAAAGGCTACGATTTTATCCGCTATCTCGCCTTTGTAGAATGTGTCGCGCACCGCCGTCAGTGCCTGCCGGCGCGTGCCGCCTGCGGCCAGGACGTCCTGCTCGGCTCTGGCCATCAGTTCGAATGTATTCGCCAGGTCCGGCCGCCGGAATATCTCGCCGTGGTGAAGCGGACGCCACCACTGTCCTCCCAGGTATACCTGTGAATTGTACGGCATGAGTACGGTGAAGCCGAGGCGCTCGACCAGGCTGAGGTTGAGATTCTTGAGCATGGTATCGTGTACCGGGAAACCGTCGCGCGCCAGCTTGATGGCCGGGGCGCTTAATTGCGTGAAAGACATCGTGCCGTATTTATCCAGTATGGAGACGATCACGTCGGGCGAGGCGGGCAGGAGCTGCGACCAGATGTCCATCTTGGGCACGGTTTTCCATCCGCGTGAGGTGAACAGCTCGATGGTGGCCTTTGCAGGCGCGGTCCCTGCGCCCGTGTAGCTCTCCACTGTCTTCGTCTCCGCATCGTATATCAGTATGGGGGCCACGCCCGGGAAGGAGGCCGCCTCGCCATACGTTACATTAAGCGCCAGCAAAGCTGCCACGGCGCCGTCCACGGCATTACCGCCGTTCTCCATCGCCTGTAAAGCAGCCTGTGTGGCCCACGGCGTGCCCGTGGCCGCCATGCAGTTATACGAGATGACAGAGGGCCGGTCCACTTTATGCGGATCATCAAACGTCATCGTCTCCCTCGGCCCCTTGGGCAGCGCCAGATAGATGATTCCAAGAGCAAGGATTAAACCGGCTATAATAGCGCCGGCCCGGTAGAGGAAGCGTAAGAAGCGTCGTTTTTTCATCTGAATAATCCTTAATAGGTGTTGTATCCTTCGTGGTTGGGGCGGGGTATAGGCAGGTGCGCCGGTATGTCGGCAAAGTCCATAACCACCTCCGTATCGCAGGCATTACCAGCAAATTATATCACGCCTGCATCTGCTCTTTGATTATGCGACGTATCTCTCGTTTGAGTATCTTGCCCAGGCCGGTTTTGGGCAGGGAAGGCATAAAGAATACCCTGGCCGGGACAACGAAGTGGTGCAGGTGCTCGCCCAGGTATTTGATCAGCTCCTCTTCCGTCGCCTGCTGACCGGGCTTCAGAACTATTGCCGCACCTACGTTTTCCCCGTACGTCACGTCCGGTATGGCGATAACGGCGCACTCCAGCACGGCCGGATGCTTGAACAGCCAGCCCTCCGCTACACCCGGATCTATATTCTCGCCACCCTTGATGATGAGGTCTTTCTTCCTGCCCGTGATGTACAGTTCACCGTCTTCATCGATCCGGCCCAGGTCCCCCGTATGCAGCCAGCCGTTTTTAATGGACTCGGCCGTTTCCTTCGGTTTATTGAGGTATCCTCTGGTTACCACCGGACCTTTGCAGATTATCTCGCCATCGGAGCCGCGAGGCACCTCTTTGTCATCGTCATCCACGATCTTGAGAGCCAGGCCGGGCATGGGGAATCCCACGCTACCTGGTTTGCGCGGCCAATCCCTGCGCTGCCTGGCGATCGATCCGCCAACCTCGGTGCAACCGTAGCCCTGCGTTATCTGCTTGTGAAAAACGGCCTCTGATTGTTTCAGAGTCTCCATAGACAGGGGCCCGCCGGAGCAGATCAGCAGGTCCATGAATGAAAGGTCGTCCTTCTTGGGATCAGCCACCAGCATCATGAATATCAGCATGGTGGGCACGACCGGTATAGCTTTCACCTGATACTCCTTCAACGCGTCCAGCACCTTGCGCGGATCAAAAGGAGGCATGAGTATATTCACGAAGCCGGAGAAGTAGCCTTCCAGACAGCTGAGGACGCCGTAAATATGGTTCATTGGTATGGTGGTCAGCAGCGGCTCGAGGTGGTTGCCACCCCATACCGAGGTGCCGGTCTTCATCTGGGACTCGAGGTTATGGTGGGTCAGCATCACGCCCTTGGGGAATCCTGTGGTGCCCGAGGTATACATGAGTATGGCCATGTCATCTTTATCGACATCGGTGATGTCGGCATTCCCTGCTTTCTTGACCAGACTGCTGTAGGGCACGATGTCCGGTGCCGTTTCCTTCCCTATCAGGATTATCCGCTCAATGGTCTTCAGCCCCGCAGCCGCTTCACGCACCTTGGGGAGCAGCACATCCTCCGTGATGACCACTTTACAGGCGGAGTTCTCCAGTATGTAATGGATCTCGGCCGGCGTCAGCATGTAGATGATGGGCAGATAAACCGCGCCCATCCGGTTGACGCCGTTCATTATCTCGGGTATCTCCGGGATATTGCTGATCACGGAACCTATGATATCGCCTTTCTTGATGCCTGCCTCGCGCAGGCCCGCCGCCAGCGCACGGGCATGGTCCAGTATCTCCTTGTTGGTCCACGATTTCTCGCCCTCCGGCCCCAGAAAAATAAATTGCCTGTACTCGCCGTACTTCCTCACGTTGTCATCCAGCCAGCGTCCGATGTTGTTGCTCATCCTGCCTCCTCTTTTCCCGTTATTGTATTCTATTTATCTGAAAACTAAATGTTCATGTATTGATTTACCTCGAGCGTTGTGCTGACCGTCAGACAAGTCTACATTAAGATTGTAGTCCCCCAGGAAACGCCAGTGATACTGGTCCAAATCGGATAGTTTGGGCAGCCTGTCGGTTTCCACTGTTGAAGTCGAAACGAGCTCACAATTGAAATACGGTCCCGACCCCTCAATATTGCTGACAACGATTTTGGCAGGGATATTTTTACCTGTCGTTTTGCATAACATCTCTTTTTCAACGGACAAATTGAAAAGATTTGTTGCCAGAACAGGCTGATTGTTCTTGGCCAGCAGCAATCCGGATATATGCTGGTGGTTAGTATCAATAGGGAGCAGCCGGTAAAATATCAGTGTATACACCGGATCGTGCAGGCGCCCCCAGTACCAGCTACGAAAGCAAGTATCGATTCTGCAATTGCCCCAGTTCTTATCATGATAGCCAATTCCGGATACGGGCACCTTGCTACCTTCAATATACAGAGTGCCTTCCACCTGAGATCTGGGAGCGGCTATTATCCAGCCCTGTTTTTTGTCGCCTTCGTTATATAGTAAGCCATCACCATTTTGCTTCCACCCCGGTATCTCCCTGTTGTAGGTCAGATCCACGCCATAATTTTTTGCCCGCATGGATATTACGTAGCTGTTACCCTCTTGCCGGGCGAAATTGCCCCCCATTTCAACATCACATCTTTCCGGATTGCTGCTGCATTGTTCCAGAGGAATGGCTGCCATTCCAATATATTTTTTCCCGTCCGGTGCATAGATGAAGACCTGGATAGTCGGAATATGTGGACTGGTGAAGGGGTTGCGCCAGTGAAAGGTGGCTACGCAGGAATAACCGTTATCAAACCTGGCATCGAAATACCACCATTCATAGTATTCGGGATTATCATACGGGTGCAAAGCGTCATCTGAATCCTTGTAGGGTGGAAGAATGGTACTTGCCAATTTATATCTCCTCCAAATTTTCTTGAAATACAAAAAGGGCTGCAGAGATATGCCCTAGTTTAACACTGCAGCCCTTTGTATATCGTTGTCAGCCCTGCGGCCGCTGGTCGATGATGCGGGTGGCCTTGAGTGTTGAGCCGGGATTAAAGATGTCGGTCAGCGGAACGAATTCCACTTTGGGTGTGAGCTCTACAGCCCGTTTCACCTTTTCTTTCAGTTCGGTTTCCAGTTTACCCTGGTCGACGCCTTTATCTGTGCCAACTAAAAGCTTGATCACATCCATAGAATAAGGATCATCCTGCTTTTCCTTGGTTATGACAAACTGGTACTCGATCACGCCCTGTGTGTTTGCCACCGCGTCCCGCATGATCTCAGGATTGATTAGCGTGCCCTTGACCTTCATGAGTTCCTTGGTGCGTGTTCCGTATGTGCTGCCAACGGTTGTAACAATACGCTGATCATTTCTGCCACAATGGGGACATTGCTTACCGGTAATTGCAACAATATCTCCGACCAGATAGCGCAAAAGGCATGTGCCTCTTCGGTCGAGGTGGGTAATGCAGAGTAAGCCGGGTTCACCGTCAGGCTTACGCTTTCCTTTCTCGTCAACTACCTCGAAGTAATACATCTGCGGTACTCCCTGGTGTGCACCGCCCAGTTCCTGGCATTCCTGGAAAGCCGTTTGCGATTCTGTGAAGCCGAAGGCATTGCTGATGAAAACCTCCTTGGCGCCCATCTTCTGCAGGCGTTTACGCATGTCGTCCCGCATGCCCTTGGGCACCGCCTCACCCAGCGCCTGAACTTTCTCGATGCGAGAGAAGTCCCTGCCCTGCTCCTCTGCCGCCATAATTAGACGCCTGATATATGATCCGATACCGCAGAGAACGTTTACTTGCTTCTTCTCAATATCTTCAATAGCCTGCTGCATGGGGCGGTGTATATTGTAGGGGAATCCAGGGAGCTGCGCCCCTGTGAATCCAAAGCTGAGGGTCATACCTGTCGCTGCGGCAAAGTGAAGGGTCTTATAGTACCCGATGTGAGGGATAAAGTGGAAGGGGAAGAGGCTCATCACATGATCGGTAGGTTCTAGATAGCATATCTTTGTGCCGACCCTGAACATCCAGGACTGCATGAACATGTCGTAAGTGGTATTGTAAAAACGGGTCGGCAGGCCGGTTGTAGTACCTGTAGTATAGGTGACCTCGTAGAGTATATATTCCATGATATTGTTGAAATCCAGCTCGAGCTTGAAGGACTCGCCCCGGTCCTTCATATAATCGTCCTTGCTGGTTGTAGGAAGCTTCTCCAGGTCATCAATCGTTTTAATCGACTTCGCGTCCAAGCCCCATTCCTTGAATTTTTCGCGGTAATACGGGCTGAATTTCTCCAGACGTTCCATCTGCTTGACCAGATTGGCGTCCTGCGCCGCACGTATCTCGTCCTTGCTCTTGAAAGACAGGTCAAGTGGTTGATCTTGTTTGTATAGAGGTACGCCGTTGATCCACTCCATGACTTCCGCCGGATTCTTCGGTACTTTGAATTTCCTTGACATCAATAACCTCCATAAAATATTTATTTAGAATTATTTATTCGCCTGTTTTGAGCCCATATCACCGGATTTTATTCTCCCATCGGCAGAGATGGATTTAAGTATATTGTCGGTCTGTACCCGGATATAATCATCCAGAGAGCATTCTTTTCTAAGGATCCATCTCCTCAGCGCCCACATATGGCCTATTAAAACAATGTTATTAGCGGCCACCGGGATGCTGTCGATTTTAAACTCGCCGCTGTCGCAGCCTCTTCTCAGCAATTTTTCAAACTCAGCTACCAAGCCCTTTTCCCTGTCCATAATGATTTTACGTGCTTCAGCATGAAGGTTTTTGGTCTCCTGGTAGAAGAAAAGTGTGAAATCCGAGGCTGCATCCGTGGCTCGAATAAAATGATCGATAGTTCTAATCAATGCCTCAGTCGGCCGCAGTGATTTAAAGCTAACAACCGCCTGTTTGATGAAGTCGGAGTACAGGTGCAGATCATAGTCCATCATTATCTGAAGTACATCCTCTTTGCCCCCTATGTAATAGTAAAGATGTCCCATAGACATACCGCAGGCCTGGGCTATGTCTCTTATGCTGGTCTGTCCGTAACCCTTCTTGACGAGAATAGGTGCCACCGACCTCGCAATGTGTTCCCTGCGCTCAGCGACCAGCTTCCTATTCTGGCTATAAGTCCTAATTCTGCCTCCCACACTTAGAGCGAACGCTCTCTCTATAAGAATATTTAATTATATCATCATGTGTCAATCGTACGGGTTGTTACGGCGTTATCATGCTTGATGATACATCGACCTATAATAGACGATTCGATCACGTCGTATAGGGGAATAAAGCGGATTGAATCGACTGCATTATTTGAGGGCAAACACATGGATGCCCCAGTAGCCCAGGTATGAGAAGAGGATATGCTTGGGCAGTCTCCCGGCCGCGCCTACCAGCAGGAATTTCCACAGAGGATACCTCAGCGCACCCGCCGCCAGCCCCGCTATGTCGAACAGTGGGTTCGGCAACAGAGAAAGTATAAAGATGGTAAGGCTGCCCCATTTTTTCATCCATCCTACCACTTTTTCGTATGTCGCTGTATCGGCTATAGCCATCCTGCCGCTGTATCCCAGCAGATATCCGGTGATTTCGCCCAAAGTGGCGCCCAGGCCGGAGGCTATGCCGATCCAGAGCGGGTCCCACGGGTTGACCGACAGCGTCCCGATGAGCGATGTCATGGCAAGCCCCGGTATGGGTATCACCAGCGTCGCGGAGGCGGCCGCAGAGATAACGAAAATGCCGATATATTTGAGGCCGGGATATTTAGCCAGCCATATGGCAAAGGAAGCTATATTTTCCCGCTGCCAGACGATAATTGCGACAAGCGCTATAACCAGCACCAGTGAGCCGATCTGAAGAAACCGATCCTTATTCCAGGAACCGGATCTCGGCTGAGTAGTATCCTCCGGCAAACGGGTATCAGCTTTTCTATCTTTGTCGCTCATATCTTGGGCAGCAGGTCCGCGTATTTTTCGGTACGGCTCAAGCCGGCTTCGGACTGCACCAGCCAGGTCATCCAGCAGAGCTCGATGGCCCGGTATCCGGTCTGGGGCGCCATCTTCTCCACCATCCTGATAAATTCCAGGTCGCCGGCGGGACGTTCCATGCCGGCTGTATCAAGTATCTCATAAACTACTTTTTTGACAATTTTATCCGGCATGATGGTGTCTACTCCGCCCATCATGCGCAGGTACTGGTAGGTGTTGATGCCCACTCCGCTGATGCTTCCCACGGCATCGGATTTCCAGCCTTCCAGAGGTGCATGCTTCGCCCAATGGATCAGGGCATCAAGGTCGCACAGCCTGTTGCGAACCTGCACGGTCAGCAAATGGGCTGCAACCTTCCCGGCGACGTGCCAGGACCGCGCATTTTTCCATATGGCCTGAAGCTCGTTCACATCGGCTGTTACAAGGTCCTCCAGTGTGCTGATGAGGCCTGTTTCCACATAATTCCGGCGGAATAATTCGACTTTGGGCGCCACGGACTGAAAGTAGTTCAGGCCGATCGAGTCGAAGGCGGCATCGATGACCATCAGCAGTGCGCTGCCGTGCCAGCGGGCGCTTTTAAGACAGCGGTCGCAGTGCTCATGCACCATCGGCACCCGACGCATATAGCTTTCGACCGTTGCTTTCAATAAGTGACTCTGATTTTTCACGCCTGCCCCATGGCCGCCCTGAATAAGATTTTGAATTATAACATGCCGTCGCGCCGGCCTGTGAAAACAGCGGGTTATCCTGTTGCACAATGATTGTAATATGTTTTATTCTTAGTACACAAAGGAAATATGTTCTGCGAGGGGTATTATGTCCGGACATTCCAAGTGGGCGCAGATTAAGAGGCAGAAGGGTGTGGCCGATTCCCGGCGGGGGGCTATGTTTACCAAGCTCACGCGCGAGATCATCATCGCTACCAGGCAGGGTGGCCCCAATCCTGAAGGCAATTTCCGCCTGCGGCTGGCCATTCAAAAAGCGCGCGACAATAATATGCCCAAGGATAATATCGAGAATGCCGTCAAGAAGGGTAGCGGGGCGGCGGAGGGTACTACTTTTACCGAGATGGTAATGGAAGGGTACGGTCCAGCCGGTGTGGCCATCCTTCTCGAAGCTATGACGGACAACCGCAACCGCACGGTCTCAGAGATAAGAAGTACATTCGTGAAATACAATGGAAACCTGGGGGAGAACGGCAGCGT
>Ga0136653_10001340_pt1 | contig 13347 bp, 14 predicted proteins | sample LakKivw275mmetaG_FD_94866 | JGI IMG/M metagenome (GOLD analysis project Ga0136653, IMG submission 94866) | Anoxic lake water microbial communities from Lake Kivu, Rwanda to study Microbial Dark Matter (Phase II) - Lake Kivu water 275m metaG... | ecosystem: Environmental > Aquatic > Freshwater >... | reverse complement strand
GCTTATAATCTGTGCAATCGGAAGAGATGAGGATTGTGTTTTCCCTGCGTAAGGCGTATAAAGAATCTACCTCCACGCCTTCAAGAAAAACATAATCCTGGATTTTATGGCCGTGGAGATCGCAGCTCTTTACCCCGAAGATGATTGTTCTCTCATTTATCCGGGAGGCATCTTCCTGGGGGGTAAAATAATCCGTTACTTTTTCTAAGGGGGCGGTAAAAAACGATTTCAGCGGCTCAACTACCCTGTAGGGGTTAAAGACAAGCTCCTCTTCGCCTGAGGCCAAGCGGTAATAATAATCTTTTTCTCCTTTTACGGACTCTTTGGGGGCGGGCGAAAATACGCGGAAACTCTTTATTAAGAGGTTATAGAAAGTCTTGAGTTGGGCGGATTCGCAATAATAAGTTTTGAGCATTTCTTAAAAGGGAATACGATTTCAGGAGGGATTTAGATCGTAAAGATACGATATTTCCTGAAAAGTAAAAGATACAATAAAATACTATAATTTGGCTGCCCTGTCAAGAAGAAATCAGGTGGTTTTTGAGAGCCTTTCCCTGACTAAATCGCTTAACAGCTTGCCGTCAGCGCGGCCTGCGACTTTGCTGCCAAGCTCTTTCATCACCCTGCCCATATCCTTAATGCCGGAGGCAGCGCAGGCAATAACCGCCTCTTCAATCATCTTTTTTATCTCTTCAGGCGTTATTTCTGCGGGGAGATATTTCTTAAGCAATTCTATCTCAGAAGCCTCCTTTTGGGCAAGGTCCTGGCGATTGCCCTTTTCAAATTGCAGGATTGCGTCCTGGCGGGCCTTTATCTGTTTTCTGATCACGGAAACAACTTCGGGGTCATCAAGCTGTTTCTTCTTTTTGGCAATCGCCGTGTTAATCATCTCCGCGCGCAGGAAGCTTAAAACTGAAGTCGCCAAGGCGTCTTTGGCTTTCATTGCCGCCTTATAATCATTAAGTATTTTTTCCTCAAGCATAATTGCCTCCTTTATCAGAACGAGGTAAAGCTTCTAAGCTTCTTCAGCCTCTGCTCCAGATCTCTTCTGCCAAGGCGGGCGCTGCGTTCCACGCCGAAACCCTCTATATTAAATGATGCGGCAACTGTGCCGTATGCCGCCGCTTTTTTAATATTTGCCTGATTCACTTTTCCCTTCATTGCCAGATACCCCATAAACCCTCCGGCAAAAGTATCGCCTGCTCCGGTCGGGTCAATTACCCGGGCCGTAGGATATGCCGGTACGGAAAAAATAAAATTATCGGCATATAAAAGCACTCCGTGTTCGCCCTTTTTGATCAGGACCATCCGCGCTCCGCGGCAATGAAGCCCTTTTGCGGCATTGATCAAAGAGTGTTCCCCGGTAAGGCTCTTGGCCTCTTCTTCGTTAGCCACAAAAATATCGACTCTCTTCAAAAGCCGAAGCAGGCTGCGCCGCTTATGCTTAATCCAGTAATTCATGCTATCCAGCCCTATGAGTTTAGGCAAACGCATATTTTCTAAAAGGCGCCTCTGTATATCCGGGTCAACGTTTGCCAGAAAAATATAACCTATATCCCGCTGGCTGCGCTGAATTGAAGGCCTGAATGCGGAGAGTACCCCCAGTTCCGTATTTAAGGTAAGGGCGCAGTCAAGGTTGCCTCTATATTCTCCCTCCCACCTGAAGGTATGGCCGTGCTCTTTGGCCAATGAGGTAAGGATAATGCCTTTCTTATGAAGGAAACGGATATGTTTTTCAGGAAAGTCTTTCCCGACTATTGCCACAAGGTTTACCCTGGTAAAAATCCGGGCGCCCATGGCGAAATGCACCGCCGAGCCCCCCAAAATGTCCTTCCTTAACCCGAAAGGGGTCTTTACCGAATCAAGGGCTACGGTGCCTAAAACAAGAATGCTCATTTTATCTCAGTAATATCAACGTAATTGTTGCGGCAAATATACAATAATACCCGAAATAATGAAATTTCGACCTGTGTATAATAGAGCGCAGAAACTTCAGAGAGATTAAGCCGACGATCAGGCTGCAGAAAAAACCAATGATAAAATTTTTCGTATCCCCCTGAAAAATAAAATGGATATCTTTTGCTTCAACAAACGCGGCTCCGGCAATTGCCGGGACGGAAGCCAGAAAAGAAAAGCGGAAACTCGTTTCTCTGTCTATTCCCCTGAATAAGAGCGTTGATATGGTGATACCCGAACGGGAAAGCCCCGGAATAATCGCCAGCCCCTGGGTTGCTCCAAGCATCGAGGCGTCTTTAAGGCTCACTGTATGCCTTTTTGCCTGCATAAATTTTTTGCTCAATATAAGTACCGCGCCTGTCACAAGCCAGGCAAAGGCCACAAATTCAGGGCTTGAGAATAATTCCTCAAAAAACCCTTTGCCGCAGATACCGATGACGCCTGTAATAAAGGTCGCGATAAATATCAGCAGCAATGACTTTAAATCCCGCAACAGGGCCAAGATATCGCCGAAGAAGAAAATACACAGGGACATAAGCGTACCCATGTGCAAGATAACCGAAGTTGCTACCTGGCCGTTTGTCATCCCGAATATCCTCTGCAAGACGACCAGATGGCCTGAGCTGCTTACCGGCAGAAACTCGGTTAATCCCTGTATTATCCCCAGAATAATATATTTAAGCATGTTTGGCGAGAAACTCCTTCATATAAGAGGGGAGGTGCGAAACAAGCCTGATCTTCTCTCTGGTTACGGGATGCTCAAATTCAAGCCCCGCAGCATGCAGGCAAAGCCTCTTCGCCTTAAGCGGGAAATCCCTGCGAAAGGCATATTTGTCCTCCCCGACGATAGGATGCCCGATAGATTTAAAATGTATCCTGATCTGGTTGGTGCGGCCGGTCAGAGGCCGCGCCTCTGCCACGGAAAAACTGCTTTTCCTCTCTATTACCCTATACTCGGTTATTGCGCTTAAGCCCTCTATGCGGCTGATTATACGGGATGCCTTCGGCTTAGGCATACCCTGCACGAATGCAATATAGGTCTTTTTTACTCTCCGTTGCCTGAAGAGTTCCATCATCTTCTTCTGCGGGGATTTACCCTTGGCGAAGATGATCAATCCGGAAGTTTCCCTATCCAACCGGTGGCAGAGATGCAGGCGGTAAGGCGCGCCCTGCGCTTTAATTCCATCATTGAGGATGCTTACGAGGGTGCGGCTTTCTTTCTTCGGCGTAGGGATGGTTAAAAGGCCTGCCGGCTTATTCAGGACTATCAGCCAATCATCTTCGTAAACAACTTCCGGCATCAGATTATTTCCAGCATCCTGTCTATTGCTTTTTTGGCGCGCCTGCGCAGCTCATCGGATACCCTGACCTCTTCCTTCAGCTCTTCAAGCGCCCAGACGATCTTCTCCTGGGTAGTCCGTTTCATATTAGGGCAGACTGCTGCCTCGCTTGCCGGGTAAAATTCCTTTGCCGGATTATCCTTCTTCAGGCGGTAGATCAGGCCGACTTCTGTGCCGACGATGAATTCCTTGGCCTCGCTCTCCCGGGCGTATTTGGACATCTGGCTGGTAGAAAGCGCGGCATCAGCTAAAGCCACTACCGCCGGCAGGCATTCAGGGTGGACAACCACCTTGGCAAAAGGGTGAAATTTCCTTTCCCTTTCGATATCCTGCGGCAGGATTTTAATATGGGTGGGGCAGAAGCCTCTCCAGGAGATAAGTTTTCTTCCGGCCTGTTTAGAGACGTAATCCGCCAAATATTTATCAGGAACGAAAATAATTTCTTCGCTTGCCTTAAAAGCGTTGACTACGGCTACGGCATTGGTAGACGTGCAGCAGACGTCGAGTTCCGCCTTTACTTCGGCGGAGGTATTTACATAGCCGACGGTCACTGCCCGGGGATGTTCCTCTTTAAGCCCCCTTAATTGCTGGGCGGTAATCATATCTGCCATCGGGCATCCGGAATGGATATCCGGCATGATGACTTTCTTTTTCGGGCAGAGTATGGAAGCAGTTTCCGCCATGAAATGCACGCCGCAGAAGACGATTACCTTGGCATCTGTCTTGGCGGCAATACGGCTTAACTCCAGCGAATCGCCCCGGTAATCAGCCACATCCTGCACTTCGGGCAGTTGGTAATTATGCGCCAGGATCACGGCATCGCGCTTCTTTTTTAAAGCGGCGATTTTATCCTCCAGCCCTCCCCAATTCTTTTTCTTAATCATGGTTTAACACCTTCTCTATTATCCCTCCGCCGATTAACCTGTCGGATTTATAGAATACCGCTGATTGGCCCGGGGTAATCGCAAACTGCGGAATTTTAAAATGCGCTTTTAGTACGCCCCTGGCAGATGAAACTTCTGCAGGCGCTTCTTTATGATTATAGCGTATTTTAACATTAAGCACAATTTTCTTTTTTATCGGCTCAGAGACAAAATTAACTTCTCTAACCAGAAAATCAGAGCTGACCACCTCCTCTTTCGGGCCGATAGTAATACGGTTATTAGCAGCGTCAATACGGCTGATGTATGCCGGTTTTCCGAAAGCTATGCCTAAACCCTGGCGCTGCCCGATGGTGTAATAAGCGATCCCTTTATGGCAGCCGAGCGGTTTTCCTGCGCTGTCTAAGATTTCGCCGGGATAGATTTGCCTTCCCATCTGCTTACGCAAAAAATTACGGTAATCATCGTCCCCCAAAAAACATATCTCCTGGCTTGCTTTTTTATCAGCTACCGGCAGGCCAAACTTCCCTGCCAAGAGGCGGACCTGAGGTTTTGTATAATTTCCCAGCGGGAATAGTACCTGTTTTAGCTGTTTCTGGGTTAAGCGGTATAAAAAATACGACTGGTCTTTGCTTTTATCCCTGGCTTTTTTGAGTAAATAAGTTTGCGGTTTGCGGTTTGCGGCCCGGGATTTTGCTATACGGGCGTAATGCCCCGTGGCAAGAAAATCCGCTCCCAGGGCGCGCGCCTTATCCAGAAGAATTGAGAATTTCAAGAACTGATTGCAGCGTACGCAAGGATTCGGCGTTCTCCCGGAAAGATATTCATGGCAAAAATCGCTGATCACGAATTTTTCCAGGTGCCTGTGCATATTCACGGCATAATGCCTGATGCCCAGCTTATCGGCAACACGCCGGGCATCCTCAATGCCCCTGATACCGCAGCAGGAAGGTTTACGGCGCGCCTGTTCGCTTAATCCAAAACACATTGTCATCCCGATTACTTCAAAACCCTTGCTTTTTAAAATCGCCGCGGCAACTGAAGAATCTACCCCTCCGCTCATCGCAACGACTGCGCGTTTGTTCATTTGTTTTAAAATCCTATTTCAGCCTGTCGATTGTCTTGAGGTTAAAATAACCCAGAACTTTCACCTTGGCGCGGGATTTTGCTACCAGCTCTTCGTGGTATTTTTTCATAAAGCGGCTATGGAAGGATTGCGATCTCCACTCATAAACCGAAGCATATTCGTTTTTGCCGTTTATCCGCTTCATCGTAAAATAAGCGACAAAACCCTTCGCTTCCCTGGCCCTACGCGCCCACATTTTGCTGTCATTCCTATAGGCATTGACCTGGGAAGGCTGTATTTTGAATAAAACCGTATGAATAAACATAGCGCTATTATACTACCAAAAATTAAATTTCCAACGCTTTTTACCACTCAAAGCTTAAGCCGCCTTCAAGCCAACGGCCGGGCTGCGGCACGCCGAGTATCTCTTCATAGCGTTTATCCAGGATATTCGTGGCTTTAAAAAAGATGCGGGAATGCTTAAGGAGGCCATAGGAAAGGGATAAATTTAACAGCGACCAGCCGCCGCGGCCGTCTTTTTTCTTGTAGCTGTAGCTAACCACCTGCCTGCCGAAAGGCAGATTAAATTCAAGCAGGTTATTCAATAGGTGGCGCGCATAATTAGGCCCGTATTTATAAAGATATTGTTTCTCGCGGATATTCTTATCGGTATAGGTATAGTTTGCCTTCAATTCCAGGTATTGATTTATCTTCAGGGATAAGTTGTTTTCGAATCCCGAAACATACGCCTCGCCTATATTCTCTGCCACCCACTTGCTCTGGGAGGGCGCGCGTTTTACCCAATCTATAAATTCGTCTTCATCGCGTAAAAAAGCCGCCAGAGAGAAAGAAAAATCTTCTCCTGCGTAATTATACTCCAGCTGGTAATTGACGGATTTTTCCGCGCTGAGATCGGGATTTCCTTCGGTAGTAGGATCGCTGTAGTAAAGCTCAGTAAAAGAGGGAACGCGGATGCTGCGGGATAACCCTAAAGTAAGGGAACTGGCGGTTAAAAAACTGTAGCGCAGGCTACCGGAGCCGGAGAACTTGCGGTCAAACCCTTCAAAATCGTCGCTGCGCGCAGCCAAGCCAAAAGAGAAACCCTGCATTAAATCTTTGCTCTGGTCAAGGTAAACGCTTGTATGGGCCCTGCCGTGCTTTCCCAGATTAGTAGAGTTTATAAGCTCCTGGCCGTATTCAAGGCCAAACCCTACCCTGCCTAGAGGGACAAGCTCTTTTTGCAGGTAAATATTGGGTGTCAGCATATCCGTGCGGTGATGATTCAGATAACTGCTGCGTATCAGCGTCTTATCCAGTAAAAATTTGTCAAAGTGCCGGCGCCAGAGAAAATTCGGCCTGATCAACAATCCTTCCTTGATGATATTTGCTCCGGCGTTTAAAAGATGCGTCTTAGTCCATTCCTGCGAAAGATAGTTGCTGCCGGGAGTATAAAAGTCCGGGGCGCCGAACTCTTTCTCCTGATATCCGTAGCTTGCCCGGATTTCTCCTAACGGTATACCGATAGTTGAATCCGCTGTCGCATTAAACTTTTTGAAATCGGTATCTTCGCGGTATCCGTCGGACTGGTTATTCTCGACGGAAACCCTGATTCCTGCCTGATCGATTCTGCGGGTAATACTGAAAAGCGAAGAGTGGCTGGTATGCTGGCCGCCGCTAAACTCCAGAAGGAGCTTATTTTCTTCGGGTTTTTTCAGGATAAAATTCAACGCCCCCCCTATTGCATCGGGCCCGAATACCGCGGAACTGACACCCGGAGTTATTTCTATCCTTTTGATATCTGCGCGGGTAAGCGGGATATCGCTATTGTGGTGTCCGGTCTGGGGATCATTAATACGCTGTCCGTTAAATAATACTAAGACCCCCTGGAAGGTCGAGCCACGCAGAGAAAAATCATCCTGAATCGCGCCCTTGGCCGCGCGCGCCTGCAAATCTAATTCGGTTAAAGTAAGGGTTTCCAGAGGGGAATTAAAAGGGAGGTCCTTTAGGTCGTCTTGATCGAGGTCGTAGGTTTTATAGAGGTGGATTTTGCTTTTAGTAACCACGATGCGCTCTAAGTCTTCTAGGCTATTATCCTGCGCCCAGAGGCACCGATAGCAACAAAGAAAAATAAAAATCAACCAATAGCTCCCTCGGATTTTAAGCCGAGACCTGTTATGGTTGATACTGAGCGGCCCTTTTTTACCCTCCTCTTCCGGGATGGGGTTCTTGGGCCGCGAATGTATAAAAAAACCGCACTTTTTCATAATCTAAGCTGAATAATTATAATCCGGTGCGGTTCAATCGTCAACCAATATTTTATTAAAAGTTGACATTATCGGCAATGCATTACATCGCCGGAAGTTATTCTCTGGGTTAACCCGGAATCCTTTCTTAATAATAACGCCCCGTCGGCATCTATGTCCGAAGCCTCTCCTTCTATCAGCCGGTTGTGGGAGGATATCTTTATCCTTCTGCCTAAAGTAATATTGAGCAGGCGCCATTTCTCAATAATCGGCTGCGTGCCCTCTTCCTGCAGCGTTAGATAATTAACTTCCAGTTTACGCAGCAATTCCTGCAGCAGGCCTATCCTGCTGGCTGCCTGGCCCTTCTCCTCTTTTACGGAGGTAGCCTGGTTAAGCAGAGATTTTCTATCGTTATTCACATTAATGCCGATGCCGATAATCAGAGAATGCACTTCGTCGGTTTCGGCATTAAGTTCAGTGAGAATTCCGCCGATCTTTTTATTGTTTACCATTAAATCATTAGGCCACTTTATCTGCGCGCTTAAAGCGCAGGCTTCCTTCAGCGCTTCGCAGGCGCTTACTGCCGATAGGAGAGTGAATACCGGGGCCTGAGAAGGCAAGATTTTAGGGCGCAGGATCAAAGATATATATATGCCTTTATATTTTGGCGAAGACCATTCTCTGCCCAACCTCCCCCTGCCTTTAGATTGGGATTCCGCCACCACCAGCGTGCCCTCGGGGCAATTTTTCCGGGCCAATTCTGCCGCGCTATCCATAGTAGAATGCACCAGGTCAAAGTAATAAATCTTTTTACCGATAATCTTTGTCTGAAGAGAACTTGAAATCTCCAAGGGGAATAACCTGTCAGGAAGGCCGCAAAGCTGATATCCCAGATGCGGGACTGCTTCGATGCCGTAACCTGAGTCTTTAAGGTGTTGTATATGCTTCCAAAGCGCCTGCCTGCTGATTCTCAAGCGCTGGCTGATCTCTTCGCCTGAGGCATAGCCCTGTTTGGATTTTAGGAAATCAATGATCTTTTCCTGCATGATTATTGTTTCTTTTCGTAGAGAGGCGACATTGAACGCAGTTTCTGCACAACCGGCGGCAGCTGTTCCAGGAGATAATCAATATCGCTTTCTTTGGTCCATCTGCCCATGGTGATCCTCAGGGAACCATGAGCTACATCGGCAGTAAGCCCTATCGCCAGCAAGACGTGTGAAGGCTCAAGGCTGGTAGAAGTACAGGCGGACCCCGTAGAAGCGGCGATACCGAGCAGATCAAGATTAAGCAGAATCGACTCGCCCTCAATATATCTCATCGAGAAGTTGACGTTGTTAGGAAGGCGCTTTACGGGATGCCCGTTTAGAATAACTTCGCTAATCCTTTTTGGTATTTCTTTGATTAATTTATCGCGCAGGCCGGACTGGAAACGCGCTTCTTGCTCCATCTCTTTCGAACAGATAACCAGGGCTTCTGCCAGGCCGGCGATACCGGGCGTATTCTGCGTCGAGGCCCTTCTGCCTTTTTCCTGGTCTCCGCCGTGTAAAAAAGCCTCTATGCGCGTGCCTTTCCTTATATATAATGCGCCTACGCCCTTAGGGCCGTAAAATTTATGGGCGGAAAGCGACAGCAGGTCGACGTTTAACTCGTCAACGTTTACGGGAATATGCCCTACGCTCTGCACGGCATCGCTGTGAAAATAGATGCCTTTGCCCCTGGCAATTTTTCCTATTTCTGCTATCGGTTGGATTGTGCCGATTTCATTATTAGCATGCATCACCGAGATGAGGATAGTTTTTGCGGTAATCGCTTTTTTGACATCATCCGGAGAAACTATACCGCTGGTATCCGGTTTAACAGCGGTAATCTGAAAACCCTCTTTCTGCAGGAATTTACAGGGTTCGCTGACAGCATGGTGTTCGATTGCGCTGGTAATAATATGGTTGCCTTTGCCTTTCATGGCGCGGGCTACCCCAAAAAGCGCAAAATTATCCGATTCGGTGCCTCCGGAAGTAAAGATTATCTCAGCGGGATTAGCGCCGAGGAATCCGGCCGTCTTCTCCCGCGCATCTTCTATCGCCTTCTTTGCCTCCTGTCCGAAAGAATGGATACTGGCGGGGTTGCCGAAGGCCTCAAAAAAGTAAGGCTGCATCGCCTTAATTACCCGCGGGTCAGTCGGCGCAGTAGCCGAATAATCTAAATATACTCTTTTCACCCAGTCCTTCCTCTCTTAATGAACCCGGCCCTTGCCTTAGGAAGGGTTGGATTCATGCTTCCCGTGCGATAACCTTCTAAATCTACGGTTACATAATTATATCCTAATTTTTTGAGCTTTTCTACCAGCAAATTACCCCTCTTAATCAACAGGCCGACCTCTTTCTTAGGCACCTCTATCCGGCAAAGCCCGTTATTATAATGCCTAACCCTCACCTGCCTGAAACCGTCCCTGCGTATTAAATTCTCTGCCTGATTTATCTTGTTTAAAAGCCGCTGGTCTATTTTGATTCCGTAGTGAACCCTTGAGGCCAGGCAGGCCAATGCCGGCTTATCCCAGGTATCTAACCCTATCTTTTTACTAAGCATGCGGATATCTCTCTTGGCCAACCCTGCCTCAGCCAGCGGAGAGCGTATCTTCAGCTCAGTTTTCGCTCTAGCGCCCGGACGAAAATCAAATTTATCCGAGGTATTACTGGCATCGGCTACAAAATTTAATTTTTCTTCTTTAGCGAGCTTTTTTAGCCTGAGAAAAAGTTCGCTTTTACAGAAATAACAGCGATTTACCGGATTTGCCGAAAATCTACTATCCTTGAGCTCTTTTGTCTTTACAATTTTATGCCTTACGCCTAATCTTTTTACGCTGCATTTAGCGGATAATAATTCTTCGGCCGGATAAGTAGCGGAATCGGCTGTAACAGCAAGTAGCTTGTCTCGAGGCAAAACTTCGGAGGCAACCTTAAGCAGGAATGTGCTGTCAACGCCGCCGGAAAAAGCAATCAGCAGAGAACCCGCGTTTCTGATTATCGACCTTAATTTTTTCAGTTTATTCATTTAGAAGCGTACTTCCATGGCGCGGGCAGGGCAAACCTTTACGCAGAGCTCGCAGGCGATACATTTATTATCGTAGAAGTGCACTTTGCGGGTTATCGGATCGATGGCCAGGGCTGCCGTCGGACAGATCGGCACGCATACGCCGCAATCGGTGCATTTGGTTTCATTGCGGATCACATCCTGGCTCAGAGGCTGAATCTTTACCCCGCAGGATTCCAGATATTGTATCCCCTTTTCAAAATTCTCTTTTTTGCCGGATAGTTCCAGGACCATCAGCCCTTCCTCCTGCGGCGTAACATAGGCCTTGAGGATATTAAACTGCAGGTCATGCTCTTTGACCAACTTATAGATAATCGGCTGATCAACCAATCTGTGGGGGAAATGCAAAACAATTCTTTTACGGGTCATTTCTCACCTCTTAAATACCGCAATAGGTTATACTATCGGCCTTTCGTTGAGCATCTTAAAGGTATACCCGGATTCTGCGCCGGGCAATCTTGCTACCGGCTCGCTAAGCAGGAAATCGCCTTTCTTAATCCATGACTTCAGCTCCTCGGCGATCTCGCGCGCCTTGGAATAGCTGGATAAGTTGCCTGTAGGGATACTTTTACCCTGAACGGTAATCTTGCCGGTTTTCAGCTGGGCATAATTGACTTCTGCCAACGACCCCGGTACGCACTCCGGATAACTCTTGCCGTAATCCACTACCTGCGCGAATATCTGTTCGTCACCTGCCGCCGCATATTTAATCGTCTCCTCATCAAGCACCGGAATAGGGACCCCTATGCCCACGGTTAGCGTAACTCCGTAACCAAGCATACTGATTCCCGTAAGCCATTCCTGTTTCATCTGTTTCAAGTCGCCGATTACCGCAAGTGTGCCGGCAGGCGCCTGAGGTATCCCGTTTTCTTTCCTCTTTACGCTTGGGTTATGCTGAGTCCCCTGCCATGCTACATATCCGATACCCCCGCCTAGAAATATCTTTGTCCCGATGCCGATTGTTTTATAGTGAGGGTCTTTCAAAAGCGGGGAAAGCTGCCCTGCTGAGCAATAGTTGGCGTTACCCAGGTTAGGCTTCAATACCCCCATATAGGTATAGATTATCTTATCCGAGAGATTTACCGCCACATTATAGTTCTGATAGCAGTTGCGGATATTAAATAATACTGCTTCGTTTAAATCCCTGATATTGACCATGGTTTCCAGTTTCTTCCTGGGATAACAATCTGTCCCGTATGCCGTTGCCTGAAGGCGCACATCGCGCCCTGCGACAATCTCATTTATCACATGGGCGCCGCCATATTTAAATTCACCGGGGAATACCTTGTTCAAAGGGTCGTCATCCGGCACGGCAGTCGCTCCCAGATAAATGTCTACCGCGGCGAATCCGCAGTAAGCCGGAACATCATTAAGCTTACAGCTTCCTCCTCCTAACTTTATCCTGGGTTTCGAATGCCCGATATTAAAATATGCCCCGGAAGAACACATCGGGCCGAAGGTGCCGGTAGTGACTACGTCGACTTCTTCAGCGGCCTTCTTTGGCCCCTTCTTATCAACCAGATCTATAATCTCTTCGGCCGTAACCACTACCGCCTGGCCCTTCTTTATCTTATCATTGATTTCTTTAATTGTTTTCATGGACTCTCCCGTAAACTCTTGGATGATCTATATGGTAGCTCCTGCCCTCAATTTCAGATAGCGATTACTTCTTTTACCTCCGGCACGTCTTTTTTGATTATCTTTTCTACCCCCATCTTCAGCGTCATCTGCGACATCGGGCAACAGCCGCAGCTTCCGGTAAGCTTTAATTTTACGACTCCGTCTGCGCTGACATCTACTAACTCTACGTTGCCGCCGTCGGCTGCCAGCATCGGGCGCACTTTGTTCAACGCTTGCTCAACCTTATCTTTTATGGCCATGGGATCTCCTTTCTATTCTTTGAATAATTCAGTGCTGAGATAGCGCTCTCCGGTATCCGGAAGAATGACTACTATCAGTTTATCTCTGTTTTCTTTTCTGCGGGCGGCTTCAAGCGCCGCAAAGACAGCCGCCCCGGAAGAAATACCCGCCAAAATCCCCTCTTTCTTGGCAAGCTGCCTGGATGCCTCTATCGCTTCTTCATTAGAGACCTGAATAATTTCATCGATTATTTTGCTATTCAGGATTTCAGGAACAAACCCCGCGCCTATACCCTGGATCTTATGGGGGCCGGGCTTGCCTCCGGAAAGCACCGGAGAATCTTTCGGCTCTACGGCGATTACCTTAAGTGAAGGTTTTTTCCTCTTGATTACTTCTGATACGCCGGTGATTGTGCCTCCTGTGCCGATTCCCGCTACCAGAATATCAACTTTTCCTCCGGTATCCTGCCAGATTTCAACGGCTGTGGTTTTCCGGTGGATTTCTGGGTTAGCCGGATTCCTGAATTGCTGTAATATAAAATAGTTCTTTTCTTTTTTTGCCAGTTCTTCCGCTCTCCTGACTGCCCCGGACATCCCCTCCGCCCCGGGCGTTAAGATAATCTCCGCGCCAAAAGCGGTCAAAAGCTGCCTGCGCTCCGTACTCATCGTCTCGGGCATAGTCAGGATCAGTTTATAGCCTTTCACCGCGCAGACAAAAGCCAAGGCAATGCCGGTATTACCGGAGGTGGGCTCTATGATCACAGCGCCTTTTTTAATCCTGCCTTCCTTTTCCGCTGCCTCAATCATACTCAGGCCGATACGGTCCTTCACCGAAGAGCAGGGATTAAAGGACTCTAATTTCGCGACCACCTCTGCAACACAGCCTTCAGTGGCCCTGTTTAACCTCACCAAAGG
>Ga0136653_10001334_pt1 | contig 13360 bp, 15 predicted proteins | sample LakKivw275mmetaG_FD_94866 | JGI IMG/M metagenome (GOLD analysis project Ga0136653, IMG submission 94866) | Anoxic lake water microbial communities from Lake Kivu, Rwanda to study Microbial Dark Matter (Phase II) - Lake Kivu water 275m metaG... | ecosystem: Environmental > Aquatic > Freshwater >... | reverse complement strand
TCATTATACTTCACGGGCGTATCCTTTCTTTTCCCCTCTTGCCAAGGGGTTCATTAAGATAAATTACATCTATAGGATACGCCTTCTATTTTACTCCGTCCACAACTTTGGGTTATATCTCATGTAGCCAACGGCGGGACCCATCTCATGAAAGCCGATGGCCTTGCCCCAGTTGGCTGGTTTAATGGAAGATGTGACGGTGGTCATTCCGGAAGGCAGATAAGCCCCGGCGGCAAGTCCCAGGAAAACCAGCGCCAGATTTATTCCCCATCGGGTTTCGCTGGAAGCGACAGCGAGTAGAGCAAATCCGGTAGCAATGGAAGACAAAATAATGATCTTTTTGTGAGTCAACCAAGTGGAAAGAAAACCGGACGCCACAAGAGACGTACAATAACCAATTGAAATCAGAAGAAAAAAACCGCCTGCCCCCGCATGATCCAGGCCAAGGTCTTTTTCGATGGTCGGCATGAGAGGAGCAGGCAATATCCTGGAGAGAAAGTTTAGAAAGAAAATACCTGTTACCAGGACAAGCAGCGCGATTTTTGATTTCAGAGATTCAGAGGGCTCATTCATGTTTTGTTATTGCGGGAAACCTGTATCCGAACCCTTCTTTACATACCATCCTGCCATGGGTGATAAAAAATCAGGCATGACGAATACGGCATGACCATTAGCTAAATATAGGGAAAAATGTTCTTTTGCACCATCTGAAAATTTTGCTTCACCCGTTCATGACCGTCGATGATGTCCATGTGTCCCGGGAAAAGTGCGTCCGTATCGAGTGTTGAAAGGACCATGATGCTTTGCTTAAGATAGTGGCCGCTGCCTCCCGGAAAATCTGATCTTCCCACATTCTGATAAAATATCACATCTCCGGAGAAGAGGGCTTTCCGATCGGGCCAGTACAGGCCGATGGAGCCGGGTGAATGTCCAGGAACAAGATGGATTTGAAAGATTTCTTCTCCCAGGGATATCTCATCCCCGGAAAGAACAAGATTGATCTTTACGTCCGGAGGATTCAGACCGAACAGGTTGTAGATACTTGCCCCCCCTTCCTTCATAAACGCGATTTCCTTTTCGTGGAGGGCGATTTTTACATCGGAATCATTGAAAAAAACGGAACCCTCATAATGATCGGGGTGGGAATGGGTGTTGATGACATACCGGATATCGCTTTTTGAAATGCCGTCCTGTTCCATTTGTTCAAGAAGGTTGGGAAGGTATTCCAAAAGTCCAGGGTCGATGAGCGCCCCGACATTACCGCCGATGTAGAAGCTGTTGCAGTTGTTGGCGTAATAATTTTTCCATTCGTAGACATAGATGTCATCGGCAAATTTCATAACAGCTCCTCTATTTGAAGTTATGGGATCGTTGCGCCCATAGTACTTTGATATCCACATTCATGCAAGAATATTGTGTCCTTGTGGCACAGGCAAAGAAGTAAAGGCCGGCCTTCAGCGCGTGATCGGATTGATTATCGGGGTGATGTTCGGATTTCTTCTCCAGAAAGGTAAACCCCTGGGTGGTCGTGATTCCCGCAGCCGCAATGCTTGGGATGATCCTTTTCATGATAGAAAGAGCGGGTTTATAATACAGGTTTCTTCACCAGAAGGAGGATTTCATCCTGCATCATCCGATAACCATTCGTTATTTTGTGATGAGATTCGATATACCGGCGTATTTTCTCTTCATGCTCTCTGAAACGACGGTCGATGAGAAGGAAAAGTCCGATGGTCGCCATGTCTTCCAAAGATTCGGTCCATATTTCATTCAGGAAATATCTTACTTCAACGGCCTCATCGCCATAGAGCCTGATCAGGTCACCCCATAATTCAAGGATATTGACGTCATAGCGGGTGAATTGATTGAAAAACCTTGCCATTTCTCCCATAGGCGACTGGAGAACGATGGCCATGCGTCCCCCATATTTCAGATAGTCGTGCATCTTTTTGATGGTCGTCAACCAGCTGCCCTCCGGAATGTAATACAGGACATGGGAACACAAAATAAAATCATAGTGATGCAAAGCCAGATCAACTTTATCCCAGGAATCGTTGTAGATATTGAAATGAGGACACCTTCTTTTTAAAAAATTTGCCTGTTTTTCATTTGGTTCGACAATCGTGGTCTCATCGAAGGATTGGGAAATGGGAATAGTCAGATCCCCACCCCCGGCGCCGATATCTAAAAAAGACCTCCGGCGGGAGAGTCCGGCGATAACCTCTCCGACCTTAACCAGCTCAATTCCTTTTTCGGTGGAAGATCGAACGAAGAGCGCCAGTTGGCGCTGGTACTCGGCCTCCTCCTCCATCTCAACGGCTTTACTTTCGATTTCGAGAGACATCGGCATACTCCGGAATTTATTCAGGCCCCCTATGAATGGAAAGGATCACGACATATTCATTAAGATTCTTCGCTTTTCCTGCGCGTTGCTCATGACTTCGGCTCGCTGAAATGACAGGACTGTGTACGTATTTATTTTAGCATATGACAGAAGATGTCTCAATGGTGAACCGGAAAAAGGTTGACAAAGGGAACATATAGTTGTATTGTGCAACTATGAAAAAAGAGGACAACCCCGTCGACAGGAACATTCTTTCCCTCATATCGGAGCTCTTCCAGGTGGTGCGATTCTGCCGTCAGGACGCGGTATTTTGCGCGGATGTCACCTTTTCCCAGTTTTTCATCCTCGATCGGATTTCTGAAAAGAGTTGCTTAAACATGTCGGAACTCCGTCAAATGATGGCAGTGGACAAGAGCACAACGACCCGGCTGGTGAATCCCCTTGTCAGGGATGGACTCATTGAACGAAAGAAGTCGGAAAATGATTCCCGATCGGTAATATTGAGATTGACACCTGCCGGGACAGATGTTCACAGAAGGGTCTGGTTGTGCCTGGAAGGCTTTGTCGATACTATTGCCGCGGGTATCCCCGAAGAGAAGAGAGACCATGTCTATGGCGCGGTGAAGGTTTTTATCCGTGCCGTGAAAAATGCGTCATCGGCCTGTCCATGCTGTGATGCGGCGCCATATCAGGATTCGCCATGAAATTAAATTGTTGCGACAGCAAAGAGATGAAATCATGTGATGGCGGTCCTGAAAAAAAGTCGCTTGTGTTTCCCATGCTAACCGCTCGTTCCACGGTTTGTGAGGCTCAGGTGAGCCTTCCCGGCCTGGATCAGCCGTTCGTGACGGGTTCAATGGAAACCCCCGTCGGCCGCGCGCCCTGGGTTTCCTCGTCGTTAACATATCAGGATCACTGGGGAACCGTTAAAGCCCGCTGGGGTGTCGGCAGGATGGATTATACGATCGAGCCCGGTCTTTACGCCCTGGGAAAGCCGGACAACCGCTCCTCCGTTCTGGTCACCGCCAATTACAAGATGAGCTTCGACAGACTGCGGGAAGCCCTTCCGGGACTCTCAGCCTGGATATTGGTTCTGGACACGGCGGGAATCAATGTCTGGTGTGCCGCCGGCAAGGGCGCCTTCGGCACTGCGGAGCTGGTCCGGCGGATCGCCTCAAGTGGTTTGGATCAGGTTGTCAGTCACCGGGAACTCATTCTGCCCCAGCTTTCAGGGCCGGGCGTTGCCGCCCATAAGGTGAAAAAACTCTCCGGATTCAGGGTTCATTATGGACCGATCCGTGCGTCGGATCTGCCGGCGTATCTGGATGCCGGTCTCCAGGCCACACCGGAGATGCGAGTAAAGACCTTCCCGCTTCGGGAGCGGGTTGCCCTAATACCGATTGAGCTTGTTCAGGCACTGAAGGCGGGACTTCTTCTGATGCTTCTGTTCTTTCTCATAAGCGGTATCGGAGGGCCGGCGGGTTACTGGGAAAATATCAAAGATTACGGTGTTTTCGCTGCCGTTTCCGTGCTTTCGGCAATCCTGGCCGGGTCGATCCTGACACCGCTTTTTCTGCCCGCTCTTCCCGGCAGAGCCTTCTCTGTGAAGGGTATGATCATCGGTCTGGCAACGGCTGCGGGTCTTCTGATATTTCGGAATCCGGATTTAACTTTCTGGGCGGGCCGGCTTGAAGCGCTTGCATGGATGTTGCTGGCGTCAGCCATCACGGGGTATCTTGCCCTGAACTTTACAGGCGCTTCCACGTACACGTCCCTCTCCGGGGTCAAAAAAGAAATGCGCATCGCCCTGCCGCTGGAGGTCGGCGCCGGAGTTGCCGGCCTTTGTCTGTGGCTGGCCTCGCGATTTATGGCTTAAAGGTGTGAGAAATGGGAGAATTGATCTATCTTAGAGACGTTGTAACATTGAAAATCCGCGAAGACAGGTGTATCGGGTGCGGCATGTGTCTGGAAGTCTGTCCGCAAGCGGTGATTGCCATGAATGGCTCAGGCCGGGCGTGGATCCGGGATCGGGACGCCTGCATGGAATGCGGCGCCTGCAGCCGGAATTGCCCGGCAGGGGCAATCTCCGTGCAGTCCGGAGTGGGCTGTGCCGCTGCGGTCATCAACGACATGCTGGGCCGGGACAGTTCCCCCTGTTGCGGAGCTCAGGGATGCACCATTGAGTCGTGCGGGCAGACAGAAAATCAGAAAAATCCTTCATGCTGCTGAAGGGCGTTACCTATATTTGATGGCGCCGTGCGACAATCTTCTTCATAATCTTCGAACTTCCCATATCCTCCACGAATATGATCTCCAGGCCTGACTTTTTGACGTTTTCCACCGTTCTGCGGTTGATGTTGGGTCCGATGAGGGATCGCACGACAGGATTGAGGAGATCCATGATGTATCCTAAAATCCGGTTTTCGCTTCTTACGTGTTCCAGAAAAAGAGCCGCGCCCTGTTTCCTGAGCACCCTTCTTACTTCTTGCAAACCCCTGAGGGGATCCGGCACGGAACAGAACACGAAAGTGGAGACCACATAATCGAAGGATTCATCGGGGAATGTCATCTCTTCGACATCCATGACCGAGAGGTTAACCTTCATTCCCAAGGCTTCTGCCTTTTCCCGGGCCCGGTTCAGCATCTTCGGGCTGATATCCACGCCGGCGAGTTCTGTCCCCGGCGGATAATAGGGGAGGTTCTTTCCCGTTCCCACACCGACTTCGAGAACCTTTCCCGAAACCGCTCCGATCAGTTCCCTTCTCCAATCCGAGACGGACATCCATTCCATGGGCGATTCCATGAGATCGTAGATCCAGGCGATCCGGTCGAAACGTGCTTTTACTTTGCTTTCGCTCACAGCTCAAAAGACTCCAATTCCATGTTCATCATACAATGATTTCAGGGCGAATACCAGAATGTCCCGTTCCATATCCTGGATTTCCCGTCTGAAAAGCCGGATTTTCCGATACGTATTGGAATGTAGAGGTTTACCTTATGGGGTGAGCCTGTTATAATCATGTTGAAATCCATGCCCGGGTTGAATAGAGAATCCTGAACGCCCACCGTGTCGTGCCGTACGATGAGGCCGAAATTCTGAGAGAGCGGAGTTACATGATGCAGTTCAAATATGGATTGAACGACCGTCCTGGCTGGTCGGAAATGCTTCTTTTGGGTTTGCAGTGGTTCGCCGTAGCCATACCCATTATAATCATCATCGGGAAGATCACGGGCGGGTTTCATTTTATCAACCCCGAAGACCAGATCGTCTATCTGCAAAAGCTGACGTTTGTCATGGCGGTTGCCCTTTTTTGCCAGATTCTTCTGGGACACCGCCTGCCCCTCATCATCGGTCCGTCAACCGTTCTGCTCATCGGGATCATCGTAAGTCAAGAATTTGACACCAATACGATCTATTCGGCAATCCTGTGCGGCGGGTTCCTCCTGACTTTTTTAAGCATTACCGGTCTTTTCGGTTACCTGCAGAGACTGTTCACCATGAGGGTCGTCGCCGTTGTCCTGTTGCTGATTGCCTTCAGTCTGTCGCCAACCATTTTAAATCTGATCACGATTGCCGGCAGAGGAACAACGCCATTGATGAATCTGATTTTTTCCCTGATGCTTACCTTTGCCATGTTCATATTGCACAGAATACTTACAGGCGTCTGGAAGTCCACCCTGATTGTCTGGGCAATGGTTCTGGGAAGCCTCCTGTATTTCCTGTTGGTTCCCGGAAGCATGAATATGTCAACCTTCTTGAATGTCGACCTGGTATCCGGTTTTTTCAGCCATTATATCACGACGTTGTCATTTGATGCAGGGGTTATGATTTCGTTTCTGTTTTGTTACATGGCCCTTGCCGTCAACGATCTCGGCTCGATACAATCCATGAATGAGCTTCTTAAGCCGCCGAATATGTCCGGGAGAATAACCCGCGGTATGATCGTCACCGGTCTGGCAAACATGGTGTCGGGATTTCTGGGCGTGATCGGGCCCGTCAATTTTTCCCTGAGTCCCGGGGTGATCTCGTCAACAGGCTGCGCCTCCCGGTTTGTCCTTTTACCCGCGTCATTCCTGCTGCTTCTTCTGTCGTTTTCTCCGGCGGTCATCGGTTTCATCGGAAACGTTCCCCCCGTCGTCATCGGGAGCGTCCTCATCTATATTCTGTGCGCCCAGATTGCCGCGGGGTTGATGGTGGTATTCGAGTCTGAGAAGGAGTTTCAATTTACCAGCGGATTGATCATCGGGTTGCCCATTCTGCTGGGAACGATCATTGCCTTTCTGCCCGCGGGGGTCATGAACACGTTCCCCACCGTCTTGAAGCCTGTTTTAGGAAACGGGTTTGTCGTGGGGGTCGTAACCGCCCTCATCCTTGAGCATATGATCTTCAGAAAATGATCGGCGGAAAAACAAAAACAATTTTGGGGTTGAAAAACATAAAATTGTGTGTATAATTATACAAACAATTTTAAGGAGAACGATATATGATTGTGGAAACGAATCAAATGATCCCTGTGACGCGTTTGCAGAGAGAATTGACGAAGAAGCTCAGGGAAATATCCGAAACGGAAGAGCCTCTCTACGTGTTGAAAAACAATGAAGTTAATTTTGTGATACTCACGGCGAAAAAGTTTGAAACCCTCAGCCGGATTGAAGAACTGCTGGAGCATTACGAAATCGCAGACATGATTGAGGAGCGTCTTAAAGATTATAACAGGGACGCCAATGTTCCCTGGACGGATATCAAAAAGAAATATGCCCTGGAAGATTGAGTTCATTCCGGAAGCCGAGAAGGATTTTGCCGCTCTCGACGGTTCCGTAAAAAGAGAAATCGCCCGTAAGATGGGTGAGCTTGCAGAGAATCCCCACCTTGGAAAACCCTTAGGAAATAAGTTCGGCGTCAATCTGGTAGGGTTTTACAAGATTTACGCGGTGAAGAAAAAATACCGGATCGTCTATCGGATCCTTGCCGAACAGGTTGAAGTCATAGAAATCTTCGGCATAGGCAAAAGAGAAAAAGAGGAAATCTACAGACTTGTCGCCAGAAGGCTGAAGGGGATAGTAAAATCAGGGTGAATGTCGAGAGGTACTTGAAAAATGATGTTTGTACCTGCCCTATGCCCTTGTCAGTTGCCGGTATTTGATCCGGTGGGGCTGGTCGGCGGCGGCGCCGAGGCGGGCTTTTCTGTCCGCTTCGTACTCCGAGTAGTTGCCGTCAAACCAGTCGGTCCTGCTGTCTCCCTCGAAGGCCAGGATATGGGTGGCTATACGGTCGAGGAACCAGCGGTCATGGCTGATCACAACGGCGCAGCCGGCAAAGTTCTCCAGCCCTTCCTCCAGGGCTCTCAAGGTATTCACATCAAGGTCGTTCGTCGGTTCGTCAAGCAGGAGCACATTGGCCCCCGCCTTCAGCATCCTCGCCAGGTGAACCCGGTTCCGTTCCCCACCGGACAGGGCGCCCACCTTCTTCTGCTGATCCGTCCCGGAAAAATTGAAGCGCGCCACGTAGGCGCGGGAATTGATCTGGTGGTTTCCGAGCTGGACAATATCCTGTCCCTCGGAGATGACTTCCCAGATGTTTTTATCCGGGTCAAGGACATCACGGCTCTGATCGACATAGGCAAGCGTTACCGTCTCTCCGATCCGGATGGCGCCGGAGTCAGGTGTTTCCCGGCCGGTAATCATCCGAAACAGCGTTGTCTTCCCGGCGCCGTTCGGACCGATAACGCCCACGATGCCGCCGGGAGGGAGAGAAAATGTCATCCCTTCCACCAGGAGCCGGTCTCCATAAGCCTTGCTCACATTTTCAACCTCCATGACCACTTTTCCAAGCCTTGGCCCGGGGGGAATATAAATCTCCAGCTCTCTCGGGAGTTTTTCACTTTCCTGCTGCAGAAGGGTCTCATAGGAACTGATGCGCGCCTTCGACTTCGCGTGCCTTCCCTTGGGGGACATCCTGATCCATTCCAGTTCGCGCTGGAGCGTTCGCTGCCGTTCCGTCTCCCTTTTTTCCTCTGCCTGCAGGCGTTTCTGTTTCTGTTCCAGCCATGACGAATAGTTTCCCTTCCAGGGGATCCCCTGTGCCCGATCCAGCTCCAGAATCCATCCGGCCACATTGTCGAGAAAATACCGGTCGTGGGTCACGGCGATGATGGTTCCCGGGTAACGCTGCAGATGATGCTCCAGCCAGGCCACCGTTTCAGCGTCAAGATGGTTGGTCGGTTCATCGAGGAGGAGAATGTCCGGTTTCTGGAGGAGGAGCCGGCAGAGAGCCACCCGGCGCCTCTCACCGCCGGACAGAACATTTACGGGCGTATCTCCCGGAGGACAGCGAAGGGCGTCCATCGCCATCTCCAGCCTTGAATCGAGGTCCCAGGCATCGAGGGCATCCAGCTTTTCCTGCACCTCGCCCTGGCGTTCGATGAGCTTGTTCATTTCTTCGTCCGACATGGGTTCGGAAAACTGCTCCGTGATCCGATTGAATTCGTTCAGCAGGGCGACGGTCCCGGCCACCCCTTCTTCAACGATCTCCCGCACCGTCTTGTTTTCGTCGAGGCGGGGTTCCTGTTCCAGGAAGCCCACCGTGTAACCCGGCGAAAGGATGGTTTTGCCGATGAATTCCTGATCCGCCCCGGCCAGGATCCGCAGAAGGGAACTCTTCCCGGAACCGTTGAGCCCCAGGACGCCGATCTTCGCGCCGTAGAAATAGGAAAGGGAGATGTCCTTTAAAACCGGCCTTTTGTCGTAAAACTTGCTGACTCCGATCATGGAGTAGATCACTTTAGTCGATTCGTTGCTCATGGTGCTTCAAAAACTCCTTAAATTTTTTAACTTCTTCATGGTCATTCCCGTAGCCGAATGGGGATACCAAGAAAAACAACTGGATTCCGGGTCAAGCCCGGAATGACATTAGGTTACGCCGCCTGCAGGTCTGGGAACCCTGGAAAGGAATGATATTGCCTCTCAACCGGGTGACGCCATATACCGCTCGATGAGCGCGGTTGCACCCGCGAAGAGGTTCTCATATATATCATCCTGAGATAAATCTCCACCTTCGATCATGAACGGAATCACCTGTATTTCCGCCTGAAATACAGATTCCAGCATCCTGACGGTCTTTTCCTGTCTGACAGTAACCTGTTTTAGTTCCGCATAGCGATCTCCCCTTTGTTCATTGTAACCGAAATCATCGACAATCATGACGCTGCGAATGTCCCTTATGTTCAGGCCGGTTTTGAGGATTTCCCAGAACCTGGCACCGGCCTTGTGGACGCCAAGGTCCGCCGAATTGGCGACGATGAAAGATGACTCTATGGGCCGTGAAAAGGCCTCGTTTGCCGCTACTGCCTGTATCCGGAAGTCGCGCAAAAATTTTATAATGTAACCGGTTGCTTCAGCGTAATGATCCGTCGCGATGATCGTGGTGATGGACGGGTGGGCGTTTAACTTGCGCAAGACGGCCTCCCATCGATGATCAATCCGGGAATGGTTGAAATAGCTGTCGACAAAAAAAGAAACCGCATCGGAAATCCGGACGCAGGAGATGATGGACATATTCTGATACAGAATGTTCCGGAGTCTCTCTTCCAACACCTTTTTATAGCCCGAGGACGTTAAGCTGCCCTCTGTCCAAGCGGGATTCACGATCTCTTCCCAGAATATGGCCGGGTTGTCGATGCCGAAATCTTTCAGGCCGCTCTCTGACAGGTGTTTCATTAAATCATCCGGTGCGGCAAACAGGGCGGCATCCCGGCTGAGTGTTCCCGAATAGTCAAAAATAATCAGTTTTTCCGATGACATGGTTGGAGCGGGTCCATTATGTTAAAATAAATACTGGATTCCCGCCTGCGCGGGAATGACAGAATGTTTAACGTGAAGAGACATCTTGAAACTAATTATTCTAAGCGCTCCTCTGTGCCAGAGCGTTGTGGATGATGTCACGAAGTTCCCGGGCAGCCTCTAAAGGATCGGAGGCCGAGCAGATGGCGGAAACAACGGCGATGCAGTCGGCGCCGGCCTTGACGGCATCCGCTGCATTGGAAGCGTTAAGGCCGCCGATTGCCACCAGGGGATGGCGGGAATAGGCCTTGATCTTCGACAAGCCCTCCAGACCCCAGCTTCCTTTTATGTCGGTTTTGGTCGGGGTCTCAAATACGGGGCTGACACCAAGGTAGTCCACGTCCAGCGCCTGCGCACTTTCCACGTCTTCCCATGTTTCAACGGAAAGGCCGATGATGGCGCGTTTCCCCATCAGCTTTCTGGCAACGGCATAAGGCATGTCTGCCTGTCCGATATGAACGCCGTCAGCCCCGACAGCAAGGGCCACATCGATGCGGTCATTGATGATGAGCGGCGCCTTGAACGGGGCCATGAGCGCCTTGATCTTTTGCGCCTCTTCCACGAAAAAGCGGGTGGACACCTCTTTCTCGCGAAGCTGTACACAGGCCACTCCCCCCTGCAAGGCCTTCAAGATCACGTCTATGAGGTCTTTTGGACCGCACAGCCCGCGGTCGGTGACGAGGTACAATCCCTGCATTATCAGCCGTCCGTTCGGAGATAACGGCGAATGTCTTCCTCCGATAACCGGTAGAGAACATCGTTGAATGCGACCTGGAGGCTGCCCGGCCCGGGAGCGTTTTCGGCGGCCATTTCTCCTGCGATACCCATCACGGCCATAGCCTGGGACGCGGCTTCAGCAAACGCGTGGTTGACGGCAGCGAAGGCGCCGCAAAGGGCGGTTGCGATACACCCCATGCCGGTGACCCTGGTCATCATGGGATGGCCGTTTGTGACTCTGGTGATGTCATCCCCGTAAACGATGTAGTCTGTTTCTCCGCTGACACAGACAACACTCCCGTAAATCCAGTTCAACCTGCGGGCCACATCCACGGCAGCGTGGGAAGCGGCGGTGCTGTCTACGCCCTTTGTCTGCACCTCTTCCTCTAACAGGGCCATGATTTCCGAGGCGTTTCCCCTGATGACGGACGGAGGCACTTCCTGTATAAGCTCCCTTGCCGTGCTGGTACGGTAAACGGTTGCCCCCACGCCAACTGGATCAAGAATGATGGGGACATTCCTTTCTCTGGCCTGATAGGCGGCCCGGAACATCGCCCGTATCCAGTGGGCGCTCAGCGTCCCGATATTAATGACCAGGGCTCCGGCGATATTCACCATGTCTTCCACTTCCTCTTCGGCATGGGCCATGACCGGAGAGGCGCCCAGAGCGAGCAGCGCGTTGGCAGTGTTGTTCATGACCACATAATTGGTGATGTTGTGAACCACCGGGGATTTTCTGCGGATTTCCTCAACGGATGACCAGATGTTTGATGCCGTAAGCTTCATAAAACCTGTCTCCTTATGTCAGGGGATTTTTTCCAAGATTATCACATGGAAAGCGTGAATGTAAACAGGGATGTTTCAGCCACTTGCTCCAGTTCATGCGCTCGCACCCATTCATCAATGATAAAAATCTTCCCTTCTGTCCAAAAAAACATGATTATAACGATTCAGGTTCTTATCCCTTGACAAATTTACATCTATCTCGGCGATACCGATTTCGTCGGTTTCGGCGCCTGCCCGGTACAAAATTCTTGCATTTGGACCTGTAATCTGGCTTCTCCCTGTATAATGGCAGCTTCTTCCGTTTCTGGTCTCCTCGCCTGTCCTGTTGGCCGTAACGGCAAAGACACGATTTTCGAGACACCTGGTGATCATCGCATCCTGGCAGAAGGGGAGCACCAGATTAGCGCTATGGCAAATTACATCTGCCCCTTTGAGAGCGAGGGTGCGCATGGATTCAGGGAAAAACCAGTCAAAGCAAACCATAATCCCGATCCTGCATATCCCTATATCAAAAACATGAAACCCCAGATCACCCGGCTGAAACCAGAGTTTTTCTTCGTTAAAAAGATGAATCTTCCTGTATTTTCCCAAATACCCTGAAGGGGCGATAACAACAGCGGAATTGAAAAGGTTCTCGCCTTGCCTCTCAATCAAGCCGGCAACGATATACGCGTTTTCTTCGCGGGCCATCGCGCTCAATGCTTCTGTGGTCCTACCGCCAGGCAACGGCTCTGATAGATCAAAGGCCTCTTCCTTCGAGGTTATCAGATAACCTGTATTAAATAACTCCGGTAGAACGACAATCTCAGCCCCGGTCCTTTCAATCAGCGTTAAAGCTTTTTTGATATTGCCTTCTATTTCACCAAATACCGGATTGAACTGTATAAAGGCTGCCTTCATCATTGTCACCTCGATCCAATCATGACGGTCTCATAAAAAGTCTTTGTTCCCGCGCAGGCGGGCATATAGAGATCGTGAAAATGCTTGAAACCACCGGATTCCGGGTTAAGTCTGAAATGACGGAACTTGGACATTTCAGACTACGAACACATCAATATTGGTTTTTATTTACGTTATTGAGAACGATGTAACGATTACTATTTTTTATACGTAACATATTTTATATTCTCTTTCCAGCAACAGACGGATGGCCGTTCCCCTTTTTATCGTTGTATAAATCCTTGAAATATTGTAGCGTTGGCGTGTGATGAATCATCTTGAAAAGATTATTGAAACGCTGAAAAAAAATCAAGAAATTGCCCGGGCGTTTTTCGAGATCGAGGCCAGTGTTCTGTCTGTCCTGAATTTCAGGGATTTTCTGGAAAGATTGCTGAATGAAATCCGCGAGAAGCGGCAGATTCCCTATGTGTGGATTTCTCTGACGGAAAAGGGTGATATCAGCGACATGATTAAAAAATCGGTATCACCGGAGATACTGGCGGATCGTGTCAATTTCGTAGATAAAGGCGTGTTTCTGAAACATGCGGGAAATACGACGGCCCCCATCCTCGTGAACGATCGTCTGGAAAACTACCATATCCTGATCCCACGACATTGCAGGGATGCAATAAAATCCCTTGCTATTGCCCCGCTCACCCTTGACGGGGAAATGATCGGCAGTCTCAACAACGGCGACAACTCGGTATCCCGTTACCGGCCCGGTATGGATACAAC
>Ga0136653_10001333_pt1 | contig 13370 bp, 8 predicted proteins | sample LakKivw275mmetaG_FD_94866 | JGI IMG/M metagenome (GOLD analysis project Ga0136653, IMG submission 94866) | Anoxic lake water microbial communities from Lake Kivu, Rwanda to study Microbial Dark Matter (Phase II) - Lake Kivu water 275m metaG... | ecosystem: Environmental > Aquatic > Freshwater >... | reverse complement strand
TCAGGAAGTCAGGATTGAAGGCCAGGAAAACATTATCGACAACCTTAACACGACAATCTCCGGAGGAATCTGGCGGATCGAGAATAAGAAACCGGTATGGCGGAGCGAACCGCTGCTGGTTTACATCAGCATGGAACAACTGCGCCTGGTCCGTATTTCAGGATCCGGAAACATCAGAACCACCAACCGTTTCTCTGACCTTAGGGACCTGGAGATTAAAATCTCAGGATCGGGTGATATGGATCTCGAGATCGAGGCGAATGATATACTGGCCCAGGTCAGTGGATCCGGTAATGTTAATTTAAAAGGATCGGCCAAGGATCTTGATTTCGGTATTTCCGGGTCAGGCAGCATCCGTGCAGGCGACCTGAAGGCCCGGAAAGCCATTGCTCGCATTTCCGGTTCCGGAGGAATGGAATTGTTTGTAACGGACGAGCTTGATGCCCATATATCAGGAAGCGGTAATATTTACTATTCGGGAAATCCCGATACCCATAAAAGCGTGTCCGGCAGCGGCCATGTCAGGTCAAGGTAAAACATGATCGATCCTTACCAGATCATCCAAAAGTATTATCCGGAGGGATCCCTGGCTGCTCATGTGCTGATTGTTCACAGTGAAGCAGTCGCCGGAAAATCAGACCTTATTGCACAGACCCTGGGATTACAGCCGGAGGAAAGGAATTTTATCCGCGAAGCTGCCCTCCTTCATGATATCGGAATCATACTGACACAGGCGCCCGATATCGGCTGCTTCGGCAATCATCCTTATATATGTCATGGTTATTTAGGCCATGATCTCCTGATAAAAGAAGGATTGCCGATACATGCCCTGGTTTGCGAACGGCATACCGGCACCGGGCTTACCATAGAGGATATTGAAAATCAAAAACTCCCGATTCCACGAAGAACGATGCTTCCCGTTTCACTGGCGGAAAAGATCATTGCTTACACTGATAAGTTCTTCTCCAAAAGTCACGGCCAATTAACCCGCGAGAAAACCTTCGAGGAAGTTCTCCGCTCAGTCAGACGCTTCGGTCCGGACAAGGAAACTATCCTGGCCGGATGGCACGAGGAATTCAACCGGTAACCCGAGACCGCTCCTTCAATACATTCCGTCAACCCGCTGACGTGCCAGTTTGTTTTCAGCTTCAGCCGATCCGATCAATTTCAACCGGAAACGGTACTGGTACTTGTCTCCGTCAAGCCGGTATTCGGGATGGGTCCAGGCACCCCAGGAATCATCGCCCCCGACACCCATCTGGGCCAAGTCAATATTCAAACTGACCAGGTCGCGCGGAATCACGTCGTCGGTGTGGCGATTGTACTGGGCCGGATTGTCAAGACGTTCGTCATAATTCCTCTTGATACTGGTAAAATCGTCCTTTGTATTATGAAGCGCGCTGAAGCAGAATATGGGTTCACCGGCAACAAGAAGACCCATTCCCCTGGAATTGGTCAGGCTCATCCAGCTTACGTCGGTCCGGTACCCGTTCTCCTGCGGCCGGATATAAGGTGTATACATATCTGCCACATTAGTTTTGTAGTGCCCTATGAATGAACCGGTTTTCCTGTCCCAGTAATTCTCCCAGGGTCCCCTGCCAAAATAGCTGACCCGGTCAAACTCACCTGCCAGAACCAGGTTCATGCCAATTCTTGGAATTCCGGGCAATCCCTGGCGCGTTTTTTCAAAACGGTAATCGACCATGATATCACCCGATCCAAGCACTTTATAGCGGACACCCACTTCTGCAAACGTTCCTGTTCCGTCTTCCAGATTAAAAACAAAATCAAACAGGGCCAGTTTCGGATTGGGCAGATCGGACCTGGCCGAAACCAGCTTCGCGTTTTTACCTGCGTCTTTCCAGATGGCACATCTTTCGGGCAAACCGTTGCCAAAATCATTATCTGTCGGAGCCCTCCAGAAATCCGGAATCAAAGGCTCATTCATCAATTCGTTGTTTTTATATTTCATCGAGACAATCAGCCCGGCAGCCATATTGAAGGTGACGCTGAAATCTCTGCCCTGGATGGTTGTCAGTTCTCCTGACTGGTTCCTTGAGAGATCTGAAAAATCGCTCAGGGGGACCAATTGACGGTCGGCATAAACCGGTAGCCTGAATTGCCCGGCAGCATATTCATGACCGGGTTCTACAATGGTCCAGGCATCCTTGCGCACAGCCGATGCAATCAGGTAGTATTCAAAACCGGGTTCCGGTGAAGGCATCCGGATATCGAGCTTGACCGGAGCCGTCTGACCGGGGGAAATATCCGGAAAGGGCACAGATCCAGAGGATACGATAATCCCGTCACCTTCAATCCTCCATTCCAGCTGAAAGACTTTCAGGTTAGTGAAAGCGTATCCGTTCTTTATCAACAACTTACCCTGGGCAAGATCATCCGGGATGAATTTAACATACTGATATACCTTTTTGACTTCTTTCAGGGACGGATGAGGAGTGCGGTCCGGAAAAACCAGCCCGTTGATGCAAAAATTGCCGTCTGTAGGAGTACCCGGAGGTCCCCAGTCTCCTCCGTAGGCCCAATACCTGACACCCCGGTCATTGACTTTAGTAATACCCTGATCAACCCAGTCCCAGATAAAAGCACCCTGGAGAATCGGGTACTTCTCGATCGCATTCCAGTAATCCTGGAGGTTTCCGACTGAATTGCCCATTGCGTGGGCATATTCGCATTGTATCAACGGACGGTCACTGGCAGGATTTTCGGCATATCTCACCATGTAATCAATCCTGGCGTACATCGGGCACCAGATATCCGTGTGTCTTTCATTTGTGTTCGTTGATTTCTCTGCCCGTTCATATTGCACCGGCCTTGAGGGATCCCGCTGCCTGATCCACTTGTAATCCGCGAGCATGTTATGACCATCGCCCGCTTCATTGCCCAATGACCAGAGAATTACGGACGGATGGTTTTTGTCCCTTTCAACCATGTTCATGGTCCGCTCCATATGTTGAAGGGCCCATTCCGGACGGTCGGCCAGCGTGATATCCTTGTCATAACCGATCCCGTGGGATTCAATGTTGGCCTCATCGATGAGGTACAGGCCATACTGGTCGCACAGTTCGTACCATCTTTCGGGCTGAGGATAATGGGAAGTCCTGACGGCATTGATATTATGCGATTTCATGGTCAGGATATCGAGCTTCATCGTGGCCTCGTCCACCACGTGTCCTTTATCGGGATGATGCTCATGCATATTGACCCCCTTGAGGTAAACGGCAACTCCATTAACGAGCAACTGCTTGTCCCTGATTTCGATCCGGCGGAAACCGACCGGCAGACTGATATATTCAACCGCCTTCCCGGTACCGTCCGCAAGTCCGATCACCAGGATGTACAGGTTGGGTTGCTCGGCTGACCATTTCTTTACGGACTGAATGGTACTCTCAAAACTCAGGGTTTGTCCCGGTTTGCTGATTTCAACTTTCCGATTGCTGTGATAAAGCCTGTCAGGCCCATCTATCAACTCCACCGTCACTTCCGCGGTTGAGATCTCTTGCCGTTGATTTTCAAGCTCGACAGTCACCCCGAAGACACCATCCCTGAAATCTCCCGATAAATCAGACATTACAAAGAAATCCCTGATGTGAAGCGGATTCCTTGCAAAGAGATAGACATCTCGGGTAATTCCACTCAAACGGAAGAAATCCTGGTCTTCCAGATAACTGCCATCGCTCCAGCGGTAGACCTCAACCGACAGGCTGTTCGTTCCCTTTTTCAGGTACCGGGTGACGTTGAATTCCGCAGGAGTTTTACTGTCCTCGCTATACCCCACCATTTCACCATTCACCCAGACGTAGAAAGCCGATGTGACGGCTCCGAAATGAAGATAGACCTCGCTGTTTTTCCAGGATTCCGGTACTTCAAAATTCCGGCGATAGGATCCGACAGGGTTATTATCTGCCGGTATATAGGGTGGATTTGGTTTGAAAGGATATCCGGCATTCCTGTATATGGGAATTCCATAGCCCAGCAAATCCCAGTTTGCAGGGACCTCGATCAAATCCCAGTCACTGACGTCAAAATCCTCCTTAAAGAAATAAAAAGGACGGTCAGCAGGCCGGGGAGAGAAATGAAACGACCATTTCCCGTTGAGGCTCCTGAATAAATCAGATTTACTGTAGTTTCCTTCGACAGCTTCTTTCTTTGTCAGGTAAGAAAAAAAACTCGCATGAGGCTTTTCCTTATTGATATTGTTCACCGTCGGGTTTTCCCAATCATGCGGCGTTTTTTCAGAAAAGGCGACACCCTCATATTTACTGACTTTCAGGGTACAGGAAGAGATCAGGATAAATCCCGACATTGCGCAGACAACGGTTCTCAGCGGTTTCATTGGGAGTCTTATTTTGATGGCACGATTCCGGTTATCTTTTTCAGGAAATCAGATGAAGCATTATAGACTTTCATCCAGTTCGGATTGGTCAGTTCACAGCCGATTACATGGGCGCCCGCATCCGGAAAGGCTACCGTGACTTTTTTATCTGCCGGGGTGCCGAGATGGTCGGTCATCCAGAGAATGGCATCCACCCTGACCGTCTGATCCTGATTTTCCTTGTCCTTGTAATAGTAGCCTGTAAATACCGGCTGTTTCACGGCCTGGAATGTATTGATCTTCATGGTCTTTTCAATCAATTTTTGAAGATAGATCACTCCCTCGACACGGTATTTGCTGTACCAGTAAGGATCGGTTATCGGATCCTCGGGCAGGATGCGGTATTTTCCTCCCGTCATCATCCTTGCAAGCTGAAGACCAAATGGTCTTCCAAGCAGCCAGATGCCCTTTGTGGCTACCTTGATATTGGGTGAGAGCAATATGAGTGCAAAGACATCTTCGGGGAAATCGGCGGCCATCTGCAAGGCAAGGGTTCCACCGGTGGAGGTACCCATCAGGATCACCTTCTTACCCAAGGCTTTTGCAAGAACCAGGGCTTCAAGCGCCGAATTCCAAAGGTTTTCGGGAGTCATGTTCAGCAGGGCATCGGGCGTGTCAAGGCCGTGTTCGGCCAGGCGGGGGATATAAACATTCATACCGAATGCCTTACCCAGGTTCCTATGGGTGGGGCTGCCTTCCATCGGGCTTGCCGAAAAGCCGTGCAGGTACAGAAGGCAATACTCTGTCTGGTTTTTCAGGTCCTCATCGGCATAAAGAACCTGCGACGCATTGCCAGGCCGGATATTCCGGACATTGCTTTCCAGGGTCCCGACGTAGAGCCTGACTTGTTCGGAAGTAATTGAAATCTTGGGCAATTGTTTTGTCAAAACCGTTTTGCCGTCATTGTTTAGGGCCCGGACACTGGATGCCAAGGTAAAAAAAACGAGCGAGGTCAGAAGAAGGTTTTTTGTTTTCATGACAACAGGTATTAGGTAACGGGGATGGCTATCAGGTATAATTAATAAAACCAACTTCAAGGATCGTCAATGAAACAGCACTCCCTGGTCGGAGGTTGCCAGAATATCGGCAATGTGCATGCATCGGATTCCCAGGTGATGTTTCCTGATAAAGGAATCGATGTGCATCAGACAGGAGATTTCCGTGCTGGTGATGTATTCGGCCCCGGTTGAAAGTGCGTTTTCGACCTTCTGCTGGGCCATGGCGGTTGAGATCGGCTCATGCTTGATGGAAAAAGTACCGCCGAAGCCGCAACAGGTATCGGTCTCAGGCATTTCAATGAGTTCCAGGCCCCTGACTTTCTTCAGGAGGATTCTGGGTTCCTCTTTAATCCCGTATTCCCTGAGGGCGGCACAGGCGTCATGGTAGGTGACTTTTCCCCGGAACCGGGCACCCACATCGCGGACTTCCATCACGTTGACAAGGAAATCGGTAAACTCATATACCTGAGGTTTAAGCCTGTTGAATTGATTGACATAGATGGTTCCTTTCAGGAGGTCGGCATAGCAATTCTTAATATAGCCGGCACAGGAAGCCGAAGGACAGATGATAGGGCGTGATCCGCTGAAATCGTTCAGGAATTTAGTTGCCAGCTCGCGTGCGATTTCCCAGTGGCCGGCGTTAAAGGCCGCTTGTCCGCAACAGGTCTGATCGGGATTGTAAAGCACGTTGCAGCCCACGTTTTCAAGCACACGGTGGACATTCCAACCGGTCTCCGGAAATAACTGATCAATAAAACAGGGAACAAAAAGGTCAACTTCCATAAAGGGCTAAAATACGGAAATCCCTGCGACAAGGGTCCTGTAGCGACGCAATATTTTGCGTCGCCACAATATCGTTGTCACAGTGGCGACGCAAAATATTGCGTCGCTACAGGATATTTTCCGCAATCTTGCGGATGTTATCAGCACGACCCATGGTAAAAAAGTGGATGATAGGCACGTCGTTCCGCATCAGTTCCCTGGCTTGTTCGACCGACCATTCAATACCGACCTGCCGTACGGCTTCGTTGTCCTTGCATTTGTCGATCTCGCCGGCCAATAATGGCGGAATATCCACCTTGAATGTCTGAGGCAACAGGTTCAGGTGTTTCTTGATGGAGACCGGTTTCAGGCCCGGAATTATGGGTACGGTGATCCCGGCCTTCCGGCAGGCATCCCTGAAACTGAAAAACTTCAGGTTATCGAAGAACATCTGTGTGACTATATATTCAGCCCCGGCTTCCACCTTCGCTTTCAGGTAGAACAGATCGCTCTCGGCATTGGGTGCCTCAAGGTGTTTCTCGGGATAACCGGCCACACCGATGCAAAAATCAGTCGCCTCCGGATTGATCAAATCTTCCTCCAGGTATTTGCCATGATTAAGATCAACGGTCTGCTTAAGCAGATCGATGGCATGTTCGTGCCCGTTCTTTTCGGGAACGAACCGGCCGGTCAGGGGATTGCCATCACCCCTGACAACGAGGAGGTTGTTAATGCCCAGATAGTGAAGGTCAATAAGGGCATCCTCAGTTTCTTCCCTGGTAAAACCCCCGCAGATCAGGTGCGGTACCACATCGACGCCGTAACGGCTCATGATGGCTGCCGACATGGCTACCGTTCCCGGCCGTTTCCTGACAATCCGGGGTTCCAGGAGCCCGTCAGGCCTTTTTTTAAGGTCGATTTCCGTCTGATGGTAGGTTATGTTCAGGTAGGGCGGCTTGAAATCCATCAACATGTCAAGGGTGTCATAAATGGTTGAAATGCTTGTCCCTTTTGTTGGCGGAAGGATTTCAAAGGAAATCCTGGTCCCGGTGCCAGAGGCAATATGTTCAGTGACCTTCATCAGTAATTAAGATTATTGGCAAGGTTTTTCTCTGTTTCCTGGATGGACATTCCTCTCCTGCGGGAATAATCCCGGACCTGGTCGCTCCCGATTTTGCCGACCTGAAAATAGTGTGATCCGGGATGGGCGAAATAATATCCGGCAACCGAAGCACCCGGATGCATTACAAGCGTTTCGGTCAGGCGGATACCCAGAGCCTGGTCAGGGTCCAGCAGCCTGAACAAGACAACCTTGTCCGAATGGTCGGGACAGCTGGGATATCCGACAGCCGGACGAATGCCCTTGTAAGCTTCCTTCAGTAACTCCCGGGTACTCAGTTTTTCATCCGGTGCGTATCCCCAAAATTCTTTTCTGACCTTTTCATGCAGCCATTCGGCAAATGCTTCCGCCAACCGGTCGGCAAGAACCTTGATCATCAGAGACTTAAAATCATCGTGCTGACCAGTAAACACTTCCGATATCTCATCACATCCGATTCCGGCCGTACAGGCAAAAAGTCCCAGGTAACCCTCCGTGGCGTCGTCTGATGAAGCCACAAAATCGGACAAGCACAAATTCGGCACTCCGGGTTCTTTCTTTTCCTGATTGCGGAGGAAATACAAACGTTCACACTCCACGGATGCATTGTCAATATCATATAACACGATATCATCACCGACCGACCGTGCCGGGAAGATACCTATGGCTCCATTGGCCTTAAGCCAGCCGTGCCTGGTGATCTCCTTTAACAGTTCCTGTGCTTCCCCGATCAGCCTGGCCGCTTCTTTTCCCTTGATGGGATCCTCCAGGATTTCAGGGTACCGGCCCCTTATGTTCCAGGTGTAGAGGAAGAAGGACCAGTCGATGTAAGGTATCAGCCGGACCAGGGGAAAATCCAGAAATTGGGTGATCCCCAAGCGTTTTGGCCTGCTGATGGTCCTCATGTCTTCCCTGGCTTTGAACCGGTTGTTCCGCGCTTCTTCAAGAGTAATCCAGGCACCTGACCGGTCCCGGTTCAGGTATTCAATCCTGATTTTTTCGTAATTCGATTTGATCTCCGATTTTTTCAGGCCTGACTGATCGGCAGAGGTTAATGAAGATGCGGCGGCGACTACACGGGAAGCATCTCTCACATGCATGACCGGACCGGAATAGGCCGGATCGATTTTCAGCGCCGTGTGCAATTCCGATGTAGTGGCTCCGCCAATCAGCAGAGGAATGGTGTGTCCATTCCTTTCCATTTCACGCGCCACGTGAGCCATTTCCTCCAGTGAAGGGGTGATCAGGCCGCTTAAGCCAATCAGGGAAGCATTTTCCCTGACAGCGGTTTCCAGTATTTTTTCGGCCGGTACCATCACCCCCAGGTCAATTACTTCATAATTATTGCATTGCAGAATCACTCCGACAATATTTTTGCCGATATCGTGTACATCGCCTTTTACCGTCGCGAGAACAACCTTTCCTGCGTTTACGGCCGTTCCCGGTCTTTTTTCCGACTCGATGTAAGGAGTCAGGTATCCCACTGCTTTTTTCATCACTCGGGCGCTCTTTATCACCTGCGGCAGGAACATCTTGCCCGATCCAAAACGGTCACCCACCACATTCATACCCTCCATCAGAGGGCCCTCGATAACCTCAAGGGCATATTCAAAATTCCGCCGGGCTTCTTCGACGTCCTCCTCGATATGATCAGTAATTCCTGCCACCAGGGCGTGCACCAGACGTTCTCTTACCTCAAGGTTTCGCCATGTTTCATGCATTTCCGGTCTTTCAGACTCCCAATCCCCCGTTTTCAGGTTCGTCTCCGTATATGCCAGCAACCGGTCAGTGGCATCCTTTCTCCGGTTAAGGACTACGTCCTCGGCCAGCTTTAGCAGCGCCGGTTCAACTTCATCGTAAACCTGCAGTTGGGCAGGATTGACTATCCCCATGTCCATTCCGGCACGGATGGCATGGTATAAAAATACGGCGTGCAAAGCCTGGCGGACCGGTTCCTGGCCCCGGAAAGCAAAAGACAGGTTACTTACACCCCCGGAAACCCTGACTCCGGGAAGGTTTCTCTTGATCCAGCGGGTAGCTTCGATATAGTTGACTGCATACCGGTTGTGCTCCTCAATCCCGGTTGCCAGGGCTAAAATACCGGGATCGATGATAATATCCTCAACCGGAAATCCGGCCTTACCTACCATGAGGTCATACGAGCGCCTGGCGACAGCAACCTTTCTTTCATACGTATCGGCCTGTCCTGCCTCATCAAAAAGCATCACCACAACCGCGGCTCCCAGGCGCCTGATCAGGCGGGCCTGCTCAATGAAAATTTTTTCACCCACCTTCAGGCTGATGGAGTTGACCACCGGTTTCCCCTGAATATTCCTGAGAGCCTCGGAAATAGTATCAAAACGGGAGGAATCTATCATGAAGGGTACCCTGGCTATGTCCGGGTCCGTTCCGGCCATCCGGAGAAATCTCACCATGGTTTCGGTAGCATCCAGCAACGGATCGTCCATGCATAAATCGATCATGATCGCCCCTCCCTCAATCTGCTCCCTGGCAACGGCAAGGGCCTCCTCGTACTTGTTTTCCCTGATCAGCCGGGCAAACAACCTGGAGCCGGCTACGTTGGTGCGCTCTCCTATATTTATAAAGTTGGATTCCTGGCGGATGACCAGGGACTCGAGGCCGGCGAAAACTGTGGGAGAGTGAGAAGGTCGGAGCGAAGCGGTGATGCCGGCATGCCGGTATTGAGGAGGTTGAGAGCCTCTGACCAGTCTGCTGATTTCCCGGATGTGGTCTGGGGTGGTGCCACAGCAGCCGCCAACGAGGTTAACAAGACCTTCATCAATGAAAATCCTGATCCATTCGGCCATCTCCCTGGCGCTCTGTGCATAACCACCCAGCTCATCCGGCAGCCCCGCGTTGGGATGGGCACTCACAAAAAGTTTCTTGTCCCCTGACTCCAGACATCTGTTATCCAGGTCAGCCAACCTTCTCATCTCACGCAGGTAAGGTAGAAGTTCTTTCGCTCCCAGGGCACAGTTCAGCCCGATGACAAGCGGATCTGCGTGTCGGATGCTGTAATAGAAAGCTTCAAGGGTTTGGCCTGACAAGGTTCTGCCACTGGCATCTGTAATCGTGACAGAAATGACGACCGGCCACTCCTGACCCCTGATCTCAAACTCTTCCTGAATAGCATAAACGGCTGCCTTTGCATTGAGCGTATCGAAGATGGTTTCAACCAGAAGTCCGTCCACACCTCCATCCAGCAATCCCTTGACCTGCTCCTGGTAAGCCGCGGCCAGCTGGTTAAAGGTCACATTCCGGAATCCTGGGTCCTCCACCCGCGGCGACAGGGATGCCGTCCGGTTGGTGGGGCCCATCGATCCGAGCACGAAAGCTCCTTCCCCCGCCACTTCTTTGGCCAGCCGCGCTGCCTCAAGGTTCATCCGGTAAACGAGGAACTCCAGCCCATAATCCGATTGCGAAACGGCATTGGAATTAAAGGTGTTGGTTTCGATCACATCAGCTCCGGCTGCCAGGTAATCCCGATGGATCTGCCGAATGATTTCCGGTCTGGTCAGGCTGATCAAATCATGATTGCCTTTCAGCGGGACAGGATGGTTTTCAAGGCCGGGAATGCGATAATCCGGTTCTTCCAATCCCTTTTTCTGGATCAGCGTTCCCATGGCACCATCAAGAACCAGTATGCGATCCTTCAATGCTCGCTGCAGCCTTTCGTATGACGGGCTCTTGTTCAATTTATTCTATTTTTCCTGTCCAGGCGATAAAAATATCCAATTTCCTGATCAGATTCTTAAGCTTAGAGAGGTTCTCCAGCCGGATGCGGCCAACGACAAAACCATAATCCTGGCTGGTATATTTTTCGCTGATCGCCTCAAAATCAAAATGACTCAGATCGACCAGGTCATGGTAACGAAGATAGATCTCGATGATCACCTCCCGGGTGAACAGCGGGGGTGTAAAAAAGTTCAGCTTTTTGTATTCATACCGGTAGTTATGCTTTCGGGCAGTGATATCCGACAACACGGCGGAGCCGGTCGGAAAAGCGCCTGCACCCTTGCCGAACATAAACTGCCTGTCATAGAACTGTCCCTGAATGATCACACCGTTGTACTCATCTTCAACATTATAGATATACTCATCGGGAGCGACGAATTTAGGCAGCACGAACATAGTGAACCGGCTACCATTGGCTTTGGAAACTTGTCCCACCAGCTTGATCTTTTTTCCCTTTTCGCGGGCATACCGGATATCATAAGCGGATATCCTGCTGATGCCGTAATGAAAAACCTCTGATGGATCCACCAGGGTCCCGAATCCATGCAACCCAAGAATGATCAGCTTGTACATGCTGTCAAACCCGTCCACGTCGAAAACCGGGTTTTTTTCTGCAAAGCCTAATTCCTGGGCGTGCTTCAGGGCTTCTCCGTAGTCCTGGCTTTGCTGGAAAATCCGTGTCAGGATGAAATTGGAAGAGCCATTGAGAATACCGGTTATTGATTGTAGAAGATCATTGTCATAATACTCCTCCAGGTTCCGGATGACCGGGATGCTGCCACAGGCCGAAGCATCGTATAGCAATGCACTGCCTGTCTCCTTCTGGATCCCGATCAGCTCATCGAGATGACAGGCCAGCATTTTCTTGTTCCCGGAAACCACGGATTTGCCTTTCAGTAGGGCTTGCCGGACGATCGAATAGGCTGCTTCTGAATCATCGATGAGTTCAACGATCAGGTTGATATCCGGATCGTTTAGCAGGTCATCCGGACTAAAGGTAAAATGCCCGGCAGGAAGGTTGCGTGGCTTCTCTTGGTTCTTGACGCAGATGGACTTAATGGTAGCATCAGCGGTCTGTACTTCCTGCAAAACCTTGTAGAGACCTTGTCCAACCAAACCGTACCCGAACAAGCCGATGACCAGTTTACCGTTATGTTGTGTCTTCATGAATGGTTTCGTTGATTATCGGTTTGATAATATTAGTCAGCTTGTCAACTTCGATCAGAAAACCGTCGTGACCGTAAAAGGAATCGATTTCGTAGTATTGGGCTCCTGGTATGGCCGATGCCAACAGTTGCTGTTCTTCCGGAGGGAACAGCAGGTCGCTGGAGATCCCAATGGCAACTGTCTTGGCCCGGATTGTAGCAAGGGCTTTTTCAACTCCGTCCCTGTTTCGGCCCACATGGTGGGAATCGAAAGTACGGGTAATGGTATAATAGGAATAGGCATTGAACCGTCGGTCCAGTTTTTCGCCCTGGTACTGCTGGTAGGAACAGGCCCTGAAATCGTTGAGTTTCTGTTCATCCGGATCGGTCTGGGTCTGGTCATAGGTGTACCGGTTTCTGTAACTCAGGAGGGCAATGGCCCTCGCTGCGCGTAATCCAGCGGAGCCACCATCCGGTTCATTATCGGTGAATGATGGGTCCGCTGCAAGAGCCATCCTCTGCGCCTCGCTAAAGGCTATATTCCAGGCTGAAGCCCGTGCATTAGTGGCGACCGGTGCGATATAGCGGAACAGGTCAGGCTCCAGGATGGCCCATTCCAGAATCTGCTGGCCACCCAGCGATCCTCCAATTCCCAAATGTATCTTCCTGATATTTAAGAATTTCCTTAGTTCCTGATGAACCCTGACCATATCCCTGACCGTAATCAATGGAAAATCATTGAGATACGACTTGCCGGTTTCAGGATCAATGGACAAAGGCCCAGTAGTCCCATAGCAGGAACCCAGAATATTGGCACAAATGATGAAATACTTGTCCGTATCCATCAACCGGCCCGGTCCCACCATGCCCGGCCACCAGTCATAGACATCCGAATTGGCAGTCAGGGCATGAGCGACCCAGATGACATTGTCAAGTGCATGGTTCAGCTTTCCGAACGTGTGAAAAGCCACCTGGTATTTGGGCAGTATCCTGCCACATTCCAGTTCGAGGGGTTGGGTGAACTCAAAAATATGAGGTTCGAGTTGTGTCATAACTGCTTGATTGCCTGATCAAAATCGGAAATTATATCCTCTATGTGCTCCACTCCGACTGAAACCCTGAAAAGGTTCGGGTGCACCCCGGCAGCCAGTTGCTCTGCCTCTGATAATTGTTGGTGGGTGGTTGCGCTTGGCTGAATGATCAGGGTCCGGGTATCC